>Ga0210400_10003160_pt1 | contig 14706 bp, 13 predicted proteins | sample IncBWH26MmetaG_FD_155456 | JGI IMG/M metagenome (GOLD analysis project Ga0210400, IMG submission 155456) | Forest soil microbial communities from Barre Woods Harvard Forest LTER site, Petersham, Massachusetts, United States - Inc-BW-H-26-M | ecosystem: Environmental > Terrestrial > Soil >... | reverse complement strand
GGTCCATTACGCCCGGTGCGAGGGTGTGGGCCCGGCACCCCTGCCCCTCGTCCTGTTGCATGGGTGGCCCGGCTCGTTCGTGGAGATGTCCACCCTGGCGCCCCTGCTGGCCGATCCGGCCCGCTATGGCGGCGATCCCGAGGATGCCTTCGAGGTCATCGTCCCCTCACTGCCCGGCCACGGGCTCTCGGCCCCCGTGTTCCGGCCCGGGTTCGGCGCCGACCAGTGCGCCGATGTCGTCCATGCCTTGATGACCGATGTCCTGGGCCACCCCCGCTTCGGCGCCCAGGGTGGTGACCGGGGTGCGTTCGTGTCCGCCGGTCTCGGCCACCGCCATGGTTCCGCCACTGTCGGCATCCACCTCAACTTCGCCACCGGCATCCCCGGCCCGGGGAGCGAGATGACCGACGAGGAACGCCGGTGGCTCGACGCCCAGTCGGCCTGGTCGGCCGAGGAGGGTGGGTACATCGCCATCCAGAGCACGCGACCCCAGACCCTCGGGTTCGCCCTCAACGACTCGCCCGTCGGCCTGCTGGCCTGGATCGTGGAGAAGTGGCGGGCCTGGAGCGACTGCGGCGGGGACATCGAGTCCGTGTTCACCAAGTCCGAGCTCCTGACGAACGTCACCCTGTACTGGGTCACCCAGACGATCCGGTCCTCCATGCACTACTACTACGAGCACCGCGTCCATCCGCCGGTGGCCGTCCGACCCGAGCGGGTCGACGTCCCCACCGGCGTGGCCATGTTCCCGGCCGAGATCATGCACGTCCCCCGCTCAGCCGTGGCCCGGAAATACGACCTGCGCCGCTGGACCGAGATGGCGGCGGGCGGGCACTTCGCCGCCATGGAGCAACCCGACGCCCTGGCTGCCGACATCCGGGCCTTCTTCCGGCCCCTGCGCTCGGGCTAGTCCCCGAGCAGGGTGGCCAGCTTGGTCACCGTGTTCCAGTTGCGCCCGGTCACGGTGACGTAGGTACTTCTCGGCGAACGTGCCGGCGGCCGGCGCGGCGAGGACGCCGTTCGGGCACCACTGGTAGATCACCCGGTCGCCGAGCCGGATCTGGTCAGGATCCAGCGATCGGGGGTCGTGGGCCTTGACCAGTGTGGGATCCGGTGCCTTGGACAAGAAGAGAGCCATGAACTTGGAGCCGTCGGTGGCCATCTCGCCCAGCGGGTTTTCCTCGATGACGGCAGCGAGCTCGTCCCCGTTGCGAACCAGGCAGCCCACATCCAGTCCGAGCTGTTCGTCGATGGCGTCGGTGATGCGCCGGGCCATCGTCTCCGGTTTCGCGCTCCGGGTGGTGAACACGGCGTTGCCGCTCTGCAACAGGGTGCGGACGTCGGTGAACCCGAGACCGGTCAGCAGCTCCCGGAGGTCGGCCATGGCGATCCGCTTGTTGGCCCCGACGTTGATGCCGCGCAGCAGTGCGACGAATTTGGCCATGACCGTCCTTTCCGTCTCTGGCTCGTTGTCGTACCCAACCAGCCTGCCACCGCAACGTCGGTGCCGGATCAGATCGATCGCTGGTAGGACCGGAACGCCCGGGTGGCCAGGACCCCGGCGACGATCGCGCTGGCCAGCAGAAAGAGCACGTACGACCCCACCGTGCCCCAGTACACGTGCACGGCCAGTGCGCTCCGGCCTGCTTCGACCGCCCAGTTCACCGGGTTGTAGCGGGCGATGCCGGCGATCCAACCGGGGACCAGGTTGGCCTGCATGAAGGCGAACGACAGGAACGACAGGGGGAGGACCAGGGCCGTCGCCGCTGCGATCAACGTCTCCCGGGTACGGGTCACCAGCGACAGTCCGTTGGACAAGGCGGCGAAGGCCACGGCGATGAGCACGGCCCCGAGGACCAGCATGGTCACGCCGGGTACCCCGCTCGGGAACTTCGCCCCCAGCGCCCAACCCAGCAGGACGATGATGATCGACTGCACCACGGTGGTGAGGGCCTGATAGACGAGGGTGGAGGCCATCATCGCCCCCCGATGGACGGGGGAGACGAGCATCCGGCTCATGACTCCCGAGTCCATGTCGTCGATGAAGTTCATGCCGCTCCACCCCGCTGAGAACAACGCGGTCATCACCACCACACCGGGGGTGAGGAAGGTGATGTACGAGTCGCCACCGAAGCCGGGGATCCTCACCACCTCTTTGAACAGGGCGCCGAACAGCAGAAGCCAGATGATCGGCTGCACCAGGCTGATGAAGATGAACGCCGGCTCCATCTGGGTGAGGTAGCGGCGGGTCAGGGCCCACGTCTGTCGCACGAAGGGACGCATCACGCCGCCACCTCTTGAGCACTGTGAAAGGAACGGCCGGCGAAGTGCAGGTAGACGTCATCGAGGGATGGTCGGGACACGGCCACCGACTCCACCTGCACCCCGGCACCGTCCAGGGCGGCCAGCATCGACGGCAACAGCCGTGCGCCGTCGGGCACGCGGGCTCGCAGCGCCGTGCCATCCAGGGCCACCGAGCCCACGTCGGTCAGCTGGAGCAGCGCCCGCTCGCCGATCCCCGCTCCTCGCCTGTCGCCCATCTCCACCACCACCGAGTCGCCCCGCAGTGCGGCCTTGAGCTCGTCGGGTGCTCCCTGGGCCACGATCTGGCCCCAGTCGATGATGGCCAGTCGGGAGGCGAACTGGTCCGCCTCCTCCAGGTAGTGGGTGGTCAACAGGATGGTCAGCTGCTGGCGGGCGGCCAGCTCGGTCAGGGCCCGCCAGGTGTCGGCCCTCGCTTCGGGGTCGAGCCCGGTGGTGGGCTCGTCCAGGAACAGCACCTCGGGCTGGTGGACGAGGGCGATGGCGATGTCGAGCCGCCGGCGCATCCCACCCGAGTAGGTCTTGGCCGTCCGGTCGGCGGCGTCGGTCAACCCGAAGGTGTCCAAGAGCTGTTCCGAGCGCCCGGTCAGCTCCTTGGGGGCCATGCCCTGCAGGTCACCCTGGAGCCTGAGGTTCTGGCGACCGGTGAGGGCGGCGATCGACCCCGATTCCTGGGCCACGGCGCCGATGATCCGTCGCACCCGCTCGGGGTGCTTGGCCACGTCGACGCCCCCGACCATCGCCGCGCCGCTGTCCGGGGCGCTGAGGGTGGTGAGGATCTTGACCGTCGTGGACTTTCCCGCCCCGTTGGGGCCGAGCAGGCCGAAGACGGTCCCGGGCTCCACCTCGAAGCTGAGCCCGGCCAGGGCGCTCACCTCGCCCTTGTACGTCTTGACCAGTTCGATGGCCTCGATGGCCGGTGCTGCCTTCACAGTTTCCTCCCTTTCCCCGTCGTGCGTCTCTGCGGCCCGACCAGTGCTTTGCGCCGGCTTCAGCCCGGACTTCCGAACTATGTTCAACTATCGAACATTGTTTAACATCGATCAACCTTCGGGTCAAGTACTCTGTTCGTAGTGGCCCCCAACCAGCCAGCCAGACCCGAGCGGCCCGCCCCGACCCAGCCGGGGGAGCCGTCCGCCTCGACCGCGCCGGTGCCGCCTCAGCCGCCCTGGCGGTCGACCCCTCGCCCCGGCCGCCCTCCCCGGCCCGAGCTCAGCCGCGAGGCGGTCATCGACGCCGCGCTGGTCGTGCTGGCCGACGTGGGCCCCGACGGGTTGACCATGCGCCGGGTGGCCACCGAGCTGGGAACGGCGGCCGCCTCCCTCTACGGCTACGTGGCCAACAAGGAGGAGCTCATCGAGCTGGTCGTCGACCGCGTGTTCGCCGAGATTCCCATTCCCGACGTCGACACTGGCGACTGGCAGGCCGAGTCCAAGCGCTACATGCTCGAGTGCCGCGATGCGTTCGCCCGCCATCGGGGCACCGCCGGGCTCACCTTGGGCCGTATACCGCTCGGGCCCAACTCGTTGGTACTGATCGAGGCCAGCGTGGGGATCCTGCGCAAGGCGGGGCTCCCTGATCGCATTTGCGGGTTCGCCGGCGATCTCTTCGGTCTGTACATGGGTGCCGCCGTCCACGAGAGCGAGATGTGGCGAGACCGGGACGAGCAGGGCGAGGAGCAGCTGGCCATGATGCAGGAGTGGTTCCGGTCCCTGCCCCCTGACCAGTTCCCCAACATGCTGGCCCTGGCCGGCGCCATGGTGGAGGGTACGACCGATGAGCGCTTCGAATGGGGACTCGACGTGTTGATCCGGGGCCTGGCCAGCTACGTGACCGATGCCTGACGACGGGAACCGGCGAGGAGGATGATGTCGGGCTCACCGGCCGAACCGGATGCGATCGAACAGCTGCGGACCATCTGCCTGCAGCTGCCCGAGGCGGAGGAGCGGCCCTTCGGCGGCCACACCGCGCCCTCGTTTCGGGTCCGGGACAAGCTCTTCGTCATGGTCGGCGAGGACAGGGAGTACCTGACGTGCAAGGCCCCGCCCGGCGTCCAGCAGATGCTCGTCGCCTCCGACCCCGTTCGGTTCTTCGTGCCCCGGTACGTCGGATCCAAGGGATGGGTCGGCATCCGCCTGGACGGCGATCCCGACTGGACCGAGCTCGCCGAGATCGTCGAGGACAGCTACCGGATGATCGCGCCCAAGCGGTTGGTCGCCCAGCTCGACCAAGGCCAGGACTAGGGGGGCGGCTACTTGGTGGTGACGATGGCGCCGTCGGCGTTCATCACCCACCACAGGCCACCCAGGTTGTTCAGGCCCTGACCGGTGGCCTGGCCCGGGTGGAGGTCCGGGAGCCAGCGATACAGGGGCCAGTTGTTGTAGGTGATCTGCATCGTTCCGTCGGCCCGGGGGATGGAGCCCAACAACCCCGCCTTGATCCCGGGCCCGGCCAGCGGCCGGGGCACCCCCTTGGGCAAGATGAGCGGGGGCCACTGGACCGCGCACATGTCGATGCACGTCGACCGCAACTGACGGTCGGGCACGAACAGGTAGAGGGTCAGTCCCTGCCCGGTGACCAGGACCGGGCCGAGCCCACTGACATCGGCCACCTTGACCTCATAGGTGGGTCCGTTCTCGAGCTTGGGGCCCGAGGTCGGCCCGAAGCTGTAGTGGACCGCCGTCCCCGAACTGTCGCAGGCGGCCAGGGTCACGGTGAGGGCGACCAGGGCTCCGACCAGGAGCCAGCGGTACCTCGAAGCGCTCCATGGCGTCTCGGAGCCGGGGGACGGTCGTGGCCGGTGCATTCAGCTCAGTATGGATCACCGCTCGGATCGGTCGGCAGTCGGCCGAGGGGGACCGGTCGATGAGCCCGGTCAGAAGTGGCGACGGAGGTCGTTGGCGTAGTGGAGACCGAGCTCGTCGCCGTGGTCGGCCAGCCAGGTGGACAGGGCCGTGGTCCCGGTGGCCGGCCCGCCGGTATCGGCCAGTCCGGCCGCCATGGCCCGGTACTCGTCGCTGGTCAACAAGACGTCGTGGAGGAAGATCCCGAGCACCTTGGACAGCAGCGGCAACAGGCGCCCGGGCAGGGGGAGGATGAGCGAGCGGCTCCCGACGGCCGTGCGGATGGAGCTGACCACGTCCAAGAAGGTCGGTCGCTCGGGCCCGACGGCATCGGTCACGCTGTTGGCTCGCTCGCCCGCCTTGTCCAGGCACAGACGAGCCAGGTCGTCGACATGAATGCCTCGGACCCGGTAGCCGCCGGTCCCGCCCACGGCGAAGACGGGGACGTGCCGCAGGAGCCAGGCCACGTTGTTCAACAGCACGTCGTCGCCGCCGAAGAGGATGGCCGGCCGGACGATGGCGTAGGGGATTCCCGTCCGGGCCAGTGCCTGTTCGACCAGAGCCTTTCCCCGGAAGTAGGGGAACGGTGAATCGGCGCTCGGATGGGTGATGCTCACGTGCACGATGCGCTGGATGCCGGCGGCACCGGCCGCGTCGAACAGCTTCGACGAGTTGGCCACGGCTTGATCGTGATCGGTGTGGCCGTGGGCGAAGCGCACCCAGTACGTGTTGTAGAGCGTGGTCGCACCGGTGAGCGAGCTGACCATGCCCGGGTGGTCGCCGAAGTCGAGCGGGTGGGCCTCGATGGGTGAGTCGTTCGGGGCCCGCTGGGGGTGCCCGGTCATGGTCCGGACGTGGCGGCCCGAACCGATCAGGAGCCGGGCGATGGCTCCACCGGAGTAGCTGAACGCGCCGGTGACCACGTCGGTCCCGGTGTCGACACCCTCGTCCCCGGACGGCTGATCGAAGTCATCGGTGGTGGCGTTCATGAACCCTCCTTGGGCCCTGCCGCTGACGGGACGGCAGAAAGGGCCTGGAACAGGGAGGCCAGCTCCTTGGCCCGGTCGAACAGCTCGAGGGCGGGAGCGCGATCGCCATCCAGATGGGTCAGCATCTCCAGGCCGAGGTAGAGGGCGACGACGCCGCGGGCCACGGTGCTCGGCGGGATGACCGAGTCCAGGGCTGATCCGCCGAAGGCCGCTTGGGTGGCTGCTTGGGCGAACTGGGTCCACGGCGCGATCCGGGCGGCCACCTCGGGCCCGAGTCCTGGGGTGGACGAGGCGCCGGCGATCATCTCGACCAGGACGGTCACGTGCCCGGCGTCGAGGTCCTCCCCGAAGATGGCCGCGGCCACGTCGATGAGCTCGGTGGGCGTCGTCACCCGGTCGACCGCCGCGCTGTAGTGCTCGAGGCGGTCGGCGCTGACCGCGTCGAGGGCGGCGAGCAGCAAGTTGACCACCGAGCCGAAATGGTAGAAAACCAGCCCCTGGTTGCAACCGGCTCGTCCGGCGATGGCCCGGGCGCTGGCACCGGCAAAGCCGTCGGCTTTCAACGTCTCGATGGCCGCCTCCACCAGCACCCGACGGGTGTCGGTCGACCCCTCGGCTCCCGGCTGCCGCAGCCTGCTGGATGCGCCCGACTTGGCCATGCCTGCTCCTTAAGCGATTGCTTAAATGATCTGATCAAACTGTGGCTCATCTGAGGATTGCTGTCAATTCCGGGTCGCAGCAGTGGTAGTACGTCATCCGTGCATGATTTCTGGAACCGGGGGGACCGGACGACGCCGTCGCGTTCGGCGCGCCTGGGCGCGGCCGCCGTTGTGGTGGGCATGGTCGCGGTACTGGCCGGCTGTTCGGGAGGCAGCCCGACCGGGAGCTCAGCGGCTCCACCCGGTTCCACCACCACGCCCAGCACGCCCACCACCGCCAAGCCCACGACCACCACCGTTCCGCCCACCACGACCACGACCGTGCCGCCCACCACCACGACCACGGTCGAACCGCCGCAACCGGGCTGGGCCCCGGTCAGCATGGTGGGGACCAAGATCGCCATCGAGCAGCAGTCGTTCACCGGGCCGGCGGGCGGCCAGGTCACCGTGTTCCGTTTCCGGGCCGGTCGGGTCACCTTCCGGCTCCATGACGGAAGCTCCGACCCGCCCGGCGGGAGCGCCATCCCCGGTGCGGGAGGGGCCGTCGCCGCCGACGAGGCGCCCCTCCTCCTCGCTGCCTTCAACGGCGGGTTCAACAGCTCGACCGGTGTCGGCGGGTTCGAGGTCAGCTCGCAGGTGCTGGTCCCCCTGGTGGCCGGGATGGCCAGCTTCGTCATCGACGCCGATGGCAACGCTCGGGTCGGGGTCTGGGGCAGCGACGTCCCCGTGGCCGGCGAGCAGGTGGTCAGCGTCCGCCAGAACCTGCCCCCCCTGGTCAGCGGGGGTCAGCCCAGCGGGAACATCGGGAACGTGTCGGCGTGGGGCGCCACCCTTGGGGGCGGCACCACTGTGGCTCGGAGCGCCCTGGGCCAGGATGCCCAGGGAAACATCCTCTATGCCGGGGGCATATCCCTCCAGCCCTCCGACCTGGCTGCCGCTCTCGTCAACAGCGGGGCGGTGACGGCCATGGAGCTCGACATCAATCCCGAGTGGGTGCAGCTCGATTGGGCCGCGGCTCCCGGTGGTCCCCTGACCGCCGGCGTTCCCGGCCAGAACCGCCCGGCCAATCAGTACCAGCAGGGGTGGACCCGGGACTTCGTGACCGTCCTGGCCACCGGTTGACCCGACCCCGGCTGGGACCGGCGGCCATCACGGCCGAGACAGCCGGTCGCCCCGGTGCGCCGTGAGGCGCCATCGGGCTCAGCAGGTGGAGGAGGGCGCCGAGCTGCCCGGCCCGGTCTCGGGGTCGTCGACCACCCCTTGACCCCCCGGCGGGAGGACGGCGCCCAGGTGGACCACGTACCACTGGCCCCGCCACGAGATCATCGAGGCGATGCCGAACGACTGGGTCTGACCGTTCACCTGGTACACCACCCGGGAGTTGGGCACTTCGAAGTAGCCCACGTCGTTGTCGCATACACCCGGAGGCACCCAGTGGGCGTAGGAGGCGGGGACGTTGACCCCTACCAGCTGGGCCTGGGCCGCAGCGTCGCCCAGGAGGGCGTGCGCCGCTCCGATGTCCAGGCTGTAATCGCCCACCAGTCGGTTCTCGAAATCGGACTGGGCCCCCCCGATCGTCTTGAGCTGGAGGTAGGCCCCCTCGGGGAAGAAGGCGGGCATCGCCGGCGTAACCGAGTTGGTCACGATCCCGTTCCACAGCGCGGCCATCTCGGCCGCGAACTGGGGTGTGGCGGTGGACGGGAGGTCGGCCGTCTGCGGCAGTGACCCCTCACCGTTGGTGGTCGTGGTGGTGGCGGGCACGGTGGTCGTGGTGGGGGGAACCGTGCTGGTGGTCGGGGCCGCGGGAGCAGTCGAGGACGGAGGGGGCGGGCCCACGTGGCTGGTCACCGTCGCCCGCGGCCCCGAGCCCCTGGTGAGAAGCACGGTCAGGCCGACGACGGTCAGGACGATGGCCAGGGCGAACACGGCGATCCGGTCCCACCGCACCCGGGTGCGCCGTCGATGCGCCCCGTTTCCATGGGGTGGCGGGCGCCCTGGGGGCGGGTACTGGCCCGGCCGTGGGCGCGGGCCGGGTCCCGCACTGCCGCCTGATCCCCGCGGCCGTGAGCGGTCCGGGGGTTGGTACCGATCGGTCATAGTCGGGCGCGATGGTAGGCCGCAGTGCCGGGCCTCACCGCGTCGAGGTGCCGGCCGGCCGATCGGAGGGCCGCTCCAGGCCCACGGCCGGTTCGGCGTACCACTTCAGCTCGATGGCGTTCCCGCTCGGGTCCGACACGGTCGCCTTGGTCTGCTGACGGGAGGACCCTCGGTGCTCGGTGGCGACGGGCCGGACCCACCGGACCGGGTGGCCGGCGAGCCGGGCGATGAGGGCGTCGAACTGCTCCTCGGTCAACGTCACCCCGAAGTGACGGACGCCGGCCTGTTCGGCCATTAGCACCTGGTCGGGCTGCTCGTGCAGGGTGACCTGCATCCCGTAGAACCAGACGTCCATCCAGCCCTCTCGCTCTCGCCCCGGGTGACAGCCCAGGAGGTCGACGTAGAACTGCCGGGACTCGGCCAGGTCGGCAACGGGGAGGGACAGGTGCAAGGTGGGCGTCACGGTGCCATTCTCTCAGGCTGCTCCGTGGAACTCACCGACCGCCGCCGGCGGTGGATGCGCGTCGGGGAGCTCACCCGGTGCGCCCGAGGGCGGCCAACTGGGGGAGGACCAGGGGAGCGAGGTAGGCGCCGGTGGCCAGGGTGGTGTGGATGCCGTCGGGCTGACGGATCACATTTCCATCGACGGACCAGGTGAACTGACCGTGGGGATCGAGATACTTGTGCAAGGGGATCACCGACACCACCCCGGGATGTCGGGCCGCCACCGCCTTCAGGATCTGGTTCAACCGATTGACGCGGGCCGCCGAATCGTTGTCCCACGGCTGTCCGTTGGGCTGGTCCCCACTGTGGAAGTAGGGCGCGGTGAACAGGGCCACGCGAGCGCCCTGGGAGCTCAGGATGGTCACCGCCTTCTCGAGCTGGGCCGTCTCGTAGGCATCGAAGGCCGGATCACCGAGGTGTTGCCAACGGCCCTGGTACATCCGGTCCGCCGTCTCCCACCAGCCGATGACCAGGCCCACCACTTGGGGGCGGAGCACTTGGACGTCGTAGGCCCACGTTTTGGGCCACAGGGGGCAGTTGGGGAAGGGTTCGCCGACGACTCCGTGCACATTGACCGGGAGGGCGACGGCAACTCCGCATCCGGTGGTCGACTTCCCGCCGAGATAGACCCCGTACTTCTGGGCGTAGGGGGCAAGCCCGACGGCCACGGTCAGGGACAGTGAATCCCCGACCATCAGCACCGTGACCCGGTTGCCGGCACCGTCGAAGTTGGTGACCTGGATGGCCTGGTACTCGGCCTTGAGGTCCTGCGGGGTGCCGGCACCGGCCGGCGCCTCCACCCCCGGGGAAAGCGTGCCGACCAGGACCACCGCCACCGTCAAAACCGTCACGGCGATGGCCGGCGGGATGGACTTGAGCGATCGCCAGAACGTCCCGATGAGCACCGGCCGCTCGACCAGGTAGTAGCTGAGGGCGGCGAGGACGAAGGTAAGGGCGAACCGGACAACCAGCAGGGGCAGGCCGAAGAGGCCGGTGCGGTCGAAGTTGAGGAAGACGAACACCGGGAAGTGCCAGAGGTAGGCGCCGTAGGAGACCATGCCGATCCACACCATCGGCCGCAGCGACAGGACACGGGCCACGGGTCCGCGGGGCACGCACACGGCGCCGATGACGATGGCGGCGGCGGACAGTCCCGACAGGGCGAACCCACCCCGGTAGTCGAAGGCCGAGGTGCCGACGAACGCGTAGGTCAGGGTGAAGGTTCCCGCCAACCCGGCCAGGGCCAGTGCGGTCAAGCACCAGCGGGCTGGAGCCGAGCGGGCGATGGGCGCCATCCCATCGCGGCCCCGTCGCATCTCGATCATGGTCATGGAACAGGCCATCACGGCGCCGATGAGGATGGGCTGGGCGTGGGTGTCGGTGCCGAAGTACAGCCGGGTGAGGTTGGCTGTGGGGCTGTAGAGGTGGGCCATCTCGAAGGCCGATGCCGCCGCCCCGACCAGTGAGAGGATCAGGAGGACCCTGATGCCACGGACGAACGTGCGGGAGAGGTGCATCACCGCCACGACCACCAACGGCCAGATCAGGTAGAACTGTTCCTCCACTGCCAGCGACCAGGTGTGGGCGAGTGGATAGACGGGTCCGACGGTGGCGAAGTAGTTATTGCTGGCGGCGATCTGCCACCAATTGGAGAAGTAGAACAGGGCCGACAGCGCGCTGATCCGGAAGTCGGGGAACATGCCCACGGGCTCGGCCAACCGGACCATGAGGGTGACCACCACCAGCACGATGACCAGTGCTGGCAGCAGGCGGCGGGCGCGCCGGACCCAGAAGGCGGAGAGCTTGATCCGGTCCCGCTTGCGGTACTCGCTCAGGAGTAGCCCGGTGATCAGGTAGCCCGACAGCACGTAGAAGATGTCGAGCCCGAAGAAGCCGCCCTGCAACCAGCCCACCCCGAAGTGGTAGCCCATGAGGATCAAGAGGGACACGGCCCGGAGCCCGTCCAGGGCATTGATTCGGTCCTTGCCGGTGGCCGACCTCCGGGCCCGAGACACGGGCGTGGTCGCACCGGATGAGTCGGTTACCCGGTCAGTCACCACCACCGACCTCGTGCCGCAGGTGTGTCGTTGGCTTCAGCATCTCGGTGCCATGGCATCAGCATCTGATACAGGTCCACCGGTCGTGAGGGCGTCGTCCCTCGGGTGTCCCTGCTCCCCCCTTGCGCGTCCGGTGTCCTCGAGTCGTCGTTCGCCATGGTGGTGACCTGCGATGCCGGTCCGTTTCCCCCGGTACCGCCATCGGCTCCTGTTGAGCGAATGGCCAACGGTAGTCCACCCGAGCCCGATCGAGGCGCCCCACGGCGGCTCCACCAGGCGGAGAATCCTTTGACCCAGCTGGGTTGGAGATCATGCACCGTCGAGGGCGGCCGGCATCTGCCCGGACGGACCCGGCGTGATCCACGACGAGTCAAGATGGACCGCCATCGAGCTGTCGTGGGTCCCTGGCCTGCTGTGGCCCGCCCCGAGTGCCTCGGGGAGTCGCTCGATCGTCGCTTCGGCGGCCTGATCGAGGAATCGCCAGGTCCGCCCTAGAGGGCGAATGTTGCCGGTTACAGCACTAGATTTCCGCAATGGCCAGCCACAACAGTCGACGCCGCTGGGCCATCCACGGCGTGGCCACCGCCGCCTACCTGGTGGCCGCCATCGCCGTCTGGTCGGGGGTGTGGTTCGGGCATCCCACGTCCACGGCCAGCTGCGGGTGTGGCGACACGTCCTTGTTCACCTGGTTCATGGCCTGGCCTGCGTACGCCCTCACCCATGCCCAGGGCCTGTTCTTCACCACCAAGCTCCTCCACCCCAACGGCATCAACCTTCCCGCCAACACCAGCGTGCTAGCCCTGAGCCTCCCGCTGTCCCCGGTGACCTGGCTGTTCGGCCCGGTGGCCTCGTTGAACGTGGCGGCCACGCTGGCGCCGGTGGCCAGTGCGCTCAGCGCTCGTGCCCTGGTCCGTCGGTGGACCACCTGGGAACCGGCGGCCTTTGCCGCAGGCCTTGTCTACGGGTTCTCGCCATTCGTGATGGAGAGCCTCAATCTCGAGCATGTCGACACCGCCACCTTGGTGGTGCCGCCTCTCTTGTTCCTCTGTCTCTACGAGCTCCTGGTGCGTCAGCGGGGACGGGCCTGGGCCTGGGGCCTGGCCCTGGGCGGACTGGCTACCGTGCAGTTCTTCATCAGTTCCGAGGTGCTGACCATGTGCGCCCTCAGCGCCGCTTTGGGGGTCGTGGTCGTGATCGCGGCGACAGCAGTCGGCGACGGCCAAGCCCTGCGGACGAGATGGCGCCACGCGGTGACCGGTATGGTCACGGCGGGAGTGAGCGCCGGTGTGTTGCTGGCCTACCCCGCCTGGTACGCCACGTCCGGCCCGCGCTCGTTGCCCCAGCAGGTGTTCCCTGACATCCCGTACTTCGGGAACAGGTGGGCCACCCTGTTTCTGCCTCCCGGACCCCACGACCGGGGCCCGAACGCTGTGCTCGAATCGTACGGCTACTTCGGGAGCCATCCCCTTCTGATGGGTTACCTGGGCATCGGCATGACCGTCGCGTTGGTGGTCGGGCTGATCCTCTTCTGCCGCGACCTTCGGCTGTGGTTCTGCGCAGTGATGCTGGTCATCCTCGACGCCCTGTCGCTCGGCGCCGGGCACGGGCCCTGGTGGCTGTTCCAGCACGTGCCGATCGTGGACAACGTGGCTCCCGAGCGCATCTCGAGCATCGCTGACTTGTTCGCCGCAGCCATGCTGGGGATCATCATGGATCGGGCCCACCGATCAGGCTGGACGTTGCCGGGTCACGGGCGTCATGCGTCGGTGCAGGCCCCCGCGCCATCCGGGCCGTCCGCAGGACTCCGCCACCGGATACCCGGCGTGGGAACGGTGGTGGCCGTAGTCCTGGCCCTCGTGGCCATCGTCCCCATTGCCTGGCAGTACGACCTCCCTCTCGCCACCCGCTCCGTGGCCGTACCCACCTGGTTCACCACCGCGGGAACGAGACTGCCTCCCGGCCAGGTGGTGCTCACCTACCCCTACGCCTCGTCGGGGCTCCAGGCCCCCATGACCTGGCAGGCCGTCGCCGGACTCCGGTTCTCCCTGGTCGGCGGGGGCGGCATCACCCCCGCCCCACCCAGCCACCCGACACCGTCCCAGCGGGTGGACGCCCAGGCCGCCATCGACCTGTCCACCCTCTCTTACGGGTTCCTCCCCCTGCCCACCGGCACGCCGACCCAGTTGCACGATCTTCGTCAGGCACTGCATGACTGGGGGGTGACCAAGATCGTGGCCCCGTCGGAGGCCGGTACGCCGGCGTCCATCCATGGGCGATCGATCCCGCTGGCCGTCGCCTACTTCACCGCCGCCCTCCATCAGGCTCCGATCGAACAGCTGGGTTCGTGGGTCTGGCCTGTCCCACCCGGACTGGTGGTGGCCTCGATGCCGCCGACCGGCGCGGTGACCGCCTGCGCGGCCACGGCCCAGGCTCGGACCAACCCGGGTGCGGCCGCCACGTGTGTGATCGACGCCACCACTCTGTCCACCGAGCCGGCTCCGGGTGCCGGGCGCTGATCGGGAGAGATTGATCGCTACAGTGCCTCCCGTGGCTGCCGGCACCGGGAGGGGACTGCAAGCGTGGCTTGGTGGCCGGCGGGCACAGTGGCCGGTGGCGGTGCTGATCGGTGCCTTCGCCTTGTCTCGCGTCATCGCCGCGGCCGCCGGGGTCCGATTCGACGGCAACTTCCTGGACGGAAGGTTCCTCACCGACAAGTGGCAGCTGCTGGACATCGGCCTGTTGAAACACGATCTGATCGGCAGCGTCTGGCACCTCAATAGCCAGCCGCCACTGTTCAACTTGTACGCCGGCTTCCTCGAGAAGGTCCCCAGAGGGCTGCAGCAGCCCATCGAGGTGACCAGCGCACTGGCTTTGGGCCTGGTCATCGTGCTCTGCACTTACGGGCTGTTGGTGGAGTTGCGGGTCCCCCTCGTGGCGGCGATGGTCGTCACCCTGGTGGGGGTGGTGGCATCGCCGGCCTATCTCTTGTTCGAGAACTGGCTCGACTATGCCTACCCCACCGCTGCCCTGGGGGTGTTCGGCGCGTGGTGCCTCATCCGGTATCTGCGGTCCGGCCGAGTCCGGCCCGGTCTCGGCTTCTTCGGGGCCTACGCAGCCATCGTCCTGCTCAACAGCACGTACCAGATCGAGTGGATGCTGGTGGCTCTGGTCGTCGTGATCGTCGTGATGCGCCGGCAGTGGCGGCGGGTGCTGGCCGTGGCCGCGGTCCCGTTGA
>Ga0210400_10003159_pt1 | contig 14716 bp, 20 predicted proteins | sample IncBWH26MmetaG_FD_155456 | JGI IMG/M metagenome (GOLD analysis project Ga0210400, IMG submission 155456) | Forest soil microbial communities from Barre Woods Harvard Forest LTER site, Petersham, Massachusetts, United States - Inc-BW-H-26-M | ecosystem: Environmental > Terrestrial > Soil >... | reverse complement strand
GATCTCATGTTCGGCACTCGAATCGAAGACTCGCGCGCTGAAGATCGAGAAAAGTGGTTCGCGTGCGGTCCTCGAAGAGTTCGGGCCGTGATATGGTCCCGAAGTACCGTCCTTGGAGAAATCTGGGCGACCTGTGTCGTTACTCGCTTCTGCAGTCAACGCACCTGGGCGAGGCTCTTGCGCAGTTCCGCAATGCGCCTGCGTTCCCGAATCTCCGTCGAGGCCATGTAACACTCCGGCAGAAAATCACAGCGCAGGCAGTCGGTGATCTTGTTGGCATCGATCCGATCGTTTTTCTTCTTGGCTGCGGCAATGGCGCGCAGCATCAGCGGATGCGCCACCTTCAGTGCGGCAGCGTGGGGCTTCAGATGATCGTAGATCCAGCCCGTGAATAGGGTGGCTTCCATCGCTGCGGTCCACGGCTGCGGAAGCGTCCTCATCCATCTATCCAGATCTGATCGTGTGGCAGGAATTGCGCCTTCTGCGTGGATACGGCCGCTGCCGTCCTTCACGCAGTAGCTGATCGATTTCTTGTGAACATCCAGTCCGATGTAATACATACTCTGCATGGGGAGCCTCCTTGGTTGTCTCTGAATCAGCGGGACGCTGAGTTCAGCTTTTGTACACCAAGCGCTCCTCCATGACTTATGCATTCAAACAATACGGGAGTTACAAGCGCGACATACAGGAACCGCAGCCTTCAGTTTAAGGATCCAGTAAAAATTGAGCAGCGGTCGCTTCGCCGCGCAGCAGGACAATCCGAGATTCCGGCGACTCAGGACATCCTCGTCGCCACGGCTGCACGAACACATGGACAGAAGCTCAATAGCGTAGAGCGGAACAAGATTTCGAGAAGTCGAATACTCGGAGGACGAGTATGTGCGGGCGAAGCACGCCAGATCCGTCCTATGCCTGCCCATCGGAAGTTATCGGAGCAATGTTCCGCATCAGGCCTGACCTACCCCCGGCAACCGTTCCTCAACTCACGCATTTACTTTCGCGCCGTCGCTCGACTATTCTCGCGTTACACAATGGAAGCCCCGAATGCCTCAAAAACATTCTTTCAAAGTCGTCTCTTGAACCTCTTTCTCGCAATTTTCGTCGCCTACGTGTTGGTCTTAGTGCTCGTCCGCATTTTTGAACCGCGCTTGATCTTCTTCCCGAACTATCCCGATCGCCTCGGCGGCGACTGGCATCCTCGGGCTCTGCCTGTTCAAGACGTTTGGCTCACAGCCTCCGACGGCGTCAAGCTACACGCGTGGTGGATTCCCCATGACAATGCGAAATTCACTTTTCTCGCGTTTCACGGCAACGCCTCCAACATCGCCAACCGAGCACCTACCTATGAATTTCTCCGCAGCACACCCGCAAACATCTTAGCCCTGGAATACCGGGGTTATGGCCACAGCGAAGGAAAACCGGACGAAGCTGGCATCTACCGCGATGCCGAAGCGGCCTACGAATACCTCGTGAACACAAAACGTATCGACCGCAAAGCGATCATTTCTTTCGGCCAATCCCTCGGCTCCGCCGTCGCCACCCACTTGGCCGCCGGCCGCCAGGTCGCAGGCGTAGTTCTTGAGGCTCCGTTTCCTTCCGCCTCTCGAGTTGCCCGCAAAGTTTTCTGGTTTCTCCCGGGCGTCAGCCTTCTTGCACACGGGCAGCTCGATACGCAAGCCTGGCTAAAGGAAATCCACGCCCCCATTTTGATCGTCCACTGCGCTCAGGATCCCGTCATTCCCTTTCGATTCGGCCAGGAAGTCTACGACGCTGCCCTTCCTCCCAAAAACTTTCTTCAAATCAACGGCTACTGCCACGAAGAGTCCTCCCTCGTCGCCCCAACTCAATACCGCACCGCTGTCCAGGAGTTCCTGAACAGCCTTTAGGTGGCCAGGGCTTCAGCTCCAGCATCCGTTCGGGTCATCGATAAACGCGCAAACCGGACACGTGACTCCTTCTGTCGGAACCATTCGCTTCCCACACAGTAATTGACCAGGTGCGTGACTTAGACATCTCCTAGTTGAGCTTCGGTCATCCCGAAATAGTGGCCTAGTTCGTGGAGTACTGTCAGGCGGATTTCCTTTCGGATTTCGTCTTCGTTGGAGCAGACGGCCTCGATGTTCTTCTGATAGAGCACGATGCGATCGGGACCCGCAGGTAGGTCAAACACGCTTTTCTTAGTTCTTGGTACACCTTTGAAGACACCGAGCACCAACTTCTCAGCATCGTCCGAATCCCTGATCCCTGCACTTCGCGAGCCTCTGCGTGGCACCTGTTCGGGAGGTACGCTCTCGACTAGAACTGCGACGTTGTGAATTCGCTTGCGAAACCTCGTAGGCAGCGCGCCCAGCGCCTCCTCCACAAGTTTGACGAACTTTTCTCGCTCCATTCTTACGTTCCTCGGCCGGACGGCAGGCCGAATCCATCTGTTTCATATTAGCTCGGATCTACTTCGCGTCCAGAGTGGTCTGGCCTGTGAACTGTGGGAGTTCTGTCGAGAGAAAAGCTTTTCAAAATCAGTTGTCCGATTAGCTGTGCGGGCTCAAGCGGTCGATACAACACCATCTAGTCATTTGATCCGACAGCACTTTCCCATGGAGAACCGCTTTGTCCGGCTGTACTCAATCAGACCCTGGCCAGGACGGTGTTTCCTTTGAATCAACGCTCGCGGACGACTCTTAACCATTTAGGCCCTGTAAGTGGATTTCGGCTAGTGTTGCGTCGACCCATTGAATCCACCTGACTAACCGGGAGTCAGCCTATGCTGTTATGTTGCGCGGTGCATAGCACCGAGTTTCCCGGCCCATATTTCAGTTAAGAGGTGCCGATATGAGATTGCCAACTACATGGGCTAAGTACGTCCTGGCTTGTGTCCTCGCCTTAGGCTTGGGCTCACTTGCCTGGACAGCACAAGAAGATCAAACGAAAACGAAAGGGGGAAAGACTCTAACCGTCACCGGCTGCCTGCAGAAAGGCGATGAAGCCGGCGAGTACTCCATCACCGGTGAGGACGGAAAGCGCTATGGCGTCCGCAGCAAGAGCGTCGATCTCTCCAAGCATCTCGGACACAAGGTCACCGTAACAGGTACGAAGATGCGCGAAGAGAACGAGGAGAAGAAGAAAAATGAGGCGGGAGGGGGTGAATACGCCGATCTCCGGGTCACGGATATCAAGCATATCAGTGAAACCTGTAAGTAAGCCGCTCAAAGGAGCCGGATCGACAAAACCGGTTCGGCTCCTCATCCAGTGGAGGCGCCCATAGCGTCGAGCGGAAAGACAGCCATTCGGGACGAGATTCAAATGCGCGTTAAGAGCCTGCTCCGATCAGAACACCTCGAAGGTTAACTCTCCGTTGTCTCGGTTCGGCGGTTCTGGCGCACTGACGATGAAAGAATGCATCGACTCGCCAAGCAAGCGGGCGTCAACTTAGAGACTGTCCGTTTCTGTGAGCGAAGAGGTTTGCTGCCAAGACCACCGCCGAGTGCGTCCAGTTATCGCTTGTTTCCCGCAGAGGCAGCGCGCCGACTGAAATTCATTCGGCGTGCCAAGAAACTCGCCTTCTCACTTGCGGAGATCGCAGAACTCTTCTCGCTGCGCGTCGCACAACCAGCGCGGAAAGCCGAGCGGAGGCTGAAGCCAAGATTCGCCGACATAGACGCGAAAATGCGCCTCAAGACGACCTTCCATTCCTTTCTTTGGAGCGCCCGTCTTTCTTGCGTGCCTCTTCGCCTTTTTCCGGATCTGCGGCTGACGAAACTCTCGCCAGCTCATAACTGGTGCTTCGGCCGCCTCCTGGACTTCGGACAAGAATGCCGCGGTCGACGAGAGGCTGGATGTCGCGAAGGGCCGTGTCCTGCGACGATTTCGCGAGCTTCGCCCATTTCGATGTGGTGAGCTTTCCCTCGAAGCCGTCCAGCAGGCGGTTGAGCACAAGGCGCTGACGTTCGTTTGCCGGAAAATCGGCAAGGTTCTCCCAAAAACGCGCCTTGGTGAGCACGCTGGCGAGCGTCGCTTGCGCACCTTCGATGGCGCGCCCCAAGCACCCGAGGAACCAATCCATCCAAGGTGTGATGTCCGTCGCTCCCTTTTGCGTCTGCTCGAGGATGTCGTAATAGGCCGCGCGCTCCTGCCGGATTTGTGCCGACATGCTATAGAAACGTTGTGAACTTTGTTCCGACCGCGCAAGAGCCATATCCGCAATCGCGCGGCCGATGCGACCGTTGCCGTCATCGAAGGGGTGAATGGTTACAAACCAGAAATGGGCAAGGCCGGCTTTCACGACCCAGTCGGTTTCCGTGTTTCCATTGAACCAGTCCAGAAACGCCTGCGCCTCTCCATCCAGCTTTGCCGCGGCCGGTGCCTCAAAGTGGACCCGCTCTTTTCCAACAGGGCCGGAGAGGACCTGCATCGGCCCACCGCTGTCATCGCGCCAGGCACTTACCCGGATCCGTCTCATGCCACTCCGCGCGGTCGGAAACAGGGAGGCATGCCATGCGAACAGCCGTTCTGCCGTAAGCGTCTGATCGTAATGGCGCGTGGCATCCAGCATCATTTCGACGACGCCTTCGACGTTTCGATCGACGTGTTTCAGCCCGCCGACGTCCATTCCGAGACGGCGTCCGATCGAGGAACGCACCTGTTCGGCGTCTAGTTGTTCGCCCTCAATTTCGCTGCTCTTCAATACATCCTCGGTGAGCGTTTTCAGAACGGCTTCTTGGCGGAGCTTAAAACCCAGGGCCTCCATGCGACCCAGCAAGCGCCCTTGCTCGTGGCGGACGGCAGCCAGCCGCTCCGCCAGACTCTCCCGGTTCCAGTGGAGGCGGGGCCAGTCCGGCTGGTTATATATGTAGGTGTTCATTCTCCGCATCTCATGCGGAGATTATAGCCCGTAATCTCCGCAAAAGGCAACTATTCTCCGCGCAATATGCGGTGAATATAGCCCCTATTCGCCGCATGACTAGAGGCGAAAACAGAAGATGTTTCAGCCTGGAGATTCTGTGACGTTTCCGGTAGGAAGCTCCAAGACCGAGCCGGGTTTGACACCCAAACAAGAAGTCACCCTTTCCTGGGGCACTTTCACAGATGCGGCGAACCAGGCTGGAATATCCCGCCGGTATGGAGGAATCCATTTCGAGCTTGCAGATCTCGTAGGAAGAGCCACCGGCCGGCTGGTCGCGGATCAAGCTTGGAAAAAGGCACTGAGCTTTATCAAAGGTAAGAGTGAACTCGATGAGGAGTCCGGCCAAGACGAAGATTAGGCTGGGCGCCCTAGGATTAAATAATTCTGGTCGCTGAGGAGGTGACCATGATGCTTGCCGCCAGAAAGTCCCTCGTTCCGCTGCTCTGCATCCTCGGGTTCCCACTGCTCGTTGCACCGCCCAAATCTGCGAGAAAGCCCACTTCCCGCCTCTTCGCTAAGACTCCAGCGAAGGGAAGCGAACAGGCCGCATCCCCAAGTCAGTCCAGAATTCCGGTTGAGCAACTCCAGGTCTATGTGGACGGCTTTCACAATTACAAACGCGACGCGAACCTACCTACCGATAGGCAGAAGCAAATGCGGGTCACCCACTACTGTCAATCCCTAGACGACGATCTCATCCAGTGCGTGGTTTACGATGGCAACACCAAGAATGCGCATCTGATCGGTGTGGAACATATTATTTCGGACAAGGTTTTCCAGGGCTTGCCCGTTGCCGAGAAGAAATTCTGGCACCCGCACGACGGCGAGGTTGATAGTGGGATGCTGGAACTGCCGGGCATGTCGGAGGAGCAGAAAAAGGGGCTCTTGCAAATGATCCGGACGACGCATGGCAAGACGTGGCACGTCTGGGACACCGACAAGGACAAGTTACCGATGGGCACCCCAAGCCTGATGTGGGCGATTGACCCGAATAAGATGAATTCCGAAACGAAACGCCAGATGGAGGCACGGAGGAAGGACGCCACATTTTAGGGTTAGGGACATTCTAACGACATGCTTTTCGAACGACACGGCTCAGTCCTCGATAGCCCTCCAACAGTATCGGTTAAAGTGGTATCCACACAATCCGCGATGCCACTGCAACCGAAATTCGTTTGTCCTACGCGGTCGCCGATGGAAGAAAGGCGACATCCAAGGCGTCACACCCGAAGAACTGCAACAGATGATTAAAGTTGCCAAGAATGATCGCTACGCCAAGCGGAACGAATGCATGCTCTTAGTCGGCTTCTCTTTCGGCTTGCGGGTCTCGGAACTGCTGAACCTCAAGATTGAAGACATTGATCTCGATAACGCGCAAATCCACCTCGAACGGCTCAAGAACGGCAAGGTCCACGATCCATCGGTTTCCAAGGCTCTGCAGCGCACGTTGAAGGCGTACATCAAGGATCCCGGCGGCAAGGCGTCCGATTACCTCTTCCTTCCCAATGGAATAGCGACAAGCCATTGAGCCGGGGTTTCTTCCACAAATGGTTTTCGCAGACCGCACAGGAAGCCGGGCTAGACGTTGCCAAACAACACCCGCATGCGATGCGTCATGGTCTCGGCTTTACGATGTCTGCCGCTGGAATGAATCCCCAAACGATTGCACAGGCTCTTAGGGCATCAATCAGCACGGATGGCCCTCCAGTTCTATGGCTCGGTGACGGATGAGGTAGCTGACTGGGCAAGGAAACAAACTTTCTCTAAATACTCTTGGTTGTAGTACACTGGTTGAATCTTCCATGTAGTACCCCTGACCCTCTTGGCATCGGCTGGGAGGGTCTTTTTGTGCCTGCTCACCGAGGTGACAGTCTTGCCAATTTTGTCATCTTTCCTGAAGAATGATCGACGGAAATACAGGACTTAGCTGACCCTTCGCTGCAGGGCGAAAACGACAATTCTGTCACCTTTTCAGCGGTGGGACTTCGCTGTGTACCCGGCTCCGGCCAAGAATCTTCCCTCCGACTCCCAATGCAGGGTGAAACTTCCCATCACAGGACAACGTATCTGAAAGTAGCGAGGGCTTCACATGAACGGCATGTTGAGCTATCCCGAAACGCGGCATCATGACCGTGGTCTGTTTCGTGGGCTGTTCGTCGAGTTCCTCGTGGAAGTTGGGCTCGACGGTGCTCTCGACCTTCTAACCTGCTTACTCGAAACCTTGTAGTCCCTTCAATTCCGGATTTAAGCTGTCGTCCCGGACGACAGCATTAATTCGCCCGGGTAGGCCCCAAGCGTTCCCCGAACACCAAGTATCGAATCCCCGCGTTTGCGGGCTCTAGGACGCTCCAAAACAGCGCGATACCCTGCGGCTCGGCTCGCGGGAGATCGCCTGCTGTCGGGCGTTTTGTGTGCGTACACACAAATACTCAAAGGTAAGAGAAAGTGTGAGGTTGAAAAGCTCACACTAATACGCACAAATCCTCACACAAAATTGATTCTGTTGGGGTTATGCGTAATTTTAGCGACTAGCTCACACTTTCTCACACAAACACTTGGTTGCGAGAATCAAAGTGTGAGGAAAGTGTGAGCCTCACACAATTCACACTTTCTTCCATGTGCTATTTCCCTGGCCCCTCGCTCGCTGGTATCCCAGACGTTTTAGCGCCTTTCGGATTTCCCATTGCGAGTGTTTAGTCTGCTCTGCCAGTTCCGGCAGATTGATGGCCGGGTCTTCGGTTATAAGTTGCTCGATGATCTCGGCTAGGTCTTGGCGTTGAGTTTCTACCCGCTGCCTATCAACCCATTCCAAGTCCCCTGCGTCAACACAACTGCTGATGCCGGGAGCGAAGGTTATCACTGTAGCGGGAAGGTCTTTCGGAGCCCTCTTGGTCAATGCCAGCCGCATAGGTCTTGGATTGAAGTCCCTGCCCCATCCTACGACATCGATCTCATTCGGCCCCTTACCCTGCTGGAACAGCCGTTCGTCCTGCATTACCAGCCATACGGCATCCACCATCGCTAGCCCGTCGCCTGAACCTCTAACGGCGGCTTCCTTTGTCGGCTTCGGTTTGTTCAGGTCTTTCCTGCTGTGATGTATCCCGATCACTGCCTTAGCCCCGAATGCGATCAACCGGAAGATAGCTTGAGCCAACTTGCGGCTCTCGGTTGCGTCATCTTCGTCTGTCCCTTCGTTGAACCTAATAAGAGTTTCGAGGATGACAACCGGGCGCATCGCTCTGACCAATTGCTCGATGTTCAAATCATCGAGTCCGAACATCGGTCCTTGCGTCAACGTGCGAGCGATAAATTTAGTCTTATCTTTTGTAATCCCAAATTTTTCGCATCGTAGCTTTAATGCGCCATCGCCACTTTCAGCAGCTAGATATAAAACCGGAACGATTTCAGGAACGCTGAATCGAGGATTCCCGAAAAGTGGTTTACCTGATGTCAGTGCTTTTGCAACGGACAACGCAAGGACACTTTTACCTTCCTTGGGCAACCCACAAATTAGCGTTGTGCCTTCTGGAAGAAACTCCTCGATGAACATTTTGACCGTACCGTTTCCTTGCAGTTCATCAACTCCACGGAATTCGTTCATCCACGGCGCGTCCTTCATGCGCTCGGCTATTTCTTTTTCGATTTGCTCGTGTGACTTCGGCGGCTTAATCGGGTCTAGTCCTACCGCCTGTCTCCCGTATTGTGTGAGAGTCTTTTCACCGTGACGTACTGCTGACTCGGTTGTGATTTCGCCACAGCATTGCGATCTGAAGTTTCCGCACTTTCTGCAATGCTTTACAAACCAATGATCGTGTTCATGAAACGCAACCCCTGACTCAATCAACGGAACCAACTCGATTGGATACGGCGGTACTTCTTTCGTGAGAGGCTTTGTATCCTCATTTCTGTGCGTTGCATTCGGTGCATGCGTTGAGACGATCTCTGCAAATCTGGTAACCGGGACTTTGAACCTCTTGCAGTAGCAGCGGCTTGCAGATTTTCGATCATTTCCTCTACTGTTCTGCGCTCGGATAGCTCAACTTCTTCGTCTTTTGCTACCCACTGCTTAACAGTGTGGATTGTTTCTTCATCAGTCAGCGGCCCGTCGCCGAATAGCTGCTGTGGAATTTCCACGGACGCATCTTCCGATTGCGCCGATTCCGATGCTGGTAGAATGTCGCTGACACGCGGCTTTAGCTGTTCGACGGTAATCACTGGACACCTCCGGCTTGAGGTGCAGCTAACGTCGCGACCCCTGTCAGGCTCTTTTCAGCGTGAGCTTTGATCTCTTCAGCGGTCGCACACTTCGCGTTCACCGCTTGAAGTGCTCGCCCCGGTTGTAGTGGCGGTCCCAAGACAAAACTGATATACGCCGACAATACCGGGGTCTTTCCACGCTCAAAATTCTTGATGTGTAGAAAATGTTGCGTGCCTGTTGAATCGGTCAAAAACCCGAATCCACGGGCATTATTCCAGAAAGTTACAACTCCAATCATGTTCAATTCCATTTTCCAGGCGAGGTGAGATTTTGTGCTCGCATGGTCCACTGCTTGAAATGGCGGGAAGCCCTGATTTATGGCGAGAATGCCTTAATGGGTGGAATGCCGACAGATTTATTTGGCGCGTTTCCGCCGCGCCTGGCGGCTGGAGTTACGCTGCCTTTAATACGTCATTCTTTTCCAACATCGCAATTACGAACATCGCTTCGCTCTTACGAAGCTTACGAAATGGCGTGTCAGCAAGCGGCTTGCCGCGATATTTGACAAGTTGGTTGGCTTGTCTCTTACCACTTTCGAAGTCTACTTCGATCAATCTGTTTTCCTCGAAGTGGTAGTAATGAACGTTGTCAGCGGTCTTCACGACAAGAAGTTGCTGGCTATGCTCGCCTGGGAAGAAGCCTCGAAACAACAAATATTCGAGGAGTCCTTCCGGCGTGCCTTTGCTTTTCTTTCCAATGTCAGCGCCGACGACGCCGTCTCGGATAATTACCCATCCTGCGACCGCCGCCCTTGATGTCATCATCGTCCGTCAGCAGGGTGACAAACGAATTCTTTGGCAGCGTCGGAACAGTTGCTTTAGCCGTTGCCTGGTCCTCTGCGCCTTTCGCGTCGAGATAAGCCTTCTGCTCTTTCTTCGTTAGAAGACCGAACGGAAGTTCTTCAAAGTCGGGGTGAAAGAACAATTTCCCAGAGAGTCCGTTGTCGAGGTATTCGTGGATACATGAATGGACTTGGTCAGCATTTCTGGACAGGCCAGCGTCTGCTAGTCTGTTCAGAAATGCATAATACGCATCCAATGCGGCGATACGGCGTTGGTCATCCGTCGAGTCGAGTCCACTTGGTATGAATACGTTGTGCTCGCCATCAAACGGACAATCTAAGTACACAAATCCTAGTTCATTCATGGTCTTCCCGATGAAGTCGATTGACCTCTTGTCGCAGTTGCAACCATCGTGTGTCACAACATCATCGAGCGACTTGCATGGCGTGGTCGTCAACGTTGTGGTCGGCGTTGGCGGTAACTTCCACCGCGCTTTTGCCGCCATATCTACCGCTTCATTCTGCTATTTGTTTCTGCATATCTTCCTTTTGCATTTTGATTGTGCCGTGTTTCCCGCCACGGCGATGCGGTCCTGCTTTCACACCAATTGGTGATGAAACTCTGTCCAACGACGCGATCTAAGCCGCTTAAACTTTCTTCCAGCGATACGGAACAACTTGCGTTGTGTGCCCGTAGTTACATTCAACGTCTAACGGAAGACACATCTTGCCGGGTCCCTTGAGCAAAACGGCATTCCTTCGCCCGCAAACGGTACATTTGAATGTCACTCTCGCGTACCAACCTTCCGAAGTTTCGCCGGAGGAGAATGCCGTTTCAATTGGTTGCTGTTCTTGATTGATCTTGCGCCCAACTATGGCCTTGCTAGTTTCCTGACGAACACTTGAAAATCGTCCCAACCAATTCGGGCCGCTATTTGCTCAGGGCCGTATCTGGTTACGATTACAAGAAACTCTTTGATGGTCAGCGCACGCAGCACTTCAGGACGAAATGCACGTGGCAATGGTGGATGTTGTTCCATTTAATTAAATCTCTCCGACGTTCAAATGCTCGATCCCCAGGTCTTCCAATACTCTCGATGTCTCTCGTTTGGCATCGCGCCGTGCCTGAAGCAACAAGTGGATTCGATCGACGTCGGTCCAATCCGGCGCGACAGGTGAACCCCTTTTAAGTTCGGCCATTTCATCTAACACCGCGAGCATTTGGTCAGCATCACGCTGTTCGAAATTTCGCTTTCCTTGAAGACCTTCAGTCAATCCCTACGCGGTTGCAAGACCAAAATGAAGTCGCGCCAGGAGTTTTTTGGAAGCAGTAATCTTGATCGAGTGGGCGCGAAGAATCGACTTCATCGCACCCTCAAAATACCGAGGCAATCCACCCGTGGTCCAGATAAAACTGTGGTATCCCGGGGTACGCAAACCGCGGGTTGAGAAAGCTCAATCTTGCGGTCTTGGGCAGTCATCATGAGAATATCGCTGAGCACATAGTTCGTCAGCGCGTTCCTCCCTGATGATGACAATTCGACCGTCACCGTAGCACCTTCAAAATCCTGATAACTTCGGAACCCACCACTACGGTCCGTCCAATTGATTTTCGTTCCTTGGCAAAGAAATTTCAGTCCGATTACGTCGTTGCGATTGTCTGACCTAGGAACTTCATACGCGACGCTAGACTCAGGTCCGCATAACATCCACCCTTCGAGGGAGGGTCCCTCCACCTCCTGAAGCAAAAGGTCTGGTATTCGCGTCAGGTCACGGGCAATTCCTTTCCTTTGAAATGTCAGTTTGACCGCACTCAGGTGAGCACGCATCGCGAGTGTTAGCTCGGACGGTCTATCAAAAGCTGGAAAACCACCGGAATTTGGGGTGAAAATCAGCAACTCACCCGGTTCTGGTTCTACAATCTGACCAGATTTGTTCAGGTATGCTTCCGCTCGAATACGCTTTAGATATTCTTGAATGGCCAGTTCATTTGTTGGAATCCGAAAGCCGACCGTGAACTTGTTGATGTCTGCGCGGGAAAATGGGTCGCTAGCACGACTGGCTTCTTTAAGTGCCAAACCTGCTGTTACGGAGGTCTGACGCAGTTCTTTGTTTACTTTGTTAAGGTCCGCATTCAATTGGCGCGTTAGGTTGAGTTCCGCTGACAAATTGTCACTGACTTGCTTTTGATCTGCAACAGCTTTTGCTTGCGCCTTCTTTTCTTCGTCAGCTTTCGCGCGGTCATGTAAATCCCTAAATGCGTCAGATGAAGTGTTAAGAAGGATACTGAACAACAACAGCGTTATCCCCCATACTCCTTTCTTTGACAGAACCTTTTTCCCTTGTTTCTCTTCTTTGAAATCGGTAACCGTCGCATAAACGCCGTAAGCAGCGGCGAAAGTGCTTCCAATGTACTTGAATACGAGAAGTGTGGAATCAGACGGAACCCAGCCATGTAGCATATGTTATGCGGATTCTACACATATCGGCCCTGAGATAAAATATTTCAGTCACTCGAACAACAACGATTCCTTTGGAGGTCTTCGCAGTGGTTTATTGAGTTCCGGCAGTCCCTTCGCTCGCCACAGGTCTTGAAACTGTTTGATTGTCGCCGGAGCGTGACCCGCATAGTGGTTGTTGGCATAGGCGAACACAATTACGCCGCGCTTCCTCATCTGATAACAGAAGTCGACCCAACTGGTGAGTTCAGCGGTGCGGTTTACCACAACCCTGTTCCACGTCGTTGTCTGCTCTTCGATAGTTTTGCGATCACCGAGCCATCGGATATAAGTCCAGTCCGCAGTAATCGGGTCAAATGTAAGTTCTGCCGGGTTGGGCATGAATGATCGGTCCTGAAGAACGAGGGCCATCCTGTGATCTCGCAACAGGTCCGCAAATTCTGCGTTGAGCCAGTCCCGATTGCGCATTTCAATCGCAAACTTGTGAGAGTTGGGCAGCTTTTTGATAAACGGAACGAGCCTGTCCAGAAACTCATGTCGGTCACGAAAGATGCTCCGATTGAAAAACGGAAACTGAAAGACTATCGGACCAAGTTTTGGCCCGAGGATACTCATCGCATCGAGAAACTCCTTCAGGTCCGCATCGCAATCGACTAGAACTTTTTCGTGTGTGATGACTTGCGGAACTTTGACGGAGAATATGAATCCTTCAGGTGTTCGAGCGCCCCAATTGTTTACCGTGCGAGCAGAAGGACAGCCGTAGAAAGTCGAGTCTACCTCAACCGTATGAAAGTGCTCCGCGTAGAAAGCTAGGTAGTCGGCGGATCGCATTCCTTTCGGATAGAAAGTTCCTTCCCAACCTGAAGCCGTGAACGATGAGGTCCCGAGAAGGATGGGCGGATGGTTCACGTCGAGAGTATATCGAAGGCCCTGTGGGGTGTCCTCGGGATGTTGCACAGGTTGCGGCATCGAACCCGAACTCTGCGCTTTTGTTGAAGTTACCGCCAAAGGGAAATGTAATGAATCAGGCAAGTATCCTCATTGACCTACACGATTCCTTGTATTGTTTTTGAATAGACGAGGAGTACAGATTTCAGTGAAGTGCCCCAGTCTGAACAATCATTGGTCGTCGATCGCCCCTCTGCAAGAGATTCGCGCTCCAGAACGATTTTAATCGTGGATGACAGCGACACCGTTCGGGGTAGTGTTCGCGCTGTCCTTGAGCGCCAGACGGGATGGCAAGTGTGCGGCGAAGCTACCGACGGTGTGGACGCTATCGAAAAGGCAAGAAAAGGAGGAACTATGAAACTGCAAAGAGTCGTATTCGTTTTGATTGGAATGATGTTTTTGTTCGCGGTCACGGCGTCGGCACAGGAGGTGAAGACCGACTACGATCGCGGCGCAAACTTCGCGCAATACAAGACCTATTCGTGGAAACACGTCAAAACGAAAGATCCACTGGATGTCGATCGCATCAAGAATGCCGTCAATGCCGCCTTGGTAGCAAAAGGCTGGACCCGGGTGGATTCGGGCGGCGATGTTTCAATCGTGGCCATGGAGATCACCCAGAATCAGCAGACCTTGAATACTTTTTACGACGGGTTTGGCGGAGGCTGGGGTTTTAGGGGCTTTGGTGGCGGAGGTTTTGGTGAGGCAACGACCACGACCGATACGTACAAGGTGGGCACCGTAGTTGTCGATCTCTTCGATACCAAGACCAAGCAACTGATTTGGAGAGGCAGCTCGAGCGACACGCTCTCCAACAACTCCAACAAGAACATCAAGAACCTCGATAAGGGCGTGGATAAAATGTTCAAGCAATTTCCTCCAGGCTCTTCGAAGAAGTAGCGGCGTTCCACATGATTCGCCGCCTGGGTACCTCGGTCAGTCTGGCGCTCGTTGCGGTAGCCATACCTTTGCGTGCGGCCAATAAGCCGCGCGCGGGAATGGACAGCCAGAACACGGTGGTTTGGACCAACGGCGATCTTGAAAAGGCGTAGTTGTGCCTGGATGTCCGGCCTGCCCGAAGAGCATCAACACGATGAGCCAGTTCCTAGATCATCTGGCGGAAGACGTGATGCCTGCGTTGATTGAGAAACTTTCGGAGGCAAGAACAGAAGACATTTCAACTAGGGAGTAGCTTTTCCAGCTTAGCGCGGTCAAAACCTATCACCACTTCGCCGTCCACAACGGTCACAGGCGTAGTCATGTACCCGAGCTTTTCAAGGTCAGCCAACGCGCTCTCGTCGGCTGCGATGTTGCGGTCTGTATATTCAATCTTGTGTTGTGAAATAAACTCTTTCACCTTTGCGCAGAAC
>Ga0210400_10003158_pt1 | contig 14717 bp, 12 predicted proteins | sample IncBWH26MmetaG_FD_155456 | JGI IMG/M metagenome (GOLD analysis project Ga0210400, IMG submission 155456) | Forest soil microbial communities from Barre Woods Harvard Forest LTER site, Petersham, Massachusetts, United States - Inc-BW-H-26-M | ecosystem: Environmental > Terrestrial > Soil >... | reverse complement strand
GCACCATCGAGCGAGACAAGAATCGCGTCGGGGGCATCGCTGCCGACCTGGAGATTGCCGCGATGCATGTGAGGCAGGGCGTAGCGGACCATGCCAATGGCGTCTTTGGGGCTGCCGGCGAGGATGCTCAAGCCGACGCAGACTACGAGAAGAAGGATTGCGATGGCGAGTACGGACCATTTAAGGATGGGATGCATGGGTTCCTTCGCGAGGATATCGTCTCATAAGTCGAGGGGAATTTTTAGAGTGTTGCGAAAAAGAAGAAGAGAAGAATTTAACGCAGAGGACGCAGAGAGCGCAGAGGACGCTGAGAAGAGAACGGCAAGAACACAGGCTGAAGCCTGTGCTACACGACGGCGCCCGCCACGGTCAGTGGCCGCTACAACGGCTAATAGCTGGGAGTGGCGCGGAGTTCGTCGCGGAGGGCGGCGTAGCGGGCCAGGGATTTTTCGATGATGTTCATGGCGGCGTAGGCGGGGCGAATGTCCTCGACCTGGACCTGCTTGCCTTCGAGTTGCTTGTAGTCCGAGAAAAAACGCTTGAGGACGAGAAGGCGGTGCGGGGGAAGATCGCGCGCTTCGATGTAGTCGCTGAATTCGGGGTCATTGGTGGCGACGGCGATGATTTTGTCGTCGCTGGCGCCGCCGTCGATCATGGTCATGACGCCGATGGCGCGGGCTTTGATGAGCGCGAGGGGCTGAACGGGTTCCTGGCAGAGGACGAGGACGTCGAGAGGATCGTTGTCTTCGGCGTAGGTTTGCGGGATGAAGCCGTAGTTGGCGGGATAGAAGACGGCGGAGTGGATGATGCGGTCGACCCTGATGAGGCCGGTGGCTTTGTCGAGTTCGTATTTGACGTTGGAACCGAGGGGAATTTCGATGACGGCCTGGAAATCGCGGGGGAGTTCCTTGCCGGGGGAAACATCGTGCCATGCATTCATCACGCTGGGATACCTCGCTCCTGGGAAACGAATATCTATTATGTATTGAGATGAGGTGAAAAGTAAGGACAGATCGCGAATTTCGAAGAGAAGAGATTAACGCGGAGTACGAAGAGGCCGCTGAGAAGAGGAACCCAAGAAGCTGGCTTGAAAGCCTGCGCTACAGAGAGGAATGAAGAGAGGAAGAAATGAAACAGCGCCCGCCTCGGAAGGCGGCCGCTACATAGGCGCGGAAGGGGAGGCTAAGCGGATTTTTTGGTCCAGGTGCCGATGATGGCGCCCATCAGGACCATACCTGCAAGCGGGTAAAACTGGTTGATGGCGAATAGTTCGGTGGGACGCATTTCGTACATGTAGGTGGTGAAGGTGATGGGGCCGACGAAGCCAATCCAGAGGAGAACGCCGACTGAGGCGCCGCGGCCGATGGTGTTGGCGTTGCGCCAGATGCAGATTTGGGCGAGGGAATAGGCGATAAGAATATTAAGGACGAAACTGACGACGTAGGGCACTACCGGGTTCATGCTCTTGGCCTGCTCCACGCTGACTTTTTCGAGAACCATCCATCGAGCGCCGAAGAGCACGCCATACCAGACAGCGCCGAGCAGCCAGTAGGCAAGCGCCGCGATAAATACAGCAGCATAATTTGTTTTCATCGAAGAGTTCCCCCGTCAGGATTGCGTGGCGGGGAATGTAGCATCAAGCACGGGCTTTGTCGATTACTTCGTCCCAGTTGCCCCTGGATTTGAGGATGAGTTCGATAGCTTCGCGAATGGCGCCCCTTCCGGCGTGGGCCTTGGTGGTGTAGTGGGCGATTTTCTTTACGTCGGCGACGGCGTCACCGACGGCGACGGCCAGGCCGACTCGTTTGAGGATGGGAATGTCGGGGAGATCGTCGCCGACGTAGGCCACTTCGGCGTCTTTCACGCCGGCTTTCGCCAGGATTTCTTCGTAGGCGGGCATCTTGAGAGCGATCTTCATGTAAACGAATTCCATGTTCATTTCGCGGGCGCGGCGAAGGAGGGCGGGGCTTTCGCGTCCGGTGATGCAGCCGGTGCGGATGCCGGCGGTGTGGGCGAGGGTCAGGCCCTGGCCGTCGTGGGCGTCGAAGCGTTTGATTTCGAGAGCGGAGCCATCGGGTTGGGAGAGGAGGATCACGCCGCCGTCGGTCATGGTGCCGTCGACGTCCATGAGCAGGAGTTTGATTTGAGCGGCGCGTTTTTTTAGGGCGGGGGAGATTTTGGGAGTTGGGGACAAGACGGCCTCCGGTTGAGAGATGAGCGGACAAGTTTAGCAAGAAAAGGACGTGATAACAGCGAACAGTGATCTGATAGCAGGAAGAAAGAATCTAACGCAGACGACGCTGAAAGCGCCGAGTTCGCAGAGGAAGCAGCAGAGAGAAACGCCATTCGGGAAAATGACGTTCCCGGGGGACCGACCTGAAGATCGGCCACTACAGTTAGATGAGTTCGAGGGTCCACAGATCGTGGAGGTGGACTACGCCGACTACTTTTTGGGAGGCGTCGACGACTACTACGGAGGTGATTTTCTTTTTTTCCATGAGGTTTAGGGCTTCGCTGGCCAGGAGTTTCGGATTGATCGTTTGCGGGTTGCGGACCATGCAATCGCCGGCGGTCATGGAAAGGGTGGCGCCGCCGTGTTTTTCCATCAGGCGGCGGAGATCGCCATCGGTGAGGATGCCGGCTAGTTTGCCGTCGGGGGTGAGGATCGTGGTCATGCCGAGTTTCTTGGCGGACATTTCGTGAAAGGTGGCGGGCATGGGCGTTTCGGGAGAGACGCGCGGCAGTGCATCGCCCGAGTGCATGAGGTGTTCGACGCGTAGAAGTTTTTTGCCGAGGCGGCCGGCGGGATGGAGGGCGGCGAAGTCGTCGTGCTGGAAGCCGCGGCGATCGAGGAGGGAAACGGCGAGGGCGTCGCCGACGGCCATGGCCACCGTGGTGCTGGCGGTGGGAGCGAGATTGAGCGAGCAGGCTTCTTCTTTGACGCTGACGTCGAGAACGACTTCGCTGGCTTCGGCGAGCGTGGATTTGGGATTTCCGGTAAGGGTGACGATGGGGATTTCGAGGCGTTTCAGAGATTCGAGGAGGTTGAGGATCTCCTGGGTTTCACCGCCGTAGGTGATGGCGAGGAGAGTGTCGCCCTTGGCCAACATGCCGAGGTCGCCGTGGAGCGCTTCAGCGGGATGCAAGAAAAAGGAAGGCGAGCCGGTGCTGGAAAATGTGGCCGAGATTTTGCGGCCGACGAGGCCGGACTTGCCCATGCCGGTGACGACGACGCGGCCTTTGCAGGCAAAGAGAAGATCGACGGCGCGGGCGAAGGATGTGTCGAGGCGCGCGAGGACATCCTGAATGGCCTGGGCTTCGATGCGTAGTACGCGACGGGCCGTGTCGAGGCTCATGCGTTGCTCCAGCGGCGGACGAGAGTGGAAAGTTCTTTGAGGCGGGCGAGGAGTTGGGGGAGTTGCGCGAGGGGCAGAGCGTTGGGGCCGTCGGAGAGAGCCGCGGCGGGATTGTCGTGGGTTTCGAGGAAGATGCCGTCGACGCCGGTGGCGACGCCGGCGCGGGCGAGTGGCTCGATGAATTCGGGCTGCCCGCCGCTGGCGTGGCCCTGGCCGCCGGGGAGCTGGACGGAATGGGTGACATCATAGACGACGGGATAGCCAAATTTTGCGAGGACGGGGAAGGTGCGCATGTCCACGACGAGATTGTTGTAGCCGAAGCTGGCGCCGCGTTCGGTGAGAATGATTTTCTGGTTGCCGGCGGCAGCGATTTTTTCGGCGACGTTGCCCATGTCCCACGGGGAGAGGAATTGGGCTTTTTTCACGTTGACGATGCGGCCGGTCTTGGCGGCGGCGACGAGGAGGTCGGTTTGGCGCGAGAGGAAGGCGGGGATTTGGAGGATGTCGACGGCTTCGGCGGCGGGGGCGGCCTGGGAGGCGTCGTGGATGTCGGTGAGAATGGGAAGATGGAGGTCGGATTTGATTTTGCTGAGGATGCGGAGTCCTTCAGTCAGGCCGGGGCCGCGGAAGGCTTTGACGGAGGAACGGTTGGCTTTGTCGTAGGAGGCTTTGAAGATGTAGGGGACGCCGGAGTCGGATGCGATTTTGGCGATGCGCTCGGCCATGGAGCGGGCGTGGGATTCGGATTCGATGACGCAGGGGCCGGCAATAAGGAAGAGGGGGTTGTTGCCGCCGAGGCGGAGGGAGCCTAGAGGGATTTCGCGAGTGTGCGTCATTCGAAATAACGAAGATATCACAGGCGCTGCTCGGGTGTGGAAGAGGTGGGACCGGAAAAGGAATTTAGCACAGAGGGCACAGAGGAAGAGCACGGAGTACGCAGAGAAGAACGCCCGCTTCGGAAGGCGGCCGCTCCAAAGGCGTTCTGGGCCACCTGAGGGTGGCCGCTACGCGGTAGCGTGGGGGGTGGCGCGCACGGCGGGCGCGGGAGGTTGGGCTTCGGAGGTGGAGGCGGACGTGGGGCGCGATTTTTGGAGTTTGTGTTCTAGCGCGGCGCCGATGAAGGCGGCGAAGAGCGGGTGCGGCTCGAGAGGCTTGGATTTGAATTCAGGGTGGAACTGGCAGCCGAGGAACCAGGGGTGGTTCGGAGCTTCGATGATTTCGACGTAGTTGTCGTCGGGAGTGCGACCTGTGATGTGGAGACCGGCGGCGACGAGAGTTTTTTCGTATTCGCGATTGAATTCGTAGCGGTGGCGATGGCGCTCGCTGATTTCGGTTTTGCCGTAGGCTTTGTTGGCCAGGGAGCCGGGCTCGAGTTTGCACGGCCAGGCGCCGAGGCGCATGGTGCCGCCCATTTCGTCCACGCCGAGGAGTTCGCGCAATTTGTAAATCACGCGGTGTGGAGTTTGGGGATCGAACTCGGTGCTGTCCGCTTGTTTCAAGCAGGCGGCGTCGCGGGCATATTCGATGGTGGCGCACTGCATGCCCAGGCAGATTCCGAAGAAGGGAATTTTGTGATCGCGGGCGTACTGGATGGTGTAGACCATCCCTTGAATGCCCCGCTTGCCGAAGCCACCGGGGACGAGGATGCCGTCGTAGCCCTTGAGGCGCTTTTCGGCGGTTTCGAGGGAATCGATTTCTTCGGATTCGATCCAGTCGATGACGGTTTTGTGATGGTGGGCGAGGCCGCCGTGCAAAAGGGCTTCGCGCAAACTTTTGTAGGCGTCTTCGAGCTGGACGTATTTGCCGACGATGCCGATGCGCACTTCGCCTTTCGGGTGGTGCAGGCCTTGCAGCATATCGAGCCACGGCTGCATGTTGGAGGGGCGTTCTTCGAGGCGAAGCAGGCGAATGATTTGCGCGTCGAGGCCTTCCTTGCTTAGTTCGACCGGGACCTCGTATATCGTCTTCACGTCTTCCATGGAAATCACGCAGGAATCGGCGACGTTGCAGAAGAGCGCGATCTTTTTCTTGAGATCCTCGGAGATGTGGCGATCGCTGCGGCAAAGGAGGACGTCCGGCTGAATACCGATGCCGAGCATCTCTTTAACGGAGTGCTGGGTGGGCTTGGTCTTCAGTTCGCCGGCGGCGGCGATGTAGGGAACCAGGGTGACGTGAACGAATAATGTGTTTTCGGCGCCGAGTTCGAGGCGCATCTGGCGGATGGCTTCGAGGAAAGGAAGGGATTCGATGTCGCCAACGGTGCCTCCGATTTCGACGATCACGATGTCGATACCTTCGGCGACGCGCTTGAAGCAGCGTTTGATTTCGTCGGTGACGTGGGGGATGACCTGGACGGTTTTGCCGAGGTAATCGCCGCGGCGTTCCTTGGAGAGGATGGTTTCGTAGATGCGGCCGCTGGTCCAGTTATTGTCGCGGGTAAGCTTGACGTGGGTGAAGCGTTCGTAGTGGCCGAGATCGAGGTCGGTTTCGGCTCCATCGTCGGTGACAAAGACCTCGCCGTGCTGATACGGGCTCATGGTGCCGGGATCCACGTTCAGGTACGGATCACATTTCTGGATGGTGATTTTGAAGCCGCGACTTTCGAGGAGACAACCGATGGAAGATGCCGCTACGCCCTTGCCGAGAGAAGAAACAACACCGCCGGTTACAAAAATATATTTAGGCGCCATCCGGGTCGCTCGCCTCCGCACCGAGCAGAATTGAGCTTGTCGAACCTCCGCAGGATTGACGTACATATAATTATGTTCGGAAGCCGGAGTTGTGTCAATGAGAAGTCTTTGCTCGAAAGAATCGGAAAATTTTCTGTGCACGCGACAATTGTTCGGCGGCTGGGTTCGTAAATGGCGAAAATGGAGTAAGGTTTGTTGGGTGGGGAACAAATTTCCCGGGGAAGAGGCGGACATGAGCAGCAGGAGGTTGTGGATTTTTTCCGCGTGCGCGATGGCGCTTTGCGGCAGCGCGCTTGGGCAACAGCCGGCGGCGGTTCCGGCGACGCGGGTTGGCGAATATGACGTAAAGCGGGAGAGCGATGTTGTTGGCACAGTCGTGGCATATTCAGCAAATTCCAAATCGGCGCCATTTGGGGCGCGAGCGACCGTGCAGACGAGTTCCGGAGTGGTTGAAGTGCACCTGGGTGACGCGCGGCTTCTGGCAGCGAACCATTTCTCGATTGAGACTGGCGACACGCTGCGGATTGTCGGAGAAAGCATGGCGGCAGGGAGCGGCAATTTATTTGTCGCGCGGATCGTGCAAAAGGGAACTCATGCTCTGGCGGTGAGAACCACGCGCGGATTCCCGATTCCCTATGTGGCGCCGCGAAACACACAGTCTTCCGCGTCGGACAGGGGTGCGGCATGAAGCGGATTTTTCATCTGGCTGCGATTGCGGTTGCGGGCTATATGGCCGCGTGCGGGGGCAGCGGTGGGCCGATCACACCGCCACCTCCCACGGGAAACTTTTCCAATGCCAGCCTGAAGGGACAGTACGCGTTTTCGTTGAGTGGCATCGAGCTCACCTCCGGGGCGTATGTCGCCCGCATCGGGAGTATCGCAGCGGACGGGCAAGGGCACATCACGTCAGGGCTGGAGGACGTGCTGAATCTGGGGAGCGGAAGCCCGGCATCCATCGTTACATTTTCCAATGGGACCTATCAGATTCAGGCGAATGGGCGGGGATTGATTGTGCTGAACGCGACCACCGGAGGAAGTTTGCAACTCAGTGTGTCGCTCCAATCGAACAGTCAAGGGTCTCTGGTGGAGACGGATGGATTGGCCTCGACAAGCGGGAGCCTGGAGTTGCAGACGCCCCTGCAGTTCTCCTTAAACGGGATCATTGGAAAGTACGTGTTTGATCTGTCAGGGATTTCCTTCACAAGCGCCACGCCTTCCGTGATTTCGCTGATCGGCGAGTTTGGGGCGGATGGAAATGGAAATATCACGGGCGGCACGGTCGACGTGAATGATAGCGCGTCCGGGCCGACGGGAGCGACCGCGCTGACGCCGAGCACGTATCAAATGGACACGACGGGGAATGGCACAAATTTTGGCCGCGGAACAATGACGCTGGACGGGCGAACGTTTGCGTTCTATATCGTAAATAATACGCGGGTGAACTTGCTGGAAGAGGATGCTCTTGGGGGGAGTTCGGGTCCGGCGTTTCTTCAGACAGGCGTGATTCCGACGCAAAATTCCGGGTTCACAGGGAGTTTCGCGTTTCTGAGCGGAGGATCGGAGACCACGGGAAACTTTGGACCGATCAACCGGGTGGGGCGTTTCACCGCGGATGGCGCGGGAGGAATCGGCACGATTTCCTTTTTTGAAAACAATGACGGAAACACGTCCCAACTGACGCCGGGTTCGGGAGTCTCCGGTACGACTTATGCGATTGATACCGCCAACGCGGGAAGCGGGCGGGGGACTTTTACCTTCCAGAATTCGTCGACTGGCACGGTGACGTATGTGTTTTACCTGTATTCGCCTAATCGGGCAGTGATTCAGGACGTGAGCGCGGGGGTGGTGACGGACGGAACGATGGTTTCGCAGTCTGCGACATCGTTTACCACGGCGGGGTTGGCGGGGAATTACAGTTTCAGCTGGAGCGGGATAGAGATTGTAGCGCCCTCACCGTTTAGTGAGAACTACGTCGGGCAATATGTCCAAACGAGCGCGGCGGCCAGCAACATTGCCGGGGTGGTGGACTATGCCCAGTTGGGGCTGAACACGATCAATACGAATGGAGTTACGCTGAACGCGGGAATTTCCGGGAGCGTGACCATTGCCGGAGACGGGACGCAGAACAATGTGTACAAAATCGTGATTGGCGGGCCGAACGCTTTTACGGTGAATTTCGTGGCCTATTTTGCGGATGGCGGGACGGTGCTGATGGTTTGTTCGGACGGGAACCGGGTTACGGCGGGAGTGGCTACGCAACAGACGCAGTAGCAGGAAGCGGAAATAGAAATTAGAAAAGAGAAAAGAGTTAACACGGAGGGCACTGAGGCAGGAGCGGAGTGCTCAGAGAAAGAGTAAGAAGACAGGCTGAAGCCTGTGCTACATGAAGGCGCCCGCCCCGCAAAGGCATCCGGGGTCCAGGAACCGGACCTCAGAAGGTGGCCGCTACAAAGGCAAGAATAATGCGTTAGGAGCGCGGTTGTTCGTGGAGGAGTTTTTCGACGCGGGTTACGTCTTCGGGAACGTCTACGCTGACAGCGTCGTGCTGGACTTCGGCGACGCGGATTTTCCAACCGTTTTCCAGCCAACGGAGCTGCTCGAGCTGTTCAATTTTTTCCAGTTCCCCCTGGGGCAGGGTGGGATATTCGAGCAGGGCCTCGCGCTGGAAAACGTAAAGTCCGAGGTGCTTCCAATATTTCACGTGGATTTTCTGCTGGGTCTCGCGAATCCAGGGGATCGGTGCGCGTGAAAAATAAAGCCCGTTGCCTTCGAAGTCTAGAACCGTTTTCACAACGTTGGGATCCATGATGTCGCTGGCGTGCCGGATGGGCGTGGCGACTGTGGCGATCTGGGCGGCGGGTTCTTCTAGCAGCGCGGCGACCGCGGCGTCGATGGCCGCTGGATCGACGAGCGGTTCGTCGCCCTGAACGTTGACGAAGATGTCGCCCGCCTCATGCGCGGCAACTTCGGCGATGCGTTCGGTGCCGGTTCGGTGATCGGCACGGGTCATGCGGGCTTCGCCGCCGAAGGAGCGTACGGCGTCGATGATGCGCTGATCGTCGGTGGCTACCACAACTTGATGGACCGTCTGGGCTTGTTTGGCACGCTCGTAGACACGTTGGACCATGGGCTTGCCGGCGAGCGAGACAAGCGGCTTGCCGGGAAGGCGCGTGGAAGCGTAACGCGCGGGAATAATCACTATGACCTTTGGTTCGTCAGCGCTCATCTCATAATCCTGAGGATGGAGTTCTGATGCCGATGCTAACACAATCATTCGGCAGGGGCCGACGCGCTTTCACTGGCGTTAGGCGGCGCATCAGGGGCTATTGCCTTCCGAATGGCGGGTGTTATGATGGGTCATCCGCGCGGCCATCCGGGGAAACCGGGAGGATGGGGGAGCCGTGAAACGCGATCGGTGCAGGTCTCGCGTATTGTCCGAATTGGCTGCCGCCCGGCTGTGCGCCTGCCTTGTTTTGGCGGCAAGTCTACCTTTGCTCCGTGCACAGGAGCCTTCCAGCCCGACTAACCCTGATCCGCCGCCTGCGCCTTCGAAGCTGACCGATGTTTCACATAACACACCGTCTGTAACGATTCACCCAGGAAAAGTGATTCGAACGGACGTGGACCTTGCGCTGGTAAATGTTACGGTGACGGATCCGTTCAATCGGCTAGTGACCGGCCTGGAGCAGGATAACTTCCGCGTGTATGAAGACAACGTCGAGCAGGAAATTGTGGCGTTTTCTTCCGAGGACGTGCCCATTTCCATCGGCGTGATTTTCGATTTCAGCGGCAGCATGTCCAACAAGATTGACAAGGCGCGGGAGGCGGCGCTGGATTTTTTCAAGACGGCAAATCCCGCGGACGAATTCTTCCTGGTTACGTTTAACGAGCGCGCGGAATTGACGAGCGCCTTCACCAACAGCGTGGAAGACCTGCAAAGCCGGATGATGGTGACGGCCCCGCGGGGCCGCACGGCGCTGCTGGACGCCATCTATCTGGGGCTGAGCCAGATGAGGGGTGCACATAACGCAAAACGCGCCTTGCTGATTCTTTCCGATGGAGGGGATAATCATAGCAGGTACAACGAGAACGACATCAAGCGTTTGGTCAAGGAAGCGGATACCCAGCTCTATGCCATCGGCATCTACGACCCGCTTGGTTACCGGAATCGCACCCCGGAGGAGCTGAACGGCCCAACGCTGCTCTCCGAGATTACGGAATTGACGGGTGGCCGCGTTTTCGCTGTCGAGCATCTAAATGAATTACCGGATATCGCGTCGAAAATCGGCATGGAGCTGCGCAATCAATATGTATTGGGATACAAACCAAGCAATCACGTTCATGACGCGCGTTGGCGGAAAATCAAGGTCAAGCTGCGCGCCCCCAAGGGACTCCCGCCCCTCTCTACTTATTCAAAGACCGGATACTACGCGCCGGCTCACTGAAACGAGCGGCCGCGTCCCATCTTTCGGGCTGGTAATTGCCTGCCTGTTACTTACGGCGCTCTTTGCGGCGGACGGTTCGTTCGCGCAGATACCTGTCGCGGTTCCTCCTCCGCCACCGCCGGGGCAAGAGGCCGGCGTATCTCCCCAGGGCGGGCGCATCAAGGTGGACGTCAACCTGGTGGTGCTGCACACGACGGTCAATGACGATCGCGGAAAGTTTGTGGACGGGCTGACGCAGGACAACTTCCGCGTCTATGAAGACAAGGTGGAGCAGAAGCTTTCCATCTTCAAGCGCGAGGACATTCCGGTTAGCATGGGACTGGTGATCGACAACAGCGGGAGCATGCGCGACAAGCGGCCCCGGGTGAACGAGGCGGCGCTGACGCTGGTGCAGAGCAGCAACCCGCAGGACGAAGCCTTCGTGGTGAATTTCAACGACGATTTTTACCTGGACCTGGACAAGGATTTTTCAAGCAGCATTCCAGAGCTGAAGGAAGCGCTGGAGCGGATTGATTCGCGGGGCAGCACGGCGCTTTACGACGCCATCATCGGGTCCCTGGATCACGTGAAGAAGGGCAAGAAAGAAAAAAAGGTGCTGCTGGTGGTTACGGACGGCGAAGACAACACGAGCCGTAATTCGCTGGAGAAGACGCTGCGGGAGATTCAAAAGACGTCAACCGTGATTTATACGATCGGATTGCTGGGCCAGGAGAACAAGCGCAGCGCGAAGAATGCCAAGAGGGCGCTGACGGAAATTGCGCAGGCCTCTGGCGGGCTGGCGTTTTTCCCGGAGAATGTGGACGACGTACACGCGATTTGCGAGCAGGTGGCGCACGATATCCGGCACCAGTACACGCTGGCGTATTACCCGTCGAATGGGGCGAAGGACGGAACATTTCGAGCCGTGCATGTGGATGTGATTCCGCCGCGGGGACATGGGAAGCTCGTCGCCCGCACCCGCAACGGCTACTACGCCCCCAACGCCTCCGCTTCGGCCTCAGGGCGCTAACTCGTTCATTTTATTCTTTGTCGAGGCGTAATACTTGCCTCTCGTGCTACAGGCACTTGTGCCCACGCCCTTTCTCTCCGCCGCCTCTGCGGCCTCAGCTTGCCATATGCCCGCTCTTTCTGGTTAAGCTAATACGTCCCGCTTCTTCCTCCGCGGCAGGGAACTAACTCATATCAGTTCGGTTTGCCATTTCCACCTTCGTTGCCCGTACCTTTTGCGCCTTTGTCTCCATTCCCCTTGCCGCCTGTATTGGCGTTGCCCTTGCCGGCTCCTGCGGGCTTTTGTTCCGGCGGCGTAATCGAAATGGTTGCTCCCGTATCTATGTCTTTTCCCGTTTTCGAGTCCTTCGCTTTCAAGGTCAGAGCTACCGTCTTTCCGCCCGGCAGCTTTGCCAGGTCTTCTCCCTTCACCTTAAGTGTGAACGACGTCGCGGTTACGTCCTGCAAAGTCACCGGCACCGACGTTTTCCCGTCCTTCGTTGCCAGTGTCGCCTCTGCTCCTAACCCGGCCAGCCGGAACCCGCTCCCCGCCGCCGAATTTGTCCCGGTGTCGAAATTCCCAAGTTTGACCGCCTGGGGTGCATCCGAAAAATGCATCGTCTGATTCGTGGACGATTCCTTGTCGCTTTTGTTCACCAGGAACACGGGGTAAGACATCCCCGTCAGTGCCCCCACGTCCTTTTGCGCAAACGTGACGGTCCCGTTCTTGGAGTCTCCGTTGACTGAGACTCGCCCTTCCGCCGTTTCCGATTGTTTGGCCGCATTTCTCAGCCGGAGTTTCTGCACCTGGTCCAGATTCGTGCCCGCTACGTCGCAATTTAGTGACTCGCCGCCGTTAAGCGTGATGTTGCCTTGGGCATCCTCCGCATCTCCACATTTCACCCGGTCCAGCGTGGGAACGAACTGGGAGTCCGAATACAGGTGCGCCCCGGAAACCACAACGAACGATAACTCTCGGAAGGTATTCAGCATATTCCCGGACCACTTTTTGAATTTTGTCCCTTCGACCTTGGAGAATAGGTCGTATTTCACTACTGTTTCAGTGCCTTCGCCCGACTTGTCGCCGCTGCTTGCCTTTGAATCGGCGCTCTTTTTTGGTGCGATGTTTACCCCATAAGCCGAAATATTCTTCGGCAGGGTTATGTCCTTCGCGGATTCGGATATCCCGATGCACGGCTCCAGCGCCCGGTCAATATCCACCCCTTCATTCGGTGAATCTTCATCGTGGGGAATCGCCTGATTATTACCATTTAGCGATCCCACATAGGTCAAATCGGCACAGGGCTGTGTCCACCAAGCTCGCTCGAAGAGTTGCGCCGGCACGAAAATCACAAACATCGCCACGCCCAGTTTGGGTACGACCGTTCTTTCGCTCGACGACGATGAAAATCCAGTGTCGTTTAACAGGTTTAGCTGATCGATCGTCTCATCTTTCCAAACCTTGTCGAGTCCCGGAATTGCCGCGCCCGTTAAAACCCCGATGGCGTCGGAGAAGGAACCCTTGTACACGGGAACTATCGCGCTCAGGATCGAGCCGATCGCTTGCGAGGTGTGGACTGTAAGGTTCCGTACATCGAAGCTCTCCTGCGCCACGCTGAACCTTCTCACGATCAGCTTGTCCGTGCCCGAATAAAATCTCGAATGCCTCCCGCTGGGGTCGACATCGACGGCAAACTCGGCATCGTGCACCTGGAACTCTTGATCGCGATTCAGATTCCTGACTACGATTTGCACCGCAATAAATTGGTCTGCCACCAGTTGCCCATAAGCTCGCTTTGTCGTTGGGTAGTCCAGCAAGGACATCGCACATCCCACATCATTCGGCCGCAGGAACACATTCACTGCTGTCCGCACACCCTCTGCGAGCGCATTGGCCTTACCACTTAGCTGTTTGTTGGCCTCTTGCACTGCTTCTTCTACTTTCTCCGGTGCTTTGCCATGTGGTTCACCGCCCTGGGCTTGCGCTGAGTAATCGTTGAGCGACTTGCCGACGGCGGCCTGCAATTTCCTCTGGCCCTCCGCCGATGTCTGATATCTGGATGACAAATAACTTACAAATCGGTCGTCCAATACTTGGGAGTTGTCATAATCTTTCACTACAACAGCGGTGGCCTGACTCTGCGTTCTCCCGCTGAAGTCTTCAGTCAAAATTACTTTAGTGAATTTTCCTATTACGTATTGAGCGACATCGTTAGACTGGTCTGAATTAGCCGTCTGCACAATACTTTTCTTCAAAGCTTCACTCTGTGCCTGTGTCAGCGTCTCTGCTCGCGGCGAGAATCGCAATTCCCTGAGTTCGGCAGGCGTCAGCCGGCACGGCACGTAGTCGCCCAGAGCGGTATCCACAGGCGCCAGTGCCGCGTCCACTAACGCTTGCCGCAGACGGTCCATCCCCTGCTTCGTGTCTTTTGGCGGTGCCTTTCCCCCGGTATTTTGCGCGCTTACCGGAATCGCACAAATCGCGGCGAACCACACACCGAACATGAGAAGTGTGAACGAGGGCTTGTTCACGCCAGCCTCCAGTCATCGATTGAATTGGCGGAAGCCTATCAGACTTCAGAGTAAAGAATCAATTAGATAGAAGATGAATTATTGTTATTAGATTTGAATACTGTTGGTAATATAAAATAGATAGGTACGTATTGGGTGCTGGTACGACACTCTCCGGGGTATGTTTCTATTTCAATTCAAAGCGCTCAAGAAGCTTTCGCCGTGCGGTAACTTGCCACCGAAATTCTCCGCAATCGTCTGCCCCATATCCGCCAGCGTGGTCCTCGTCCCCAAATTTGCACCCGCGTTCTTTGCCCGCGCATATGCCAGGATCGGCACGTACTCGCGGGAGTGGTCGGTGGTTTCCCAGCGAGGGTCGGGATCGCAGCCGTGGTCGGCCGTGATGATCAGTAGATCCCTGGCAGTCAGCAATTTCAAATAGGGCGCCAATTGCGCATCGAACTCTTCGAGCGAGTGGGCGAAACCTTCCAGATCTTTGCGGTGGCCGTAAAGCATGTCGAAATCCACGAGGTTGCAGAAGATCAGGCCTTGCGGCCGTTGTTGGATCGCCGCGGTTAATTTTTCCATGCCATCGGTGTTGGATTTGGTGGTGGCGTAGTCGTCCACGCCGCGTCCGTTGTAGATGTCGTGAATTTTCCCGACGCCGTAGACGGGAATTTTCTTTTCGGCGAGCACATCCATGAGCATCGGCTTGGGGGGATCGACGG
>Ga0210400_10003156_pt1 | contig 14722 bp, 12 predicted proteins | sample IncBWH26MmetaG_FD_155456 | JGI IMG/M metagenome (GOLD analysis project Ga0210400, IMG submission 155456) | Forest soil microbial communities from Barre Woods Harvard Forest LTER site, Petersham, Massachusetts, United States - Inc-BW-H-26-M | ecosystem: Environmental > Terrestrial > Soil >... | reverse complement strand
CCCTTCTTGGCGGCTTGAGCGAAGGCCTCCGTAGCGCGGTCGAGCGGAAATTCGTCGGAGATCATGCTTGCGACGTTCACTTTACCGGAAGACAGCAATGGGATGGCCGCCTCAAATCGCCCGCAACGGGAGCCGACCAGAGTGATCTCGTTGACGATGGCCGGAGCGGTGTCGATCGACACCAGGCCGTGGACCGTGGATTTCATGATCACGGTTCCGCGCGGGACGCACATGGCAACGGCGGCTCGCAGGCCTTGTGATGATCCCGTGGCGTCGACCACGAATGGCCACGCGGCGGCGGGGAATCTTTTGGAGACGATCTCGGTAGTCACGCCCGCGAGCTCGACGAGCCGCATTTTATCTTTATGCCGGCCGAAAAGCCGCACCTGCGCGCCGTGCGCCTGGAGCACCTGCGATACCAGCAGGCCCAGCTTACCGTCGCCCAGGACGGCTACGCGTGCGCCTTTGGGAATCTTCACCTGATCCAGGATTTCGCACGCGGCCGCAATGGGCTCGATGAAGACGGCGTGTTCGGTGGGGATCGACGCGGGCACCCGACGCAGGTTGCGCAGCGGTAACGTCAGGAATTCACGAAAAGCCCCCGGATGCTTGACGATGCCGAGGACGGTCCGCGTCGGGCAGTGCCGCCCAAGGCCGCGCCGGCACCAATCGCAATGTCCGCAGGCCAGGTTGATTTCGCCAACCACGCGTTTTCCAAGCCATGCTTTGTCGGCGGCTTCTGTAACCTCGCCCACGAATTCGTGGCCGGGCGTGCCGGAAAAGCCGTAATATCCGCGCTGGAGTTCGAGGTCGGTGGAGCAGATTCCGGCGGCCAGCAGGCGAATCCGGGCAAAGCCTTCGGGTACACGCGGCAGAGCCTGCTTACGGACCTCCACGCGGCCGGATTCGAGATGAACAGCGAGCATCGTTTAAAGTTAAGAGATATGGCTTCAGCAACGCAAACCGTCGCAGCGGAGCTGGTATGTTTCAACGAAGGCTGCCGCGCGCGGTACGCGATCACGGAGGTGCTGTACAACTGCCCGCAGTGCGGCGGACTCATAGAGGCCGCCTACGGCGGCGCCCTCGCCGATCCCAGGGATTTGAAGAAGCTGTTTCGCGACCGGCGCATGAGCAACGCGCCGCTCGATCAGAGCGGCGTGTGGAGGTATCGCGAGCTGTTCCCGTTTCTGGACGACCACCGGCACGTGGTCACTCTGCGGGAAGGGAACACGCCGCAGCTGGACGGGCCGATCGCGGCGAAGTACGGCGGCCTGGATCGGATCACGTTCAAGCATCAGGGATTCAATCCAACGGGATCGTTCAAGGACAACGGGATGACGTGCGGGGCCTCGCAGGCGAGGCGCTTAGGTATGCGACGCGTAGCATGCGTGTCGACCGGCAACACTTCGGCCTCGATGGCGGCGTACGCCGCTGCCGCGGGACTCGAAGCCCTGATCTTTCTGCCCCACGGAAATATTTCGTTCGGAAAACTGGCACAGGCGCTGGAATACGGCGCCAAGACGCTGCAGGTGGAGGCGAACTTCGATCAGATTCTGGCGCTGGTGCGGGAGCTCGCGGAACGGCTTGGAATTTATTTACTGAACTCGATGAATCCGTTCCGCATTGAAGGGCAGAAAAGCATCATGTTCGAGATGCTCGACCAGCGCGACTGGCGCGTGCCGGATTGGGTCGTGCTGCCGGGCGGAAATCTGGGCAACACTTCCGCATTCGGCAAAGGTTTGCGCGAAGCCAAGGAGGCTGGCCTCATCGACAAACTGCCGCGACTGGCGGTGATCCAGGCCGAAGGATCGGCTCCGTTTTACGAGCTCTGGACACGCGAAGTCAGCGGAAAACGCGGCGGGTTGTGCCCGGTGACGAAGCCCGAGACTCTAGCGACGGCGATCCGCATCGGCGATCCGGTGTCATGGCCCAAGGCGTTGCATGAGGTGCGCACATCAGGGGGCACTGTTGAAAAAGTCACCGAGCAGGAAATCGCGGATGCCAAGGCGCAAATCGGATTGTGCGGGATCGGCTGCGAGCCAGCGTCGGCCGCAACGCTGGCAGGAATTCGCAAACTTACGTCAAGTGGTCTGATCGATCGCGGCGCGGATGTGGTGGCGGTGCTGACCGGCAATCTGCTGAAGGATCCCGACTACATCTATCGCTATCACACCGGCCAGCTCGAAGCGCCGGGCGGCGTCAGAATCCAGGCGACGTTCGGCAACCAGGCGCTGGTTGTCCCAAACGACCCGGACAAGATCGCGGCGTTATTACAATAGCCCTGTTTTATTGTGGCCGATGAGTTTTTCCACCAGGAACGACAGCGTGCGCATGTCGGCCAGATCGGCAGCCTTGGGATCGAAATGGCCGCCGCCCGGACGCGCGAAAGCGTGCCCGACTTTCGAGTATTCGTAGACGGTGACGCGAGGATCGCCTTTATACGCTGCGCGGACCTGTGCGACCACTTCCGGGGGAGCGAACTGGTCGAGTTCCGCGTAGTGCAGCAGCAGCGGGCAGGACAGGTTCTTGGCAACATCCAGCCGCTTTTCGATGCCGACTCCGTAATAGCTGACGGCGGCATCGGGCTTGTGGCGAACTGCGGTCAGGTACGCGAGAAAACCTCCCCAGCAATAACCCACCACGCCGACGCTGCCGTTGCTGCAAGCCGGATGTTTGCGAAGGAATTCGACCGCGGAGGCGATATCGTCGGTGACCTGATCGTCATTCATTTTTCCACGGAGGGCGCGTCCGCGATCGGCCTCGGACTCTTTGAGCTCGACACCCGGCTCGGCGCGCCAGAACAGATCGGGGCAGATGGCTGTGAACTGGCGCGTTGCCAGGAAGTCACAAACCCTCCGCATGCTCTCAGTGACGCCGAAAATCTCCTGGAGGACGACGACTCCGGCGCCCTTACCCTTCTTGGGGAGAGCCATGTAGGCGGACATTTCTCCGCCCGATACGGGGACTCGAATAGTCATAAGGCACCATGATACGGCAAACCGCGGAGGGCATGTATAATCGGTGAAGTGAAACGAATCGCGTTGTTTGTAGCGGCGCTGCTGCTGGCGGCCTGCGCGCGGAAAAACATCGAGAACAAAGACGCGATCCGCCAGGCTGTGATCGAATACCTGAACTCGCGCCAGGCCCAAACCGGGTTGGATATGTCGACCATGGACGTGAACGTTACTGCCATGGCGTTCGAGCGCGACACAGCCCGAGCCACCGTGGACTTTCGTGTCAAGAACGGCGACGCGGGGATGCAGTTTAACTACTCGCTGGATCGCAAAGGTGACAAGTGGGTGGTGACAGCCCGGCAGGATGGCGGCCAGGCCCACGGCGCGGTAGTCCCGGGCGGCGCCGACAACGGCGTTCTTCCAGACGGTAAGGGCCAGCTCCCTCCCGGTCATCCTTCTATTCCTCCAACGGGCCCCGCGAGTCCCAAACAATGAAGACGGTCGCGGTTCTCGGAGGCGGCCCGGCGGGGGCATCGGCGGCGGAGCGCCTGGCGCAGGCGGGCCTCAACACCATCGTGTTCGATGAGAAGCTCGCGTGGGAAAAGCCGTGTGGCGGCGGACTCACTTACAAAGCCTATGAGCAGTATCCTTATCTGCTCAACAACGACACTCCCAAGAAACTGATTCATGAGACTGTGGTGAATGCTTTCGGCGCCGGCGAGGCGAAGATGAACCTGACGCAACCGCTCCTCATCTATTCGCGCTTCGATCTGAACCGGATGCTGCTGGAGCGGGCAGAACGCGCGGGCGCGGCCATGGAACAGACTCGCGTGCTGGGAATCGAGCAGCGGGATAAAGGCTGGCGGTTGCGCACGCGCAATGGCACGGCGGAAGCCGACTTCCTGATTGTGGCCACGGGCGCGCGGAATCCTCTGCGCGACGTCGGTACGCAGTGGGCTGCCGGAGACACCATGAGCGCTCTGGGCTATTTCGTGCCGGGCGCACGGGAGCGCATCGACATTCAGTTCATGTCGAACTTCGAAGGCTACATCTGGGTGTTTCCGCGCTGCGGTCATCTTTCGGTGGGTATCGGCGGCAAAGGCGAACCGGCGCAAGCCATGCGCGCGCGGCTCGAAGCGTACATGGACCAGCACGGTATTTCGCGCAAGGATGGCGTGTTCTATAGCCACATGCTCCCGGCGCTCGAAACGCCGAGCTGGAGCCGGAATCGCGTATCGGGCCGCGGATGGCTGGCGGTGGGCGATGCCGGCGGGCTGGTAGATCCGATCACGGGCGAAGGTTTGTATTACGCGATCCGTTCGGGCGATCTGGCGAGCCAGGTGGTCCTGAATGACGCGCACGACTATGCGAATAAGGCGCCGGCCTATCGCGCGGCGCTGGCTCGCGAATTTGCGGCGGATCTGGAATATGCCGCAACGCTGGCCAGACGCGTGTTCCTGGGGCGGTACCTGTTCCGCAGCGTCCCGCAGCGTATGGTGCAGTTCATGCAGCGCAGCCCGCGGTTTCGCGATTTGATGCAGGATCTGTTTGCGGGCACGCAACCGTACTTGAGCCTGCGGGCGCGGCTGATGAAGAATCTGAACGGAACGCTGCAGGAAGTGTTCATGCAGTTCTTCCTGGAGCACGTGATTCCGGGCCGATCCCGTGTGTCTTCGTAAAAACGACTGAATGAAATCCGAGCGTTCGGAAGCTTGGTTTGCGCGCGCCCAGAAAATCATTCCGGGAGGCGTGAATTCCCCGGTTAGGGCATTTCGCGGCGTGGGCGGAATCCCCAGATTCATCGAGCGCGGCCAAGGCTCGCGCATTTTCGACACCGACGGCAATTCCTATATCGATTACGTATGCTCCTGGGGACCACTGCTGCTGGGGCATCGCCCGCAGCCGGTGATCGACGCGCTGCGGGAAGTGCTCGAGATGGGGACCAGCTTCGGCGCACCCACTGAGCGTGAAGTGGAGCTGGCCGACTTGATCGCTAAGACCGTTCCGTCCATGGAAATGGTGCGGCTGGTGAACTCGGGGACTGAAGCGACCATGAGCGCGCTGCGGCTGGCCCGGGGTTTCACCGGTCGCGACTTGATAATCAAGTTCGAGGGATGCTATCACGGGCATGTCGATTCTCTGCTGGTGAAGGGCGGCTCAGGGATGGCGACGCTCGGGATTGCCGATTCGGCGGGTGTTCCGAAGTCGTTTGCGGAAACCACCATCTCGCTTCCGTTCAACTCGATCGCCGCAGTGGAGAAAGCCTTTGCGGACCGTGGCGGGCAGATTGCCGCGGTGATCGTTGAGCCCGTCGGCGGAAACATGGGGTGCGTGCCGCCCGCGCACGGTTTTCTCGAAGCTCTGCGAGCTCTGACGGCGCGATACGGATCGCTGCTGATTTTCGATGAGGTGATGACCGGATTCCGGGTCGCACTGGGTGGCGCGCAGCAGCGCTTCGGGATCCAACCGGATCTGACGACGCTCGGCAAGATCATCGGCGGCGGACTGCCGATGGCGGCCTATGGCGGCCGCGCGGCGATCATGAAAAAGGTGGCGCCGCTGGGGCCGGTGTATCAGGCGGGCACGTTATCCGGAAATCCGCTGGCGGTGGCGGCGGGGCTGGCGATGCTGCGGTATTTGATCGCGCATCCGGAAATCTACGGCGCCCTGGAGGCTCGCGCAGCGGAACTGACCGCGTGGGCGCCTCCGGGAGTTACCGTGAATCGCGTAGGCTCGATGTTTACTTTCTTTTTCTCGCCGCAGCTGGTGACGGATTGGGATTCGGCCAAAAAGTGCGATACGACCCGGTTCGCGAAATTCTTCCATTTCTTGCTGGAGCGCGGCGTGTATATCGCGCCTTCGCAATTCGAGGCAGGATTCGTCTCGACGGCGCACACCGAAGAGGACATTCGGGCGACGGTGGCGGTCGCGCGGGAGTTCTTCGAGGCCGCAGGCTAATATTGTAGTTAAGCCGTGCAGCGATCTTACTTCGATCATAACGCCACGACTCCGGTTTCCCCGGAGGTGCTGGAAGCCATGCTTCCGCTGATGACCGAAGTGTATGGCAACGCCTCCAGCATTCATCAGTTTGGACAGGCTGCGCGGCAAAAGCTGGATGCGGCGCGCAAGCAGGTGGCAGAGCTATTGAACGCCGAGCCGCAGGAGATCGTCTTCACCAGCGGCGGAACTGAAGCCGATAACCTGGCGATATTCGGTGTCGCTCGCGGCGGTCACGTGGTCACGACGGCGTTCGAGCATCCGGCCGTACTGGCGGCTGCTGCGCAACTGGACCACACACTCGTGCCGGTGGATGGACGCGGGATGATAGATCCCGGCGACGTCAGGGCCGCGTTGCGGCCGAACACCAAGGTGATCAGCGTGATGCAGGCCAACAACGAGGTGGGCACCATCCAACCGATTGAGGAAATCGTACACATTGCCTTAGAAGCGGGAATTGCGGTGCACTCCGATGGCGTGCAGGCCGCCGGGAAGATTCCTGTAAGCGTCAGGGACTTAGGCGTGACACTGTATTCCATCAGCGGGCACAAGATCGGCGCTCCGAAGGGCGTGGGTGCTCTGTACGTTCGTAAGGGAACAGCGCTCAAGCCGATGATGTACGGCGGTCGCCATGAGCGCGAGCGTCGCGCGGGCACGGAGAACGTCGCCGGAGCCGTGGCTCTCGGAAGAGCCGCGGAATGGATCGCCGAAAACGGGGACGACGAGAATCGCCGTCAAGGAGTATTGCGCGATCGCCTGGAACATAGCATTCTCGAGCGCATTCCGGATACCCGCGTGAATGGCGCCGGTGCACTGCGCGTCGCGAACACAACCAACATTCGTTTCGATGGGATCGATAGCGATGCACTTTTGATCGCGCTGGATCTCAGGGGATTTGCGGTATCGAGCGGCGCGGCGTGCTCTAGTGGCGCGCCTGAACCATCTCACGTTTTATTGGCAATGGGTCTGAGCCGTCTGGAAGCCCGGTCGAGCATCCGTTTTTCGCTGGGACGATCCAACACCGTCGAGCAGGTCGATGCGCTGGTGGAGGCGCTCGTGGATTCCGTTACGCATCTGCGAAAGCTGGCGCCGTCTTATGCATGACAAGCCACGAGTGCCTGAGAGGCCTCTCGCAGTTGCGATGTCGGGCGGAGTCGATAGCTCCGTCGTCGCGGGCATGCTGCTCGCGCGCGGTGAAAAAGTTATCGGCTTGACCATGCAGCTCTGGAATCAGCGTCGACTGCCGGAGATCCAGAGCGACAAGGCAACAGGTCGCTGTTGCTCGCTCGACGACGTCTACGATGCTCGCGCCGTGGCGCAGATCCTGGGGATTCCTTACTACGTCGTCAACTTCGAGCGAGATTTCGAGGATCAGGTAGTGAGACCCTTCGTTGACGAGTATCTGGCTGGGCGGACGCCGGTCCCGTGCACGCTGTGCAACAACTTCATCAAGTTCGACCGGTTCCTGGAAATGGCCGAGGGCGTGGGAGCCGACCGTATCGCCACGGGTCACTACGCGCAGATCCGCTGGAATCCGGACAGCGGGCGCTGGGAGATGCTCCGCAGTATGGACCGCGCCAAGGACCAGACCTATTTCCTGTTCGGCCTGAAGCAGGAGCAGCTCGCGCGGTCGATGTTTCCCCTGGGCGCCATGGAGAAGAGCGCGGTGCGTGAGCTGGCTCGCGAGTTGGGCATTCCTACCGCGGCCAAACCGGATAGCCAGGAGATCTGCTTCGTTCCCAACGGAGATTATGCCGGATTCATCGACGCCTACTTCCGGGAGCAGGGAATCGCGCCGCAAGAGGTGGCAGGCGAGCTGGTGACGGCAGATGGCCAGGTGATCGGCGAGCACGCGGGTGTGCACCATTTCACTGTCGGCCAGCGTCGCGGCCTGCGAGTTGCCGCGGGTGAACCTCTCTACGTGATCTCGACGGATCCGGCCAGTCGCCGCGTGATGGTGGGTCGCGATCGGGAACTGCTGAACGATCGCGCGCGCGTTGGTGATGTGAACTGGATCTCGATCGCGGCTCCTGCCGAACCTGTGCGTGCGGAGGTGAAGATCCGCAATAAGCATTCGGCTGCGCCGGCGACCGTCATTCCTTTATCCGATCCCACGTCTGATCCCGCACGCGTGGAGATTCGCTTCGACGAACCGCAGCGCGCCATAACTCCCGGCCAGGCGGCCGTCTTCTATTCAGGTGACCTGGTGTTAGGCGGCGGCTGGATCGAGTGACTGCCTTCGAGCTCAAGGCGCGCGCCTATGCCAAGGCGCTCGACTGGGGTGTCCCGCGGCTCCGGCGTGTGGCTCTCCGCAATCTGGAACTGGCCGGCTTCGCAAATATTTCCGATAAGATCGCCGACGGCGTGTTCCTTTCTGTTGGTCGCATCATGGCGAGTGTCGCGAAGTTCCCAACGATTACACGCGCGAATGTTCATGAATGGATTCGTTATGACGGTCTGGAGAACTTCACGACCGCGCAGGGTAAGGGCCGCGGCGTGTTGGTGGCGACCGCGCATCTCGGCAACTGGGAGCTAAGCGCGTTTTCGCACGCGCTGATGACCGCGCCCATGCACATCGTGGTGCGTCCGCTGGACAACTCTCGTCTGGACGCGTGGGTAGAGCGGCGACGCGCGCTCTCCGGGAATCACATTATCCATAAAAAGGACGCGGCGCGCGAAATCCTGCGGGCGCTCGCGGCAGGCGATGCTGTCGGAATCCTGATCGACCAGAACACCACGCCGGCGGAGGGCGTGTTTATCGACTTCTTCGGGAGAAAAGCCTGCGCCGGGACGGCCTTCGTCAAGTTTGCGCATCACACCGGAGCCGCCGTGGTGCCCGGATACGCACTGTGGTCCGACCAGGAGAAGCGTTACATTCTTCGGTTTGATCCGGAGATCGCAATGACCGGCGACGTTCAAGCTGACACGCAGCGCGTGCACACCGCGCTCGAAGGCGTGATTCGGGAGCACCCCGATCAATGGTTATGGCTCCACCGGCGTTGGAAGACGCGGCCTCCGGGCGAGCCGGGCTTGTACTGAGTTAGAATTTCGACATGGCGCCTACTGAACGAAGCGAAATCATCGAGATCCTTGAGAAAAGCAAAGAAGAGTTTCATGCCGCGGCTGCTGGCGTTCCGGAATCGCTGGCGAAGATCCGGCCCGAGGCGGACCGCTGGTCGGTGCTGGAGTGCGTGGAGCATGTGGCCACCGTCGAGGAGATCTTTCTCAAACGGCTTGCAGGCGGAGAACACACCGACCCACCTCCGGTAGACAAAGTGAAGGAAGCCGCACTGGCTGCCAAAGTTGTGGACCGTTCTACGCGAAGGCAGGCTCCCGAAACCGTCGTGCCGAAGGGCCGATTCACGAGCCTCGCACAAGGGTTGGAGCAGTTTCACGGCGCTCGCGCTCGCACCACGCAATTCGCGCGGGATCGCTCCGCGGATCTGTACACGCTCGCCTCGGCCCATCCCGTCTTTGGACCGCTGAACGGCGTGGAAGCGCTGACCATCATCGCGGCCCACGCGCGGCGGCACGCGGAACAAATCCGTGAAGTCCGGGTGGCTCTGGAAAACACGAAACGCTAAAACGTTACGTTCGCCGCTTCTGGCCGCGCGCCCGCGTCGCTTCCACCACCGAAAACTGTAATTTCTTCTCCATACCATCCACACGGTCCAGCCGGACCCGTACGTGGTCGCCGATCGAGTACTGCCGCCGGCTGCGTTCTCCGATGATCTTGCGAATATTCTCGTGGTATGTGTAGCGGTCGTCCGGCAGCGTTTCGAGCGGCACCAGACCCTCGATGAACAGGTCCTCCAGCTCCACGAAAAAGCCGAAGCGGGTGGTGGAAATGATCAGGGCGGGGAACTCGTCGCCCACTTTGTCGATCATGAACTTCACTTTCTTCCACTCCACCAGCTCGCGCTCGGCTTCCGCGGCGCGCCGCTCGGTGTCTGACGACGATTCCGCGATACTTCGCATGTCCGCGTCGTAACGCCCGGCATCGAGATGCGCCCCCAGCACGCGGTGCACGATCAGATCGGGATAACGCCGAATGGGCGAGGTGAAGTGCGTGTAGCTGGGCGCGGCCAGCGCGAAATGGCCCTGGTTGCGGTCGCTGTAGCGGGCCTGTTTCAGCGAACGGAGCATCAGGTAGCTCAGAATGCGCTCTTCGGGCTTGCCCTCGATCTTCTTCACTAACTTCTGGTAATTGCGCGACGTGAAGTTGGCGTCGTCCAGCGCCACGATCTGATCGCGGAATCGTTGCACGGGCGCAGCGCCGCCGCGGAGCGAATAGCCGAAGTGCGTGGCGATTTCCTCGAATTCCAGCACTCGCTTGGGATCGGGGCGCTCGTGGATGCGGAAGATGGTCGGCACTTCCAGGGCTTCCAGGTGCGATGCGACTGCTTCATTTGCCGCCAGCATGAACTCCTCGATGAGACGATGCGCGATGTTGCGCGGCGCGCGGGTGACACCGGTCATTTCGCCGAACTCGTTGAACTCAAGCAAAGGCTCGGGGAGGTCGAAATCGATGGAACCGCGGCGGACGCGCTTTCGGTTCAGGATCAGTGCCAGCTCCTGCATCCATTTGAAGCGCTGGACAAGCGGGGCGTAGCGCTCGAGCAATGCCGGATCGCCTTCCAGAACTCCGTGGACGGCGGTGTAGGTCATCCGCTCAGCGCTGCGGATGACGCCGCGGGTGAATTCCTGAGCCACCACGTCGCCCTTCGCATCGATCTCCAGCAGTGCAGACAGCGCCAGCCGGTCTTCGTGGGGCCGCAGCGAGCACTGATCGGTCGATAGTTCGACTGGGAGCATGGGAACGGCGCGATCGGGGAAATACACGCTGGTGCCGCGTAGCGCTGCTTCGCGGTCGATGGGCGATCCCGGCCGGACGTAATGGCTCACATCGGCGATGTGCACCTGCAGCGCCCAGTGCCCGTTGATCGTGTTACTCGGAGGTTCGACCCACACGGCGTCGTCGAAATCCCGGGCCGTTTCGCCGTCGATGGTGACGATATCGAGCTCGCGAAAGTCCCGGCGGCGAGCGAGTTCGGCCGGAGGAATCGGCCCGGGAATCGCGCGCGCCTGTTCCAGAACCTCATCGGGAAAATGATGCGGGATGTGATGCGCACGGATAAGAATCTCGACGTCGATGCCGAAGTCGCCGGGCATCCCCAGGATTTCGATGATCCGACCCACGGGACGATCGCCGTCTGTGCCGAAATCCATGATTTCCGCGGTGACGAGCATGCCGTCCAGATCCTCCACTGTGTTCACGGTGATCGCTGAAGCACCCACGCGATCCACTGTCACCTGCCGGGCGGGCAGGGCCATGTCTTCGGGAATCTCGATCCACTGGCGGATACGCACGTCGTGTGGAACCACGAAATGACCGTTGCGCCGGATGCGGAACTCGCCGACGACAGTGGGATGAGCGCGGCGCAACACGCGCACGATTTCGCCATCGGCCTTCCCATCGCGCTCGATTCGGGCGATCCGCGCGACCACGCGGTCCCCATGCATCGCGCGGGCGGCGGACTCTTTGGGAATGTAAACGTCGCCGCGCAGGCCGGGGACAGGCACATCGGGAATGACGAAACCGTAGCCGTCGCGGTGGACGTTCAGGCGTCCGACAGCGAATTCGCGGCTAACGCCGGTTGCGGTGTAGTGCCCGGATCGCGTTTCGATGATGTCCCCGCGCTGGGCCAGGCGAGCCAGTTCGGTTTCCAGTTGCTCGCGCGTGGTGCCTTGACGCGAGCGCTCCCGCAGCAACTGCTTGAGCGTCGCCCGGCCGTGCGGCAGCTTGCGGATGTGCTCGATCAGGGGCAGCGCCACGATCCATTATATTGGGGCGATATATTGGTGTGGATGGAACTGAAGGTCGTGCGACTCGATATTCCGGAAAACGGCAACATTATTGTGGGCCAGAGCCACTTCATCAAAACGGTGGAGGATCTCTACGAGGCGATGGTGAACACCGCGCCCGGAATCAAGTTCGGCATCGCCTTCAATGAAGCCTCCGGAGACTGTCTGACGCGCGTGGACGGCAATGACGACGCCTTGCGGGCGAACGCGGCTAAGAACGCGCAAGTGCTCGCCGCTGGACATGTCTTCGTGGTTGCGATGCGCGACGGGTACCCCATCAACGTTCTCGGCCGGATTCGGGAGATTCCCGAAGTGTGTTCCATTTTTTGCGCCACGGCGAATCCAGTGCAAATGATCCTGGCCGAGACCGAGCAGGGCCGCGGAGTGTTGGGCGTGATCGACGGCAGCTCGCCCAAAGGTGTGGAGGATGCCGCCGGCGTCGAATGGCGGCACGGTTTGCTGCGGAAAATTGGATATAAGCGCTAAACATGAAACTCGTTCTGGCGGGACTGCTCGGTGTGGGTTATGCGGTGGCCCAGCAGGCCGTTCCCGCCGCTAGCGAACCGCATCATCATTCGGTCTACGAAGATGCCCGCGTGCGGATCCTGGATGTGCAAGTGGAGCCGCGCGGATCGACGCTGTTGCACCGCCACGATACCGCTTACGTCTGGGTCGCGCTGGGCGATAGCAGCCTGATGGACACCGTGCAGGGCCGCCCGGGAGCGCGCATCCAGGCTGCCGACGCCACTATCCATTTCTCGCGCGGCGCCTTCGCCCACGTGACGCGCAATGAGAGCAACAGTCCTTTCCATATCGTTGCGATAGACCTGTTGCAGCGGCAAACTACTCCCCACAATGTTTGCGGCGAGGTGCTGCAGGGAGAATACCTGCATTGCCGCGAACCGGGAGCGGAGTGGCTGGGCGCGAATCTGCAAATCAGATTTGAGACGGATCAAACGCGTTTCGGCATTGTGCAAATCGCTCCGAACGCCACGTTGGCGATTCCTCCGGGGGATGTGCCTCCGCTACTGATCGCGTTAAATGGCACTGAAGCCGAGCTGGTCAGCCATGCGAATGGAGCACCCGCCGCCAGCGGCTTGAGCCGGACTCTGAAGGCCGCGGACGTGGTGCGTTCGGCCGCCGATCAAGTCAGCGAAATACGGAACACCGGCAAAACCGCGGCACGTTTCCTGGTGGTGGAATTCGGCGGACCCGGCGAGTGATGCAAGGGATGGAGAATCCTTCCAGGGTCGGAAAATACGAGCTGGAGCAGTTCCTGGGCGGCAGCATGTCCCGCGTCTACCGGGCCCGGGATACGGTGCTCGGCCGGCGCGTGGCGCTCAAGATCCTGAGCGAAGCCGGCATGGCGGATGCCGAAGCCAAGCAGCGATTCCTGCAGGAGGCTCGCGTGGCCTCCAGTATCCGGCACGAAAACATCGTCAACGTTTACGATTTCGGCGAAGAGCACGGCCGGCCCTACATTGTCATGGAGTTCGTGGACGGCGAGAGTCTGCGCGACGCCATCCGGAACCGTCACCCGGGCGATCTGGAAAGCCGCCTCAAGATCGCGCTGGAAGTTGGGCGCGCGGTCGATCATATTCATTCCCGCAAGATCATTCACCGCGATCTAAAGCCGGAAAACATTCAGGTGGATTCCGAGGGCAAGGCGCGGCTGATGGATTTCGGCATCGCCAAGGCCGAGGGAGTGCAACTGACACGCGCCGGCTACACTCTGGGCACGCCGTACTATATGCCTCCGGAGCAGGTGCAGGGGAAACCCCTCACCCCGCAGGCGGACGTGTACGCGTTCGGCATCCTGCTATATGAGCTGATGACCGGTGTCAGGCCGGTGTTAGCCGGATCGGGCGCCTCGGTGGATCAGATCTTTCAGGCGATCCTCGCGCAGCCCTTGGATTTGGAGCCGCTGAAAACCCTGAGCCTGCCGCCGGCGCTGAACCTGCTGATCGAGCGCTGCACGGCCAAGCATGCCGAGCATCGCCCCGCAGGACTGGCTGAGGTTTGCGCGGAACTGCTTAAGATTCTGCAAACCGGGCCGTCGAACATCCCGCCTCCTAAAGTCGCTGCCAAAGCCCTGCCGAAGTTAATTGAGAGGCTTCCAGGGATTCTGCGCACCTACACCGGCCTGATGCTTCTGGCCTCGTCGATGGTGGTGGTCGTGATGGCCCTGCTGATCGGTATTCTCAGACTGGCTCACGCGATATAGAAGCATGCAACTTCCGGCCAACATCGGAAAATACGAGCTGCTCGAATTTTTGGGCGGCGGCATGTCGCACGTCTATCGAGCCCGCGATACGGTGATCGACCGCGCCGTGGTGGTGAAGATCCTGACCGAAAACTCCTGTCAGGATGCCGAAGCAAAAGCCCGGTTCCTGCAGGAAGCAAAACTGGCCGGGAGTTTTCAGCACGAAAACATCGTCAGCGTCTTCGATTACGGCGAATACGACGGCAAGCCCTACATCGTGATGGAGTATCTGAAGGGCGAGGATCTGCGCGAGGCTATCCGTGGGAGCCGGTTGGGCGGGATGAATGACCGCCTGCGCGTCGCGCTACACATCGCCCAGGCGCTGGACTACGTGCACGGCCGCGCTATTGTGCATCGCGATATCAAACCGGAGAACATTCACATCGATCCCCACGGCCGCGTAAAGCTGATGGATTTCGGCATCGCGAAAACGGCCGACCTTTCGCTCACGCGCACCGGGATGGCAATGGGCACGCCATACTACATGTCGCCGGAGCAGATCTCGGGGAGTCAGACATCGCATCTGGTCGACATCTATGCGTACGGGCTGCTGCTTTATGAGCTCCTGACAGGTGTACGAGGCGTCCGCGGCGAGACCATGGAGCAGGTCTTTTTCCAGATTCTGAACCAGACCGTGGACGTC
>Ga0210400_10003155_pt1 | contig 14722 bp, 17 predicted proteins | sample IncBWH26MmetaG_FD_155456 | JGI IMG/M metagenome (GOLD analysis project Ga0210400, IMG submission 155456) | Forest soil microbial communities from Barre Woods Harvard Forest LTER site, Petersham, Massachusetts, United States - Inc-BW-H-26-M | ecosystem: Environmental > Terrestrial > Soil >... | reverse complement strand
CTGCGAGCCTTGGAAGCTCAATAGAACTTCAGGCAGATGGCGTACATCCACCGCCACCGACACAGCCGCCTGCGAGCCTTGGAAGCTCAATAGAACTTCAGGCAGACGGCGTACATCCACCGCCACCGACACAGCCGCCTGCGAGCCTTGGAAGCTCAATAGAACTTCAGGCAGATGGCGTACATCCACCGCCACCGACACAGCCGCCTGCGAGCCTTGGAAGCTCGGTAGAACTTCAGGCAGATGGCGTACATCCATCGCCGCCGACACTGCCACCGGCGAAGTTCGGAAACAAAGAGTCGCTTCAGACGGCTCGCACAGAGGCGTTGCTACCTTCTTGGCTTTCTGACCCCAGGTTGGCGAGCTAGTCCTTACCTTAGAGGAGGGGAAGAGAATGGGAGTCTTCCCCTTTTTCCGTGCTAGTATGCTTGGGGTTTCCCCTAACATATGAGCTCGTACGCGCTGAGTTTCTGGCTTGCGGGTGTCGCGCTGGAAGGCACTATTTTGGCACGCGCGTTGGTTGTTGGATGGTTTAAAAAATGCCCGTTCTTCTTTGGCTATCTGGCCAGTGTGTTTGTCCAGGACGTGTTTTTCCTGGCCGTTTATAGCTTCAAATTCAAGTACTACAAGCCGATCTATTGGTATGCGGAATTTTTCAGTTTGCTGATGGGCTGTGGAGTCACTTGGGAGATTTTTCGCTTGATTCTCGGACGCTATCCCGGCGCAGGTCGGATGGCCCGCAACGTGCTCGCCATCGTATTACTCATGGTCTTAACGAAGGGTCTAGCTGGCGCCTGGAATGGCGACATTCCTTGGACAGCGACCATGGTCGAGCTTGAACGTAATCTTCGTGCCATACAGGCGCTGTCACTCATTGTGCTGGCCCTGCTCATTGCTTATTACCGGGTTCCCCTTGGTCGCTTTGCCAAAGGTATATTTGCGGGCTACGGAATCTTTATCGCGACAATGGTGATGACTCTGACTTTGCGCGCTTCGATTGGTCAGGCGTTTCAGGCCGCATGGGTTTTCGTGCAACCGCATTGCTATGCCGCGTCCTTGGGCATATGGTGTGTCGCTCTCTGGAGCGGCGAGCGATTTCCGGTGGAGCAATCTCAATCAAAGATCGAGGAAGACTACCAATCACTTGCGCTTCTAACCAAAAGGAGCCTGATTCAGGCACGCGAGTTTTTGGGCAGAGCCATACGACCATGAGCGGAACGCTTACTCTCCTTGCGATCGGTTTCTTGCTAATAGCGTTGTTGGTTTATCTATTGCGCCGCCGCGGATCGGAAGAAGCGGATGTTCCATGGCTTCGCGATGAAGACTTAGCCATTCCGTCGGCGCACTCGGAGGATCACCGCAAGGAGCAGCTGGATCGAATCTTTGGCGGTGAAGATTGGGAGTTCATCCGGCGCAGCACATCAAGGCGGGTTCAGCAATTGTTCCTCAAGGAGCGGAAGGGAATTGCGCTATCCTGGCTCTCTCGACTACGAAGTGAAGCGAGAACCGGCATGCATCTTCATGTGGCTCGCGTGAGAGCATCGCAGGAACTCGCACCACTTGCGGAGCTCAGGCTGGCGATCGATTACTATGCATTCCAGGCAAAGTGTGGGCTCATTGCTGCGATTCTGTTGCTGGGTGGTCCGATGGCGCTGCGAAACATGGTCGGGCAGGCCGAAAGTCTTTCCAATAATCTTAGAGGAATGCTGGAAGCCGCGTTGAAGCCCGAAGCCTTCTCGCAGAGGACAAGAATCCGCTGATCCCCGAAAGAACGGCAAGCCGATGGAGCGAAGACCAAACCAAGTGACTTCCATGGCAGTCGAGGACGGCCTCCGCGATCTGCGGAACCGGACTCTAGCAAAGCTCGACGGAGACTTCGCAAGGTTGGTTTACCTCGCTTCGACGCGTGACTATAATACGGGCCGCTACGCCCACGATGGGCTAAGCTTCCGTTTTACGGAGTCGGTGGCACAGAAGGTTTTGGCAGAAGCCCATCGCGAAGTGTTTGCAAGTCTGGCGCTCAGTCCCCTGAAAATCTTGGTTGCTCAGCTCGAACAATACATTCGTTCCGGGTGCGCCCGCCCGGATGAGCTGCTCGGATCATGGCACGAACTTGAGCCTTTTCGAATTCTCGCTCCGGAGCATGACGATCCAATAACCGTTAAACTTTTTGTTTCAAACATCAGGGTCGCTTTGGCAATTGTGAGGGAATCCTGGAGGGCGAATCAGCTGCTATAGGATCCACAATGCGCATGGCCACTGCGGTGACCTGGCCGATAATCTCGGCTTCGTGGGCGGAAAAAGTACGATGGGGACGTGAAGAAAGAGGATGAGGGATCAACAGAAGCTCGTCCCCCCGCCTCTCGCACCAGCAGCACGCATATCCCGAGCGAAGCTCAACGAAGTAAATGGGCCTGTCGAATTCAGTCCGCCACTGGCTTGCGCGAATATCCCGCAGGTGATCGTCGATGAACACAAAACTTCCCGGCCGCAACAAAGGGTACATCGTGGAATCCTGTAGCCCTATAAAGCCATATTGACCATGCCGAATATCAAGCTGTTGGAGCAAGGCGATCGGCACCTCCCCCCAGACCTGTACCATCCGCGACACTAAATTTGTCTCCTCGACCCGGAAGCCCGGGTCGAAGCGGACCGGGAAGGTAGCCGTCTTGGTCGAGTCGATTTCTTCCAGATTGACTAGGTGGGTGTGGGATGGGGCCGTCTCGATCTGGTACTTCTGCAGCAATCCGAGGTCGATACCGAACATGGGGAGTAGATCGGAAAGCCTTACGCGGTAAACAGCGCTCAAACTAAAGAGTTTATGAATACTCGGAACCGCATTTGAATTCTCGAGTCTGGTGAGCCAATTATTTGAAACAAAAAATTCGGGGTTTGATTGTACGTTCGCGATCCGCTGGCTTTCCTCTTCCACCTCGCGCACGGTAATTCCGAGACGTGCTCGGAGGTCCTTGAGGGTTTTGCCAGAATTCATGGATCTAGAAATTCGAATGGTAATCTCTGCAAGTCTATCAGAATTTGAAAAAATCCGGTCATACCGGCTAGCCGAGGATCCGTACTCACAAGATTCTCTTTTATGCTTCCCCTACGAAGCAACTGTCAATTATTCCCGAGACGCGTCCTGGTGCTGACACAATCCTTAATCGACGCCCTCGATCTTCCAATTCGGTCGCTGGAGAAAAACTCGAGAGTTCCCCCGAATACACTGTGGGGCAGCCTAACTTTTGGGTGAGCGAAACTTAAGAGATAAGGATCAGGAGGGAATCGGCAAATGAACATGCGAAAAGGGGAGAAGTGGGTTTGTTCGAATCCTACATGCCGATGCGAGTTCATCGTCACCATTGCTAGCGCGCCTGGAGACGGCGTGAACCCAAGGTGCTGTTGCGGCTCGAAGATGAAAAAAGTGTACGCCGCTCCGGCTTTCTGGACTAAACAGAATCCCGGAGATTCGAAGTCCGTGGACAAAAAGGCTCTATCCACGGTGCGCTAATGGTGTCCGAGCGGGTGGCGCATATTCACAGTTTCCGTGGTTTTCGGGGTAAACGTCGTATGGCAGCCTATTTCATAAAATTCATGATCGTTTCTACGTTGATTCTGATTGGGTTGGGAGGATTCTTGCTCTATGACGCGGTATCGCAGCCTACCAATTCCCAAGTTTTGGAAGTCATTGGCGGTGCGGTGCTAGTAGCACTCGGATTGACAACATTGTACCCCCAGGGGCGGATGGCTATCCGGTGGCTCAGGGAAGCCCGAACCCACTCCAGCAGGATCCTATAGCGCGATTGCCAACAAGCCGGTACGGGTGAGGTCAATGCGTCAGGCCCGCCGGGGCGGTGGTCTGCTTGCGGCGCTTCTTGCGCACTGTAGGCGGCGAATTGGTTATTCGGCCTTCCAGTCTAAGAATGTACTGTACGGTCTGGAGCTGCTTCGCAAATGAAGCACTCCTAACTGCATCTCACTCAGTAGCCGAGTGTTTATTGGTTGTTATCCGCCGGCAGGAATGGAGCTCTCCGCTTGGTTTTGACTCTTAGGGAATACCCATGAATGTACCCTCAAGGATTGAGACTTGCGCGGGTCTGGTACTAGTGGTTGATGATGAGCCGTCGATGCGGAAACTATTGGCAGCGATGCTCACCGATTCGGGCGTGGCTTGCGGCACGGCTGCTAGTGGCGAGGAAGCCTTAAGGGTATTGGAACAAGAGAAGGTCACGGCCATCCTTACGGACCTGAATATGCCTCGCCTCTCGGGGATGCAACTTTTGATGCAAGTTCGGCCCCTGTACCCAGATTTAGCCTTCATAGTTGTGACGGGAGAGGACGACGTAAGAGTGGGCATCGAAGCGATGAGAAATGGGGCGGACGACTATCTCGTCAAGCCCTTACAGACGGAAGTAGTTTTGGCGAGTCTGCACCGCTCCCTGGAAAAGAAGCTTTTGCAACGGCAGCTCGAGAAGTACAAGCGGGAACTTGAGGAGATGGTCGAAGAACGAACCAGACAGCTTCACTCCGCACTCGAACAATTGGAAGGGAGCTATGGAGACACACTTCGAGCCCTTGGTGCCGCCATCGATCTTCGCGATAGTCCCACAGCCGGACATTCCCGGCGCGTGTCTCTGTACTCACTCAGAATTGCTGCAGAATTGGGCCTCTGCAAGCAAGAACTCAGGACTCTTTCCATGGGTGCATCGCTTCATGATATTGGAAAATTGGCGATACCCGATTCCGTCCTTCTGAAACCGGGAGCGCTATCTGAGGAAGAGTGGCGCATCATGCGCAGTCACGTTCAAATCGGATACGACCTCATCAAACAGATTCCTTTTCTCGCCGAGGCCGCCGAAATCGTTTTGGGGCATCATGAACGATACGACGGTACCGGATATCCGCGTGGCCTGAGAGGTAGGGAAGCCCCGTTGGGCGCAAGGATATTTGCTGTTGCTGACACAGTGGATGCCATGACCTCCGCTCGCCCGTATCGACCTGCCCTTTCTTTCAATGACGCGTATGAGGAAATTCGACGCGGCTCGGGGATTCGATATGATCCCCAGGTGTCTGACAGTTTTCTCCGGATTCCCGTTGATGTCTGGGAAGCAATTCGGATGGAAGCTGCCAAGCGTTAAATCGAGCTTCTCCAATGGGGGATCCGATATTTACTCAAAAGTGAAACTCTCAATCGATTTCGAGGCGCAGCCGTGTCAGCTATGTTTAGATAAAAAGAGCAGCCGAAGGGTCGGATGGCTTCAACTCCAAATAGCGCGGAACGATGGGTAGACCATGTTAGCGACCGCACCACTGCGGTCCACAATGACCATTTAGTCGCACGTCATTTGCTCTTTGCTTTGTCGGTCATCCTATTTTATCTACTACTCAACCAACCCTGGGTCATTTTGGTTTCTCCCAGCCTTGGGTTTTCGGCCTGGTACCCAGCGACAGGATTGATCTTTGCAGTCATGCTGTGCATTGGCCCGCGCTATTTCCCCCTTTTGATATTGGCTGACGTACTCGCAGGGCTCGTGATCTACCACCAACCTCTGTTTTCCTGGGGTACGACAATCGCGCCCGTCATCGGCGCGGGCTCGTATGCAGGCGCCGCGTATCTTCTTCGTGGCCCTTTGAAGATCGATCCGGCGTTGCGGCATCGGCGTGACGTTGTGCGATACATAATGCTAACAACGGTTGCGGCTCTGCCGGCGACACTGGCGGGTGTAGTGGCCTTGGTGAAGGACCACACGATTGTGTGGAGCCAGTTTAGGAACTCGGCGGTCGAATGGTACATCGGTGACGCAATTGGTCTGATCGGGTTTGCGCCATTCCTCCTTGTCCATGTGTTTCCGCGGGTAGTGCGGGAGCTGTCGACTTTTCGCCGGGAGGCGATACGACGCGACGACAGTCGGGCGACGAAAGTGCGGAGGAATCATTCTGGAGCGGTTCTGGAGGCGGTTGGACAGGTAAGCTCGATTCTCGTGGTTTTGTGGATCATGTTCGGCCGTACGTTCGGACCCCAGGAATTCTATTACTTAGCATTCGTGCCCATCATCTGGATTGCGATGCGACAAGGTATTCGGCGCGTGGTCACGGCGCTCGTGATTTTTAACTTTGGAATCGTGATGGCGCTGCGTATCTTTCCTTTGCCCGCCAATTTTCAGCTTAAGGTTGGCGTGCTCATGCTGGCGGTGTCAGGGACGGCACTGGTCGTGGGGACAGAGGTAACGGAGAGACACCGGACGGCCCGCCAATTGAGGGACCGAACTGGGTTCCTAAACTCATTGATTGAGCACAATCCCCTCGCGATTGCCATACAGGATGGCGAGGGGTGCGTGCGCTTCTGCAACGACGCATTCGCAAATCTCTTCCTGTACTCCCACGAAGAGGTCGTCGGGAACCGGCTTGACCAGCTAATTTGTCCTTCCGGGAGCGTGGCGGAAGACTGTAAGTTATCAGCGCCCTCAAGACCGGGAGAATCTGTCCACAAGGCAGTCCGCAGAGTTCGCAAGGATGGAAAGGTTCTCGATGTGGAACTCCATGAAGTTGCGATCAATTTGGAGAGTCGGCAGTCAGGTGAGTATGCGATCTTCCGTGACATCTCAGAAGAGGTCAAATCGGCGGTAGAAGCCGAGGAACATGCAAAGTCATTGAACAACCTGGTGACGGAGCTGCAGCTGAGAACCATGCAAATGTCTCTGCTCAACGACATGGGAGGATTGCTTCAGTGTTGCGGAAACATGGACGAGGCGTTTGCGGTTGTAGCCCAGTCCGCAAGGAAACTCTTTTCAGCGTCGACGGGAGGGACGGTGTTCGTCTTCGGACAGTCCAGGGAGGCACTCGAGGCGGCGGCGACGTGGGGGGAGGGCTTTGCGTCCGAGTCATTCATTTCTCCAGCCGACTGCTGGGCGTTGCGGCGGGGACAACCATACTGGAGTGAACAACCGGGGGATGGATTGATCTGCCCGCATCTGAAAAATCCCGTCGCGGCCAGTTATCTGTGCGTGCCTATGGCGGCACAAGGGGAGACACTGGGGATTTTGCACGTGCAGTACAATCGCAGCCAAAGCGCAAAGGGGACGGAGGCCTTTGAGTCGTTGCAGCAATCCCAACAGCGGCTCGCCATTGCAGTAGCAGGGCAGGTGGGGCTGTCCTTGGCTAGCTTGCGGCTCCGTGAATCACTCCGAGAGCAGTCGATTCGCGATCCTCTTACGGGACTATTCAACCGCCGGTTTATGCAGGAATCACTGGACCGCGAATTGCTGCGGGCGAAACGGAAAGGGTGCCCGCTCGCCGTCGTCCTGCTGGATATCGATCACTTCAAGCGTTTCAATGACACCTTTGGCCATGACGCCGGCGACGCCGTCCTGTGCCTAATGGCAGAGACGCTGCGGTTGCACTACCGGGGAGAGGATGTAATCTGCCGCTATGGCGGAGAGGAATTTGCGATTGTTCTTCCTGAAGCAGGGGCAGAGGATGCTGTCAGGCGATCCGAGGGTTTGCGCGAGGCGGCCAGAACACTGAAAGCCCGGCACCTAGGAAATGTGCTCGATACGATTACCGTCTCGATCGGAATTGCAGCGTTCCCAGAACACGCCTCTAGTGGCGAGGAATTGCTTCGGGTGGCGGATGCTGGCCTCTATCGATCAAAGGCCATGGGGCGGGACCGCATAACCTTGGCGGACAAGTCCAAGGGGTAGCATTCAGCCCTTTCTCTCGAATCGCGCGGTCATTTCATTTCATCTTCGCTCCGTGGCGGGTTGCTTTGGCAAGCGCGTGCGGCATCTTGTATTTTCACTGTTCGGACTCAAAGTGGATTCATCACCCATTCGTGGGTGCTCTCTAGAAATTGAAGCGCGTACCGCTGCCAGGGCGTGTGAGGAGATTCCTTGCGCACAACACGCGCGCGCCCCACAAAACTGTCAATACCAGTCCCAAGATGAATACCAATAACGGCGCCAATTGGCAGCATCAATGGGCAGGTGCAAAGAAACCCGCCCGCGCTCACATTCTCGGTTATGGTCATTTCTTCGAACGCCGCTCTTCCTGAGTCAGCCCCCTTGAGAGTCACGATGACTCGGAGGGACACGCGGACATGAGCGCGACGCTCCGGGCGTTCCTGCTGTAATTCGGCGGCCAGCAGTGCCCTGAGCAGATCAAAGTCCACCGGCTTTTCAATGAACTCCTTCGCTCCCAGATTCAGGCAGTGGGTTTTGTATCGTTCTGCTGACTCGCCTGTAACCACAAAGAGGGGAGTTCGCGAGGTGTAACTCAGAGTATGGAGGCACTGACAGAGCTCAAAGCCGGAGTATCTGGGCATCATGAGATCCAAAAGAATTGCCGCGGGTTTGTGTTTTATTGCCAGCGCCAGCACCTGTTCGGGGTCATCGGCCGAGATCACATTGTAACCGTCCGATAAATTGAGGCTAAGCAATCGGAGCATGGATGGATCATCATCGACAATCAAGAGTGTGTGCATCAAGCGTAGCTCCTAACTAGGGCTTGTTGGCCCAGGCGTCGGCCGTCGCGGCGAAAGGGAAACGCAGATTCGAAACCCGTGCAAGTTGATCGCCGCGTAGAGCGGCGAGTCGAGAAGCCTTTCTTCAATCGAGAGAGTCCAAGGGCGTTGAGCCACGCTGAACCGCGCGGGAAAACGATTCGGACTCCCCTTTCGAGTTGCGAATCCCATCTGTGTAAAAACTTGATTCTTGGAGGCAAGCATTATTTGGTAGTTCGGGCGTTGCACACGATTGTCTGTTTCAAGGCCGCAGAGCTCCGAGTGAACGCGCAAACAGCTGACAGCTGCGGCTGTGAACTTGGCCGACCACGCGTGCCGCTTACGCGCGAGCGGCACCTCGGCTGCCGCCTCAAGCCGCCGTTGAGTAACACAAGCGACGTCATTATACGCGTATTTCCGAAGCGCGGGCGTTCGATGCGTCACTGGGATGTACAGAACGGGACGATCGACTTGATGATTCTGCTTCGCATTGGAAGCAAATTACCCTTCGGGGCGCACTGGTCCCAGTCTTCTGCGAGACTGCCTACCATGGTGGCCGTCCGAGCGCCTATGAACAAGCCGCGGACCCCTATTTGCTCTAACGATAGTACGCATCGTCATCCATTGCCCAGGGAAGTCCCGAATAAGGGGCAGATGCTGCTCGGAATATCGTTTCCCATTCCGGAATTGCTCCAGCTAGCAGTAATGATTAAGCCAAATATGTCTTGGGGCATAGAGCCGCTGGCCGTGCAAAACTCGCAAGATCTCATAAGTCAGGTTACCGGTGGTAGGTCTCGCCATCCTCCCCCGGAGTCGGGGGCTCTCGCGATGTGTGATTTCCGGTTTTCAGGGAATCGTTCGGATCGAGCGGAAACGAAAACTACTCTTGACCACGCCAGACCCAATTGGAGAACAAATGAAAGAGATTCGGATTCTTATTGCGGACGAGAGTGCGTTCGTTCGACGCCGTGTTCGATCGATCCTTGGCGATCAACAAAGCTGGAGAATCGTGGGGGAAGCGGCCGCCGAAGCTGATCTTCTGGCGAAAGCAACCGAGGAAACACCTGACATTGTAATTATGGATACCGCCACGCCAGTCCTCGGAGGCTTAGATGCGGCGAAGAAGATCCTGGAGATCCGGCCTGACGTGAAGATAATTGTTTTGAGTCTTGAGGATGATGGCGCTTTAGTTTGGTGTGTGCTCCGCGCTGGTGGACGCGGGTATATTTTGAAGCCGGAATTTTCACGGAATCTCGAAGCCACCGTCCGCTCAGTCTGTTCGGGCCAGCTTGTCTAGAACGTTCGCGTGTCAAAAATTGTAATGGGGACATCTTTGAACCGCGTCGCACAAAGCAATATCCTGCCCCCGGTTTGTTCCTACCTGACGATGCCTGGCCCGGAGATCATTGGTCTTCTCGCGTTGGGCGAGGCGATCAACCGGGTCGCAGCGGCACTCAGCATCAACGTAGGTACCGCCCGGACGCATCGTGTGAATATCCTGCGCAAATGGAATCTCCGCGCATTGGCGGAACTTATCGAGTGCACAATCTCTCCTCAGATTATCCATGTCCATTCGATTCCCATTATTCAGATGGCATGCAGTGAGCCACCTTTGCGATTTGATTTCGATGAGGATTTGGCAATGGTAATCGGTAAAATAAATGAATGAGGTGATAAATCCCAAACAACACGAGTTCGTGAGGGAAACTACCATGGGAGCATCATGAAAGAGGCAAATCCCGCCGATTTTGCAGGGGCGATAGAGGGAAACCAGGATGAGCTCGGACGGCGCCTTCGCCGCGTCGAGCGTCAAGAATGGATCCTCTGGGGCACAGCGGTAACGATTACCCTTCTCCTGACAGCTGGGATTGTGTCGTTCCTACTTCCCTTGTTGAGGACGGCGGAAACGGGAGACGCATTTTTCAATTTGCAGACGGAGTTGATAGGACTCCTGGCGATCGTTTTGCTCTTTGATTTATATACCATTTATCAGCAATTGCAGATCCACCGCATCCGGCGCCAACTTTCGGAAAGCCAGCAAGTGTTTCGTCTTATAAGCGAAAACGCCGCCGACATGATTGCGGTAGTGGATGTCGAGGGTCGGCGCATCTACAACAGCCAATCCTATGAGAGAGTTTTGGGGTATTCCCCCGAGGACCTCCAGAGGTCATCTGCTTTCGAGCAAATCCATCCAGAAGACCGCGAGCGGGTGAGGGAGGCTTCCCTTGATGCGCGGCGGACGGGAATTGGAAGGACTCTCGAGTACAGAATGCGCCACAAGAACGGGTCTTGGAGAGTGCTCGAATCCACTGCAAGAGTTATCCCGTCGGCGAGTGGCGTGCCCGAAAAAATGGTCATTGTAAATCGCGACATTACGGAGAGGAAAAGAGCCGAGGAGGCGCTGCGCGTATCGGAAGCGAGTTTCCGTTCCGTGGTCGAAGATGCTCCTTACGGTATCTATCAGGCCGATGATGAGGGGCGTTTTTTGCGAGTAAATCCTGCCCTGCAGCGCATGCTCGGTTATTCCACCACCGATGAACTGCAGAACGTCAACCTGGAGAGGGAGATTTTTAAACGGCTTGAGGATTTTCGAGGAATGCAGGAGACATTGCATTCCCAGGACGAATTCAAGGAATTAGAGATTGAATGGAGGAAAAAGGGCGGCTCACCGATCACTGTACGATGCAGCGGCCGTCGGGTGAGGGAAGAAAATGGCGGATCGGCATTTCACGAAGTGTTTGCGGAAGACGTGACTGACAAACGTGTTCTCGAGGCCCAGCTGCGGATGGCGGGGAAAATGGAAGCCATTGGGCGACTATCAGGAGGAATCGCGCATGACTTCAACAATCTTTTGGGGGTAATGATCGGCTATAGCCAACTGTTGAAACGCAAAATGCCGTCCGAGCCAAACCTCCTAGAATATGCCGAAGAGATCGAGAAGGCCGGCCAGCGGGCGGCGTCCCTGACAAGACAATTGTTGGCGTTTAGCCGCCAGCAAATACTGACTCCGACGGTCTTGGACCTGAACACATTAGTCGCTGACATGGAGAAGATGCTGCCGCGGTTGATTGGTGAGGATATTACCGTCCGAATTGAACTTGGCGGAGGACTGGGGACAGTCCGCGCAGACCGGGGACAAATCGAACAGGTAATTATGAACTTGGCGGTTAATGCTCGTGATGCTATGCCGGCTGGCGGGACTCTGCTTGTCCAAACCGCAAATCGTGACTTGGACGAGTTGTATGCGCGCGATCACCCAGGGGCAAGGATTGGACGCTACATCATGCTCTCCGTGCGTGACTCCGGTGTCGGCATGGATCGAGAGACGATCACCCATATCTTCGAGCCGTTTTTTACGACAAAGGAACTGGGGAAGGGCACAGGTTTAGGGCTTGCAACCGTCTATGGAATCGTGAAGCAGAGCGGCGGCTACATCGGCGTGGACAGCAGCCCGGGCGAGGGAGCCTGCTTTCAAGTGTTCTTGCCTCGCGTGGACGAACCCGTAACACAAGCTCTGGAGGCCCTTACCTCTGCGCCAGACACCAAGAGTTCAGAAACGATTCTCCTGGCGGAGGACTCAGACCCCTTGAGAAAACTCGCACAGTCGCTGCTCGAGGCGCATGGGTTTGAAGTATTGGGGGCACAAAATGGAGAAGAGGCGCTTGGTCTGGCCAGACAGTATACCGGTCGTATCCACTTGCTGCTCACGGACGTGGTCATGCCAGGCATTAACGGGAGAGTGCTTGCCGAGAGGTTACTCTTGACGCGGCCAGGCACGAAAATCCTGTACATGTCGGGATATACGGATTCTTTTATTGCGGGCCACGGGGTACTCGACCAAAGCACGAATCTTCTATACAAACCGTTTACGGAAGAAAAATTAATCGAAAGAGTTAGAAGCGTCTTGGACGCAGGCGTGGAGCGGGTCTCGACGGAGCACAATTCAAAGCAAAGGTAGAGGAGAAGCAAAAATGGGCAGGCTTTTACTTGTCGACGACGATGAAGCATTGCGACGCCTGGTGCGGCTTAGTCTCGGGGATTCTCACGAGATCGTTGACACCGGCGATCCAGGAGAGGGGTTGGCCCTTGCCCTCGAACACAAGCCGGACGCCATACTTCTGGACCTAAGAATGCCCAGGTATTCCGGCTTCGAGTTGTGCCAAACATTCACCTCGCTGAGTTCCACGCAGTTGATTCCTGTAATTATCCTAAGTGGCGAAGCCGGGGCGAAGACGAAGGAGTTTTGCAAGGATTTGGGCGCCGTGGCCTACTTCGAGAAGCCGGTGGATTTTGACGCCCTCAATAAATTTATTGCGACGACAATAAATAATCGAAGGATGGAGCGCCGCAGCGAGGTGCGAGTTCGCTTGAGAGTCCCTTTGAAGCTCCAAGGGAGAGACTCCCGGGGAGAGTCGATCGAGTTTATAACAGCTACGGAAAACGTCAGCAGGAATGCCTTCTTATGTGCATGTAATTTCGCGCTGGACGTCGGATCGACATTGAAAGTGTCGATGGCCAGCTCGAAAGAAGAGTTGGTTGGCGACGCGAGTGTTGTGCGCGCCGAGTGGACCGAGACGCAGTATCCTCAGTATGCTCTGCGTTTTCTCAAAAAAACGGGAGTATGGGTGCTCGAGTGATTTGTCCCAAAACCGGACTTGAACGAAGCCGCCCGGCGGCGGACGCTACGCGTGAGGTGAGCCGAGCATTGGCTGCTGGATGGTTGAGATAAGTTTTGGGTCACAAGGAGGTCCCTGTGACCCATCTCAGAAAAATGATGCTGGAGGAACTCCGGCGTCGTAATTACGCCGAGACTACCATAGATTGTTATATCCGCACCGTCGAAGATTTTTCTCGACACTTCCATTGTTCACCGGATCGCTTAGGCCCCCGACACATCCGCGAATATCAAGCCGCGTTGTTCCACGAGAGGAAGTTCTCGCCGAACACGGTGACGCAATGTCTTGCAGCTCTCCGATTCTTCTACACGAAAACCCTCAAGAAAACCTGGAGCATTACCGAAACGCCTTATCCGAAGAAGGGTCTTCACCTGCGAACGATCCTCAGCCAGGAAGAAGTGACGCGACTCATCAATGCGGCTCGCCCTCCGTTGCATCGCACTCTGCTGATAGCGCTCTACGCCACCGGACTCCGGCGTGGGCAAAGCCCCAAAATGCGAATGCCAGGGCGTGAGGATGAGTGATGGAAGACCAGACATCCAGTCTGAAAGATAATTTGCCTCCAATTGAATACGGATATCGGCAAGATCGGTTACAAAACAAGATCAGAGGTATGATTTCGATGCTGCAACCATCTGCGCGGAGGTAAACACCCTGTGATCTGCGCCTCAACAATTATCGTTCTGAGTGCAACGTCAATAGTTCTCGGATGGGTTGTCCATCACCAAAGTAAAGCGATGAGCGCACAGAAGACCGCTCTCGAAGCGACGAAGGCAACGGTCGATGCGCTTAAGACTCAGTTCGACCTGAGAATCGAGCCGCTAAAAGAGACCATTAATGCGAAAGAAGCGCAACTATCGGCTGCTACGGAGCGAAAGGTCCTAGCCGAGGAGCAACTCAAGGCGCATCAGGAACAGTTGAACAGGTTGATTGCCGAGTTGCCTTCTGGACTGAGACAAATAGTACAGACAGAGGTTGATAATGAACGGGCGTTTATCTTGCGAACTGTGGGAAGTCTGTTGTTCAACTTTGGCTACTATCTTGGCGTGATGAATGTAAGCGCACTTGTGTTGCAGATACAGTCTTTAACATTCGCCCGGATTGACAAAGAAAATTCTTCACCTCTGAATTACGCCATTAAGGCAAGTGTTGCGTATTTGAAAGATTCGGTGCTTTTCCTGCATCGGGAGAGACGGATAGCTTTAGAGCGCTCTGCTGAACTTATTCGAATGCCCCCCAGCGTGAAAGTGCCGGAATCTATGGTTGAGCAGCTAGCACAGCTCGCTGCCGCTGATCAGATGTTACGTGATAGTGGTCTCGTTCTCGACTCCGAAGCTGACGCTCTTTCATCAATGAAGGACCTTCCATGCGATCTGGCGTCGTTCAATATCCTTGGCAAGTAGTTTTATAAGCTGGGCACCCTCCGATTCTAGGACGACGGGCGGGTAACGCAGGTCCTTTCCGAGTGCCGCTCCCATCTCGGCGGCGGTCATGCGGAGTTTCGCGGTTATAGGGGTGAGTTTCATTTCTGGCTTCGCCTAGGCATTTACAC
>Ga0210400_10003153_pt1 | contig 14736 bp, 7 predicted proteins | sample IncBWH26MmetaG_FD_155456 | JGI IMG/M metagenome (GOLD analysis project Ga0210400, IMG submission 155456) | Forest soil microbial communities from Barre Woods Harvard Forest LTER site, Petersham, Massachusetts, United States - Inc-BW-H-26-M | ecosystem: Environmental > Terrestrial > Soil >... | reverse complement strand
TCAAATCGGCGTCATCCCGACGGTATCCGCCATTTTGATCGTGGCCGGTCTGGTCCTCCTCGCCGCGCTCGGCAGGATTGCCATCGATGTCACAGCAGAGCCGTTGCTCGAAACTATTGCCCAGCTAACCGTCGAGCCCGACGAAATCCGCCTGCTGCGCCGTGTCGTATCGCTGCTCGAGGCGAATCGCGACAATCCGGTGAGGGATGACGGAATCGGCGAATTGCCGGCTCGATTTCCCGAACGGCTGGTCGCAGCCTTCGAGCAAGGACATCAATCCCTGCTCGATGCTGTCGGCCGGTGGTCGGAGATTACTCAAGCTCTCGAAGCCGGCATGCGCACATCGGTCGAGGCGTTCGAGACAACGATGCGCTCAGCCGCCGCCCAGCAGCGGCTCTCCGATGACAATAAAATTGCCGGTGCCATGTCGTTTCCGGAGCTGCAAGCCGCGATCGAGGAGCTAACGGCCGTGCTCCGCCGGTTGAGCGCGGCGCCGGAGGATATGGGGGAGGCGACCACTCTCGCCGCCCATGCCGTTCCCGCTCGCCGCAATGCGCCCGCGCCCAGGCTTGTTCGGGAACTGCGGAGCTTGCTGCAGGAGATCGATGCCGCGCGGTAGCGCAGCAATTTAGCTCCGCTTCAACTCCTGCAACAGCTTTTCCGCCTCGGCCTTGTCGGAGAACGACGCGCCGGAGCCGAGCAGGTTCTCGAGGGTCGCCTGAGCATCAGCCTGCCTGCCGACTCGATGAAGGGCGACCGCCAGGTGATATTGGATATCCGGATTGCCAGGAGCCGACAGGCTGGCGGCGCTCAGATAGTCAAGTGCCTTCTGCGCGTCGCCTTGAGCGAGCAGGATCCACCCCAGAGTATCGTCGATCTGCGGTACACGCGGAGAGGCCGCGGTGGCGCGCTCTGCCAGTCCGCGCGCTTTCAACAGGTCACCCTTTTGCTGATAAAGCCAAGCCAGATTGTTCAATGCCGCCGCGTCAGCCGGGTGGTCGGCACTAATGCGCGTGTATTCGTCGATTGCATTATCGTATTTTTTCTGCTCGAGGTAAATCGAGGCCAAAATGGAGCGAATCGCCAGATCCTTCGGTTCGATCTTCAAGCGGGAATTCAAGACGACCTCGGCCTTGCCGAGTTCGCCGGTCCGCGCATAGAGCCGGGACAACGCCCCGATGAGATTGTCCTCTGACGGCCGCGCAGCGACCGCCTTCTCGAGCAGCGTGACAGCGTCGGCGCTGCGTCCAGCCTTCTCCCATAACTCCGCCGAAACGATGTCATAAATCGGGTTCCCCGGATCCTCCTGGGCAAGTGCGCGCGCTTTTGCGAGACCCACCTCCAACCCGTCGATTTCCGCTTCGACTCGGATCAGGTCGCCCTTCAACTGGCTGTTCTTGGGAGCACGGGCGAGCGCGGTCTGCAAAACGGTTCTTTCTTGAGAAAAGTTCTTCGCCGAATTGAGCAAGGCAAGATAGCGCGATAGGACCGGCAGGGAATTGGGTACGAGTTCGTAGATACGTTTATAGGTGGCAGTCGCGCCTTCTTTGTCCCCCGTAGCTGTTTGAACCCGCCCTTTGGCCTCGAGAGCTTGGGCATTGGCCGGAAATCGCTCGGCGACATCGTTTGCTGCGGCCGCTGCATCCTTCCAGTTCTGCTGTGAGCCGTACAAGTTGACGAGCGCAATCTCGGGAGCCGGGTCATTCGGTGCCGCGGCGCGTGCGCGGTTGACGTAATCCAACGCCTCTGGCCAGTTCTTTTCCTTGGTTGCGACTTCGGCGAGGCCCAGTAAAGGTGCGGGATCGTTTGGCCTTTGCGAACTGAGCTCGTTGTAAATCTTCTTGGCATCTGCAATTTGCCCGGTGGCCAAGTATAGCGATGCCAGCTCCGTCCGTATCGCTGGATCCTTCGGATCAGCCTTCAGCCGGCTCACCAAAACTCCTTCTGCCTTGCCCAGATCTCCCGCGCGGCGGTAAAGCTTCGACAGCGTGATTATCAAGGCATCGTCCGACGGCTTCGCCGCGACAGTCTTCTCGAGCATGGCTATCGCGTCCGGCGTCCGTTCGGACTTATCATAGATTTCGGTCGCTACCAGGTAGTAGATGTTGCTATCGGGATCGTCCTTTGCGAAGGCTTGAGCCTTGGCGACTGCAGCGTCCACTCCGTTAATATTGCCTTCGATCCGGATCAGGTCGGCTTTCAAGGACGCGTTGCGAGGGTCACGGGCAATAGCGTCTTGCAACACACCGCGCGCCTCAACGAAATATTTGTTTTCGTTGAGCAAGGAGAGGTATCGAGACAGGATCGGGATCGAATTCGGCACCAGCTCGTGAGCCCGCTTAAAGCTGGACACCGCGCCGTCCATATCGCCGGCGCCGTACTGGGCACTACCTTGGGCTTCGAGGACCTTGACATCCCCCGGAAATTGCGACGCGAGTTCTGCCGCCACGCTCTTGGCGCTTTTCCAGTCCTGGCGAGATTCGTATAGGCTCATCAGCTTGAGCCCAGGTGACGCGTCATTTTTTGCCGCCGAACGCGCCCGGTTTATCGCGTCAGTCGCTTCCGGCCACTTTTTCTCGGAAATATAGATGTCCGAAAGCCCGAGAAGGGCTGTCACATCGTCAGCCTTCTTCGCGAGGAGGTCGGTATATACTTTTTTGGCATCGTCGATGCGGCCAGTCTCAACGTATAGCCGCGCGAGATCGCGAGTGGCCGCGGGGAACTCTGGGTTGATGGCGAGCGCAGCGCGGAACGAATTCTCGGCGGCCGAATAATCATGCTGGCTGACGCGGACTACCCCGAGCAAGGTAACGTAGAGCGGGTTCTTGGCGTCTCTTTTGACCAAAGAGCTGGCCACCTCGGCCGCCTTGTCGAGCCGCTTGGCACGCAGCTCGGACAATACGAGCGTCGGTCCGGCAACCGGCGCGCCGGCTTCGGTAGCGAACACTTGCTCGAGTGTGCTCAACCCCTGCTGTCCTTGCCCGATATCGATTTCCGAAATGCCGACCCGCGTTTTGATGGCAGGATCGTCGGGATTCAGAGCGGCAGCCTTTTCGAATTGCTGTAAAGCGAGATCCGGCTTGCCTTCCGCCATGTAAGCGTTGCCGAGAAGGGTCAGCGTCGCCGCGTCCGCCGGACCCTTGTCGACCATTGGTTTCAGATACTCGATCGCCCGGGATGGGGATCGCTGTTGCAGCGCGGCGTTGGCGATCAGCCGGGCCGCCCTTAGATCATCGGGAACGCGGTTAAGATATTTAGCCAATAGCGCTTCCGCCTGAGCGGATTGCCCAAGGGCCAGTTTCGTCGCGCCCTGCAGATAATAACCTGCCCAGAACACCGAGAAGGCGGGGCTGATGCGATCGAAAATGCGATCTGCCGCAGCGTAGTCCTGCTTTTTGGCAAGCTCCAATCCGCGAAGATAATTTGCCATGAAATTGTTGGGAGACGACTTGAGGATGGGATCCAGATCCTCGTCAGCCACCTTGTATTTGCCGAGCGCGATATTGACGTTGGCACGGCTCAAATGAGCCAGCATGTTTTTCGGATCAATTTTCAGCGCCTCGTCGAACAGGCGAACGGCGCCGTCTTGGTCGCCTTGAGTACGCAGCATCTCTCCCTTCACTTGAAGAGCTTCGGCCGACCGGGGATTGGCGGCGATCGCTTCATCGATAAACTTGCCAGCTTCCTCGGGTTTCGTTCCCGTAAACAGCCGTGCAAGCTGAATTTTGGGCCGGACGGCGGTGGGATCGAGCTTGACCGCTCCGCGAAGCAGATCTTCTGCCTTGTCCCGATCGCGCAGCCCGGCTTCCGCGGTACCGAGCGCGGTTCTGACCTTGCTCTCGAGCGCCGGAGCGCGATCGCCGGGCTTGACCAGGTCCAAGAGGTCCGCAAACTTCTCCTGACGCAACAAAGCGTCCATCAGCGCCGATATGTAGTCTGCCTCGTCGCCCTTGCGTTCGAGAGCAGCTCGTGCTTCGCGCTCGGCCGCTGCAGGGTCTGCGAGTTGCAAATAGATGTCGGCCAATCTGGCATGAAGAACCGGGTCTTGCGGCGTTTCGCGGATGGCGTTGCGCAGCTCGATTTCGGCAGCTTTGAGGTTCCCTTTCGCGACATATTGTTCGGCGTCCTTGACCGAGGCCGTGGAATCTTTGGCGTACGCGGCGGGACACGCGAATATGGCAACGGCACCGGCGAAAACTACCGAGCGCCATGGACAGCAGCTACGACCCTGGGGCATCGCCCTCTCCCTTTCCTTGCAAACCACCATCACGCTTCGAGGCCGATCCGGTGTTGCTGCATTAAATCGTAAAGCGTCGGCCGGCTGATCCCGAGCAGCTTTGCCGCTTTCGACAGATTGGAGCCGGCCCGGGCAAGAGCGAGTTGGAGCACCTCACGCCTCGGCGCGGGCTCGGCGGCCCGTATGCCAAGCGATTGCGGCTCTTCTTCTTGCGCCGAAAGGCCGAGATCGGAGGGCGAGAGCAGCGCGGTGTCAGCCATTACGACCGCGCGCTTCACACGATTTTCCAGCTCGCGGACATTGCCCGGCCAGGGATAGTCTTTGATTGCTGCAAGCGCCGCAGAGGTGAAGCCGCGAACCGGGCGGCCGTATTCTGAGGCGAACCGCCGGAGAAAGAAACTCGCCAGAACCACCGTGTCTCCAAGCCGCTCGCGAAGCGGGGGTACCCGCACCGTGACCTCATTCAGCCGGTAATAGAGGTCCTCGCGAAAGCGGCCCTCAGCCATCATCCGATCGAGGTCCTGGTTTGTTGCACAAACGATCCGAACGTCGACCTGTACCGGCTTTCGACCGCCAACACGCTCAACGATCTGGTCCTGCAAGAAGCGCAGCAATTTTACTTGCATCGGCAATGGCACATCGCCGATTTCGTCGAGAAACAGGGTGCCGCGATCGGCACTTTCGATTCTGCCGATGTTCTGCCTCAGAGCACCGGTGAAGGCGCCTTTTTCGTGACCGAAGAGCTCGCTTTCGAGCAAGGTCTCGGGAATGGCCGCGCAGTTGATCGGTATGAACGGCCCGCCGGACCGGCGGCTCATCTTATGCACCGCCTGAGCCAGCAGTTCCTTGCCGGTACCGCTCTCGCCCAGCAGCAATACTGTAACATTGGTCGGCGCTATCTTTTCCAGATTGCGCAGCACCCGCAGCATTTCCGGGCTGCTCGCGATGATGCCGTCGACTGGAGAGGTTTGAGCGACTTCGGCAAGGCGGCGGTTTTCGTCCTCGAGCTCAAACATTCGTTCCGCGCGGCCGACGATCAGCTGGAGCACGTCGATGTCGATCGGCTTTTGATAGAAGTCATAGGCGCCGAGAGCGATTGCCCGCAATGCGTGTTCGCGAGTTTCGTTGCCGGTCGCGATGACGACCTTTGTCGCCGGCGCAATCGCGAGAATTTCGGTCAACGTCGCCAGCCCCTCGGAGGCTCCGTCCGGATCGGGAGGCAATCCAAGATCGACGATGGCTACCGGAATCGGTTCCCTTTTGACGAAATCGATCGCCTGCTGGCGCGTTCCGGCCAGGAAGGATTTGTGGTCAGAAAAGGCCCAGCGCAATTGGCGCAGTAGCCCCGTGTCATCGTCGACGAGCAGCAAGGGTTTTGGGTTGGGCGGCATATCGTTCAGGTCACGGCAGAGGATCTTGCCGGCTCTCTCTCTGAGACCAGGGGTAGGATAATCCGCATTGTAGTGCCAAACCCTTTTTCAGATATTACCTCGAGATCACCGCCCGCCATGCGGATGAGCTCGCGGGTCTGAAAGGCCCCGATCCCATAACCGCCCGATTTTGTCGAGCGGAATGGCAGGAACAGCTCGTCACGAACGAACGCATCGTCCATCCCAGGACCATTATCTGTGACTTCGATCGAGAGCCGGGTTCCGAAACGGTGCGAGGAAATGATCACCCGATCGCCCGGACATGAAACATCCACCGCGTTTTGGACGAGATGGGTTAGAGCGGATCTGAGGCGCTCCGAGTCGATTGTCACCGCACAAGTGCCGATTTCGTCGCGGGCCTCGACCGCCACCGGAGCATCGGCGAACTCCGCGGCGACCGCGCTGACGACGAGGTTCGGGTCGAGCAGGCGAGCTGGGTGCGGTGCCGCATCGGCCTTCAATTGGCTGAGAAGATTGTTCATTCGTGCGACTGAATCTTCAACGGTGCTTAGCATATCTCGCTGAAACTCGGGGTCGCCGATATGCCTCGCCGCATTCGACACGATCAAATTGAGCTGACTCGCCAAATTCTTGATATCGTGGACTACGAAAGCGAAGCGCTTGCTGTATTCGGTCAGTAGCTCGGAATCGCGCAAAACCTTTGTCGAGCGCTCCTCGGCCAGATAACTGGCTGCTTGCCCACCAGCCGCGCGTAACAGATCGAACGCCTCCCAATCCGGGTTGATCGTGTGGGTTGCGCGATTGAGCACGACGAAGCCGATAATCTCACCGCGATGCGATAAAGGGACGGCCAACCACGCCGTTTCGGAAGCGATCGGCCACGTATTCTCTGCGGCTTCCAAGCTGCGGACTTGGACCCAACCGCCGTTACGGAACCCAAAAACGAACGGGTCATCGATCGGCACCTTGCGGTCGCCAGGGATGGGCTGCCTCCACGCCGATGTCGGATAATAGCCGACGCCGCGACTCAGCGACCATAGCACCCCGGCCGGGCTATCGACGAATTCGGCCAAGGCGCGGATGATCCTGACCGAGAGTTCCTCTCCAATCTTGGGCTCGGAGACCAACTCGATGAACTTCAGCCACTCGATACGGTAGTCATAGCGATGCGTATAAAAATTGCGCGAGATCAGAAATTTGAGCCGGCGGCGGATGCTCCCCGACGAGAGCACGGTGGCGAGGACAACAACGCTGCCGAACAACATCGCGAGTTGGAGGACCAGGCCCCACTCGCCGCCAAACCCGCGCAGCAGTACGGCGACGACGGCTACGGCAACAAGAAAGCAGCCGCTGGCAACCAAAGTCGCCGTGTGCAGAACGACTTGCCGGGACACGTGGATATCAACCCGCCACTCACGATTGCGGGCCATGGCCAAGGCCAGTAGGGGGGCCATGAACGCCGCGACGATCGGCCGGCCAAGCGCGAGACCGGGATCGACGCGGCCGCGGGTGATGAAGGCATCGGAAAACAGGAACAGTTCGTACGCGAACAACCCGCCGATCGCGACGCACAGCGGCCACACGTGCCATCGCCGTTCCGGCTCTGTATTGCGCCAGAAATTCTCGATCGTCAGCAGTCCAGCTACTCCAAGCCCGATGCGGATCAGCAGCTGCGACGTGTAGAGGGCCGCAGCATTCGGGCTGACGACCAGGATCCATACATCATCAATAATTGCTGCGAGGCAGAAGCCGATTGCCCCGAAGAGGTAGGCGCGCCCGAGACCGGAACCGTCACTGGCCCGTATGGTAACTAGCGCTACCGCGAACAACAGCCAAGCGGAAAGCCTTACGCTGTCGAAGGAGCTCAATACGGCGAGCGGTGCGGCCGCGGCGGTTGCACTTGCCCAGCTCAGCGAGGCGATACAGCAACCAAGGATCGCCACGCCGGTTCTGCTGGTGCGACCCTGCAAGACCATCAGCACGATCAGCGCGAGGAAGGCCAACGCGCATCCCGAGTACACTGTCTCCCTGACGAAAAAATCGAGATGCAAGTGCTTATCTCGCTCCCTGATTCCAGAAGATCACTCGCACAGTCTGTAGCAATATCAGAACGTCTAGAAAGAAGCTTCGGTTTTTTATGTAATAGAGATCGTAGGTCAACTTGTGGCGGGCATCTTCCGTCGAGGCGCCATAGGGAAAATTAATTTGCGCCCAGCCGGTGATCCCCGGCCTGACCCAGTGGCGCTCGGCATAATAGGGAATTGATTTGGCAAGATCGGCTACGAAAAAGGGGCGCTCCGGGCGGGGCCCAACAAAACTCATGTCTCCGCGCAAGACATTCAGGATCTGAGCGAGTTCGTCGATGCGAAGTTTACGGATAATCGCTCCCACCTGGGTAATACGGGGATCACACTTCGCGGCCCAACGAGGGCGGCCGTCGGTCTCGGCATCCAACCGCATGCTGCGGAATTTCAGAATCGTGAAAACGCGACCGTGCAATCCCACCCTTTCTTGACGGTAAAGGACCGGCCCAGGACTCTCGAGCTTGATCAAACAGGCCGTCAGAGCTAACAGTGGCAATGTCAGAGCCAGTAAACTCGAGCTCACCACAATGTCGAAGGCCCGTTTCAAAAACTCGTCGACCGGACCGCATCGGAATCCGTCCGAGTAAAAGAACCAACTCGGCTTCAGGGCTTCAAGGTCGACGGTCCTGGTCTCGCGTTCCCAAAAATCGAGGAACTCTGTCACCTTGATGCCGGCTAGTTTGCAGTGCAGCAGTTCGCGTACCGGCAGCCCGCGTCGATCATCGGCCGCCACTACGATTTCGGCGGCGCCAAGCCGGTAACCCATTTCCAAGAGGCCGTCGGTCTCGGCAGCCGACCAATCGAGGGTTTCCGCCCGAGACTGAGTGGTCCGGTCGGGCACGTCGACGAACGATACTGGGATGAAATGGTCGTTGTGCCCGGTCTCGACGAGCTTAGCGATGCGAGCCGCCTGAGTGCCATTGCCCAGAACGAGTACACGCCGTTTCAGCAGACCGCGCCCCAGCGTCACCGAGAAAGTTCCGCGCGTTACCGATACGCAGACCAGCCAGATCAGCGTCGCCTTTAGCGGAAAATTGACGAAATCGGTCAGTTGATCAAGGCCGTCGCGCCAATATGTTGCCGAAAATGAGACAAGCATCAACACAAGTACCGAGGCGACAACTATCTTGCTGAACAGGAGTCGGAAGTCTATAAAACTTTGTTGCCCGTACAACCCGACGGATAGCATCGCAGTCACAGTGGCAACGGATAATCCCGCCGAGAATTGCGCGCTGAAGGTGGAAGCCCCCAGGACAATGGGTGTCCCAACCTCTGAACTAGATAAGAGTTGGTAAAAGGCACCAGTGATCAACAAGGCATCCGATGATGCGAGAAGCACGACCGAAACCGGAACGAAATGTCGAAAGAGTCTGAGCTGCATTTCGAACTGGAACGTGTTAACGCTCGGCGCCACTAAACCGCCCGCCCGTGGCCAGCGTCATACCACTAATAATAGCAGGAGCAAGCGCAGCCGTCTAGTAGACTCGCACGGTTCTCTTGCGACTCTGAAGTGATTGCCCTGCAAAGAGAAGAGGATTCAGCTCTCTATCTTTTTAACCATAGAAGTGGAGGCAAATTGACGAGCGACACAATATGTGGCTTTTTGCGGCGGCGGAAAATCGCAATCCTGCTTTTTAACGTAATTAAATAGATGATCAAGCAGCGGGATGCGCACAGGCGATTATGGTCGCATGCTAGAAATTGTATGTGGACGAGTTCCCCCGAGGAGGCCGAGCCGCGGCGAAGGTAAGCCGAGATCGATCGTAATACCGCGCACACACTCAGCGGCTGCTGCCTACCGTTCCGTTATTCTCGACCGACAGGCCGACGAACCGACTCATCCCGTACCGGTTGAGCAGCAACAGCATGTTGCCTTGAGCCGCCGCCGGCTTTAATTGAGTTGCGGCATTCTCGGGGGTGGTTACCGGTTTTTGATCAACCGATACGATCACGTCACCGGGCTGAATCCCCAGATCGCCCGCCGGGCTCGCGACCTGACCGACCGCGACCCCGTTCAGGTCCTTTGGCACCTTCAATTCCTTGCGCAGCTGCGGATCGAGCGGGAACAGCTCCATGCCGAGCGCGTTAACGGCTTTGCCGTTACTGGGCTGCGCAGCCTCGGTTTCTGCTGAAGCCACGTTCTGCGGCATCTCGCCGATCGAGGCCTCGTCAGTCTTTTGTTTTCCGTCGCGTACAATCGTCAACTGGAGCTTGCTGCCGACCGGTGTGGACGCGACAAGGCGCGGGAGCTCATGCACGGTTTTTATGTCGTGACCGCCTGCGGCGGTGATCACGTCGCCTTGCTTGATGCCGGCCTGAGCGGCAGGGCCGTCCGGGGGACCGAGGCGACCAGCGCACCGGTCGGGTGTCGGGGTCGAGGCCAAGGCTCTTGGCTATTGCCGGCGTGACGTTCTGAATGGCTACGCCGAGCCATCCCCAGGTCACATGGCCGTGCTCCTTGAGCTGGACGACTACATGCTGGGCAATGTTCGAGGGGACGGCGAACCCGATCCCGACCGATCCGCCCGAAGGCGAATAAATTGCGGTATTGATGCCGATCACCTGGCCGTGAAGATTGAATGTCGGCCCGCCGGAGTTGCCGCGGTTGATCGGTGCGTCGATTTGCAGGAAATAGTCGGACGGGCCCTCGTTGACGTTGCGCCCGAGTACGGAGATGATCCCGGCGGTCACCGAGCCGCCGAGACCGAACGGATTGCCGACCGCGACCACCCAATCCCCTACCTTGGCGTCATCGCGGTTTCCCCACGTCACGTAGGGAAGCTTTTGGTTGCTATCGATCTTGAGAAGGCCGATATCGGTCTTTTCGTCGCGGCCGATCACCTTGGCCATGCGCCGGGTGTTGTCCTGGAAGATTACTGTCACCTTGTCGGCGTTTGCGACGACATGGTTGTTGGTTACAATGTAGCCGGCAGGTTGATGATGAACCCGGAGCCGAGCGCCATGACTTTTTCCGCGGGATTGCGGGATCGGAACGGTTGTTCGAAAAAGCGCTTGAGGAACTGATCGAAAGGCGTGCCGCTCGGCCCGAGTGGCGAGGGCACTCTCGTTTCCTGTGTTTTCGTCGCCCGGAGTCGCTGCCTGTTCCTTCAACTCGACTGAAATGTTGACGACAGCTGGCATGACGCGCTCGACAAGCGGCGCGAGACTCGGCAGCGCAATGTCGATCTCGTTCTGGGTCTGCCGCGTGAGATTTGAGCCGCCCTTCGGAACGGTGTCGCCAGCCGATTGGGCACTACATAAGACGGGAGCGAGGATCAGAGCGACTCAGATCGCGGCTGTGAGGCTTCGTCGGATACGTTTGACCGTCATTTCAGGCCAACCCAGAAAGCAATTTGCAACTCACGAACTAGGACGCGCAACGGCCGCAAAAGGTTCCGGCCGGAACCGCTGCTCCCGTCTCCCAAGGCGGGACGTAATCAATTCCTGCGGAGATGCTTCAGCAGCCTCTCGCGCACATGCAGCGGTGCCACTATTTGCCAGGCACTAGCGTCGATTGGGCCGGTGGTGATGCACGAAGCCGGACCGCCTCGTCGTGCCGAAGACTAGAGAGCAACCCATGCGATTTCTCCGAACTATCGCGGCACGCCTAAAGTCGCTACGGCCGCCGCTTCCCTCAGCGATGCGTCGCCTCTTGCCGCAAAACGAGACGGACGGGCTCGACTCCTCGATCTATGGCTACATCCTGCACTACAGTCTGCGGGAACAAATTTATCTGGTTGTCGTCACTCTGCTCTCTTTTCCATTCCTTTATTATTCTCTGGATTTGCCGAAGCTGATTGTCAATCGTGCTATTTCCGGAAAGGAGTTCCCACAAAGCTTCCTCGGAACGGAATTTGATCAGATCCCTTATTTGCTGATCTTGTGTTGCATTTTTCTTGTTTTAGTTCTGATTAACGGCTGGTTCAAACTGCATCTCAACGTAAAGAAAGGACAAGTCGGCGAGCGCATGCTGCGCCGTCTGCGCTACCAGCTCTATGAGCGGGTGTTGCGGTTCCCGCTGCACCATTTCGATCGCACCGCGACCGGCCAGGTCATCGCCATGATGACCGGCGAGCTGGAGCCGATCGGCGGGTTCATCGGCGATGCTTTCGCCTTGCCGATCTCGCAGGGCGGCACCTTGCTGACGATTTTCGTCTTCATGTTTGTGCAGGATCCGATGCTCGGCGCTGCAGCGGTCGCGCTCTATCCTCTGCAGGGATATCTGATACCAAAGATGCAGCGCATCATTCGCCGCCTTGGGCGCGAGCGGGTGCGCAAGGTCCGCGTGCTTTCGGATCGCATCGCCGAGACGATTGCCGCGCGCAGCGAAATTCGTGCCAATGACGCCGCCGCCTATCAGCTGACCGACATCTCTCACCGGCTGGGCGAGATTTATGATATCAGGTTTGAAATCTACAATCGCAAGTTCTTTGTGAAATTTCTTAACAATCTGATCGGCAACATCACCCCATTTATGTTCTTCTTAATTGGTGGTTACTTTGTCATAAAAGGCCAGCTCTCTTGGGGCGCGCTGGTCGCCGTACTCGCCGCCTATAAAGAGCTGTCGTCACCGTGGAAGGAGTTGCTGGATTTTTATCAGAACCAACAGGATGTAGCGATCAAGTATGAGCAGGTTGTCGAGCAGTTCCAGGTTCCCGAGATGCTCGACAAACGCCTGCTGTTGGAGGAGCCGGAGCACACCGAGCCGTTAAGCGGCGAGGTTACCGCCAGCAACCTCGGGGTGACGGACAGCGACGGCATCCATCTGCTGGAGGCGGTCAGTTTCGATTTCCCTCTTGGTGCCGATGTAGCGATCGTCGGCCAGAGCAACAGCGGGAGAAATCTCGTGCCGCAGCTTTTTGCCCGGCTGGTCACCCCGACCAGCGGGCGCCTTGTCATCGGCGAAACCGACCTCAACAGCATACCGCTGGCGGTTACCGGCCGACGGATCGGTTATGTCGGCCCGATCACCTACCTCTTTTCGACTAGCGTAAGGGACAATCTGTTGCTCGGCTTGCGTCACCCGCCGAACCGGGTACCCGATGACGGCTCGGCCGGCGAACGGTCGCGCGCTCGAGAGATCGAGGAAGCCCGGATGTCGGGGAACATCGACTACGATATCGCTGCTGACTGGATAGATTATCAGCAGGCAGGAGTGGCCGATGCAGCCGAGCTGGAGTTGCGCATCGTCGAGGTCCTGCGTCTAGTCGACCTCGAAGAAGACGTTCACCTCTTCGGCTTGCGTGGTCGGCTCGATCCGGATCGCCAGCCGGATGCAGCGCAACGGGTCCTCGACGCGCGCCGTGTACTTGCCGAGCGTCTCGAAGCCGACAGTATTGCTCATCTGGTCGAGCGTTTCGACCCGGAACACTATAACACCAATTCGCCGGTTTCCGTCAATCTGCTGTTCGGCACACCGATCGGACCGGCCTTTGAAGGCGACGGGCTCGCCCGAAACACCTACGTTCAAGAGGTGCTCGACCAGGTCGGGCTCACTCACGACCTTCTCGAGGTCGGCGCCGGGGTGGCCCGGATGATGATCGAGTTGTTCACAGGTCTGCATCCCGAACACGTGTTGTTCGAGGAATTCTCCTTTATCAGTGCCGATGACCTGCCGCTCTTCGAGGGGATTCTCAAGCGGATGGAAATAGCCGGGGTCGAGAAGCTCCTGCAGCCCCCGCGAGAGCGTCTTCTATCGCTGGCGTTCAAACTGGTCGCCGCACGCGACCCGCTCGATCTGATCGACGAAAAGATGCAGCAGCGGATCTTGGACGCGCGGCGCGCCTTCGCCGCGGGGCTGCCGGAGGAGCTGCGGGGTTCAGTCGAGTTCTTCGACCCCGAGCGCTACAACGCGGCCGCCTCGGTGCAGGAGAATGTCCTCTTCGGCACGATCGTGCGCGGTGAGTCGGGCGGTCGCGAGCGTGTCCACGGCGTGATTACGGAGGTGCTCGACCAGCTCGGCTTGCGTCGCACGCTGATCGAGGTCGGGCTCGATTATCCGGTGGGTACCGGGGGTTCTCGCCTGTCGGAGGCGCAACGGCAGAAGCTAGCCATAGCCAGTGCGGTGCTAAAGCGCCCCGATCTGATGGCGCTCAACGATGCGACGGCAGTGCTCGACGGCGCAACGGAAACGGCTCTCCTCGAGCGGCTCAAGCTCGAGTTCGCCGATCGCAGCCTGGTGTGGAGTCTGCACCGCCCCCGCCTCGCCTCCGCCTTCGACCGAGTGCTGGTAATGGAGCACGGTCGCTTGGTCGATCAGGGGCCTCCAGCGGAGTTGGAAAAACCCGGCAGCCCGCTGGCACCGCTGTTGGCCGCAGAGTGATTTCCCGGGGGTCGGGTCTCCGGCATCAAGGTTGCTACCAGGAGAGTCGCGCAAAGCCCGACGGCAGCGAGGCCGAGGAACGCTGCCTCGCTTCCTAGATGGTCGGCAATCAAGCCGGTTGCCGTGGTGCTCAAAGTCGCGCCCCCTCCGATTGCGAGCCCGACCACCCCGAGCGCGGTCGTGTAGCCGCCGGTATCGCGCGTGATGTCGGCAACGATCAGCGGGGTCAGGACGCCAAGGGCTGCTGCGCTAAATCCGTCGAGCAGTTGGATTGAGACCATCAGATAGGGATCGGCGATGCCGGCAAACAGCATGCCGCGGATCGGCAACACCGCGAAGCCGAGCAGAAGGATCGGTCGGCGGCCCCAGCTTTCGGCGACTCGCCCTACCCAAGGGGAAATGACGGCTGTGACCGCCTGTGGCGCGACAATGCAAGCTGCGATCACCAATGACGCTTCGCTGCCGGCTCGTTTTGTCACCATCCCGGCGGCAATCGGCAGCATCGCCGCATTGGCAAGTTGGAACAGGCTGGCGCATGCAGCATAAGCGAGCAGCCTGCGGTCCCTAAGAAATTGCCATGACCAGCCGGCACTTTCGGGCTTCGACTTCGATGCCGGTCTCGGTCGGATTTTCGCCGAACAGAGATCCGCGCTTCGGATCATCTCGATCGCGGCCAACGCAGGGATGGCAAGCGCAGCGGTC
>Ga0210400_10003151_pt1 | contig 14739 bp, 20 predicted proteins | sample IncBWH26MmetaG_FD_155456 | JGI IMG/M metagenome (GOLD analysis project Ga0210400, IMG submission 155456) | Forest soil microbial communities from Barre Woods Harvard Forest LTER site, Petersham, Massachusetts, United States - Inc-BW-H-26-M | ecosystem: Environmental > Terrestrial > Soil >... | reverse complement strand
CGAGTGCGTAGTGCGTGGCTACATCTCCGGCTCCGCCTGGAAGGAATACAAAGCCACCGGCAAAGTCTCCGGCATCACGCTTCCCGCGGGTTTGAAAGAGTCTGACGCCTTTCCCGAGCCTATTTTCACCCCATCCACCAAAGCGACAACCGGGCACGACGAGAATATTTCTTTCGACCAGATGTGTGAGATTGTTGGCGTCGAAACCGCCAGCCATCTTCGTGATCTCACTCTGCGCGTCTATAAAAAGGCCGCAGCCTACGCTCTCAATCGCGGCATCATCATTGCCGACACCAAGTTCGAGTTTGGACGCACCCCCAAAGGCATTACCCTCGCCGATGAAGTCCTTACTCCCGATTCCTCCCGATTCTGGCCCGCAGACAAGTACGCGCCAGGACGCCCGCAAGATTCGTATGACAAGCAGTACGTTCGCGATTACCTCGAGCAGATTCACTGGAACAAGCAACCGCCCGCGCCCGCGCTTCCCGCGGACGTGGCGCGTCGCACCAGCGAAAAATATCTCGAGGCATACTTCCAGCTCACGGGGCGCAAGCTGGATGTGTAATCAGGTTTCTGGTACGATCTCCACCCGCGGGAGCGCGGCATGACTCTCGCGGACTGGCTTATTTGTGTGTTGGTGCTCGTCAACGTCGTAACCGCCGCCATGCAGGGCTTCTTTTCCGAGGCTCTCACCATAGGCGGGCTGGTCGTGGGCTACCTCGTGGCTGCGTGGAAGTACCGCAGTCTCGCGGAGTGGCTGGAATCGTTTTTGAAGAACCCGTGGTTGGCTGAGGTTCTCGGATTCCTCATCATTTTTTTTGCCATCGTGCTCCTGTTCGGCATTGCCGCCAGGATCGCACGCTGGGTGATGAAGCAATCCGGACTCAGCGGTCTTGACCGTTTCCTCGGCGCAGTCTTGGGGTTGCTGAAGGGCGGCCTGATGGTAGCAGTGATCCTGATGGGTATGACGGCATTCACTCCAACTTCGAAGCTGCTGCAGGCCTCGCAACTCGCACCCTATTTCCTGGTTGTGGGAAATGCGATGATGTGGCTGGCTCCCGCCGAGTTGCGTGCCCGCTTCAATCAGGGTCTCGATCTACTCCATCAGGCTCCGCAGAAGTCGACCAGCCCTCATGCTTCCCCGCCGAAATAGGCCGCGGTGCAGTGAAAAATTTATCGTAAAGAGAGAGATGCATCGTGAAAGATCAACTGGAAGCGCTTGTCCTGCAAATGTACCGCAGCAATATTCTGTATTCCGAAGGTGTCCGCGAGTTCAAAAAACGTTTCATCCTGACCGTCCTGCAGGAGAACAAAGGCAACCAGTGCCGCGCCGCCCGCGAGCTGGGCATGCACCGCAACACCCTCAGCCGCACCATCACCGAGCTGAAAATCGACGTCCGCCAGCTCCGCGACGGCGTCAAGCGCCCGCCCCGCAGCGCCCGCCCCGTCACCATGGAGAAAAAAATCGTCCGCTGAACGGAAATCGTTTAGGTCTGTCATCCTGAGCGTAGAGAATGCTTCCGCGAAGCGGAAGCATTCTCGCAGTCGAAGGACCCCTACCAGCCGACGGTGCGTGAGGCCCCCAAAGGCGTTCTCACTAAAACCGCCGCCCTCGCACCAAAACCAAAGGCAGCCCTCGCGGGCTGCCTTAGTAGTTGAAGCGTTGGCGGTCTAATGCGCGGCCGCGGCGGCTGGCTTATGGTGCACCACCGGCTTCGGGGCCGCCTTGGGCACAATCAATACGCCCTTCTCCATGACCATCATGAACGGAGTCGGGGTATAAGACGCGGGCTCCCCCTGGAAGTCGAAGCTGGCTCCATCCTTCGGAATCATCTTGACCGGAACCTTGTCTTCGAATTTCAGAGTGATATCCGCCTTCTTCGCCTCGATGTCATCCGAACTCCCCGCGATCATAAACTCGGTCGGGGTCGTGCTGATGATCGTTCCATTCATCTTAATCGCCTTGCCCTTGATGACATTCCAGATCACGTCCTGATCTGCCTGTGCGCCATTGGAGAACACGAACTCCCAGGTGGCGAAGTCCATCTTTTCCGGCGTAGTATCCTGCACCATCTTGTGCGCCTGCTCAGCCGGCGTGGGTGGAGGCGCGATCGGAACCTGCTTCGCACCGGCCTTCGCCGCTCCCAACACATCCGCCCACCCATCGTCCCCCTGATGGAACTTGATGTATTGCCCGCGCGCGTACTTCTCCAGCGCCGGCTGATTGGCCGCCGGAGCAATCGCCGCCGCCCGCGCCGCGAACCAGATGCCGTTCTGGTAATCCGGTGGCGTCTGCCCCAAATAGGCCGTTGCCAACGGATACACTAGACCAAGGTCTTTCTGAGCATCGGGATTCGCATCCAGCACGGCTCGCAACGAATCGGCCGCCGTCTTGTTGTCCTTATCCTGCAGAGCCCCCCATCCCTTAGCCGCCAGGAATGTTTCTTTCATCTGTTCTTTCATCTTCTCGAAATCCGCGTCCGACGTGCCCTCCGGTTTGGCGAACTTCGGCAGGCAATCCAGTCCTTGCTGGCCAGCCTTCTCGCCATCAGCTGCCAGCTGTTTGCCATTTGGATCGCCACCTATCGAGGCCTGGCGGTCGACAAAGGACGTCAGGAACAGAGCAGGCTCAAAGCAGGGCTCCACTGCCAGCACCTTGCCAGCCGTTTCCATGGCCTTCTTTATGTTGTTGGCCTGCTGATAGGTGACCAACAGAATTTCCAGAGCCTGATTCTTCATCACGCTGTTGGGATACTGCGCCAGAAACGCCTCCAGCCCGCTGATCTTCGCGTTGGCATCGGTCTGCTGGCTCGCAGCCACGTAGGCGTTGTATTCCGCCGGGTCCTTAATCACTGGCGCCGCAGCCGGTGTCTGACCGGTTGGCGGGTTCACGCTCCCTGTCGGCGGGTTCACGCTTCCCGTTGGCGGGTTCACGCTCGAGGTCGGCGGCGTAGACGATTGTCCCTGCGCTGGCGGCGTGCTGCTCTGTGCTACCGCACCCACTGCTACCCCAAGCACAACCGTAAGCAAAATCTTTTTCATCAGTATGGCTCCTTGGATCTTCGGGAAATAACTTTTTTGGGAAACGTATTTCTTTACCACTCAGCAGCAACTGCATTTGGGACCGCTGTGCTTCCAAGTCCTGCTCTAGAATGCCGGCTCGCTGGCAGCGCCCCGGAAGAAGTGGGTCCTGCCCGAACACAAAAGCGCCCTGACCCTTTTCCCGGCTGGCCGGATTATATGTACCTCTTCTGCCGAAGGCAAGAGACTTCCCATTCGTCCTCCACTTTATTCTCAACCTGATTGTCAACCTTGCATCGTTAACCTGCGATTCCAAAATGTGATCGTCACGACCCGATTCTTAGATGCGATTTCTGAATGCAATTGTTAAGATGCGCACAGCAGGATGACGGATGTTCCTCATCCCGCCGCCGCACTCTGCAATCGACTCGCAACTCGCAAGGAGACCCTTAGATATGGACACCGGACACCCCCCGGCCGGGCCGCCTGTCACCGGACAGCCGCTAGTTGGACAAGTCGCCGTCGTCACCGGAGCCGGACGCGGTATCGGTGCCGCCATCGCCCTCAAACTCGCCAGCCTGGGCGCCACCACCGTTCTCTGCGGCCGCACCCAGTCCACCCTCGACGCCACCGCCCGCGCCATCCTCGATGCCGGAGGCAAAACCGAAGTCATCCCCTGCGACGTTACCGTCCTGCATCAGATGGAGTACGCCTCGGCCCGCGTCGACAGCACCTTCGGCCGTCTCGATATCCTGGTCAACAACGCCGGCGTCGCCGGCTTCAACGACGCCCTCCACAACCTTCTCCCCGAAGATTGGGACCGCATCCTCAACACCAACCTGCGCGGCGTCTACTTCTCGATACGCGTCTTCGCGCCGCTGATGATTCGCGCCTACGCGGGCCACATCATCAACATCTCATCCCTCGCCGGAAAAAACGCCCTCCCCAACGGCGCCGCCTACGCCGCCTCCAAGTGGGGACTCAACGGCCTGACCTATTCTGTCGCCGAAGAACTGCGCCCGCATCACGTCCGCGTCTCGGTCATCTGCCCCGGTTCCACCGAAACCGAACTCAGCCCCCACGCCGGCAAAGACCCCGCCAAAATGCTCCAGCCCAGCGACATCGCCCACGCGGTCGCCATGCTGGTAACCCAAGCTCCGCAAAGTTTTATGAGTGAAATCCTGCTAAGACCAACCCAAAAACCGTAAAGTCGGAACGAATCGCTGGAGAGAAGTCCTCAGATTTATGTGGGGACAGCCGCCCCCGGCTGTCCGCGGAGCGCAGTTCCGCGGCTTTCACTGGAGTAGCCCAAAAGCCTCCCCGCAGTTCCCCTGTGAACCCCAGTGCCCCCTGTGTTCATGCCTTTGACTTCCTATTTCTTAAACAAATTATCAAACGCCGCCCGCGCACTCGTCGGCCGTAAACTCGCCGGAGTCGAAGTCTCCTTCTCCCGCGTCACCCGAATCTCATACAACTCACATTCATTCCGCTGATCCTTCTTCGCAATCCGCTCCTTCACCGGTTGCATGCACTCAAACCGGCTCCCCGGATCGAAATAAGTGCACTGCTTGCACGAATGCAACTCAAACCCGCACTTCGGACACTGCCCATCCACCGAAACCCCCTGCAGCAAAGTCCCGCACTCCACGCACCTCGACACCGCCCGCGTCCCCGGCAGATTCAGCGGTTTCGGCCCCAGCGCATGGTCCCACTTCGGTGGACCGCTCTTGCGCTCCACCGGCGCTTTCCGCGGCTGTTCACTCCGCGGCTCACCCCGCGGCTCCCGATCGCGATCCTGATACCCATGCTGCCGATATTTCGCCACTCCAAACCCTCCAATACACGCGCGCGTATTGTCTCCCCAACCATCCCCGCCCGGCAAGTCCCGCAACGAAGAAGCGTCGAAATTCACCACAGCGAACACAGAGAAACGCAGGAAGAACGTTGAGACCCGCCCCCTGTGTAACTCTGTGCAACCTCTGTGTCCCCCGTGGTAATGATTTGTACAATGAAGCCATGATCCACGAAATCCTCCCCGTCGGCCCCCTGCAATGCAACTGCTCCATCATCGGCGACGAGACCACCCACGAAGCCATGGTCATCGACCCCGGCGACGAGATCGAAGACATCCTCGGCATAATCCGCAAACACAATCTTCAAGTCAAACAAATCGTCATCACCCACGCCCACATCGACCACGTCGGCGGAGCCATGAAACTCCGCGCCGCCACCGGAGCCCCCATCCTGCTCAACCAGAACGATTGCGCCCTGCTGAAAATGTTAGACGTACAAGCCACCTGGATCGGCGTCCCCCCGCCCGGCAAAGTAGAAATCGACCGCAGCATCACCACGGGAGAACTGGTCACCGCCGGCTCCCTCACCGCCCAAATCCTCCACACCCCCGGCCACACCGAAGGCAGCATCTGCCTCTACTTCCCCGCAGAAAAAAAGTTAATCGCCGGCGACACCCTCTTCGCCGGATCCATCGGCCGCACCGACCTCCCCGGTGGATCCATGCCAAAAATCCTCCGCTCCCTCCACGACACAGTCTTGGCTCTGCCCGACGAAACCGTAGTCGTCCCCGGCCACGGCGAGTTGACCACCATCGGCGAAGAACGCGAGACCAACCCCTTCCTCGTGAAACATTAATTCATTCGAAAACGGCAAACGGCGCAGGATAAGATCCTCCGCCGTTCTGGGATCGAGCTAAAGCCTACGATTCGCCCAGCTACTGGTGCTCGTGCTCTTCATGCTCCGCGTGTTCGTGCCGCCAGTTCCAGTAAGCCCGCTGCTCTTTGTGTTTGAGCTGTTCGAACTCGACGTACGCCTCGTGCCGATCTTCCAACCAGCGCCGGTACATTCGATCCTCGCGATCGTCCCAGCTGTGATAGTCCTTGTGATCCCGGTCGTATACCCGCCGTTCATCGCGCTCGTGCCGCTCATGGTCCCGATCATCCTGTGGCCCCAAGGCGTTAGCACCCAGCGGCGCCAATAACGCCCCAGAAACAAAGAGTGCAGCCAAATATCTATTTCCACGATGCATGGTTCCCTCCAATAGTGACCAAATGGGATGCTGCCCCAGCCCTCAAGGTTGGGCGCTACTTCACCCTCCACTGCTGGAGTTACGCCTCTACGAATTCAACTCATCCAGGACTGCTCCGATCCCTTCCGCAAACTCCCCCTCCACCGTAATCAAACTCAACACTAAATATCCGTCGCTGGAAAAATCATAAAAATGTCCCGGATGCACCACCACCGCTCTCTCCCGAACCAACGCAATCGCCAACTCCTCATCCGACCTCGTCACCGGAACCCGCAACACCGCATACCACCCGCCTTCGACGCTCAGCCGCTCGCAAGCCTTCTGCCCCGCCAGTTTCCGATCAAGCTCGGCGAGATTCGCGTGAACTCGCTCCAGCAACTGCCGCTGAATATCCTTCCTCTGCTCCAACAGCGCGGGCACCGCCCACTGCACCGGCGCATTCATCGAAAGATAGGTATCGGCAATCACCTCCAGCCGCCCCATCGCCGCCGCCACTTCCTCGCGCGGCCCGCTGGTCACCACCCAAGCCACCTTCATCTGCGGCAGCGCCGAAATCTTCGACAGCCCACTCAACGTAAACGTCAGCACCTCTTGACTCCTCGCGAAACTGGCATGCGCCCCCGTCGAATTGTCATCCCGACCAAGCCTTTGGGCCGGCGAATGCCGGTCCAATGGCGCGTGGAGGGACCTGCTGTTGTTTTCGACGCTGCTGGAAAAATGTCCCAGCCCATAATCCAAGAACACCTCATCCGCAATCACCGCCAGCCCCCGCTCGCGGCAAAACGAATTCAGCATCTCCATCTCCCCCGCCTTCACAAACGACCCCGTCGGATTATTGGGATGCACCACCACCACCCCCCGCGTCCGCTCCGTCACCGCGCTCTCTAGCGACGGAAAATCCATCTGCCATCCGTGGTCATAAATGAGCGGATACGGCACCAGCCGCACATCCTGCAAATCCGCCAGAAACTCAAACAGCGGATAACTCGGCTTCGGCACCAGCAACTCATCCCCCGCATTGCACAGCAACCGAAACACAAACGAATACCCCTCGCTGGTGCTGGTCGCCAAAACAATCCGCTCAGGATCAAGGTCGATCCCATGCGTAGCCGTGTCGCCCGGAACGTCTCTGTCGCCACGACCACGACGGTCTCGGTAATATCCGCTCACCGCCTCCCGCGCCGCCAGCAACCCCTTCGCTTGCGGATCGTAATCCAGCGCCCGCGGCGAAGCCAGCGCCCCCAGAATCGCCCGCTCGTCGTAATGCAGCCCGGCCCGCGTAGGATTCGAAACCGTCAGATCAAGAACCCTCTCCCCGCTCGCGCGCACCTCTTCCAGCGCAACCGTAAACCGGTTCTGCGCCAGCTTCCAGTCCGTCCGATCAGAAAACCTCTTGCCTGCAGACATGCATGGATTCTATGCGATGAAAGGGGAAAGCTTTATGGAAGGAAAGATAAGGAGGGCACCGCAACACCAAGCGCCAGAGGCGCGAACGACAATAGCCCGGCGTCTCAACCCGGAAAGCCACCGAAAAATAAAACGGCGTCCCGCGAGGGACGCCTGAACCTGACCACCACCTAAATCCTGAACTCCCGAACTTCGAACCTACCGCCTCGCCAGCTGCGGACTCACCAACCCCGGCCAGTCGCGGATCCCCACTGCGGGACAGATCAATCCTTTTCCAGCCGGTCGCAGCAATTGCCGCAGCGTCTGCACTCCGTAAAACAATCCTTCACCCGAGTTGGCCGCAACAATCAGATGCGTCTTGTCGGAGAACAACAGATATCCACCCTCGCCCACAACCTGGTCGACGCGCAGACCGTGCCGCGCCAGAAACCGCCGCACCCGCGCGTCCTGCAAACGAGCCAGCACGATCGCGCCACCCTCCGCCTTGCCCGCAGGCTTCATCCCCAAAATGTCCAGGTTCAACCCCGACTGATCCGCAACTTCTTCCGCCAGAGTTTCCGCAGCGATGCGATCCTCCGACTGATGCCCGAGGAGCACGAAAATCTTGGTCCTCGCCCGCACGCGAAACCCCCCGTCGCGCAGCTGCACTTCTTTCGGCGTTGGCTCCAGCATCAACGGCGGGCGGCCATCGGAATCCAGCGCCCATGCCGAGGTACAAAGCAGCGCGCTACAAAGCATCACGCCGCACAGCAGCCCGCGAGGAACAGTCGACCACAGTCTCTTATTCATCCGATCCTTAACCCCACATAATTACGTCCACATTGTACGCGCAACCGGTCCCTCCGTACCACGAAACGTTCCAATCCGGTCTAATTTAACCCCGTACCGGGAATGGTTCCTCTGCAAACGACGATTACTTCGCAAACGCTTCCTTGTTAACGACATACGGCATCTTCGTCACATCTCCGCCATAATTCCTCTCCAGCACGTCGATCAGCCCCTGCACGCACCGCCCGGCCATCCCCTTCTCCGGATCGGTCGACAGCCGTGTGATCCGCGCCGCGCTGGCAAAGTGCGGCATCAACCGGCAGCGATCCGCAATCGCCGGATCGCGCAGCGGAGAATCCGCCGGCAGCGGCTCCTTCTCATACACATCCAGCGCCGCCCCCGCAATCCAGTTCTCCCGCAGCGCCCGCGCCAACGCCGCCTCGTCCACCACCGGACCGCGCGACGTATTCACCAGATACGCTGTCGTTTTCATCAGCCGCAAATTCTTCTCGTTAAACAAATGATAAGTCGGCGTCGCGCTCTCCCCCTCCCGCAGCAGCGGCACATGAACGCTCACAAAATCCGCCCCGCGCAATGCATCTTCAAAGGGAACATACTTGATCCAGGCCAGCTCCTTGTTAAATCCGTTGGCGTGGCGGAAGTCGTTCATCTCCTGAATCGTTTTCACGAACGCATGATTCTCATACGCCGGGTCATAACACAAAACATTCATATCAAACCCAACGCATTTCTTGATGAATGCCAACCCAATCCGCCCCGTCCCAATCACGGCGACAGTCTTCCCGGTAACCTCATCCCCCAGAAACGGCAAATAAGGATGCCAGTATCCCCACCGGTTTTCCCGCGTCAGTTGCTCCGCCGCCCACATTTTCCGCGCCAGCGTCCCCATCATGAAAAACGCAAACTCAGCCGTGGCCTCGGTCAGCACGTCCGCAGTATTCGTGAACGGAACCTTATACCGGTTCGCATCCGCCCGATTGATGTTGTCAAACCCCACGGCGAACTGCGCCACCACTTTCAACGTCCCCTTCCCCGCCTCAAAAATCTCCGCATTAATCGGATCGCGCAGCGTGGTGATCAGCCCATCCACGCCCGACTTCACCTTCTCAACAATCAAACTCTTCGCCGGCGCCTCTGGCCGCGGATAGACCTCGACCTCATATCCCCGCGAGCGCAGCAGTCCAATCGCCTCGCCAATATCGCAAGTGGCAAACACGCGAAATTTCTTATCCATAAAGTTTTGTCGGAAAAACTTTCCTATCATACGCGCCGGTGCCCCATCCTTGTCTCACCTGTTCTTTGGGCGAGAAAGGGTGGGGACTTTGGACGGTCAACCACAAAAGCGTCCTTCGTGTTTGACGCCCCAGCCTTCACCTAATCTTCAGGCTGCCCGAGTCTAATCAATAGCTAGAGGAGACTCCCATGACCATCCAAAGACTCGCCCTGATCGCGGCACTCACCACCCTCGCATTCGCCCAGGAAAAAAAAATCCAGCGCGCCGACCTGCCGCCCGCGGTGGAAAAAACCGTAGCCGCCCAAAGTCAGGGCGCAACCATCAAAGGTTTCTCTCAGGAAGTAGAAAACGGTCAGACCTTCTACGAGGCCGAAATGACGGTCAACGGGCACAGCAAAGACGTCTCCATCGACGCCACCGGCGCCGTCGCCGACGTCGAAGAACAAGTCGCCCTCAACTCTCTCCCCGCGCCCGTAAAGGCCGCGCTCGAAACCAAAGCCGGCTCAGGCAAAATCCTCAAAGTCGAGTCCCTCACCAAACACGACAAACTCGTGGCCTACGAAGCAAAGATCATGACCGCCGGCAAAAAATCCGAAATCCAGGTCGGCCCCGACGGCAAACCCCTCGCCCACGAAGAATAGGAACCGGTAATGCGGACGCCCCACCTTCTCTCGTCCGTCGCCAGAAGGTGGGGATTTTTGACCCCGGGCAGAACCGAACCAGCGCCTACACCGGCTCCTGATAAATCCCCAGCACATTTCCGCCCGGATCCCGAAACCTCGCAGTAATCTCCGGAGCATCCCCACCAATCTCCTGCACGATCTCTCCTCCGTTCGCGACAATCGCCTCAACCGTCGCGGCCGCGCTTTCCACCCAGATGTACACCATCAACCCCGGGGCCAAGGCAGGCGGCCGACCCATTACAAACGCGCCACTCACTTCCCCGACACCGTCATCAAACGCAATTGCACCGTCGCCGCGTTGCCGCATGTTCCAGTCGAACACCTTCTCGTAAAACTCTGCGGATCGCGCCACGTCGATCGCGGGAATCTCGATGTAACAGACCTTGCCGTTGCCAAGTGTGGGAGACATGGCTGCCTCAGTTTACCCCGCCCTGCGAAACCGCGCCTTCGATTCCGAATCTTCCCCTGTCCCCAGCAGCGCCTGTCCGCCCCGCAAACTCTCCCACGCCGCGTAATTCAGCGACGGCTCCGCGCTGACAATGTCGCGGATCATATCCCACGCCGCCAGGTTCAGCGCGCCCTCCGGCGGCATCCCCATCGCCAGCGACACTGCGCACTGCGGACAAAAACAAATCCGCTGCGCCCCCGACTTCTGCCGCGGCTTCACCCCCACCGTCTGCGCAAACATATACACCGCCACCGACTTGTGTCCCGCCTCGATCTCCCGCCTGCAGCGTAAACAAGAAATAGGTTGCACGGCTTCCTTCCCGGCTCCGGATGAGCAATTGTCCCGTCGGTTCACTGTCAGCCACCCGCACTCCACACGACAAGTATGAAGAAAGATTCCCAACCGCGCGCCCGCAGCAGATTAATGCTTTGCTTAGAATGCTGCTTTAGAATGTTGTGCTTTAGAATGTTGAACTATGGAAGAATGCCGAACCAAGGATGAGCTTGAGCAACATCTCTCGGACGTCCGCAGGCTCGCGGTAACCCCCGGCCTGACCTCCGAGCAAAAGGAAGCCGCCGCGCGGGCGGAGCGCTTTGCCATTGGTCTGCTGCGCGAACACGACGCCACGGGCCACCATGGCAAAAGATGCCCCTACGCCACCCGAGTCTGGCCATCGGTGGAGAGTTAAGTGCCCCATCCTAACGTCGCGCCTTTTTGCGACGTTAGGATGGGAACACTCAGACTCTTCACATCGTCATCCACCACGCTTCCCGAAACTTCTCAAACTTCGACCTCCTCCTCCCGCTGGCCGGAAACAACTTCATCGCTTTGTATTTTCGAAACTCCTCCACCGGAAGAACTCACGCTCCATCGAAAACAAGTTGTCATTCCGAACGGGCGTCCTTACACCGGTGAGGAACCTGCTGTCCCCTGGCCCCTGATCACTGTCCACTTCCCCTCACCAGCGAAAGCACTCCTGAACCGAACGTGGGCCGTGGCCCCTAACGGTTCGGCGTATAGCAACAGCCGTGCCACGCTCAACGCGGATAGCTTGCCGCGCATTAACTCGCTCGCCGCGCGGTTGCTGAATTCGCGAACCGAAGATTCGTCCCAGATGGCGGGCTCGGTACCCGCGGCGTTTGACCAACTGCAGAATGTTCTGATGCGGCGCCGCTTTCAGTTTGAGTTCCAGGGTCGCCTGCCGATTCCCGTCGTACGATGGACACCCGGTCAGCTGGTTCCCGTATTACTTCGCGGCCGCATGATGGTCGTAGCTAATTACGCGCGTGACTTTCCATGCTCCGTCTTTGTACTGCCATAAATGGATGAACTGCCCTTCGCCCACCCCTTCGGTGTCTTCGTGACCGGGATGGTGGAAGCGGTGAACGCCCGTCTCCAGCAGGCCATAACCCGTCATGTGAAAAACCTTCAGCGACCCGGGTACGAGTTCGCGGGTAACTTTTCCGCAGATGTTTTTCTTGACGCTGTCGGTCAAGGCCGTTTTCCCCAGCGTGAGCCCGCCCTGATCGTGGTAGAACTCGACGTCGTCCACGAAGTAGGACGCGAACTTGTCCAGGTCACACTTGTTGTAGGAGTCGAAAAGCGCAGCATCGAGGGCGGCGCCCACGCGGTCCAGTTCCTGCTGACTCTGAATCTTGTCGAGCGGCGGGAGACTCTGCGCGTTACAGGGAAGGGCAAACGAAACTAGCAAACACAAAGCACACAGAAGGACGGAAGCACATGAACGCACGGACATAGGCATCTCGCTTTCGCTGAGGATCGGTAGCGCTGACTGAGATACGCGAACCCCAGCGCAAAGGTTCCCCGAGCCTTGCGGTTCGCCCACGATGTAGGGCGGATATTCCCACCCGCCGTTTGAGTCCACGGCTTACGTCAGTGCGTGAGGCTCAAGATCGCTTCGTATGGACATTACCCGGATTCGCGGTTGGACTCCCCAGAGCCTGTGTACCCGGTATGTGTTTCTTCCCCCATCGCACCAGCGCGAGCAGAACGTCTCCCAGGGATCGCCCCTTCTCCGTGAGTTCATACGAGTAGCGCACCGGACGTTCCTGGTACGCGGACTTGGCAATGATGCCCGACTCTTCCAGCTTTTTGAGGCGGTCCGCGAGGATATTGGTGGGAATACCTTCAAACGAATTCTGCAAGTCTCCATAGGTCGCACTGCCGCCCAGCAGGTCCCGAACCACGAGCAAAGACCACTTATCCCCAACCAGGTCGAGCGTGCAGGCGACAGCGCAGCGTGAGCGGCGAAAATCGTGCGCTGCCTTATTCTCTTTTTTCTTTTTTGGCTTGCCGTCAGACTTTGTGACTTGCATAGTGCAAGTTAGTATGCTACATTCGCCAGTAACTTGCAAACTGCAAGTAACTGCAAGAGAGGAGTGAACATCATGGCAGATACCGTTTTATCGCACATCCATCACCCGAATAGTCCGGCGGTTTCGGGGACACTCGCTTCCGTCGCCACCATTTTTCTTGCCTGGTTGGCGCTGGTTCTTGTCCTGGGCACACGCGGAGCCTTCGCTACGTCCCCGGGGGCGCCACCGCTTGCCTTGCTGATTGGTCTCGTGGTTCCTCTAGGGCTCTTTCTGCTGGGATATTGGACCAGCCCGTCACTGCGGCAATTTGTTCTCTCGGCCGATCTTCGGTTGATTGTGGGGATGCAGGCGTGGAGATGGGCAGGCTTCGGATTTCTGACTTTGTACAGCTATCGCATCTTGCCCGGAATCTTCGCCTGGCCGGCGGGGCTCGGCGATATGGCGATTGGCGTGACGGCTCCGTTGGTCTTAGCGGGTCTTCTCCGCCGGCCGGGTTTTGCCGCGGGGAACAGATTCGTGGCCTGGAATCTCTCTGGGATTTTGGACCTTGCTGTGGCTGTGAGTATCGGAGCCGTTGTTCCATTGTTCGCCCCCAACCTCTACCGAACTGGTTCGCCGGCTGCCATGACACAGTTGCCATTACTGCTGATTCCGACATTCCTGGTTCCGACGTTCCTGATATTGCATTTGACTGCGTTGTTTCAGGTGCGACGGCTTCGCCGCCTTGGGGCCAACGTTTGATTGGCGTATAAGCCTGCTTGAACAAAGAAAAGCCCCGCTCTTGCGAGCGGGGCTCGTTTCAAGCTAGAAGCCAGGAGCTAAGAAGCTGTTCGTAGGTGGACCACCGGCCTGCACCTTAACTCGAACTCGCGGGGATCAGCACGGCGACCGACGCCACGCATCTCCAGGTGTGGTTTAGATTCACCCAGGTATCGACAAAACGCTCGCGCCGCGTTACCGATTTGCCTTTGTGAATACTCTGGGTGCGAAACACTCCCACAACCACCGCCGAATCGCCGTAAACATCCACTTTGCTCTGTTCCGTCACGGCCTGCGCAGGAGCCTGATAGTCAGGCGCTTTCAGGCTCGCTAGAAATTCCCGTTTGGTCTCTATGCTTCCGTCAATATCGACGGAAACGAAGGTATCTGCCAGAAGCATGTCCAGCGCCTTCGTGTCCTTGATCTCGAGCGCACGGTTCCACGAATTATCCAGTGCCAGCACGTGTGCGCCTTCATCGGAGGACGAAGTCTGTGCCGGTGCCAGGCCCGCGCCGAGCCAAAACGTAAGTGCAATCGCCACGAACCATTTCATCGTGCAGAGCTCCAAGTCTAGGGAGAGATTCTACATCGCCGAAGAGGAGCAGGTTAAAATCCACGACTCAAGGCGAGCATGAGCCAGATGTGGAAACTTTTTCTGTGGACGGTGGTGGCAGGCAGTTACGCGGCGGCGTGGGCGCGAGCCTTCTTTAGCCGGACTTCTGCCTGCGCGCCTAGAAGATCGGCATAGAGCAACAGTCGGGCTACGCTTAATGTGGAGACCTTGCCACGCATCAACTCGCTCACGCGCGGTTGCTGAATTTTTAGGATTCGTTCCAGATCGCGGGCTCGGCACCCGCGTCGTTTTACCAACTGCAAGATGTTCTGATGCAGCGCCGCCTTCAGTTTCAGTTCGAGGGCCGCCTGCCGATCCAGCCCGAGTTCGTCCAATACGCTCCCTGTGACTCGGTATTCATTTTCTGCGGAGCGCTTGTTTGGCATTCTTCTTTTCCTCGCGTTCG
>Ga0210400_10003149_pt1 | contig 14743 bp, 13 predicted proteins | sample IncBWH26MmetaG_FD_155456 | JGI IMG/M metagenome (GOLD analysis project Ga0210400, IMG submission 155456) | Forest soil microbial communities from Barre Woods Harvard Forest LTER site, Petersham, Massachusetts, United States - Inc-BW-H-26-M | ecosystem: Environmental > Terrestrial > Soil >... | reverse complement strand
CAGCTGGATGTCGCGCAACTGTTCCTGGAGCGAGTTTCTTTATTCGGGGGAGCGGTTTACTCTCAGCGCGTTCAATGCCCACCCGCACTTAAATGATGCCACCATGCTGACCTACCGCTAGGGAATGCGCCGATGCCCGACCTGCTGGACCATCCGACAACGGTTCGACCGGGAGAAGAGCTCGACCTGAACAAACTCGAGCCGTTTTTGCGCAGCCACTTTCCGGATGTCCATGGGCCGCTGAGCGTCCAACAATATCCAAGCGGCCACTCCAACCTGACTTACATGGTTCGACTCGGAGCCAGGGAACTGGTGTTGCGGCGCCCGCCCTTCGGCAGCAAGGTGAAGACGGCGCACGATATGGGCCGCGAATTTCTAGTGCTTTCGAAACTCCAGTCCGTCTACGCTCCTGCACCGAATGTGCTTTCCTACTGCGAGGATGAATCCATCCTGGGCGTCCCGTTTTACCTCATGGAACCGATTCACGGCGTGATCCTTCGCAGAGATCCGCCACATGGCCTGGATTTTCCCCCGGAGAAGGCGCGGCGCCTGAGCGAATCTTTCGCGGAAAACCTGGCTCTTCTCCATAGCCTGGACTACGCTGCCGTGGGCCTCGGCGATCTCGGCAAGCCGCAAGGGTACGTGGAACGTCAAGTCCGTGGCTGGATCGAACGCTACCACGGTTCGAAAACGCAGGATTATCCGGAAGTGGAAAAGATATCCAAGTGGATGCAGGGGCGCATTCCCACCGGTGCGGGAGCTTCGCTCATCCACAACGACTACAAGTACGACAATGTGGTACTAGATCCGCGCGACATCACACGAATTACGGGAGTTCTCGACTGGGAAATGTGCACCATCGGCGACCCGCTGGCGGATCTGGGCACCGCCATGGCCTATTGGATAGATACGGCTGATCCTGCCGAATTGCAGGAAAATCGCTCAGGACCGACGAACCATCCGGGCAGCTTTTCTAGAGCGGAACTCGCGGAATACTATGCTCGAAAAACAGGCCGGGATATTTCCCAGATGCCTTTCTATCTCACGCTGGCTCGATTCAAGCTCGCGGTTATCGTGCAGCAGATTTATTACCGCTTCCATCAGGGCCTGACTAGGGACGAGCGTTTCGCCACCATGCCGGGACGAGTCAGTACGTTATTGCGCGCCGCGTGGCACACGGCGCAAACCGGCGTGATCTGAAAGCAAGACTCCCGCGGCGCGTTTCGAGAATTTTCGGCAGCTTGTTAAGTGTGAAGAGTGCAGTCAGAGAAAGTAGCGGACCACCCACTCGGCCACGCAGCACGGTTTGACGGAATCCTCGCATTCGATGGCGATGGAGTAAGTGGCTTCGAGCGAATCAGGAAGCTCTTTCAGCCCCACGAGTCCGATGCGCGCACGAATTTTGGCGCCGGAACGAACCGCGGCAGGGAATCGCACGCGATTCAATCCGTAATTGACGGCTAGACGCACTCCGCTCTGGATGTGTACCGCCTGCTTCATGAACTGGCTCACTAAGGAAAGCGTCAGAAAACCATGGGCAATCGTTGCTCCATACGGCGATTCTTTTTGCGCGCGTTCGCGATCCACGTGAATCCACTGGCGGTCGTCGGTGGCCTCGGCGAATTGGTTGATACGCTCTTGTGTCATCACGAGCCAATCCGTCACTGCGATTTCGCGGCCAGTGTAATCCTTCAGCGAAAGAACGCTTTCCACCACGGCGGGTGGCATGGATGATCTCCTAGAAAAGAAAGCTATACCGCAGTTGGCAAGAACAGAGGGTCACTGCGCGCCCGATTTCGCCGCGGGCTTGCCCCATTTTCGGAGTTCCTGTCTGGCGATGGCTTCCGTGTGCACTTCATCCGGCCCATCGGCGATTCGCAGCGTGCGGACACCCGCCCACGCGGCAGCAAGGAAGGTATCTTCCGAGACGCCGGCTCCCCCATGGGCCTGTATGGCACGATCCAAAACGCGCAGCGCAACGTTCGGAGCGACTACCTTGATCATGGAGATCTCCGCGCGCGCCACTTTGTTGCCCACGGTGTCCATCAGATGCGCCGCTTTCAGCGTCAGAAGGCGCGCTTGCTCGATCTCCATGCGCGAGACTGCAATGTCCGCACGAATCGTGCCTTGCTCGGCCAGCGGTTTCCCGAAAGCTGCGCGCGCTTGCACACGCTTGCACATCGTTTCCAGGGCGCGCTCCGCTACACCTATGCAGCGCATGCAATGATGGATTCGTCCGGGCCCAAGCCGGCCTTGGGCGATCTCGAAGCCGCGGCCTTCGCCGAGCAAGATGTTGGTAGCGGGAACTCGGACATTTTCAAAGGTGACTTCGCCGTGGCCGTGGGGAGCATGGTCATACCCAAACACCGTCAGCAATCGCTCGATCTTTACTCCGGGCGCGTCCATCGGCACCAGAATCATCGATTGCTGTTGATGAGGGGGAGCCGAAGGATCCGTTTTGCCCATGAAGATGGCGATCTTGCAACGCGGATCGCCGGCCCCGGAAGTCCACCATTTTCGGCCATTAATAATGTAGTGGCCGCCCTCCCGGACGATTCTGGCCGAAATGTTCGTTGCATCGGAGGAGGCCACCGTGGGTTCGGTCATCGCGAAACACGAGCGGATTTCGGCGGCCAGCAGCGGCTTGAGCCACCGGTCTTTCTGCTCCGGCGTGCCGTAGCGCGCGAGGACCTCCATGTTGCCGGTGTCCGGCGCCGAACAGTTGAAAATCTCCGGTGCCATGTGGCTTCGTCCCATGAGTTCGCAGAGCGGCGCATACTCCAAGTTTGTCAGCCCGGCACCGTTTTCATCATTCGGCAAGAACAGGTTCCACAGACCCGCCGCCCGGGCCTTGGGCTTCAGCTCTTCGACAATCCTGGTGGGCTTCCACCGGTCGCGCTCGATTTCGTCATGAAAGCGCTGCTCGTTCGGGTAGATATGCTCGTCCAGGAAGGCTTGCAGCCTGCCTTGCAGATTCTTCACTTTTTCGTTGAATTCGAAGTTCACAGGATTTCTTATGCGCCGGCTGATGGGAGGCTCAATGAAGTCTCCTTGCTTGGCACAGCGGGCGCGATTATATACAATGGCCAGCCCGTTAGTCACTCTCATGTGTAAGCAACCTTCAAGTTGTTCACGAGAGCTTTCAAGCCGCCATATCCCACGATTTTCTGAGGATACGCGATGAGCCTGACCGAGAATTGTGGGGCCAAGATTTATTGGGACGAACAAGGAGGGGGCGAGCCCGTGCTCCTGATTATGGGCCTCGGCTGGTCTTCCAATATGTGGCATCGCACTCGCCCGGTTCTGGCCGCACGCTACCGCACCATCGCTTTCGATAATCGCGGCGCGGGCCGCAGCGATGTTTCTCCGGGCCCGTACACGATCGCAATGCTAGCCTCGGACGCCGCCGCCGTGCTTGACGCCGCAGGTGTTGAGCGTGCCCACATTCTTGGCATCTCCATGGGCGGAATGATTGCACAGGAGTTCGCGCTGCAGCACCCGAACCGTGTGCAATCACTGATTCTCGGCTGCACCACGGCGGGTGGTCCCCGCGCAGTGCAGGCCGATGCGGATGCAATTCAATTGTTGTTCCGGCGGGACTCGAACCCGGAGGAACGCGCCAAGGCGGCCGTTCCGTTCATTTATGATTCCGGAACTCCGCGAGAGCGAATCGATCATGACCTGAGGGTTCTCAGCGAATGGTATCCGAACGCGGAGGGTTACACGGCACAGCTACAAGGCATCCTGGCGTGGGAGGCGGATAGCCGCCTGGGAAATATCAAGACTCCCACACTGGTCATCCATGGAGAAAACGACCGCCTGGTGCCTGCGGCCAATGGCCGTTTGATCGCGGAGCGCATCCCAGGCGCCCGGCTGGTCATGCTTCTGCACGCAAGTCACATTTTCATGACTGACCAGCCTACCGGAGCCCATCATGCACAGATGGAATTCCTTTCCGCGCATGCCGAGAAACATTCAGCGATCGCAGAATCCTGAAGCCGGCGCCTGTGGGCCGTGTGCGTGCGACTCGAGTCCTGCGTTCACCGGCACGGCTCTGATAATGTCGAAGCGTTTTCGAACATGCGGGCGTGGTGCTGACGATTCTTGCGGCAAAGGGCTTCAGTAATAAGGCGGCCGCGTAACGTTCGGTTCGTTCGTACTAAAACATCAACTCCAATTCATTTCTTGAGCGGCGGGAAGCTCGCGGGGGTATGACGGTGCCGGGTGGCCTGCTCGTACGCGTAGGCATATTTGATCAAAGCGGGCTCGCTGAGTAGTCTGCCAAGAAAAGTCAGTCCTGCCGGGAGCGAGTCGTAGGTAAATCCCATCGGAACGGTGATGGCAGGAAAACCGGTTTGCGGAGACAAGATTTGGCTGTTGTCGCCGGCGGGGCTTTTCATGTCGCCGATTTTTCGCGCCGGATTGCTCCAGGTGGGATAGACAACGGCGTCCAAGCGGTATTTGTCCATCACGGCCAGCACGGCATCGCGGAAGGCAATCTTGCGCGGCGTGTGATAAAGATCCTCACACGGAGGGTGCACTTCACCGGGGGCCGGCGGCTTTGGATTCACCGATTCCTTCATGTCGTCCTCGATGTAAGGCAGGTACAGTCCGGAGGCGTAAATCTCGGCTAGAGTCTTGTAGGGCGCATTTTTGCCATGGACGGCGAGATAGTGATTCAAGTCGGCTTGAAAATCGCCGCACCAGATATCCTTGGTTAACTCCTCGAATTTGGGAATCACAAACGGATCGACGAGCACGGCACCTTGCGCTTTCAGGTCGAGAAGGGACTTCTCCGTCAAGGCCTTGACCTGAGCATCTATTTCCGGGGCATCGATGTATTGCCGGAAGACGCCAATGCGTGCACCTTGCAATCCCTTCCTGTCGAGGAATTGCGTGTAGTCGGTTGCAGCCTTGCCTTCGGAAAGTTTGGTGATGGGATCGGCGGGATCGTACCCGGCTACGACGCTCAAAACAGCGGCGGCATCGGCTACTGTGCGAGCCATCGGGCCGCCCATATCGTTGTTGAAGAAGAGGGGGATGATTCCGTCGCGGCTGGTCAATCCCATGGTGGGGCGAATCCCAACCAAGGCGTTGTGCGAAGACGGCCCGCGAATGGAGTTGCCGGTGTCCGTGCCGAGCCCGACCTCGCCGAGACTGGCGGCAATGGCTGCGGCGGTTCCACCACTGGAGCCTGCGGGAACGCGGTCGAGGTCGTAGGGGTTGCGCGTGGTGCCGGAGATGGAACTCATAGTGACGTAGGGGCTGAAGGCCCATTCCGCCATGTTCGATTTCGCCAGAACTATAGCGCCCGCTTCGCGCAGCTTGCGCACCATGAAGGCATCTTCGTCTGGGGCGAACCCTTTCATCGCGAGGGAGCCACCAGTGGTTTGCAGACCTTTTGTATCGTAGTTGTCTTTCACAATGACGGCGATGCCGTGGAGCGGGCGAAGTTTGTGGGTACGAGCAAATTCCGCATCGAGCTTGTCGGCGTCTTCCAGGGCTTGCGGATTCACGAGGACAATAGCATTCAGGCGGGTCGGCTGATCGTAGGTGCGAATCCTTGCGAGATAAGCTTCCACCAATTGCCGGCAAGTGACGCGGCCGGAGCGAATGGCCTCCTTGGTATCCGCAATCGTCGTTTCTGTTACTTCAAACTTGCCACGAGGGTCAGCGGGGGGGCGATAGTCAAGTGACAATTGCGCGGAAACTGGTGGACTCACGCAAGATCCCAAACAGAGAACGAACGCAACACGATATAAGGAGATACTGGTCATTAGAACCTTTCTAGATCAGAGAAGAGCCTTGTCACAAAAATGCCGGACGCGGGAAGCGAGTTTAACTTCCGGGCGCTGTCTGCGCAAGAAACGAAGCAGTGGACTGTTCTGCTTCCATTCTCGAAATTCAAGCCACGAAAATGCGGGTCCATGCATCGAATCCTCAGGTACAGTAGGTAGGATGAACCTAAGGAGAGGGAAGGAATGCGGGGACAAACTTTCGGGAAAAAAGAGAGGGTGGGCGTGAAGATTGGAGTGAGCTTGCTTCTCGTGATTGCAAGCGGCGTGTTGGCAGTGACGCTGCGGGCGCAACAGAAAGGGCCTTTGCCGCCACCGGCGCGAACGGATAGTGCGGCTGCAACGCCAGCGGCGACGCCGAAAGCAAACACTGCCGCTCAAGACAGATCTTCTCACCTCACCAATGAACCGCCATCGGTTCCGGTGGAGCAGATTATCAAGAAATTTACTGAGAACGAGGCGGAGTTCCGGAAAGAACGCGAGAAGTATACATATACGCAGGTCTTTCTGTTCCAGACGATCGATGATGACGGCCAGCCGGATGGGGAGTTTCGCTTAATCAGCGATATGACTTTCAACTCGTCGGGGAAGCGCAACGAAAGGGTCATCGAAGCACCGGCGTCGAGCATACAGCGCATCGTGATGGAACAGCAGGATTTCGACGACATCGAAAAGGTTTGGCCGCTGGTGCTGACTCCGGATGAATTGCCCAAGTACGACGTCAAATACGTCGGGCGGGAACAAGTGGACGAGCTGGCGACCTATGTTTTTGACATCACGCCGATAAAAATGGAGAAAGGCCAGAGGTACTTTCAAGGGCGCATCTGGGTCGAAGACCGGGATATGCAGATAGTCAAGACCCGTGGGAAGGGCACCGGTTTGATGAAGAAAAAGCAAGACAGCGCCTACCCGATATTCGAAACATTTCGAGAGAACATCGAAGGACACTACTGGTTTCCGACTTACACACGTTCTGACGATACGCTGCACTTCAAGACCAGCGACGTGCGAGTCCACGTGGCGGTTCGGTATCAGAACTATAAGCGGTTCGGGTCTACGGTTAAGATCGGAAAGGCGACACAAGTCGATCCGGACAAACCCGAGAAGCCGGATAAGCCGTAGAGCACGACATCCTGGTAGGGACTAGCGTCTGCTGAGCCAGACGAGCGTAACACCCACGCAAACGATTAGAACACCAAGCCAGCGCTGCGGACTGATGCGTTCATGCAGGAAGAGCAGGGCACCGGTGGCGCCGGCAGCGTAGCTTAACGCCGTCAGCGGCACGACTAGGCTTACGTTTTCGATGGACAGCATGGCCAGAAGAGAGAAAAAGGCCAACGTCATCATTCCGATTCCGATCCACATCCAGCCAACGCGCATGGCGCGGAAAACAAAACGCACGAGCGCGGCCGGCCGAAAGTCGTGAACCTCACCAACGACCTTCATCGCACGAGTAACACAGAGTTCGCCGCCCGTACCGGCGACGATGACCATGAACAGAAAGAAGAATTCGCGCACGGTCAGATTCTCTCCGTGGTCCGCGGCGGCGTTCGGCCGACTACCAAAACGCCCAGACAAATCACCGCGATGCCGGCCCAGCGAAGAGGGGGAACAACTTCTCCCAGCAGAAAGTAGCTGAGGAAGGCGACAACGGCGTAAGAAAATGCGGAAGCGGGCTGCACGTAGCTATAGTCCGCCCACGTCAGCACGAGCATATAAGCGACAAAAAACGCCAAGAGACAGGCGATGCCGAGCCAGATGTAGGGGGAAGCGAGGATTTTGGCCAGAATTGGAAGCATATCGGCTGGCGCCCAATCCTTCGCGGAGCCAATCTGTTTCATCCCTTTGCTCAACAGGATATTGCCAACCGGGGCGAAGAGGACCATGAGAAAAATAAGGACGTAAGTCTTGAAGTGGAGACCGGGAGAATCTTTCATGCGCGATGATCTGTCCTCAGTGAGAAGAGTACTGCAGCAATAATATTACTCGATGTCTCGTTCTTGCCAAAGCCTCGCGCAGCGAAATGTTCGAATATTTGCTATTCTTTTTCTACGACTTGAACCTGCGAGTGCCAGGGCGCAGGTGGGTTTTCAAGGCACGTTGATGAGATGTGATCTGTCCTAATTCCAGTAGCTCCTGCGAGGGATAGCGGGAATCCGGAAAGCACTCGCTTGAGGTCAACGGAGAAGCGTTAGGAGTCTGCAGGCCGAGAGGTGCGATGATTTCGACGGTCGCCGAATACCTGTTTCTTGTACTTGCCGCCACACCATTCGTTTACTACCTGCTTGTGCTGTACAGTTCGTGGCGTTTTTTTCGAGACGCGAAGGACCGCGTATTCCCAAATTCAGATTTCACGCCGCCCGTCAGTAATTTGAAGCCCGTCCGGGGATTGGATCCCGAAGCCTATGAAAATTTTGCGAGCTACTGCCGGCAAGACTATCCGGACTACGAGCTCATTTTTTGCGTCAGTGATGAAAATGATGCGTCGGTGCCGGTTCTCGAGAAGCTGATGCGCGAGTTTCCCGAGCGGCGAATCCGAGTGTTGTATGGTTCAGGCCGTAGTGCAATCAACGACAAAGTGGCCAAGCTGGTGAGGATGGTGAACGAGGCTCAGAACGAAGTGCTGGTAATCAACGACAGCGACGTTCGAGTGGAGCCCAATTACCTGCGCACGGTGGTAGCGCCGTTACGCAATCCCAAAGTAGGCGGCGTGACCTGCTTATACGTCTCGACGCAAGACAAGACGACGACGCAGCATCTGCAGTCTGTCGGAATGATCTCCGATTTTTATCCCGGGATTCTGGTTGCGCGGCAGCTGGATGGAATCAAGTTTGCGCTAGGACAGACCATCGTTACGACGCGTGCACGCCTTGCGGGATTTGGCGGATATGAAGCCATCGAGAACAAGCCTGCCGACGACCTGCTGGTTGGGCGATTGATTGCGGAGCAGGGGTACGAGGTCGAACTGCTGCCGTATGCGGTGGAGACCGTTCCCGACTATGATTCGCTTCGCGATCTGTTTGTTAAGCGATTGAGATGGATGACAGTGATGCGGCACATGCGGCCATGGGGACACCTGGGGCTCGTGTTCACCCAAGGATTGCCGTGGAGTATTGCTGTAGCGGCGACCCAATCGCCGCAGGTGGGGCTGACGTATTTGGGGACTTATGCCGGTTTTCGCCTTCTCACAACTTGGCTGATCGGAATTTGGGGATTGAAACAGGCCGGGCTTTGGAAAAAGATGCCACTGATCGTCGTTTGGGATTTGACGGCGTTCGTCATCTGGCTGCTGACGTTTGGACGCAAGAACATCCGCTGGCGCAATGTCGACTATCGGATTCGAGACGGAATGCTGGTGCCTGTCGTCCCGAATCCCGTTGAGAATTCCACTCAATCCTCAATCGGCTGAGTTCCATTCGGCTGGCGCGGCAAAGTGCCGAGCGACGCGGCGCATGAACAGCCAAGAAACTGCCTGCTAAGGGAGATCATGGGCGTGAAGATCGCTGTGGCGGGAGCGGGAATTTATGGCGCGACGACATCGATCCGCCTGGCTGAACATGGCCATGAAGTGTATCTTTTCGATTCTTTGGGAGTGATGCAGGCTGCTTCGGCAATTAATCAGTATCGAGTGCATGCTGGTTACCACTATCCAAGAAGTCCGGAAACCATTCAGGAAACAATGGAGGCGCGCGCGGAGTTTATCGAAGCGTTCGAACCGGCCATCGTTCGAAACAGCCGTCACTACTACGCAATTCCAAAAAAAGACTCGCGAACGCCGCCGGATTTGTATGAACGAGTGATGCAAGAGCATGGACTTCCACTCAAAAGCTGCCGACCTTCGTGGATGAATTTTGATTTCATTGACCGGTGTTATGAAGTGCAGGAGCACATTTACGATCCAGACGTCTTGCGAGCACTGGTGGCAAGCCGAATTCATTCGCTGGGGATCCGCCTTGAGAAGAGGGCCTTCCGTGCGGAAATGCGCGGTGATTTTGATTTTTTGATCTGGGCGACATATGGCATGGGAGCCAGCAGGCGCGTCTTTAAGATTGCAAAGTTTCAAGTTGCGGAGAAAATGCTCATCGAGCTTCCCGAGGCATTGCGGGGCGTTGCTCTGGTCGTCGTGGATGGGCCGTTCACCGCGTTCGATCCATATGGCAACTCATCACGATCCCTTTTTGGATCGGCAAAGAACACGAACCATTGGACGACGACAGATCCGGACGAGCCCGTTCCCGAACCATATGCGGGGATATTGAACGAGCCGGCGTTCCGGCCAGTTCCGTTTACGCGATTTGAGGCGATGCGAGCGGATTGCTGCGAATCGGTGCCCGGCGCCAGGGAGGCTGTCTATTTGGGATCGCGGTTCACGATTCGGGTCGTCGAAGACCATCCTGCGAGCGATCGCAGAATTCTCTATGTGCAAGAGGGTGCCCCCGGCGAATTCCATATTTTTTCGGGGAAAGTAGTGAGTGCGGTGAAGGCAGCCCGCCTCATTTGCGAAAGGATAGAACGGAATGGCTGAAGGACCAGCGTACGTCATCCTGGGCCGTGGGCGCTGGGCAAAGAGGATGCGGCCGATCATCGCGGGTGAAGGCAGAAGTGTGGTGGCGATCGAAGAGACCAGGCAGAAGGTCTCCGAAAGTCAAGAAGCGTACCTCTCAAGTCTTGCAGCAGGCATGAAGGCGAGCAGAGCGCAGATTGCCTGGCTCTGCGTGACACCTGGTCCGCATGTGACCCTGATGATTCAGGCAGCCATCGAGACTGGCCTGCATGTTGTTGCCGAAAAACCCTGGTACGGTTCGGCAGAAGACACGAAAAGATTGTTGGCACTGGCGGCGGCGAAGGGCCGGCTCATTGCGATTCACTACGAATATTGCGTCCTAGACGAAGTACAAAAATGGAAAGAGAGATTTTATCCGGGGTCGGGCTTGCAGCTTGGCGGCCGTTTTTTCCTGAGCCGTTCCGATCAGAGCGGAATTCCCGCGATCGACAATCTCGGTTGCCACATGATGGCGATTCGTGAATGGGCAGTCCCCGCTTCGGAAGTCTCCCAAATCGAGTGTGCGTATGAACGAGCGGACGAGCGCCTGGTTTGGCTCGAAAAGGGAAGACAGAAAACCGGGTCCATCGATCTGCTAAATCACCGGCAGCTGATCGTTCAGCGGTTTATGCAAAGGCTAGAAGCTGCACTGGATGGTGCGGCCTTTCCGTTCGATCTGGAATTTGGGCAGCGCGTTGCCGCCGAGCTAAACGTACTGAAGAACCGAAAGTGAAGTGCTTCAGGCTTTCTTTGCTTTGACCTCTGCCCGCAACTCCGAGCCGGAAGACTTTGTGGGCATGCTCATCTGCATGCGGCGGTCGTTCTTCGGTTCGCGCCAGTTGACTTGCGGGAGCATGAGCGAGGCATCCACGCGATCGCGATACTTCAGGGCGATATTCATGAGCGAATCGAGCAGTGAATCCGAGAGGTTATGCGGCTGCAGACCGAGATCGATGAGCTTGGAGTGTCTGGCGTTGTAGTAGTGCTGTTCAGCTTCGACGCGCGGATCGGGAATGTGATCGATTTCGACAGCAATGCCCATTTTCTTTGCAGCGGCTTCCACAAGATGAGCCAGATCCAGTATCGAGAACTGCTCTGTAAATTGGTTATAGACTCTGCATTCGTGCCTGGCTGACGGGTTGTGGCAGGCGATCTCGATACATCGCACCGTATCCCGAATATCGAGGAATCCGCGCGTCTGTCCGCCCTTCCCGTAGACGGTGAGAGGCTGGCCGATAGCCGCCTGAACGCAGAAGCGGTTCAGAACGGTTCCAAACACATCGTCATAATCAAAGCGATTGATGAGTGCTTCGTCGAGTGCGGCTTCCTCGGTCATGGTGCCGTAAACTACACCCTGATTGAGGTCGGTGGCGCGAATACCCCAGATTTTGCAGGCGAACATCATGTTGTGGCTGTCGTGCACCTTGGAGAGGTGGTAGAAGGAGCCGGGCTGCTTGGGGAAGGGAACCACGTCTTTGCGGCCATTATGCTCGATCGCGATGTAACCTTCTTCAATGTCGATATTCGGCGTCCCGTACTCACCCATCGTTCCAAGCTTGATCAAGTGACAGTCTGGCAGAAATTCGCGGATGGCGAAGAGCACATTCAGCGTTCCCACCACATTGTTCACCTGCGTGAAAACGGCATGCTTGCGGTCAATCATCGAATAGGGAGCTGAGCGTTGCTCGGCGAAGTGTACGATGGCCTCCGGCTCGAATGATTTGAGAGTGGAGGCCAAAAAATCATAGTCAGCAACGTCGCCGACAAACATCTCAATGGTCTTCCCGGTCAGATTCTGCCAAACCCGGACGCGATCCGTGAGCGGACGAATAGGCGTCAGCGTTGGCGCGCCAAGTTCGTGATCCCAAAGACGGCGCAAGAAATTATCAACAATGGCGACGGAATGGCCTTTCTGCGAAAGATAAAGGGCCGTCGCCCAACCGCAATAGCCGTCCCCACCGAGCACGGCAATCTTCATGAAGCCTCCTCAAGGTGATTCTCAATTGTAATGTCTACGACAATTTTTTGCAGCGAGCGGCGGTTCCGCGTGAACCGCACTTGACAACAAAAGGCGCTGGGCAAGTCCTCAAAGGCCGTGGACTTCTTTTTTTACCTGTATACCGGTGGCATTGCAAGTGCGTTCTTGGAAGTTGCTGATTATTAGTGCATCCCCCGTGCCGTGTCAGAGCGCTCCACCGGATGGTTGGTAAGCACTAGCTTGCCGCCGCTTGAAGCCAGAATACTCAACTGGTCGTGGCCTACCAGATTCTCCAGTTGTGGCAATTGGCTCGGGTAGGCAACAAGAAAGTAAAGCTGGGAGTCCAGCCAAAGTTTCCTAAACCGTCTGTCGTCAATGAAAACGTCTGGGGAACCAGGAGCGTAGGAACCATATTCCAAATTGTTGTACCGGCCGTTGAGGATGAACGCCTCCCGGTTGGTGTAAAAAAGCAGCGATGAAAAAGTGTAATAAGGTCGTGCGAGTATGAGGTTTCCAGGGGGCGCTTGAAGGATTGCCTGCGCGAGGGGGCGCGAGGTCAAGTACGGATCGAAAACTACAAGGGCCAGGCGGGCGCCGTGGAAAAACAAAACCATCATGAGGGCCGCCGACAAAAAGGCGCGCTGACCGATCCAACGCATGGTGCCGATCGCCCCGGCCAAGAATCCAAAAGCGGCGACCAAAAGCGGCAGGCGGAGATAGGCAAACGAATCGAACGTGAGATCCAACATATGTCCCAGAGACAAGCTGTATACGCTCGGATGTTGACTTAAGGCTCCGGAGATATCTCCTGGTGTGGGTAAATTGCGAACACTCATGAATATCGCGAAGCACGCAACAGCGGCCAGCGCGGCGACTCCGCATAGAATGCGCGTTCCGCGACGGATCCAGTCACCGCCGAGGGCCATCGCGGAACCCAGCAGAAGTGCAAGCGCGGGGTAACAGGGCATGGAATAGTATTCCTGCGTGGTGGAGAAGGTAAAAAAGATCAACAGAAAGCCGGTCCAGCAGAGGGCCAGGAGGCGCATGCGTCCGGCGCGGTCTATCGGCTTGTAACTCAGCTTGACGATTGCCGGAAAGTAAACGCTCCATGGGAACAGCCAGAGAAAGTGGAAAAGCCAGAACCACAGCCGGGGTACGGTATTGTAGTCCCGTGGATAGCGCAGGTTGAGGAAACGCAGAAGTTGTTCGTTGATGAAAAAGAACCACAGAAAGCCGTGATACTGGCCCGGGATGCTGTGAAGTGTCCACGCGAAATAGGGTGGGTTGCGGCGCGCAGCGAGTACATGCCAGGGGGCAGCAATTGCCAAGGCGATGAAAAAACCGCTGATGGGTCGCAAACGACGCCAAGTTTGACGCAAGAAGAATTGTTTGGTCAGGAAGAGATAGATGACGGCGGCGGCGACGGGGAACACAACGCCGATCAAACTTTTTATCAGCAAACCGATTCCAAGGCTGGCCGCGAGAAGAAAAGCCCAAAGGCGCGGGCGCGGCTCGTCGGGATCGAGCGCTCGAAGAAAAGCCCACATTGCCAGGGCAATCGTCAACGTTAGCATCACGTCTGGAATTTGAACCCGCGTAAACAAGAACAGGCCAACGCATGTGGCCATGCACAATCCTGAGTACAAACCGGCGCGACGCCCGAAGGCCCAAACCCCCATTGCTGCCGTGAGCACGGCAACTCCGATGACAGAGAGGGCCACCGGAATGCGCGCCGCCCAATCATGCACGCCGAAGAGCATGTAAGAAAACATCATCGGCCAGTAGTAAAGGGGAGGTTTTTCGAGGTAGATGACGCCATCCAGCCGCGGGGTCACCCAATCTCCGGAAGTCAGCATCGTACGGGCAGCCTGCGCCAGCACCGCATCCGAATCGTCCATGAGCGACGGCGGAGAAACGATGCAGCCCAGGTAGATTGCAGCGGCGACGACCAGAACGGTCAGGTAGACGCGCCAGCTCTTGCTTGTAATAAGACTTTCGGCGTCGCGGAGGACGCTCCCTGAATCCGCCATTTTTTCATCCATTGAAATAAGATCATCAAGCCCCAGAGGTGATAGCCCGCATTCGCCTGCCGGTCGAGATGCCGTTTCAGGAATCCTTCAACGACCTCGCGGTTGAAGAGTTCCCCGTATGCCGTGAGGCCCTCCTGCAAGGAGTCGATGAGCATTCCTCGCAATGGGCCGCGCAGCCATTCATGAGCGGGAATGTCAAAGCCCGTCTTTTTGCCCTGCAGGATCGAAGCAGGAAGTTTGTCTTTTCGCAATTCACTCAGCACAAGTTTTTGTTGTGTGCCGTGGATTTTCAATCTGGCCGGGAGCTTCGCGGCAAATTCAACGATTCTGTGATCGAGAAACGGCGGACGAACTTCGACGGCGTGCGCCATGCTCATGCGATCGCTTTTCACCAGTA
>Ga0210400_10003148_pt1 | contig 14745 bp, 16 predicted proteins | sample IncBWH26MmetaG_FD_155456 | JGI IMG/M metagenome (GOLD analysis project Ga0210400, IMG submission 155456) | Forest soil microbial communities from Barre Woods Harvard Forest LTER site, Petersham, Massachusetts, United States - Inc-BW-H-26-M | ecosystem: Environmental > Terrestrial > Soil >... | reverse complement strand
AGGGTCGCTTGCAATTTCTGCGCGAGCGCGTTGAAGACGTCGGAAATTGCCGAGAGTTCCGCGAGATCGAAACTGGGCAAGCGGGCGGAAAGATCGTTCGCAGCGAGCTGCGTCAGCCCGGCGCGGATGGCATGCGTCGGCCGCAGGGCGCGTGCGAGCGCGGCGTAGACCGCGAGGCAAAGCCCCGCCAACGCGAAAGCCATGATGGAGGAAAGGCGGCTCGCCTCGCGCCAGCTCTGGGCTATCTGGGTGGCGGCGTCGATGGTCGCGACCGCCACGCCGGAGACTTTGCCTTCAATGATAAGCGGCATCGATATCGGTTCGCCGGGATGAAAGATCGCACGATAGAGTGCGGCGAAACTCTTGGGGGCGACAGTTTCGTCGGCGAGCGCGCCGTTGCAAATGCCCTGGCGGAAATCTCCGACATTATTCCGGTAGGCGATACAGAGCCCTGGCTCCATCAACGGCGTCGCGACCCGTTGTAGATCGGGAGTGAGATTGGGGGGCAGGGAATACCATTGCGCCTGGGCCTGCTGCAGCGAAATATCCTTGGCAACGATTTCGGCGATACGGCTCGCCCTGGCTCTGTTGGCCCGGTCACTGTCGAACAAGGCATAGGCCGCGACGGCGAGGAAGCAAACCGCCGCGAGCGCCGCGACGCGCAATGCGAGCCGCAGCTTCAGATCGATGGCGCGCGCGAAGCCCGCCACGGATTTAGGGACCTGTTGCAAGCTCCCTCCCATGTCCATCGCATTTAGAAGCAAATTTCGTCGGGAAGAAAGCTCGGCGAGGCTAGATCGGGCATTTCACCCGGTCAATCCAGGGAAGGCCGCCATTTCGCGAGGGGCGCAGATCGGGCGAGATGGCCACGATTTGGCAAACTCCGGGGGTTCGTCCATGCGCGGCATTACCTTCATCCTCGCTCCGGCAATGATTCTTGCAGGGTTCGCAGTCGCCAAGGCAACTGAAAAGGCAACCGAACCTGCCGCTCGGCCGCCGATCAAACTTGCGGTATTTCCGTTCGAATTGGAGGATTTCAGCGCCGCTGCGGCGTCCACGCCCCCTGACGATATCGACCGCGAGCAATTGCGGCTTTCGACGGAAGAGGCGCGTCGGCTGATCGCGCAATCGGGACACTACCAATTGGTCGACGTCAGCGCGGCGAGCGACGAAGCGGCCAAGGTGGGCAAATTGCACGATTGCGATGGTTGCGAAGCCAAAATTGCCGCTGGCCTCAACGCCGATCGGTCCATGATCGGGATCGTCACGCGCATCAGCCGAACGGATTACGCGGTGACCTACAAGATTCGCGACGCCCAATCCGGAGCACTGGTCGACGTCGAGCAGACTGACCTGCGCGCCGGGGCCAACTCGGCCTGGAGCCGGGGCGCGCGCTGGCTGATCCAGCGCCGTCTCCTGGAAAAGGCAAAATAGCGTGGAACAAAGCCGCCGGTGAGGCTGCTGGAAGTCATTGCAACGGAATGCCGAGGGCGCATCGCAATAGGGGTCATTTCTCATGCAAAAGCCGATGAAACTGAGGTCGGCCGGCCTCGCCTTGTTCGTTGCCGCCGCTTTCACCGTCAGTGCTGTTCTCCGCGCTGGGGCGCAAGGCGAGGTTCCCGTCGTCGCAGTCGCAGAAATCCAATATGTCGACACATCGGGCGAGGTCATCGACCAGAGCGCCGACCATTTTCGACGTTTGCGCGAATTCGAAGCTTCGTTGCGAACCGATTTGGCTGCGAGTGGCAAGGTAAAAAACGTCGTGCTCGATTGCCCGCCAGGCGCCTGTTCGGTTGGCGATATCGATGCAGATCAGTTGCTCGGCAAGGCACAAGCGGCTGGTGCCGCATATCTCCTGATCAGCAGCTTTCACAAGCTAAGCACGCTTGTGCAATGGGCAAAATTCGACATCGTCGATGTGAAGACGCGGACTGTCGTCTTCAATCGTCTCGTCACCTTCCGCGGCGACAACGACAAGGCCTGGCGCCACGCGGAATCCTTCATCGTCAGGGAGATCCTCGATCACGAGGAGCGGTGAGGTGCGCCGCGCGGCAGCAACCCTGCCTCGATCGCCTTGATCTGTAATGCCAGATATTTCGAATTGATGCGGCATTGCGCGAGGCTGCCGGCGATGAACCAGAGGCCGGGCTGGCCGGTGCGGGTATACATGTTGCGCAGTTCCTGCCCCTCGCCGAAGCCCCAGATCGGGCCGACGCGCGCCGTAACCTCGTCGCCGAACAGCCTGCGCACCAGATGCTCCTGCGGCTTGTAGCCGGTCGCCAGCACGATCAGATCGGCGGCAAGCGTCTCGCCGCTTTTCATCCGCACGCCTTCCGCAGTGAACGATTCAATATCCGCAAACTGCAGCAATCCAATGTCGCCGCGCACGATCAGATCGGAGCAGCCGACGTTGAAATAGTAACCGCCGCCGCGGGTGAGGTATTTGAACTGCCAGCCGGTGTTATCTTCGCCGTAATCGAGTTTGAAGCCGACACCCGCCAGGTCATCAAGCAATTCCTTGTCGAATTTTTTCGACTGCTCGGTGATCATCGCATGGCTTCGTCTCGCCAGCACCAGCGGCATAGAGGTTGCGATCAGATCATTGTCCTCAAGGGTTCCCTCATTGTAGGTCGCATAGGCTAGTTGCGCCGAGGGTTCGATATTGGTGATCAAGGTCGGGCTGCGCTGAACCAGCGTCACCTTGGCGCCGCTTGAATGCAGGTCCTGCGCGATGTCGTGGCCGCTGTTGCCGGTGCCGATCACGACAGCGGTCTTGCCGCTCCATTCCTCACCGTCGCTGTATTGGCTGGAATGCAGCACCGTGCCGGCGAACTCCTTTAGCGTCGGGATCTCAGGCACATTCGCAATGCCGCTGACGCCGGTCGCCATCACGACATGCCCTGGATGCATTGTGCGCCGGCTGCCATCGGCGCGGCGCAGCACCACCGACCAGCGTCCTTCCGCCTCGTCGTAGGTGCCGCGCTCGAACTCGGTAGCGGTCCAGTAATTCAATTCCATGGCGTCGACATAGGCCTCGAACCAGTTGGCAAGCTTGTCCTTGGGGATATAGACCGGCCAGTTCGGCGGAAACGTCATATAGGGCAGGTGATTGACCTGCACTTGATTATGCAGCGTCAGCGCGTGATAGCGTTTGCGCCAGTTGTCGCCGATCCGCGCCTCGCGATCGACGATCAGCGTATCGAGCTGCAATTGTTTGCACCGCGCCGCAATCGAAAGCCCGGCCTGTCCGCCGCCGACCACCAGAACCACCGGATCGCGATCGGCATAGGCCGTCGCGGCCTGGCGCAGATCGAGCCAGTTGGGCCCGCGAAAATCGCGCGAGTAGGATTGGCCGCGGGGCCGCGCCAACCCGAGTTGCTCCTCAAATCCTTTTAGTTCGTCGAGCGCGGTCAATAGCGTCCAGGCTTTGAGCTTGTTGCCGTCGCCGGCGTCGGGGATCAGCCGCAGAATTCCGCTGCCGCGGCCTTGCAGGGTCTGGAACTTGAAGATCGCCTCGATCGCGCTGGTACCGGCGCGGACTACGCGGCGCGGTGCGGCGCGTTCGGGATCGATCCTGAAATCACTGGGGGCCGCGCTGAGGGCGTGGGCCGTCAACGCACTCAGGATCGGTTCCGCGCCGTTGAGGGTCTGGAGGTTCCAACTCAGCGCCAGCACATCGCGCCAATAACTGTCGGCGTGAAAAAGCGTCTTCAGCAGTCCGGGATCGGGCTTTGTGAGCGCGTCTTCGAATTGCGTCAGCCAATTTTCGGCGGCAACCGAAACATCATCGGTTTTATCGAGCATGCGCGTTTCTCTACACCGGCCGTCTGTGCGGTATTTCCCTGCCCCAAAACCTATACGCTTTGGGACCAGACAGAAAGAGCAGGTGCAGGTCCGCTTACACCGCCAGCGACAGGATATGGCCCTGATTCGGCGGAACCTTGCCGTTGAGCGTATCGAGATAGATTTGCTTTACCGCTATGTCTCCGCGGCCCTCGATGACCTCAAGGCATCGATCCAGCATCGGGGTGAAGCCCGACCATGCCGCGCCAAATCGCGTTTCGATGCCGCCAGGTCCCCATTCCTTCGCACGCTGGCGAATTTGATCGGGCGCGAAGAACCAGATCGGCTTGGCGCCCGGCAATTCCGGCTCGTTGGGCGATGAACTGCGATGGGTCAGTCCGATGCGGCCGGAATATTTTACGCCCTCGCCGAAATGCCGGTGAAGTGTCGCGCGCAACGCGCTATTGCCCGCCATGTCGACGAAGGCGACCGGCCGGTCGGCCGGCAGCGAAGTTACCTCGTCATAGGTGACGATCTCATCATAGCATCCCAGCGATCTGACAAACGGGGCATTGGCCGCCGATGTCAGTCCGATCACACGAATGTTCTTGCGCAGATGCAAGAGATGCGCGAGGCCGAACGCGGTCTTGCTGGACGCGCTGGAGAGGATCACGCTGCGCGCAGCGAAGAATGCGTTTTCCGCCAGATAGTCGTCGACCAGAAACGACAGCATGAACAACGGCCGCAATAACGCCTGATAATCGCCCTGACGGCCGGCGTAAGCGGGGTCGCCGCTGACGCGCGCATAGGCGTTGTAAACCGGCGCCACGCCCTGGCGATGCGCGGCGGCGTCGCGCAGACCGCGCTTGCTGACGTCGGCGGCTTCGATCACCAGATGCGCCGCCATTGGAAAATAGCCGAACAGGCGCTCGCCTTCGGCGATGCCGGGATGGCGCGACGCGATCACATCGCCAAAGCCCCACACCGGAATGTTGCCGAAAGTGCCGGGCGCCGGAAACAACTGCCAGTACTTCAGGAGATCGCCGGCTACAGCGTAGGTGATGTTGTTGGCGGTGAACGCGAAGCGATCGACTTTGACCAGCAGCGCGTCGTCGGGCAGCGCGGCGGCATCGGGCAATTGAGTCTCGATGAATTTGCATTGTTGCAGATCGTCGCGGGCAACGATGAAGGCGGTGGATTTCATTTTTTCGATCCCGGCATGGTTGCTGGCGTGATCCTTGCTTTTGCCGATGGCCGTTTTGCGACAGATATCTTGTTTAAAACAACGGTCGCTTTTGGCAGCGGGTTTTCCGTTGCGCCGATCACGCCCTCGCGTTTCTTCAGCACCCGGTAATAGCTCCACCACAGATGCGCGGCGGCGCCGCGCAGCGGGCGCCACGGCTCCGCCAGCGGCGCCATCTCTTTCGCGGTCGGGCGCGTCTTGAGCCCAAGTCCGATCTTGACGGCTTCCTGTACGGCGAGATCGCCGGCAGGCCAGGCGTCGCCATGGCCCAGGCAAAACAGCAGATAGACATCGGCGGTCCACGGACCGATGCCGTGCAATGCCGTCAACTTGTTGTGCGCAATGTCGGCGTCTTCATCCGCCAGCGCGTCGAGATCGAGGCGCTCCGCGGCGATTTCGCGCGCGAGACTTTTCAGGGTCTTGATCTTGGCCGCGGACAGTCCGAGCCGGCCGAGGCGCTCAGTGCGGGCGCGGCGCAGCGCATCGTGATGAAACGGATCGAATGCAGCCGTCAGGCGCGCCCAGATCGCGGCGGCGCTGGCAGTCGATAATTGCTGGCCGCAGACGATCGCCGCCAAGCCGGCATAGCCGGGAACGCGGCGCCGCAGCGCGGGCATGCCCGAGAGCTCAAAAATCGGTTGCAGCCGCGGGTCCTGCTTGACCAGCGCGTGGATGGCGGCGTCGAGATCGGCCTGGGTGTTGAGGTGGACGGTCATTGCGATTTAAAACCATCACGTCCGCTGAAAGAGATCAATGCCGCCACCTGTCTTTCGTTTTGCGCCGAGCCCGAACGGCTATCTGCATCTCGGCCACGCTTATTCGGCGTTGCTGAATTTCGACCTAGCGGGTCGCACCGGCGGACGCTTCCTGCTGCGCATCGAGGATATCGACGCCGCGCGCTGCAGGCCGGAATTCGAGGATGCAATCTATGAGGATCTGGCCTGGCTCGGCATCGGCTGGGAAAATCCAGTGCGGCGGCAATCCGAACATCTCGCCGACTATCGCAAGGCGCTCAAAAACCTCTCGGCCCAGGGTCTGGTCTATCCGAGTTTCGAGAGCCGCGCGGAGATTGCAAGGCTCGTGGCTCAGCGGGAGGCGAACGGCCCCTGGCCGCGCGACCCGGATGGGGCGCCACACTATCCCGGCTCGGCGCGGTTGTTGTCACCCCGCGAGCGCGCGCGGCTGCTTGAATCGGGTGCGCCCTACGCCCTGCGGCTCGATATGGCGGCCGCCTGTGCGCGTGCCGGCCCTCTCGACTGGACCGAGCACGGCGAAGGTCCGGATCGGGAGACCGGTACGGTCGGCGCCCGGCCCGAGGCGTGGGGCGATGTCATCCTGGCGCGCAAGGAGACGCCGACCAGCTATCACCTTTCGGTAGTCATCGACGACGCCTTGCAGGGCGTGACCGAGGTGGTGCGTGGCCAGGATCTGTTCTGGTCGACCAGCCTGCATCGGCTGCTACAGCGGTTGCTCGGATTGCCGCAGCCGGCCTACCGGCATCACCAGCTCATCCGTGACGATGCCGGGCGAAAGCTGTCGAAATCGACTGCCGCCACCGGGTTGCGCGAACTCCGCGCCGGGGGTGCCACGCCGGCCGAAATCGGACGCCTCATCTGCCTGCCTTAATTATCCGGTTTTTGTCGGCGTTTGATGGAAAACGCGCTTCAGCGTGACTCCCGGCGGCCTGCCATGGCATGCTGCCGACGGCCGGGTTGGGGGAATCATGGCGTCGAAATCGCGCGCACAGCGCCCTAGGCGGACGCTGAAAAAACGCGCTCCGAATATTGCCGCCGGCAAGGCGCGCAAACGTGCCGTCAGGACGGCCGCACCTGGTATCGTCGAGGTGGCTTTGGCCGCATTCGCGCACGAGGTCCGCACGCCGCTGACGGGCATTCTGGCCATTAGCGATCTCTTGGCGACGTCCGGCCTCGACGAGCGCGAGCGGCGCTGGGTCGACACGATCAAGGCCGGCGCCGAACATCTTGCGAGCCTGGCGACCTTGTTTGTCGATGCCGCCAAAAGCGGCCATTCCGGATTTGGTGCGCGGCAGGATTTTTTTGATTTAGGCACGTTGGCCCGCAACGCCGGGGATTCGCTGGCCGGCCGGGCAACGGCCAAGGGCCTGCTATCCCAGGTCGAGATTTCCGAGAAACTTCCGGCGTTCGTGCTCGGCGATCCCGTCAGCCTGCGTGCGGCATTGGAAAACCTGATCGACAATGCGGTCAAGTTCACCGAGCAGGGCGGCGTCGCGCTGGCGGTCAGGCAGGTGCGCGGCCCGAAAGGCAAGATCAGCGTTGCCTTTGCGGTTTCGGACAGCGGGATCGGCCTCACGCTCCACGAGATCAAACGTCTGTTCCGGCCGTTTTCGCAGGCCAATGTCAGCATCGCCTCGCGCTTCGGTGGTGCAGGCCTAGGATTGTCGTCGGTGAAGGCGCTGGCGCGGGCGATGGGGGGCGACATCGTGGTGGCGCAACGCCGCGGTGGCGGCACCACCTTCACGTTGACGGTGTCGTTGAGCCGCGCCAAGGCATCGAAAGCCATGGCTTTAGGGCGGGATGCCGATGTTGCGCCGGATCGGCTGCGATCGCTGCGCGTCCTCAGCGTCGAGGACAATCCATTCGGCCGCGTTGTGCTCAATGCGGTTCTGACCGAGCTTGGTCACCAGGCGGAATTCATCGGACGAGGCGAGGCCGCTGCTGAACGGATCACGCAGGGCGGTTTCGATGCGGTGCTGATGGACATCGTGTTGCCGGGCATCAACGGCATCGAGGCGATCCGGCGCATTCGTGCGCTTGGCCCGCCGTTCGGACGCATCCCGATTATCGGAGTATCGGGCCGCGCCGATGATGAGGCGGTTTCGCGCGAAGCTGGCGCGGATGCGTTTCTGGTCAAGCCCGTGTCTCCGAGGGCTTTAGCGACTGCGCTGCTTGAAGCGACACGCCGTGCGGCAACTGCGACTTGATGATGGCTGCGTTCAACTCGCCGCCATATACGAAGATCGCGGCAATGAAATACAGAAACACCAGTGCGATGATGACCGACGCCAGGCCGGCATACATCGTCACGTAATTGTTGGCGAAGCGCGCCAGATACTGTCCGAACACGATACCCGACACCAGCGACGCCACCAGGGTGAAGATGGTGCCTGGCAGGATCTGCACAAAGCTGCGGCGGCCGGCCGGAAGCCACGCGTGCAGAATAAACAGGGCGACGATCAGCGCCGCAATGGTAATGCCGTAGCGCGAAACATTGAGAAATTGCTCGTTTGTTTCCACGACTAGCGGAATGTGCCGCCGAACCGCCTCAATGATTAGGGGGCCCAGCACGATCAGGAACGCCATCGCGAGCGAGGTGATGGCGGCGATCAGCGTGTAGCCGATCGATTCCAGCCGCAGCCAGTACCAGCGCCTCGGCTCGATCACCGAGTAGGCGCGGTTGAGCGCGACGCGCAGGGCTTCAACGCCGTTGGAGGCGAAATACACCGCGAGCACCGCGCCGATGGTCAGGATGTCGCCGCGGGTGGTCGTCATGACATCGTGGATCTGGCCGGACAACGTATCGGCGACCTGCTTCGGCCAGACCTGGAGCAGCAATCCCGCGGCCTGATCGGCGAGTTCCTTTGATCCGAAAAACCCGGCCAGCGACGTCAGCACGATCAGAAACGGAAACAGCGCCATCAAGGTCGACAGCGCGATATGGCTGGCGATCGCCCAGCCGTCATCGGCCAGAAACGTGTAGAACGCATCCAGGCCGACATGAAAGATGTAGCGCAATCGCTTCACAATTCGTCCTGACCTGGGGCAAACGGGCTCAACCGGATCAACCAACCCCGACAAGCCGGGCATTGGGCTACCTTCTGATATTATTGGGCTAAAAGCCAGATCGTTGCGTGAGCGGGCGGCTCAATGCGGGGCAATGGCGGAGCGCCCGGTGTGGTGTTATGTAGCGCCGATGGCTTCATTCCTGAGTATTATCGTTCTTCCCGTCGCAGTGGGTGCCGTCGCGCTGGTGCTGCTGCTTGGTCTTATCAACATGATGCGGGGCGGATCGCCGAACCGCTCGCAGAAACTGATGCGGTTGCGGGTATTGCTGCAATTCGTCGCGATCGTCATCACCATGCTCGCGGTTTGGGCGATGGGTCACTGAAGCGCAAGGAGACGGGAATGGTCGTCCTCAATCGTATCTATACCCGGACCGGCGATGACGGCACCACGGCGCTCGGCAGCGGCGAACGCCGGCCGAAATATGACCTGCGCATCGGCGCCTATGGAACCGTCGATGAGACCAACGCCGCGATCGGCATCGTGCGGCTGCATCTGGTGGACGCGCAAGAACTCGACGCGATGCTGGGCCTGATCCAGAACGATCTGTTCGATCTCGGCGCGGATCTCGCGGTGCACCAGCGCGAGGGCAAGGCGGAACGGTTGCGGATAGTGTCGAGCCAGGTCGAACGCCTGGAGCACGACATCGACAGCTTGAATGCGCAGTTGGCGCCCCTGACGTCGTTTGTGTTGCCCGGAGGCACGCCGGCCGCGGCGCATCTGCATCTGGCCCGCACGATATGCCGCAGGGCGGAACGGATGATGGTGGAACTCGCGGCCCAGCCCAACGAGCCGGTCGGCGACGCGGCGATTCAGTACATGAACCGGTTGTCGGATTTCCTGTTCGTTGCCAGCCGCGCCGTCAATAATAACGGCGCCGTGGACGTATTGTGGGTACCCGGCCAGAACCGCTGACTGCGCCCCTGTGGCAGGCGATTTTTGGCCTTCGCGCGTTGACCGGGGTTGGCGGGGGCTTTAGGTTCCGCGCCCAAGCAGATCAAACCTGAAACTCAAGCGAAAGAGGGTCGATGAAGGTTCTGGTGCCGGTGAAGCGGGTGGTGGATTTCAACGTCAAGGTCCGCGTCAAGAGCGATGGATCGGGCGTCGAGCTGTCCAACGTCAAGATGTCGATGAATCCGTTCGACGAAATCGCCGTCGAGGAAGCCTTGCGCCTGAAAGAGGCCGGCAAGGCAACCGAAGTCGTGGTGGTATCGATCGGTCCCGCCCAAGCGGCCGAAACCATCCGCACCGGGCTCGCCATGGGCGCCGACCGCGGCATTCTGGTCAAGGCAGACGGCAATGTCGAGCCGCTGGCCGTTGCGAAAATTCTGAAAGCCATCGTTGATGAGGAAAAGCCGGGCCTCGTGATTCTCGGCAAGCAGGCCATTGATGACGACTCAAACCAGACCGGCCAGATGCTGGCCGCGCTGCTTGGATGGTCGCAGGCGACCTTCGCCTCCAAGCTCGAGGTCGATGGTTCCGATTTCAAAGTGACGCGCGAAGTCGACGGCGGCTTGCAGACCGTCAAACTCAAGGGACCGGCGATCGTCACCACCGATCTGCGGCTGAACGAACCGCGTTACGCCAGTCTGCCCAACATCATGAAGGCGAAGAAGAAGCCGATCGCCGACAAGAGCGCATCCGATTACGGCGTCGATCTCACCGCCCATCTTGAGATTCTCAAGACATCCGAACCGCCGGGCCGCAAGGGGGGCGTCAAGGTCAAGGACGTCGCCGAGTTGGTGTCGAAGCTCAAGAATGAAGCCGGGGTTCTCTAGATGACGACGCTGTTGATTGCCGAACACGACAATGCATCGGTCAAGGACGCGACCAAGAAGGCGTTGACGGCCGCTACCGCGCTCGGGGGCGAAGTGCATGTGCTGGTCGCCGGCGAAAACGCCAAGGCTGCCGCGGACGCCGCCGCCAAGCTGGCGGGTGTCGGGAAGGTGCTGCTCGCGGACAACGCCGCCTATGCTCACGACCTCGCCGAGCCGCTGGCGGCCCTTATCGTGGCGCTGGCGCCGTCCTATGACGCCTTCGTCGCGCCCGCGACCTCGCGCTTCAAGAATGTGATGCCGCGCGTGGCGGCTTTGCTCGACGTGATGCAGGTTTCGGAAATCATCAAGGTGGTTTCGCCGGATACCTTCGAGCGGCCGATCTATGCCGGTAATGCGATCCAGACCGTGAAATCGAAGGATGCCAAGAAGGTCATCACCGTGCGCACCTCGACCTTCGCCGCGGCTGGCGACGGGGGCAGTGCGACGGTGGAAAATGCCGCGTCGGCGGCCGATCCCGGTCTCTCCAGCTTTGTCGGCGAGGAAGTCGCCAAGAGCGATCGTCCCGAACTGACATCGGCGAAGATCATCGTCTCCGGTGGCCGCGCCATGCAAAGCCGCGAGAATTTCACCAAATATATCGAGCCGTTGGCCGACAAGCTCGGCGCCGGGGTCGGCGCCTCGCGCGCCGCGGTGGATGCCGGCTATGCGCCGAACGACTGGCAGGTCGGCCAGACCGGCAAGGTGGTGGCGCCAGAGCTCTATATCGCGATCGGCATTTCCGGGGCGATTCAGCATCTCGCCGGCATGAAGGATTCCAAGGTCATCGTCGCGATCAACAAGGATGAGGACGCGCCGATCTTCCAGGTTGCCGATTACGGTCTGGTCGCGGATTTGTATCAGGCGGTTCCCGAACTGACGGAAGCGATCGGCAACCTCGGAAAGTAACGGCGGTCGAAACGAAGATCGAAACGACGCGTATATTTCGCAAAAGGGGAACCGATTTGCGATAGAGAATACGCTCAAGAAAATGGATCAAGGACGGATTGGGGCATTCCCTGAAGGAAAATGCCCTGCCGGATGAAGCATAGCTCGGTGGTGTGCTAGGGGTGAGCGGCGCTGTGCGCGTCGCTCCGGTGAGATGGCAAAATGACGGTTATGATCAAGAAGGTCGGCGTGATCGGTTCGGGCCAGATGGGCAACGGCATCGCGCATGTGGCGGCGCTGGCCGGGTTCGACGTGGTGATCAACGATGTGTCCACCGATCGCTTGAGGTCTGCCATGGCGACCATCAACGGCAACCTGTCGCGGCAGGTTTCCCGGAAGATGGTCACCGAGGAGGCGCGCAAGCAGGCGCTGGCGCGGATTGCTTCCGCGGAGACGATGGACGGACTTGCCGATTGCGATCTGGTGATCGAGACCGCAGTCGAGAAGGAAGAGGTCAAGCGCAAGATTTTTCACGATGTCTGCGCGGTATTAAAGCCGGAGGCCATCGTCGCCTCCAACACCTCCTCGATCTCGATCACGCGGCTGGCCGCCTCGACCGACCGGCCAGAGCGTTTCATCGGTATTCACTTCATGAATCCGGTTCCGCTGATGGAACTGGTCGAACTGATTCGCGGCATCGCCACCGACGATACAACTTTCGACGCGGCCAAGGATTTCGTTACCCGGCTCGGCAAGCAGATCGCGGTTTCCGAGGACTTCCCGGCCTTCATCGTCAACCGCATTCTGCTGCCGATGATCAATGAGGCGATTTACACGCTGTATGAGGGCGTCGGTAACGTCGAGGCGATCGATGCTGCGATGAAGCTCGGTGCGCACCACCCGATGGGGCCGCTCGAGCTCGCCGATTTCATCGGCCTCGATACCTGCCTGTCGATCATGCAGGTGCTGCATGAGGGACTGGCCGACTCCAAATACCGCCCCTGTCCGCTGTTGGTGAAATATGTTGAGGCCGGCTGGCTCGGCCGCAAAACCCAGCGCGGTTTCTACGATTATCGCGGCGACAAGCCGGTTCCGACGCGCTAGCCCGTCCGCTGAGACGAGGTTCGATGCGGGTGAGGCGTGGATACCGCTCATTCGCGGCGACAGCACGGGCGTGTCGGTCATCGGACGTATTGCGCCTCGCCATGGCCGAACGACCAGTTTTCCGGAAGCACCTCGACCAGGTTGATGAAAATATCCTCGGCGCGCAGGCCCGGATTCTCGGTCAGCCGTTCGACGATGCGCCGATACAGCTTTTGCTTTTGTGCCGTGGGGCGCGTGTTGCTGACGGTGATCTGGATAATGACCAGATCGTCGCTGCGCCGAATGCCGAGATAGTTCGCGTCATAGACGAAATCGTCCTCGTCATGTTCGGTAAGGATCATGAAACGGTCGCCTTCGGGAACATCGAAGGTCTCGCGCAGGGCCTGATAGATACCTTCAAGAATGGCCTTGCGGTGGGCGGCGGGCTTGCCCCGCCGCAGTGAAACCCGGGCCAATGGCATGGTGATTCTCCTGTGTTGGTCGTGAATACCCAACCCACAATAGGAGCTTCTTGATCATTAAAAAACGATATGTAAGATTATTTCAGTGATTGCATGTTTAAATGGATGATCATGAAGGCGCTTGATGTCGAGGCGGTCCAGGCCTTTGTCCTGGTAGCTGACCTGAACAGTTTCACCCGGGCCGCCGAGGCGCTGGACACCACGCAATCGGCCGTCAGCCTGAAGATCAAACGCCTGGAAGACGGGCTTGGCCAGCGGCTATTGGAACGAACCCCGCGACGGGTCCGGTTGTCCGCAGAGGGCACCGCCTTCCTTGGCGCAGCGCGCAATCTGGTCGCCGCGCATCAATCGGCGATCGGGGCGTTTGCCGACGAACACCGCCGGCTGATCGTTGGCATCAGCCATCACATCGTCGGCACGGAACTGGCGGCGTTGTTGAAGCGGATGAACGCCACCGATCCGGGACTGGTGATCGAATTGCACGTCGACGCGTCGCGCGACGTACTTGCGTCATTCGATGACGGCGCGCTGGATGCCGCGATCGTGCTGGGGCGCGACGCCCACCGTCGAGACGGCGATGTATTGTTCGAAGAGCCATTCAGCTGGATGGCTGCGCCTGAATTCTATCGCGAGCCGGGCGAGCCGCTGCGGCTTGCGACCCAGGCCGAGCCTTGCAGCGTGCGCGCCATGGCTGTCGGTGCTCTCGATGCCGCGGGTATATCCTGGACGGAGGTCTTTGTCGGTGGCGGGCTGGCCACCATCGGTGCGGCGATTTCAGCGGGTCTGGCGGTGGCGGCGCTGGCGCGCCGGGTGGCGCCGTCCGATACCGTCGATCTCGGAGCGCGGCTCGGTCTGCCGCCGCTGCCGTCGCGGGAGGTCGTCCTCTATTCGAAACTTTCCGATGCAAGGGCACGCCGGGCGCTGCGCACCCTCGGCGCGGCTTTCGCGGCAAACGCTGCTTGATTTCCGCAGAGGGGATGAATCATTAATTTTCGCCGGGTATTCTGAATGCCTCGGGAGATGTTTGCGTATGGATATGGGTTTGGTAATGATGGCGATGGCCCTTCAAGCAGGTAAACTGCAGACGGAGGTCGCCACCACGATGTTGAAGTCGAATCTCGACGCGCAGAAATCCACGGTTCAGACGCTGCTGGGGATCGGCGGGCAAGGCGCTTCGTCTTTGGCCAATGTCGGTGCCGGTATTGGCGGCAATCTCAACGTTACAGCTTAACGCACGTTACAGCTCAAAGCCCCGCCGCCGGCGGGTTGACCGCGGCGCTAATCAGCTTGACGGCGTCGTCGCTGGCCCATTCCGCCGGGCCGGCGATGGTGGCGATCTCGCAGCCCTGGCCGTCGACCAGCACGGATGTTGGCATTCCCAGCGCCCGGCCTACAGCTTTAAGATCCTGAAAAACCTTGGCTTTCTGATCGCTGAAATTGCCGATTTGAGTCAGATGGGCCTCTTTGAGGAAATTCTTCGGCTTTTCCGGATCGCGGGTATCGATATTGATCGCGACCACCTCGAATTTCGGCCCGCCGAGCTTGGTTTGCAGGCTGTCGAGCGCGGGCATTTCCTTGCGGCAGGGCACGCACCAGGTCGCCCACAGGTTTACCAGCACCGTGCGGCCGCG
>Ga0210400_10003147_pt1 | contig 14751 bp, 10 predicted proteins | sample IncBWH26MmetaG_FD_155456 | JGI IMG/M metagenome (GOLD analysis project Ga0210400, IMG submission 155456) | Forest soil microbial communities from Barre Woods Harvard Forest LTER site, Petersham, Massachusetts, United States - Inc-BW-H-26-M | ecosystem: Environmental > Terrestrial > Soil >... | reverse complement strand
CAATGGAAAAGACGGGAACATCTACGTGATGGATAGGTCGAGCCCGGGAGGCTACAACGGCCCGAATACGAATACGTGTCCGACTTCGGGGACGAATTTGAATTTCGAAACAGTTCCGGTGGGAACAAAAGCGTTTTACAGTACAGGCGCTTTTTGGAACCAGAACCTTTATTCGATAGCCACCAACTCACCCCTTAGAAAGTACAAGGTCAGTGCGACTTGTAACCCTGCGCCGATCTGTACCACGGCGTCTGCCGTTTCTTCAAACAGCTTCGAGTTTGGCCCGGTTCCAGCAATCTCTTCGAATGGAGATACTACGGGCACGGCGATCGCTTGGGCGATCAAGGGAAATGGATGGCCCAACCAAAACAAGAATCTGCTGCCGGCGGAGGCACAGCTTTTCGCCTACGATGCCGAGCACGTGACCCCACCCAGCACGCTGCCCGAGTTGTGGGACAGCGAGCAGTGCCCGATTCGAGATGGTGCTGGAAACGCGACCAAATTCACTGTGCCAATCGTCGCCAACGGCAGAGTCTTCATGGGCACCATGGATCCGACCGATACTACTAACACCAAGGGTGAGCTGGATGTCTATGGAGCAAATGGCACCCACTGCCACTGAGGGATACGGGCGCTTAGTCAACAGAACGTTCGGAAAGAATCGATTGAATTGGACTGGCTACCCCGGCCAAATGGAGAGCGCCGTCTGACTCAGAATCTGGCGGCGTGTTTCCTCTTTTAGTGGCAGCGCGCGGAATTCGTCGAGATTCTGCTTTATGTCCGGCACGCCGGGGCCCGGCCAATCGGTGCCGAAAAGAGTCTTGTGGGCGATCTCTTCCAGACGCGGAAAATATTTCAATAAAGTCTTCGGTGGAATTCCGCTTATGTCCAAAAATACGTTTGGATGCCGGCGCACCAGGAAGAATGCAGTTTGCATCCACAGCGGGCGTCCGCCGTGGGCGAGCAGGATTCTTAGTTTGGGGAAGTCGACGGCAACGTCGTCGATGTAGATCGGATCGCCGTACTTGTTGCGAGCGCCGGGAAAGATCGAAGTTCCGGTGTGAAACATGACGGGAATGCCGTTGGCTTCGGCGGCGCGATAGATGATCTCCAGTTCTTTCACGCCGGTTAGGTAGTCGTTGGGAAAAAGCAGCTGGTGTGGCGGATGAATCTTGATCATCTGAATGCCCAGGCGCAGAAGGTGTTCCACATCCGCCATGACGTTTGAAGTGTGCCGGGGATGCAGGCTGCCGCAGGATAGCAGGCGCCTGGGATTCTCTTTCACGTAGTCAGCAACGAACTGATTGACGCCGGAAGTGAAGCCGATGACCTCGGGAGCCACGTAGTTGATGAGCATGGCGCGATCCAAGCCGGCTTTGTCGAGGTATTTCAAGAAAGCTTTGGGAGAGCGGCAGAACTCGGCGATTTCGTCGTAGTTTGCGCGCTTCTTCTTCATCAGTTCAAGGGCCTGAGGCTTGAACATTTCAAGCGGCTGGATGTGGATGTGACAGTCTGTGATCATGGTGACGGACTGCAGATCCCTCGCGTTGCTCGGGAAGACAATATCTCCTGAGAACCTTTCTAATTGTTTGCCGCCAGCACTGCCCGTTTCGTAAGAACCCGGATCATTTCACGGCGATATTCTGGCGTCAGAGCTGACGTGGTCAGCGGCTTCGCGGTTTTCGCGGCTAAGTTTCCCACGGCTTCTGCCAGCGCTTCATCCACTATTTGTCCGATGAGTAATTCGCTTGCCCCTTTAACTAAAAGCGGCGCCGGATTGACGGCGGTGATCGCGAGACGTGCGTCGACGACGTGGCCGTTGGAACGTTTCATCACGATGGCGACTCCCGCAAGCGGATAATCGATCGATCCTCGAATCCGAAGTTTGCGATAAACACCGCGGTAATCGGCAGCAGACTCGGGCAAGAATACTCGCGTGACGAGCTCATTCGGTTGCAAAGTTCGATAGGCCACGCCGTCGCCGGTATAGAAGTCGCGCAACGATACACGTCTTAATCCGGAAGCGCCGGCGATTTCAATCTCGGCATTCAAGCACAGCAACGCCGGAGGCGTATCGCCGGAGAACGCAGCCCAGCACTTGGTTCCACCGGGAGCCACGTGACATAAGTCGCCGTCTTTCTTGATGCAGAAGCCGCAGCCTTTGCGCCAGGTGAGCGACTGGTTGTACCACAAGCAGCGCGTGTCGAGACAGATGTTTCCGCCAACCGTGCCCATGTTGCGTAGGAGAGGCGATGCAACCGTGGCGGCCGCTTCGGTTAGAACCGGGTAATGGCCTCGAAGCACATTGGAACGCTCGATGGTGGTCAGTGAAGTCAGGGCTCCAATTTCGACGCCGCTTCCCTGCTGGTCGCGAATGCCATTAAGCTCCGCTATGTGACGGATGTCGAGCACATATTGAGGCTCGAACAACTTTTGCCGCATGGATGGAATGAGGTCGGTGCCTCCGGCAACAATGCGAACGTTGTGCGAACCATCCGAGTCCTCGGTCACATGATTGCTGTGCTTCGCCAGCAGCGAGACTGCTTCTTCTAACGTGCGGGGGCGCAGTAGCTTGAATTGCGGGAGGCTCAATCGTCACCTCCGGCTTGAGCCGGTGTTTCGCGGCGCGAGGGGTCTAGCGGATGACGCTCCGGTCCCTTGCCCTGGTACCACAGCGATCCGCCATGTTCGCGAAATGTTGCGGGCGAAGTTGGATCGATCCCTTCGGTTAGATTAATGTTCTTGGCGTTCTTTTTAGCGCGCAGGGCGGAAAGCACACGCTCCGGCGTGAACGGAGACTCGTGCAGGCGAACTCCAACAGCGTCGTAGATCGCGTTTGCGATTGCCGGGATGGTGGCGGCCAGTGAGCCTTCGCTGCATTCTTTCGCTCCGAATGGGCCTTCGGGGTCGATGCTCTCGACGATTATTGGTTCAACTTCCGGCGATTCTACAGACGACGGACTGCGGTATTCGAGCAGGCCGGGGTTCATTAGCATGCCATCTTTCCAAATCATTTCCTCTGTGAGGGCCTGGCCCATGCCCATCCAGACGGAACCTATGATTTGGCCTTCGACTGAAACCGGATTCAGGGCGCGCCCGCAGTCGTGCGCGGCCCAGACCTTGTGGACGGTGACTTCGCCGGTATCTTCATCCACGCTAACTTCAGCGACTTGGGCTGAGTAGGAATAGGCTGGTGACGGGCCGACTCCTCCGCCTTTATGTTTGCCGCCGCGCGCTTCGGGCGGCGGTGCGTAGGACCCTGTTCCGGTAAGAGCTCCGTGGAAGTCGATGGCGGCGACGACGGCTTCTTCGAAGGTCATCCAATCTTTTGGGCCTTCGTCTTTGCGCTTTTGTTGTAAGGAACCACGGAGGATTTGTCCTTCCACTCGGCCGCTGACCGAGGCGCCCGACTGAGTGACCTCTTCATCCCCGGTGTTGGAAGTAACGGGCGGAGTACTTCCCTGCTTGTAGACAACGTCGCTACGGAAGATCAGATCTTCCGGCGCGCAGTTCATTTTGCGCGCGGCTGCCAATGCAATTTGCTTTTTTACTTCTGCCGAGGCGCGCAACGTGGCGTTACCAGCCATGAAGGTTACGCGGCTGGAGTAGGAGCCGATGTCGATGGGAGTGAGATCGGTGTCAGCGGCTACGATCTTGATCCGCCCGAGAGAACAGCCTAATACTTCGGCGGCGATTTGGGCTGTCATGGTGTCGGAACCTTGTCCGATTTCCGACGCTCCTGTGTACACCACCACTCCGCCGTCACGATCGATCTTTATGTTCACCGTGGAGTGGGGCATGTCGGAGCGAATGATTGAATTTGCTGCGCCGCTTACGTAGTGGCTGCAGGCAATGCCCAGGCCGCGACCTTTGGGCAGCTTGCCTCTGCGTTGTTTCCAGCCCGAGCGCTCGACGGTTTTTTCGATGCACTCAGGCAATCCATAACTCTGGACGCGGAGGCCGTTCACTGTGATGCAAGGGGGGTGGAGCAGATTGCGTTGGCGAATCTCGGCGGGATCGATTCCGACCTTGGCTGCAAGTTCGTCCAATTGAGATTCGAAGGCGAATCTGACATTGACGGTGCCGTGGCCGCGCATCGCTCCGCAAACCGGTTTGTTCGTAAGGACACGATAGCCGTCATACTGAATGTTGGGGATGTCGTAGAGAGCACCCAACAAGGCGCCGGAATAAAGAATAGTGACGACGCCGTAGGAACAATAGGCTCCGCCATCCTGGACTACGCGCGCCTTGACGGCGGTGATGCGGCCGTCGTTGTTGATTCCAGTTTTCAGGTCGATGATCGTGCGGGGGCGTCCGCGGTGGGCCCAGAATACTTCTTCGCGCGTATAAGTGATCTTCACGGGCGCCAGCGCTTTTCGTGCTGCGATCGCCGCAATGATTTCGAGCGGGATGACTTCGCTTTTTCCGCCAAACCCGCCGCCTACCAGCGGCTTGATAACCCGGATTTGCGCCATCGGCATTTCGAGCACGAGCGACAGTTTGTGTTGCAGGTAGTACGGAACCTGGGTCGACGACTGCACTGTGAGGCGTCCCCGGTTGCCGGTGTGCGGATCGATTTCGAAGGCAGCCAGCGTGGAGTGCGGCTCCATCGCGGCATGTGTGACTTCGTTAGCGATGAAGCGAGCTTCGGCGACATAGTCGGCCTCCGCAAAACCTTTGTCGGGATCTCCGAATACGTGGTGATAGTCCTTTTCAAGATTGTGCGGCTTGTTGTCGTGGATGAGATCGGTCTCCGCTTTCATCGACTCTTCGGGATCGAAGTAGGCGGGCAGGAGTTCGTATTCAACATCGATTAACTCCAGCGCCTGATCCGCCGTGGCTTCGTCTACGGCAGCGATACAGGCAACGTTGTCGCCGACGTAGCGGACTTTATCCAATGCGAGGGCGTACTCGTCATGGCCGACGGGAAGAATGCCATAGGGATTCGGCGCGTCTTTTCCCGTGACGACTGCGACGACACCTTCCAGTTTCTCGGCGCGGCTAGTGTCAATGCGCTTGATGCGGGCGTGCGGGTAAGGCGAATGCAGGATTCTGCCGATGAGCATGCCGGGCAAACTGAGGTCGTCGGTATACTTGCCGGCACCGGTGGTCTTGCCGGCCGCGTCAACCATGGCGGTGGGTTTTCCGATGATGGAGAAGTCGTTGGTCGTTGGTCGTTGGTCGTTGGCCACTACCGATTCCTCGCTACGCTCGGAATGACAAAATCAGATTTCATTTCGTCGCCGCCATTCCCTTTTGTTCGGCATCAATCGCGGCCTTGATGGCCTGATACATCTGGCTGTAGCCGGTGCAGCGGCAGAGATTGCCGCTTAGCGCGCCACGAATTTCTTGTTCTGTTGGTTTCGGATTCTCACTCAACAGATGCGTGACCGTCATGATGAACCCTGGAGTGCAATAGCCGCACTGCGCTCCGCCCCAGTCGCCGTAAGCTTTCTGAATGGCCGCGAGGCTGCCGTGTTCGCTCACACCCTCGACCGTTGTGATCTCCTGCCCCTCACAACTGGCAGCGAGCAAGGTGCACGACATCATCGGTACGCCGTCGACCAACACGGTGCACGCACCGCAGGATGAATCGTCACAGCCGCGCTTGGATCCGGTGAGTTCGAGGTCCTGACGCAAGACGTCGAGCAGCAGTTTGCTAGGCTCGAAAGCGAGCTCGTGAGAACGGCCGTTGACTTTGAGTTCTATGAGTTCTTTCTTCATTGTCGCTTAGCACTTAGCTATTTGGCGGTTGGCATCTCGCATCTGACGCGTCGCCCCACTAGCTCGGCGATTGCGGCGCCCATCGTGTAGCGCTTAGACATGCCTGATCTTTGACCCAAACCAAAAACAAACGTATACGCAAACGCCAAAACAGAGCGCAGTGTCTATCCATCTGACGAAAATCTCATTAATCCACCGAGTCTCGGTCGATGCTCGCAAGGACCACAAGATCATTCGAGAAAGCGGGCCTATCGCGAAGACAAAAGCTCCGGTCTTAAACAGTTTGTCTGAAATCGAAACCCCAAAGTAAATGATCCAGCCAGCAAACAAGGGGGTCCACCAGGAAGCCGACGAAGCTTTGAAGGTTCCTAGCAAAGTCATCCAACTAGTAGCGACTCCAAGGAAAGCACACACGACAAAAGCCGCCACAGCCCCTCCGGCGCTCGTCCAGTCAGTATCGAGCGCGAGGTACTTCTTCGACTTCGCCAAAGAGTCCGCCATCACTTCCCCTTCCACACTGGCGGCCGTTTCTCGAGAAACGCGTTGATTCCCTCCTGTGCGTCGTGCGTCTGCATCAATTCGTCGAAGTAAATCTTCTCCGCTCGAGCCAGGCCTTTGTCGAAGTGCATCGAGTCCCAGGCATAGATTGCTTTCTTAGTAATGGCAAGGGCCGCCGGACTGAGTTGCGAAAGATGGTGAACCGCGTCCTGCACCGTATGTTCTAGATCAATTTCCGGCACAACGGAATTTGCCAAGCCGATGTTTACCGCTTCTTTGCCTGTGATGCTGCGACCGGTGAGAACAAGATCGGCAGCTTGCTTCTGTCCTACAAGCGCAGCCAGTGCGGTAACTGCGACCGGCGGAAAACATCCCAGCTTGATTTCCGGAAATCCCCAGGTAGCCAGCTCAGACGTGTATACCAGATCGCAGACCATGGCGAGCTCGGCGCCTCCGCCCAGGCAATGGCCGTGCACGGCGGCAATACTCACTTTCTTTGAACCAACCAGCGTCCGGATTATCACGTGAAATTTAGCGAGCATTCCCTCGACTTGATTCGGGGCGTGGGCCGCGACGTCGACCCCGACCGAGAATGCTTTTTGAGACCCCCTGATAATCAGAATGCCGATCTCAAGCTGCGCCTCGATCTCAGCCAACGCCTCGGCCAACTCTTCCATCATCCGAACGTCGATAACGTTCAGAGGCGGATTATTCAGCGTAATGCGCGCGACCGGACCTTGAAGGTCCAGAGCGATACGGGAATGCTTCGTACCTGGTTGTGTCGCCATGGTCACGTCTGCGGGCGAGGGCGCCCGCGCCACGCAGTTCCGCCGTCGGAGCTACAAGTTGATTGCCGATTTGCGGACTTCACCGATTGATGCGAGCGGATCGCGTGCTCCTTCTTTCTGTGCAATCCATTTCTTCTCGTTGCCGATGATATCGAGCAACAGCTTTTTATCTTCGACGGTGGGCATGAAATCTTTTACGTGTTGCTCATAACCTTTATCATCCATAGTCTCGCCGGTCTGAGCATGAAACTTCTGCCCTGCCCAGCGGCCGATGTTGCGGTTGAACTTAATATTCGGCGCGTAGAGCTTAGGTTCGCCACGTGTGAGCACGCCGTTGAATCGCTCGATCAATCCGGCTACCTCGTCGCGATACAGATGGCGGTTGTAATCGTTCAGTTCGTCGACCTTTGCTTCCTGTGGGTTCTTCGGTTCGTCGTAGCGGCCCTTTACTCCCCATACGTACGCCCAATGGGCCGAGGAGGAGTTGTCAGTGCCGAAGAGATCGTACGAACTGGAGATCCATTTATTCAGGTATTTCTGGATCAACCAAGCCGGAATTACGCCCGCTTCGACAATGCGGCGCAGGCCATCGTTTCCCGTGCCCATGTGGAACGCCTCTTCGCGCAGCATGTAGGACATCGAGCGGCCAAGTGGCGCGAAGGCGGAGTACTTTAGCATTTGCAACTGGAATTTGCCGTCGCGGTCGACGAAGTCCGTGTAGGTAAAAAAGTCCATCCAGTTGTCTACGTCGACGTTGAACGCGCCCAGCAGGCGTTTGTTGTCGAAGGCGCGGCGCTCGAGCATCTTTTGGGCTTCCACTTTTCCCGAGTAGCCGAAGTGATCGATCAGCAGCGCGCACATTTGCCAGCCGTGGCGCATTTCCTCGATCATCACGCGAGTAATTGCTTTGCGATCCCAGTCGGTGGGCGCGCTCTCAAACAGATTTCGCTGCTGTTCCACGCTGGCAAACTCGGTGTCGCCCTGATAGACAATCAGATTGATCAGAGCATCGCGCATCTGCTGGGTGGGCACCTGGCGCAGATTTTCCCATTTGCGGCGGCCTTTGAAGGCGCCGAACTGGATTTCATCCGTTTCGATCGCGCCGTAAAGCGTATCGAATTTGAAATCAGCGATCTGGTCGTGATTGACTCCGATGTCCTTCCGCCAATCGTCAAACAAGCCGACCCAGTCACTGAAGGTTCCGATTTTTGCAACTTTACCTGGCATAAGACCTCTATAAATCTGATTTGCGAATGTTTCTCACTGTAGAGGCGTGGTTAGCAACATCTCTACGCCATATTTAGCCAAACTGTTTTCAGCTCGGTATAGTGTTCGATGGCGTGAACGCCCAACTCCCGGCCGAAACCCGAACTCTTGTAGCCTCCGAACGGCAAAGAGGCATCCATCAGGCCATAGGTGTTAATCCACACCGTCCCAGCTTTAAGTTGCCGCGAAACGGAATGCGCCTTCTTGACGTCGCGAGTCCACACAGCCGCCGCAAGGCCGTACGGATTGTTATTCGCCGCCTTGATCACTTCATCCACATCATCGAAGCTGAGCGTCGCCAGCACCGGACCGAAGATTTCTTCCTGGGCGATTTTCATGTCGTTCTTCACGCCACCGAAGATCGTGGGTTCGATAAAGAATCCCTTGCCGCCATCCACCGAGACTCTGTTTCCGCCCGCAATCAACTTCGCACCTTCTTGTTTCCCTGCCTCGATGTAGCCGAGTACGGTTTGCATCTGGTCTTGGCTCACGATCGCGCCCATGCGCGTTTTCGGATCAAGTGGGTCGGCCGGCTGCATCTTTTTGGCTCGGGCGACAAGTTTCTCCAGAAATTCATCTTGCACTTTGCTCTCGACGAACAGACGCGAGCCAGCATTACAGACTTCACCCTTGCCGTAGAAGATTCCAGTGATTGCGCCCTTAACGGCGTTATCGATATCGGAATCAGCGAAAACGATGTTGGGCGATTTGCCGCCGAGTTCAAGCGTCAGGCGCTTCATGCTGTCGGCCGCGCTACGCATGATCTCTTTGCCCACGTCGGTCGATCCTGTGAATGCGATCTTATCGATTCCAGGATGGCGGACTATAGTTCTGCCAACTTCCGAGCGGCCAGTGACAATGTTCAATACGCCCGCCGGAACACCTGCTTCAACGGCCAATTCACCGAATCGCAGCGCCGTCAGTGAGGTCAGGCTAGCAGGTTTCCAGACAATCGTATTGCCGCAAGCTAACGCCGGACCAAGTTTCCAGGAAGCCAACAGCAACGGGAAATTCCACGGAACGATGAGCCCGACGACGCCTACCGGTTCGCGCAATGTGTAAGTGAAAGCGGTCTCAACCGTGTTGACCGTCTCACCATGAATCTTCGTTGCCCAGCCCGCGTAATAGCGAAGAACATCGATCACCATAGGCATGTCGACGTAGCGAGACTCGAAAATCGGCTTGCCGTTATCGAGGGTTTCGAGTTCGGCGAATTCGTCGATGTTCTTTTCGAGCAGATCCGCAAGACGCCAGATGAGGCGCCCGCGTTCACTGGCTGACATCTTGCGCCACGATCCGCTGCGGTCTTCAAATGCCCGGCGCGCGGCTTGAACGGCGCGATCAACATCGGCAGCGGAGGCTTCCGCAATCTGTGTCAGAACCTCGCCGGTTGCGGGATTGATAGTGTCGAAGTGTTTCGAAGTATCGGCCCACTGGCCGTCGATCAAGAGGCGTCCGGGGGAGAGTTTTGTTTTCGTGGCTGCAATCATGTTTCTCTTTTTCCAATCGATTAGTGAAGAGGACGAGCGAGACGCCCGTCCTCCGTCGTGACGATTTATTTCGCCTTGAACACTGCCGGCCGCTTTTCCACGTAGGCCGCGAGGCCCTCCTTGGCGTCTTCGCTCTGGAAAAGCAGTTGCTGATTTTCGCGTTCCACGGCGAGTGCTGACTCCATTGGAATCTCCCACCCGGTTTGCACCGCGCGCTTGATCCTGCCCACGGCCTTGGCTGCTTTGTTCGGAGGGCAGAACTGGCGAGCATACTCCATGATGTTTTCCATGAAGCCGTCGCGATCGAAAATGTCGTTGATAATCCCGAATTCCTTCGCTTCTTCGAAGGAGAACGTATTCCCGGTGACCATCAACTCGATGGCCTTGCTCTTCCCTACCATGCGCGAAAGGCGCTGCGTGCCGCCGGTTCCGGGAAGCACGCCGAGGTTGACTTCCGGCAAGCCAATCTTGCCCGCGTCCTGGCGCGCGATGCGAATGTCGGCCGCCATGGCGATTTCGAGGCCGCCTCCGACGCAATGCCCGTTGATTGCGGCAATCACCAGTTTCGGGGTGTGCTCCAGGCGAAGCAGCATCTCATTGGCGTGCAGGCAAAAATAATATTTGAAGGTGGGGTCGACGCTGGCCAGCATCTTGATGTTGGCGCCCGCGGAAAAAAACTTGTCGCCGGAACCGGTCAGCACAATGACATAGACGCCGTTATCCATGCGTGCCTTCAGGATGGCTTCATCGAGTTGCCGGTTCATTTCGTAGGTGTAGGTGTTAGCGGGAGGATCGAACATCTCGATCACCGCGACGCCGCCATCGGTGCGGTAGTTGACCAGTTGTTTCGTACTTTCTCCCGCTGCCGGTTGCACTGTAGTTGCCATGTTCAAACTCCTTTTCGCAATGTTTGAATCTGAATTTAGTTCGATTTCTTTTTCTGCGGCCTCTTACTGACGACCGTGGGGCGCCGCGTAGGGGCGCTGATTCCCTGCAAGAAAATGTCTCCCATTCCACGCGACAGTCCCTCGGCGTCCGCATCGACCCGAGGGTTGTACCAGGTATAAATCCAATTCATCATGCCAAACAAACTCAGCACCGCCATCCGACTGGCAAATTCTAATCTCTTTGCGAGCTTAAAGTCGTCCAGCAGACCCACACAGATCCGGTAATACTCACGTTTGATGGCAGCGATCTCAGCACCGAAACCGTTCGTCAGCACCTCCGCTTCGTGCGAAAGAACTTTCATTGCCTTCCGGTTGGCGAGAAAATACTCGAGATGGTTGAGGATGAAAACGCGAATGCGCTCTTCCGGATCGGAAACCTCGTCGAGGCGCTCGCGGAGGCGCTCCACGATCGTGCTGAAGGTATCCTTCTGGATCAGGTAGAGCAACTTCTCTTTGGACTCGAAATAATAGTAAAGCCCGGACAGGGACATGCCGCTGGAGCGCGCCAGGTCGCGCATGGACGCGCCCTCGTATCCTTTTTCGTAGAAGACTTCGGTCGCGTGCACCAAAATCTTGCCAAGCCGCCGATCAAATCGGGTTTCGATCGGGGGCGGACTGGTCACACGGCGACGACCTGAAACCGTTGTCACTGAGGGAGAGGAGGCCATGAAAGTTCGAACGTTCGTTCGAATTCATCATAACTCATTTGTGACCAGAATCACAAGGCCTTGTGTAGAACGACACTCCTAGTCCGCAGCCTTTTTGTTTGTTGTTCCTTCTTTTCAAATTGCTACTGCTCTGACTTCAATCCGAAAGCAGGATTCAAGGCCATCCAAAGTCAGAACCAACCCCAAGAGCCGCGGACAGGAATGTCCGCTCTACACATTCAATTTCTTATGTCGGCCAGCAACTGCTCGACCTCGGCCTTCAAGTCGGCAGTCAGCGGTAGCAACGGAAGGCGCACCGGGCCGCCGAAGTAGCCGTTGAAATCCATGGCGTGCTTCATGCCAGGGATGCCCAATTCTCCGACCACTCGCTGCGCTACCTTGGCAATGCGCTCCTGCTTCAGTCGGGATAGTTCGATGTCGCCTTCTTTCCACGCGGCATAGATCTCATAACAAGCTGTCGGGGTAGCATCGGCAAAAGCAAGAATCGCGCCGACTGCACCTGCTTGCAACGATGGTTCAAGCTTCTGAGCAGCACCGACGAGCACTTGAAATCCGACTTCTTTCTGCCGCGTTTTCAGGCCTGCAATCAGGTTCACGGCTGCGGATGAGGGGTTGACTCCACCCACCAGCGTACCTACCGAAACCAATTCTCCGCCCTGCCCGTTGCCGTGGCTGGCAGCTTTCAGCATGCGTGGCGTCACCGCGTCAAATGTTTCGGTGACCGTGGCGCTGCGCTTGACGTGCCGTGTTCCTTCGACCATGCGGCGGACTTTTTCCACATCGCCGCTGGATTCCTTGATTCCGATCAGATTGGGATGCTCTGCGAGTTCGATGACGATTTCAGCCGGAATATCGTAGCCGGTGGCTTGGGGAAAGTTGTAGATGATTACCGGCAGTGACGAGCGGTCGGCCACGGTGCGATAGAACGCGAGGATATTGGGGGGCTGCATCTGCTTCTTGTAATAATGCGGCGTGCGCACCATGGCGACATCGTAGCCGAGTTCGGCAGCGTACTCGGTCAGGTGTAGGGTCTCGGCCGCCGATTCAACGCCCGTTCCAGCAATCAACACTTTGTTCGGCGCTGCGGCTTCACGGGTACTCTTGAGCACATCGCGCCGCTCCTGATCAGACAGCAGAATGGCCTCGCCCGTCGAACCTAGCGCAACAATCCCTGCGACTGGAGTTTTCGAATACCGCTCGACGTTGGCTTCGAGCTTTTTGAAGTAGAGGTTTCCGTCCGGATAGAACGGAGTCGTGATGGGTGGAAAAATGCCATGAAGCATCATAGTTGCGACCTCCAAGCCTGACTAGCTCATTCAGGATACAGCTAAAGAAGATATGAGGCGACCGGCAGCAAACCTTCTATCGTCCGGCGGCGTGGCGCTCCGCATGCAGCTTCTGCAGCGGTTGCACTCTAATCTCACCACGCTGCAGTGCGGAAATTCCTTCGGCTGCAGCGCGAGCCGCGGATAGGGTCGTGATTGTCGGAATCCGCGCACTGATCGCAGCGCGGCGGATTGCTTTCTCATCGAAGAACGGATCGACGCCATGGGGCGTGTTGATTATCAGTTGAATGCGGTCGCCCTTGATCAGGTCGACCACGTTGGGCCGTCCTTCTTTCACCTTGTACACGCGTTCGACGGTCATGCCGGCATTCTCCAACACGTCGGCGGTTCCCGCAGTAGCCACCAGTTTGAAACCCATGTCCACAAATTTAAGAGCGACGTCGGCTACGTGCGATTTGTCATGATCGGTGACGCTGACGAAGACGGTGCCTGCGATCGGCAGCTTCTGCCCCGCCGCGGTTTGCGCCTTGGCAAAGGCTTCGCCAAAATTGTCGGCCACTCCCATCACTTCACCGGTGGATTTCATCTCCGGACCTAGCACCGTATCCACGCCGGGAAACTTGTTCCACGGAAAGACCGGGGACTTGACGTAATAGCAATGTCCCGTGTCGAGGTCCGCACAGCGCTCGATGAACTCTGGCAGGAATTCGCGCAGCTTGCGTCCGGTCATTAGTCTTGCCGCAATCTTTGCCATAGGCACGCCCGTTGCTTTCGAAACATAGGGCACCGTGCGCGAGGCGCGCGGATTCACCTCCAGTACGTAGACTATGCCGCCGTCCCCGCTTTTCGAATGGCCGTTGCCCCTCGGGATAGCAAACTGAATATTCATCAGCCCAACTACCTTAAGCGCTCGGGCCAGCTTGAAGGTGTAATCACGCATGCGCTCCATCAACGGTTGGGGAATGTCGACGGCCGGCAGAACGCAGGAAGAATCGCCGGAGTGGATGCCGGCCTCCTCGATATGTTGCATGATGCCGCCGATGACCACGTCTTCGCCGTCCGAGAGCGCGTCCACGTCTACCTCGATTGCGTCTTCGAGGAAGTGATCGATCAGGACCGGGCGGTCCTGGGAATATTCCACTGCCTCTTTCATATAGCGAACAACGGTTTCTTCGTCGTAGGCAATCACCATCGCGCGTCCGCCGAGAACGTAGGAGGGCCGCACCAGCACTGGATAGCCGACGTGATTTGCGCCTGCGACGGCTTCTTCGATCGAGGCTGCCATCGCCCCCGGGGCTTGCGGGATATCGAGTTCCTCAAGCAGCTTACCGAAACGTTTGCGGTCTTCGGCCAGATCGATATTCTCCGGGGCTGTGCCGATAATGTTCACGCCCGCAGCCTTCAACGGCAGGGAGAGGTTCAATGGGGTCTGCCCGCCGAACTGCACGATCACTCCGACCGGCGCGCCTGACGAAGCCTCGTGTTCACAGATAGCAAGCACGTCCTCGAGGGTAAGCGGTTCGAAGTACAAGCGGTCGCTGGTGTCGTAGTCGGTCGAGACGGTCTCCGGGTTGCAGTTGATCATGATGGTCTCGTAGCCGTCGTCGCGTAGAGCGAAAGACGCATGGCAGCAGCAGTAGTCGAATTCAATGCCCTGCCCGATGCGATTGGGTCCACTGCCCAGAATGATTACTTTCTTTTTCTTCGTCGGAGCTGCCTCATCCTCTTCTTCGTAAGTGGAATAAAGGTAGGGCGTGTAACTTTCGAACTCGGCGGCGCAGGTATCCACACGCTTATACACCGCCTTGATGCCATGTTTCCTGCGTTGATGCCGAACCTTGTCCTGGTCTCCCTTTCCACTAAGCCGCCAAGTGGCCGCCAAGCGTCCGTCGGAAAAGCCCATGCGCTTGGCTTCGCGCAGCACCTCGGTTGGGACCGATTCCATGGGATGTTTCTCCAGTTCCAGCTGCATGTCATTAATTTCTTTGAGCTGGTAGAGGAACCAAGGGTCGATCGACGTCATCTTTGCCAATTGCTTGACGGTGTGGCCCTGGCGCAATGCGTAGAGAATATAGGAAAGCCGC
>Ga0210400_10003143_pt1 | contig 14758 bp, 12 predicted proteins | sample IncBWH26MmetaG_FD_155456 | JGI IMG/M metagenome (GOLD analysis project Ga0210400, IMG submission 155456) | Forest soil microbial communities from Barre Woods Harvard Forest LTER site, Petersham, Massachusetts, United States - Inc-BW-H-26-M | ecosystem: Environmental > Terrestrial > Soil >... | reverse complement strand
CGTCCTCTTGCTGATCATCGTGAACAGCGTCTTTGCGATGGCCGAGATCGGGCTCGTCTCGGCACGGAAGGCGCGCCTGGTCCCGCTCGCCGAGGCTGGCAATCGCGGCGCCCAGGCGGCGCTCGAACTGAAAGCGGATCCATCGCGCTTGCTCTCGACCGTCCAGATCGGCGTCACCTTGATCGCCGTGCTCTCCGGTACTTTCGGAGAGGCCACCTTGGGCGACCAACTCGAGCGGCAGCTCGGGACTTATTCCGGGTTTCCTGCGCGATACGCCCATGTGATCAGCATGGCGGTTGTTGTGATCGGCATCTCGTATTTCTCCCTGATTCTCGGCGAACTCGTCCCAAAGCGCATCGCGCTCCTCCACCCCGAGCGGATTGCCGCTGCGCTCGCCCGCTTCATGCGCGCCGTTGCCCGGGTGGGAGCACCGATCGAATGGTTCTTGAGCGCGTCGACTGATTTTGTGCTTCGCCTGCTGCCGGTCCGCAGCCAGGGTGCCGCACCCGTCACCGACGACGAGATCACCTTCATGCTCCGTGAGGGGGTTGCGACCGGGCACATCCCGCTCGCCGAGACCGCGATCGTCGAGATGGCGCTGCGCCTCGGCGACCGGCGCGCGAGCGCCGTCACGACACCGCGGACGCGGATCGAATGGCTCGACCTAGACGATCCCGAGGAGGACAACAGGCGCAAGATCCGTGAGAGTAACTACTCTCGGTTTCCGGTGGTGCAGGGCGGTTCTCAGCAGGTCATCGGAATCGTCCAAGCCAAGGACCTGCTCGCCGGGTGCCTTGCCCAGCAGCCTCTCGACCTGCGCGCCGCGACCAGGCCGCCACTCTATCTGCCCAACACGGTCACGGTGCTCCGTGTTCTTGAAGTGTTCAAGACCTCGGGTGAGCCGATGGCACTGATTGTCGACGAGTACGGCGATCTCGAAGGACTTGTCACGCCGAGCGATATCCTCGAGACACTGGTCGGCGATATTCCGGGCTCGCCCGAGGCCGATCAGCGCATCGTGCGGCGTGACGACGAGACTTGGCTGATCGACGGCATGGTCGGGCTCGACGAGCTGAAGCAGGTCTTGGGGATTTCCCGCTTGCCCGGCGAAGACCCGGACTTCCACACTCTCGGCGGCTATTTGATGGCCCGCCTCAATCGCGTCCCGATGGAAGCCGACCGCATCTCCGCCGGCGACTGGCGCTTCGAAGTCGTCAAAATGGACGGCCGCCGGGTCGACCGGGTATTGGTGACGCCGCTCAAGGGCAGAGGCCGGCGCTGATGGACAGAGGCCGGCGGGTCACGCTCTGGACGCCCGCTTTAGCACAGCCTTTGAAAAGGGTTGCCGCCGAAGTCTGACTACAACGCCGCCCCTTTTACCCTCTCCCCCCGCCGGCCGGGGGGAGAGGGCAGGGTGAGGGGGGCCGCCGAGCCGGTTCCCGGCCTCGCCCACCTCACCCTCCCGCCGCTGAGCGCCGGGCCCCTCCCTCTCCCCCCTGAAGGGCGGAGACGGGCTCTTGTCCGGGTGCAATATTCTTGGTTTAGCGGGACGGCAGCCAAGCAATCGAGTTCGGGACAGCCCTGCGCTTTAGCGGAAGATGATATGCTATGACGCAAGTCGGACTGCGAAGTCGAGGCCGCCATGACTACCCGAGGTGGGACTCCAGGAATTGCGCTCCAGGCCATTCCAGAGCCGCAGCCCGTGTCCTCGGCCGACCTGGAATGGCTGGTGGCACGCCGCGTCGGTCGTATGCCAAAACAAGAGGATGCCGGCGCCCTGTTGACCCGGCTCTGGGATGAAGGAGAACGGTGAGCATCTACAGCCCGACTGCAAAGCGCCGCGCGAAATCGCTTGGCTCGCCAAATTGTGGGCCGATATCCGCGTGTGGCGATGGGCGGCCGGGGTCTTGACGACCCTCTCCCTCGCGTTGCTCGTCGCCGAGGTCATTGCCCGCGACCCGCCCGATTTCTTCGACACCTCGATCGTCGCGGTCGTGCGCGACGGCGAACGGCGTCCCGTCTGGGCGATCCGGCTCGCCCGCGCCGCGCATCAAATTGCCGCCGACACTCTCCGGGACGAGCCGGCTCCGCCGGGACGCGTTTACCAGCTGTGGCTCTTGATCGCAGACCGAACCGCCCCGCGTCAGCTCGGCCTGTTGCCGCCGTCCGGGCGCAAGCGCATTGCCGTCTCGCCGGAGAATGCGCGCCTCTTGGCCGGCACCGGCGAACTCGTGGTTACGCTCGAACCCGCCGGCGGCTCGCCAAATCGCGAGCCGAGCGGCCCGCCGCTGTTTCGAGGTGCCCTCGAGAGAGCCGGCTGAATGCGGCCCGCCTCGCGTGAATTTTCAAAGAATACGTCCTATTCCTTGCCCAAGGCGTGCTGCGCCACAGTTATAAAGTGCCAATCGGCGGGAGCGTGGTTAGCCGCCACAGCGATGGCGAGGATGCGAAGAGAACTCGATAACGGTCGACATCGTCGGCAGTTAGGTGAGATCGTGAAGTGCACCTTCGGCGTTCTCTACGTGGCGGCACGAAGGCCGCGGTGACACCGGTCAAATCTGGGAGGGACGATTTGATGGCGCCCACTGGCTCGATAGACGAAATCTGCGTCAACACCATCCGCACTCTGTGCATCGATGCGGTTCAGAAGGCCAAATCCGGCCATCCCGGAACGCCGATGGGGATGGCGCCGGTGGTTTACACGCTGTGGCAGGAATTCCTGCGCTTCGATCCCGAGGATCCGATCTGGCCGAACCGCGACCGCTTTGTGCTTTCCAACGGCCACGCATCCACCCTGCTCTACTCGATGTTGCACCTGACCGGGGTCAAGTCGGTCAACGAAAAATACGAGCGGCTCGGCACCCCGTCTGTTGCGCTCGACGATCTGAAGCGGTTCCGCCAGCTCGACAGCAAATGTCCGGGTCACCCGGAATATCATCTGACCTCCGGCGTCGAAACGACGACCGGTCCCCTGGGGCAGGGGATCGCGACCAGCGTCGGGATGGCGATCGCGGCCGACTGGCTCGCGCGCTACTTCAACCGGCCGGATTTTACTTTGTTCGACTACGACGTCTTCGCGTTGTGCGGCGACGGCTGCATGATGGAGGGCGTCGGCAGCGAGGCAGCGTCGGTGGCCGGCCATTTGGGGCTCGGCAATCTCTGCTGGATCTACGACAGCAACCACATCACGATCGAAGGCAACACCGCCCTCGCGTTCAGCGAGGACGTCGCCGGGCGGTTTCTCGCCTACGGATGGCATGTCCAGCGGGTCAGCGACGCCAACGACCGCGAGCGCGTCGCCGAGGCCATCACCGCCGCCAAGCGGGTTGATGATCGGCCCAGTCTGATCATCGTAGAAAGCCACATCGGGTACGGCGCGCCTCATAAGCAGGACACCTCCGGCGCCCATGGCGAGCCGTTGGGCGAGGCCGAGGTCAAGTTGGCCAAACGCAATTATGGCTGGCCCGAGGACGCGCAATTTCTCGTGCCGGAAGGCGTGTACGAGCATTTCGCAGAAAATTTCGGTGCTCGCGGGAAGACGCTGCGGACGGAGTGGCTGGCGCTGTTCGAACGCTACCGCCGCGCCTATCCGGAGCTCGCCGATCAATGCGAGCGGATGCAGCGGCGCGATCTCCCCGAGGAGTGGGACAGGGACATCCCGTCGTTTCCGGCCGACCCGAAGGGTATTGCCAGCCGCGACTCGTCGGCTCACGTGCTGAACGCGATCGCCCCGCGTCTGCCTTGGCTGCTCGGCGGCGCCGCCGATCTCGCGCCCTCGACCAAGACCCGGCTGACTTTCGAGGGAGCCGGTGATTTCGAGCGCGACAACTACAGCGGCCGCAATTTTCATTTCGGCATCCGCGAGCATGCCATGGGGTCGATCTGCAACGGCCTTTCGCTGTCGAAGCTCCGGCCGTACGGCTCTGGTTTCCTGATCTTTTCCGATTACATGAAGCCGCCGATCCGGCTCGGCGCGATTATGGAATTGCCGGTTATCTACGCGTTCACCCATGATTCGATCGGGGTGGGCGAAGATGGGCCGACGCATCAGCCGGTCGAGCAGTTGGCGGCGCTGCGCAGCATTCCCGGCCTGATCGTGCTGCGCCCGGCGGACGCCAACGAGGTGGCGGAAGCTTGGCGTGTCGCGCTGAGCCTCAAACACGAGCCGGCCTGCCTGAACCTGAGCCGGCAAAACCTGCCGACTTTCGACCGCACCCGGTATGCGGCGGCGAGTGGCGTCAGGCGCGGCGCCTATGTCTTGGCCGATGCCGACAAAGGTAAACCGGATGTGATCCTGATGGCTACCGGAAGCGAGGTAGGACTCTGCGTCGAGGTTTATGAGAAACTGACGTCCGAGGGAATCGCTGCGCGGGTGGTCAGCATGCCTTCGTGGGAATTGTTCGAACATCAGCCGGAAGAGTATCGCGCATCGGTATTGCCGCCCGACGTGACACGGCGGGTCGCGGTCGAACAGGCCTCGACGCTCGGCTGGGAGCGCTATACCGGATTGCGCGGCACGATCCTCGGCATGAAGACTTTCGGCGCCTCCGCCCCGCTGAAGGAGCTGTTGGTCAAATTCGGGTTTACCGGTGAAAACCTCTATGCGGCTGCCAAGCAGCAGCTCGCGCGCAAGGAGTAGGGTGATGGCCAATCCGCTGAGAACGCTCAACGAATTCGGGCAGTCGGTGTGGCTGGACTTTGTCAGCCGCGATCTGTTGAAGAGCGGAGGACTGGCCCGGCTGATCGCCGAAGACGGCCTGCGCGGCGTCACCTCTAACCCCTCGATCTTCGAGAAAGCGATCGGGCACGGCGATGATTACGACGCGCTGATCGCCGAGGCGGAAGCCTCCGGCGATCTCGATCCCGGCGCGCTGTTTGAGGATCTCGCGGTTCGCGACATCCAGGAGGGCGCCGACACCTTGAACATAGTCTACGAGCAGACCCAGCGGCGTGACGGCTTTATCAGCCTCGAAGTCTCGCCCTATCTGGCGATGAACACGCATGAGACGATCGAGGAGGCGCGCCGGCTGTGGCATGAGGTGAACCGCCGCAACCTGATGGTAAAGGTGCCCGGCACCAAGCCGGGTTTGCCGGCGATCCGCACCCTGATCAGCGAGGGGATCAACGTCAACGTGACGTTGCTGTTTTCGCAGCAGGTCTACGCCGAGGTTGCCGAGGCCTACATTTCGGGGCTCGAGGCGTTCGCCAAAAAGGGCGGCGATCCGCACAAGGTGTCCAGCGTGGCGAGTTTCTTCGTCAGCCGCATCGACACTTTGGTGGATGACGAGCTCGACAAAAAGATCGCCGCGGCCACGGACCCGACTCAAAAGGCCGAGTTGCAAAGGCTGAAAGGTAAAGTCGCGATCGCAAACGCCAAGCTCGCCTATCAGCTCTATGGAAAGATTTATTCCGACGAGCGCTGGCAGCGGCTGGCGCAGCAAGGCGCCCAGACCCAGCGCCTGCTCTGGGCGAGCACTGGAACCAAGAACAAGGCCTACAGCGACGTACTCTATGTAGACGAGCTGATCGGGCTCGACACCGTAAACACGATGCCGCCGGCTACGATGGATGCCTACCGCGACCACGGGCATCCGCGGCCCAGCCTCGAAGAGGATGTCGATGGCGCCCAGGCGGTGATGGGTGCGCTCCCCAAAGCCGGCATCTCGATCGATGCGGTGACCTCGAAGCTCGTCGAAGACGGTGTGCGGCAGTTCGCCGACGCCGCCGACCAGCTCTACGCCGCGGTTCAGAAAAAACGCCGCACAGTGCTCGGGCCCAAGCTCAATTCGATGACCTACAAGCTGCCGGACGAGTTGCAGAAGGACGTCCAGGCCGCCCTCGAGGACTGGCGCAAGGAGGGCAAGGTCAGGCGGCTGTGGGCCGCCGACGCCTCACTCTGGACCGAGGCGGACGAGGCCAACTGGCTCGGTTGGTTGGACATCGTCGACAAGCAGCTGAAGGGGATCGCCCACCTTCAGGACTTTGCCGATGATGTGAAGCGGTCGGGGTTCAGGGATGTGCTATTGCTCGGCATGGGCGGCTCGAGCCTCGGCCCTGAGGTATTTGCCGAGACGTTCGGCTCGAAGCCCGGCTACCCGAAACTGCATGTGCTCGACTCGACCGACCCGGCGCAGATCCGGCATTTCGAATCTCGCGTCGATATCGCACGGACGTTATTCCTGGTGTCGAGCAAATCCGGCAGCACGCTCGAACCCAACATCTTCAAGCAATATTTCTTCGAGCGGGCCAAGCAGACCGTCGGCACGGCCGAAGCGCCGAAACGGTTCGTCGCCGTCACCGACCCGGGCTCGTCGCTTGAAAAGGCGGCGCGCAACGAAGGGTTCCGCGGCGTATTCCATGGACTGCCGAGCATCGGCGGGCGCTATTCGGTGCTGTCGGATTTCGGCATGGTGCCGGCGGCGGCGGTCGGCGTTGACCCGCGCGCCTTTCTCGAAAACACAGCCGAGATGGTACGGTCCTGCGCGGCGAGCGCGCCGCCGGTCGAGAACCCGGGGGTGATTCTCGGTGCGATCCTCGGGACCGCTCAACGCCGTGGGCGCGACAAGGTGACGATCATCGCGTCCCGAGGGATCTCCGATTTCGGCGCCTGGCTTGAGCAACTTCTCGCCGAATCGACCGGCAAGCTCGGCAAGGGCATCGTGCCGGTCGACGCCGAGCCGCTGGGCGCGCCTTCGGTTTACGGCAATGATCGCGTATTCGCCTACCTCCGGCTCGCCGCCGATCAGGATGCTGAGCAGGAACGAGCAGTTGCCGCGCTTGAGGCTGCCGGGCACCCGGTAGTGCGGATTACGGTGTCCGACGTGATGCAACTCGGTCAGGAGTTCTTCCGGTGGGAGATGGCGACTGCGGTCGCGGGCTCGATCATTGGCATCAATCCGTTCGATCAACCTGACGTCGAGGCGGCCAAGGTCAAGACCCGCGACCTCACCGAGGCCTATGAGAAAGCCGGGGCGCTGCCCGAGGCGCGCGCGTTCTTCGAGGGCGAAGGGATCAAGCTGTTCGCCGATCCGCGCAACGAGGCGGCGCTGAAACCGCAGGCGACTAGCCTCACGGCGGCGCTGAAGGCTCATTTCGGACGCATCGGCCCCAGTGATTACGCGGCGCTGCTCGCCTATGTCGAGCGGAACCGCGCCCATATCGATATGATGCAGCGCATCCGCCGCATGCTTCGCGACCGCACCAAGGCAGCGACTTGTGTCGGCTTCGGGCCGCGCTTCCAGCATTCGACGGGACAGGCTTATAAGGGTGGGCCAAACAGCGGCGTTTTTCTGCAGATCACCTGCGATGATCCCGAGGATCTATCGGTGCCCGGACAGTCCTACACGTTCGGCATCGTCAAGGAAGCGCAAGCGCGCGGCGATTTCGAGGTCCTTGCCGAACGCGGCCGGCGCGCCCTGCGGGCGCACATCACCGGCGATCTCGCCGCCGGTCTCGACCGGCTCGCCCGCGCGGTCGAAGAAGCCTTGCGGTAGACAGCAAAGGACTGAACCATGGACGCTCGAGTCGTGGACAGAACCAACCGTCGGGAGACGCAGACGCCGGCGCACCAGGCACCGCCATGCACATTGGTGATTTTCGGCGCGGGCGGCGATTTGACAAGGCGGCTCTTGATGCCCGCTATCTACAATCTGGCCAAGGACAAACTGCTCTCCGACAAATTCGCGATCATCGCTGTCGACCGTACTCCAAAACCGATCGACGCCTATCGCGACTATTTGGCCGAGGGGATCAGAAGCTTTGTCTCGGACACCGCTTCGGGACCGGCAACCGAGCCGTTCGACGCGCGCGCTTGGGAGTTCGTCGCGAGCCGCATCACACATTTCGCCGGAGACCTGACCGAGCCCGACACCTACGCAAGGCTCCACCAGACCCTCGAAAAAGTCGCGGAGCTGCACCAGACCGGCGGTAATGCTGTTTTTTATCTTGCTGTGGCCAGCCAGTTATTCGGCACTATTGTCGAACAGCTGGGAGCCGCCGGCTTGGCCCGGGAAGAGGAGAGTGCTTTCCGCCGCGTTATTATTGAAAAGCCGTTCGGCACTGATCTCGCTTCCGCCCGTGCGTTGAACGCTCAAATCCTCCGGGTTCTGCAGGAACCGCAGATCTATCGGATGGACCATTTCCTCGGCAAGGAGACGGTTCAGAACATCATGGTGCTACGCTTTGCCAACGGCATCTTCGAGCCGATGTGGAACCGCGATCATATCGACAATGTGCAAATTACGGTGGCCGAAACCGTTGGCGTTGAGCGCCGCGCGAAATTTTACGAGGCGACCGGCGCATTGCGCGACATGGTGCCCAACCATGTGTTTCAGCTGCTCAGCCTCATCGCAATGGGGCCGCCGAACTCGTTCGCGGCCGACGCGGTGCGCACCGAGAAGCACAAAGTGCTCGAAGCGGTGCACCCGCTCGACGATGCGGAGGTACGCCGCAACGTCGTGCGCGGGCAATATGGCCCCGGTATAATCAACGCCACCCCCGCGCCGCCCTACCGCGAGGAGCCGGGTGTGGCACCCGACAGCATGACCGAGACCTACGTCGCGATGCAACTCGGCATCGATAACTGGCGCTGGGCCGGTGTGCCCTTCTATCTGCGTACCGGCAAGAGAATGACGCGGAGAACGACCGAAATTGCCATTCAGTTCAAGCAGGCGCCGTTTGCGATGTTCCGCAACACTCCGGTCGACATCTTGACGCCCAATGTTCTCGCCCTGCAGATCCAGCCCGACGAGGGTGCATCGCTGCAATTCAGCGCGAAGGTTCCGGGTCCGGAGATTTCGCTGGGTGGGGTGCGGATGAACTTCTCCTACAAGGATTATTTCCACACCGAGCCCACCACTGGGTACGAGACGCTCGTCTATGACTGCATGATTGGCGACGCGATGCTGTTCAACCGGGCTGATGGCGTCGAAGCGGGGTGGGAAGTGGTACAGCCGATCCTCGATCTGTGGCATGATGACAAGACCGTCCCGCTCGAAATCTACCCCGCGGGAAGCGCCGGTCCGGAGGCAGCCGACAATCTGCTTTGGAGAAGCGGCCGGCAATGGCGCCCGATCGCGTGACCGTCCGATGAGCCGTCCGGTTATCGTTGCCCCGTCGATTTTGTCGGCCGATTTCGGCCGGCTCGCCGAGGAAGTGCGCGCGGTCGACAAGGCGGGGGCCGACTGGATCCATGTCGACGTCATGGACGGGCGTTTCGTGCCGAACATCACAATCGGCCCAGTCGTCATCGAGGCAGTGAGAAAAGCCACAACGAAGCCGGTCGATGTGCATCTGATGATTGTCGAGCCGGAGCGTTACGTGGAGGACTTTGCCCGGGCGGGCGCGGATCATCTGTCGGTCCACTGCGAGCCCGGCGCGACAATCCATCTGCACAGGACGCTGGCGCAGATTCGTGACCTCGGGAAGACCGCAGGCGTCGTGCTGAACCCGGCGACTCCTCTGGCGATGATCGAATATGTGCTCGACCTCTGCGGCGTCGTGCTGATCATGACGGTCAATCCGGGTTTCGGCGGCCAGCAATTCCTGCCCGAAATGCTGCCCAAGATCCGCGCGCTCCGACGATTGTGCGACGAGCGCGGCCTCGAGCCCGTCATCGAGGTCGACGGCGGCTTGGGCGGCGAGAACGCCTGGCAGGTCCTCGACGCCGGGGCGAACGCCATCGTCGCCGGATCTCACGTGTTTAACGCGCCGGATTACGGGCAGGCGATTTGGTCGATCCGCAAGTCGGTGCGTCCTCGATCCACTCAACCTCGTCATTCGCGCGAAAGCGCTGGGCTGTCCGAGAAGAATTGAGGGATAACTTTGCCGGCAAATTCGCGTCTGACGACCCACTCTTCTACCCTCTCCCCCCGCCGGCCGGGGGAGAGGGCAGGGTGAGGGGGGCTGACGGCGAAGATCGTGGCGCCGCCCACCTCACCTTCCCGCCGCTACGCGACGGGCCCCTCCCTCTCCCCCCTTTAGGGGGGAGAGGGGCTCTCTCTCGAAAGCAAGTGAGGGCGACGGCGGCACTTTCGATCGAGCAGGATGGCGACCGGCCACCGGCTTCAATTCCCCGGACAACCCTGCGGTTGCGCGGGGATGACGATGATGAAATGAATTTTCGGCCGGTCCGAGGAGCGTAAATGCCGCAGACATCCGCAACGGTCGAGGTGGCCAAGGATTCCGAAGCTTTGGCCCACCGTGCCGCCGGGTGGATCACCGATCTGGCCGCCGCCAGCCGCGACGGGTTCGCGATCTGCCTGTCGGGCGGCTCGACCCCGCGCCGGCTCTACCAGCTGCTAGCCGAAAGCCCGTACGGCGATGCCCTGCCGTGGGACCGCATCCACTGGTTCTGGGGCGACGAACGCTTTGTCCCGTGGAACCACCCGGACAGCAATTACGGGATGGTGCGCGCCGCGTTGCTTGGGCGAGTGCCCGTTCCGCCCGGCAACATCCACGGCATCCCCGCGAACGGCACGCCGGCGGATGCCGCCGCCGCGTATGAGCGGGTGCTGAAATCCCATTACGGTTCAGAAAGCCTCGATCCTACCCGACCGTTCTTCGACATTCAGATCCTCGGGCTGGGGCCGGACGGGCACACTGCCTCGCTGATCCCGGGCACGAGCGTGCTCGAGGAGCGGCATCGATGGGTTGCCGAAGTGATCGGCGGCCGGCCGGAGCCCCGTATTACCCTGACCTACCCGGCGCTCGAGAGCAGCCGCCATACGGCTTTTCTCGTGGCCGGGGCGGAAAAGCGGGAGACACTAGCCAGAGCTCTGGCGGGGGATCAGGCATTGCCCGCCGCCCGCCTACGACCGGTCGGTGAGCTGACCTGGTTTGTCGATGAGGCAGCGCGACCACGACCATGACGCCTAACCGCAACGAGCTGAAGCGCGCAGCCGCGATGCGCGCGATCGAGGAAGTCGAGGACGGCATGGTCCTCGGGCTCGGAACCGGATCGACGGCCTTCTTCGTGGTCGAGGGGCTGGGGCGCCGCGTTGCCGCCGGACTCCGGGTGGTGGGCATCCCGACCTCCGAACGCACGGCAGCCCAGGCTCGCGGACTTGGCATTCCGATCGCGACCTTTGCGGAATATCAAAACCTCGATCTGACGATCGACGGTGCGGACGAGGTCGAGCTCGGCACCCTCGATCTGATCAAAGGGCTCGGAGGGGCGTTGCTGCGCGAGAAGATCGTCGCTGCTGCGAGCCGCCGGCTGGTAATCGTCGTCGACCAAGAAAAGCTGGTCGAGCGGCTCGGCGAGCATACCCCGGTGCCGATCGAAGTCACAGAATTCGGCTGGCAGGCGACTGCGGTCGCGCTGGCCAAGCTCGGCTGCATCCCCGAGCGGCGCTACACGCTCGGGGAGCAACCTTACGTTACCGATAGCGGCAATTACATCCTCGACTGCCGGTTTGGCCCGCTGACCGATCCGGGCGAAGTCGAAAAAAATATCGCGATGACCGTTGGGACCGTCGAGAGCGGGCTTTTTGTCGGCCGCAGCTCGATGGTGATCGTGGCTACGACAACGGGTGTCGAAGTTCTGACGCCCCCCACAGCGAAGCGCTTGTAGGACACACAAAGAGGCCGCCCCAGGCGGCCTCCAGTGTTCGGCTGAACTTCTTCAGCGGCCGGATTCGCTGCGCTCGTTCCGACGCGCGGTTGATGAGCCCGTGTAAGGCTCGTCCTGGTGGAAGCTGGCGAGGCATTGTTGACGGAGTTCCGGGTCTGTGATCGGCCCGCACTCCTTGCGCATCCGCGCCTGCCGGAACCCGCGATTGGTTTCGAGCAGCCGGTCGTATCGCTGGCTCTGAATCACGTTTTGCCGCGCCGACCAAGACGGTGTCATATCGCCGGGATTGGTTTGCGGGCCGTTGGTCACCACCTCGGTGCCGGGCGCATCAGGGGCGGCCATTTGGGCGTGAGCCGAGAGGGTCGCAACCGCGGTCAGGCACACGGTTGCGAACGCAAAGCTGGTCGCAGTCTTCAGTAGCATGACAATCACCTCGTGAGGTTGTTACCCCCGAGGTGGAAAACGCCTGAGCAGCTTTCCGTGTTCCGCGAAAGCGATGTGGCAAAAAGCAGTCGTACGTACAAGGCCGCTCCAAGCGGAGCGGCCCTCACGCAATCCTTGACGGCTCAGCGTCCGGCGTTGCTCCGGTAATGGTGCCGCGCCGAGGTCGACGAGCCGTAACCTGTGGCGGCCCCGGCCGGCTCGTATTGGGCAAAGCTGTCGAGGCACTGTTGGTGAAGTTGCGGATCAGTTATGGGGCCGCACTCCTTGCGCATGCGGGCTTGGCGAAATCCGCGGTTGCTTTCCAGCAGCCGATCATAATGTTCACTTGCGATGACGTTCCGCCGCGCGGACCAGTCCGGGGGCGGGGAAGTCTGCGGGACGTTGGTCGCCATATCGGTGTTGCTGGTGCCGGCCGCGGAGGGCGCAGTCGGGTAATCCGGATAGGGCTGCGCGGCCCCCGGCGCGCCACCGGTATAAGGGGTCAGGCCGGGACCACCGGGATTGGGACCCGGTGTTCCCATAGAGTTCCCACCTGGATCATCCGCCGGCGCCGCGGTCTCATAGGCCGTCTGCGCGTGTGCCGCCGGCAGGGTCGCGATCCCGGTCAGTCAAGCGGCCGTAAAGGCCAAGCATGCTGCACGTTTGATCATCATGACTGTTCGCCTCGTTGCGTGTTGATCAAGCTGAGAACGACCAAGACCGTGTTCCCGATGCGTCCGGGCCCGGTGAAAAAAAGTAAAGCCCGAGCTCAGAACGTCGGGTCGGCGAGACTGCGACGGCGGCAGGCGGCGCGCAGGGTATTGAGCACCAGGCAGGCAATCGTCATCGGCCCGACCCCGCCGGGTACCGGAGTAATCGTCCCGGCGACCGCGCTGACGGACGCAAAATCGACGTCGCCGACAACCCGGCTGCGTCTGTCGGAATCCGCCGCCGGGTTTATGCCGACGTCGATGATTGTCGCTCCCGGCTTCACCCAGTCGGCGCTGACCATCCCGGGCTGCCCGGCCGCGGCGATCAGAATGTCGGCATGTCGGGAGATATCGCGGGCATCGTGCGTTTTGGAGTGGATCACCGTGACCGTGCAGTCAGCGGCGATCAGCAACGCCGCCAGCGGTTTTCCGACGATGTTGGAGCGGCCGAGAACGACAGCATCGAGCCCGGTCAGGTCGCGGTGCACCGTGCGCAGCAAGCGCAGACAGCCTTGAGGTGTGCACGGCACCATCGTCGGAAGACCGCTCCACAACCGCCCGACATTGAGCGGGTGGAACCCGTCCACGTCTTTGGCCGGGTCGATGGCAGAGGCAATCCGGTGGGGGTCGATCTGACACGGCAGCGGTAATTGAACCAGCACCCCGTCGACGCGGTCGTCCTGGTTCAGTCTTTCGATCTCGGCGAGCAGGCCGGCTTCCGAGATGTCACCCGGCAAACGGGTGTCGAATGCGGCAATCCCCGAATTGGCGCAAGCTTGACCTTTGAATCGGATATAGACTTGGCTCGCCCGGTCTTCCCCGACCAGAACGGTAGCGAGACCCGGGGCGATCCCAATCTCCCGGCGCAGATGCGCCGCCAACTCGGCTGCGCGCTGCCGCAGCCCGGCAGCTATCGCAGCCCCGTCGATAACCGTTGCCTGCGGCACTCTGGTCTCCTCTCTTCCGCCGACCTGTCGGGCGGCTGACACTACTCAATGGAGGAGATCGGTGTAAGAATCATAAGAAACTGTCGTCAGCTTCTGCCGTGATGACGGCTGGCATGGGTTGCACCGTGCTCGCGCGCTTCGGCGATCTCACGACCGACTAGCTTGTTGAAGTTGCTGCGCTGGTCGCTCGCGGTTTCCTCCTGATAGAGCAGCGCCAGGTTCGGCTCGTCGAACTTCTCGAAAAATTCGTTCCAGGTGATCTCTTCGAGATTGTTGTCCTTCGCATTCGGGGCGCCGGGAAATTCGATGCGGATTATCCCGGTACCGTCCTTCGACTGCGTCGAGCGGACCGTGGCGGGCCGTCCACCGCGGGTCTCCGCCCATTTGCGGATCTCGTCGTGGTCCGTCGTGACCTTTGCCTGAGCCATGTCCATTTCCTCTGTAAAGGCCGGCCCGCTGCCGTTGTGCATTCGGGCCTCTCGCTGAGAACAGAGGCGGCGGGGGTGGAGTTCAGCTAGTCTCGCGCTACTGGAGTTGGGTAAGCCACGATGACAATCGCGAGCTATCATTGCCCCGCCTGCGGGCGCGTCTACCCCGCCGACCGGCCGCTGTGGCGGTGCGATTGCGGCAGTCACCTCAATCTGAGGCCCGGCCGGGGCTTCGGGCGCGGCGAGATTGTTGCGGCGAATGCCTCGCTTTGGCGCTACACGGCCGCGCTGGCGGTGTCGGGAGAGCCGCGGATCTCGCTCGGTGAAGGATGGACACCGCTCGTGCCGCGTAATTGGCAGGGTGCAAGGATCCACTTCAAGCTCGAGTCACAGATGCCGACCGGGTCCTTCAAGGACCGCGGTACGGCGGTCATGCTCAATCATTTGCTCGAAGTCGGGGTCGGGCCTCTCCACGAGGATTCTTCGGGCAATGCCGGCGCTTCGATCGCCACTTACGCAGCGGCAGCGGGGATTCGGTGCCGCATCTTTGTCCCGGCCGCGGCGCCCCGTGCCAAGCTGGTGCAGATCGCCGCCTCGGGGGCCGATGTCCGGCCGATCCCCGGCACGCGGCAGGACGTTACCGAGGCGGCGCTCGCGGCTGTCGGCGAAAGCTTTTAC
>Ga0210400_10003142_pt1 | contig 14759 bp, 15 predicted proteins | sample IncBWH26MmetaG_FD_155456 | JGI IMG/M metagenome (GOLD analysis project Ga0210400, IMG submission 155456) | Forest soil microbial communities from Barre Woods Harvard Forest LTER site, Petersham, Massachusetts, United States - Inc-BW-H-26-M | ecosystem: Environmental > Terrestrial > Soil >... | reverse complement strand
AGCCGAGCCCGAACGCCGCGCCGATCAGCCCCATGCCGCGGGCGCGTTTTTCGGGTGGCGTCACATCGGCGATGTAGGCCTGCGCCGCCGCGATATTGCCGGCGCAGAGGCCGGCGAAGGCGCGCGCCGCGAACAGCATCCACAATGCGCTGGCGAAGCCCATCAAGAGATAGGCGAGCGCGGCTGCCGCCATGCTCGCCATCAGCACCGGCCGCCGCCCGATCCGGTCGCTCAGACGTCCCCAGAACGGCGCCGAGATCATCGCCATCAGCGAGAACACGGCCATCAGGATCGTCACCAGCTGCGGCGAGGCACCAAATCGCTCGGCATAGAACGGCAGCAGCGGGATGATCAGCCCGAACCCGACGAGGTCGACAAAGACGATGAGAAAGAGGATTGGCATTGAGTCCCGTTGATATCCCGCCGGTATCGCGCCGAACAAGGCCCGATTGCCGTTGCCGGTCATTCGGCCGGGTGGCGGCACAACCCGCACCGGAATCGCGGCGATCCGAGGGCGGTCGGGCGAATATGGCTAAAAACCGGTTTGTTTATTCGCCTTTTTCGGAATGGTTTCTCGCGATGGGGTCGCCGCGTTTAACCCGCTGTTAAGCGCCGTGGGGTCTTCTTGCGTCGTCAACTCGGCCCAGGAGAGTGGAAATGACCTTCTTTCAACGTTTGTTGCGCGACGATAGCGGCGCCACCGCCATCGAATATGGTCTGATTGCCGCCCTGATCGCGGTTGCCGCCGTCACCGTGCTCGGCACCGTCGGCACCAATCTGACCAGCACGTTCGGCACCGTCGCCACGAACCTGTAACGACGCCGCGCCGCGCCGCCATGGCGGCGCGGCCCGCGTATCGCAGGATCGGCTCGATCGGGCGTCATGCCCGATCAAAGCCGAACCGGTAATCGGCAGAGCGGCCGCCCGTGGGCGGCCGATCTTTTTTGTGCAGCCGCCTCTTGCAGTTCATCTGATTGCGCGCACTAAATTAGCGTTAACAAGGTGGACCGCGGGAGGACGGCGATGCAGCTCGGCAAGCTCGGCGTTTGGGCGTCGATGGACGTGATGACCGCCGCCGAGGCCGCGGCCTTCGCCCAGCGGGTCGAAGGCTGGGGCTACGCCGCCTTGTGGCTGCCCGAGAGCCGCGGCCGCAACGTTCTGGCGCATTCGGCCTGGCTTCTCGCGAACACCAGCGAGCTGATCATCGCGCCGGGGATCGCCAATATCTATGCCCGCGATCCGATGGCGATGGCGAACGGACAGCGCGGCCTCAACGAGCAATCGGGCGGCCGCTTTCTGCTCGGGGTCGGCGTGTCGCATGCACCGACCGTGACCGGGCTGCGCGGCCACACCTACGGCAAGCCGGTGGCGACGATGCGCGCCTATCTCGAAGCGATGCATGCCGCGCCCTATCTGGCGCCGGATCCGCCGGAGCGGCCGCTGACCATCGTCGCGGCGCTCCGGCCGCGCATGATGGCGCTGTCCGGCGAGCTCGCCGACGGAGCTCATCCCTACAACGTGCCGCCCGAACACACCGCCGAGGCGCGGCGCATCCTCGGACCCGGCAAGCTGCTCTGCCCCGAGGTATGGGTCCTGTTGGAGAGCGACGCCGAGAAGGCGCGGTCCGCCGCCCGCCAGGCGCTTGGCCCCTATATGCGGCTCGACAATTACGTCAACAATTGGCGGCGGCTCGGCTTTGGCGACGAGGATTTCGCCGACGGCGGGTCCGCGCGCTTCATCGACGCCAATGTCGCCTGGGGCACCGAGGCGGCGATCCGCCAGCGCATCCAGGAGCATTGGGACGCCGGCGCCGACCATGTCTGCATCCAGTCGATCAGCCCGGACGGCTCGCGCCGCCCCGACGAGAAGATCCTCGCCATGCTCGCGCCGGGAGGCAGGCGCTAGCCGGCCGGCCTTGACGGCATCTGTCGCGCGCCCGACATTCTCCGAGCGCCCGTCCACGAGAACACGCGGCACCGGGACAAGCCTGTCAGAAGCGACAAAGGTCAACCATGTATTCCGAAACGACCCGCTCGATCAAAGTCACGGTCCGGCCGTTCTATCTCGACCAGCACTCCTCGCCAGCCGATGGGCATTACGTCTGGGCCTATCACGTGCGCATCGAAAATGTCGGGCTTGAGACAGTGCAGTTGCGCCGCCGCCATTGGCGGATCACTGACGGCTTCGGCCGGCTGCAGGAGGTGCGCGGTCCCGGGGTGGTCGGCGAGCAGCCGATGCTCGGACCGGGTGAGAGCTTCGAGTACACCAGCAGCTGCCCGCTGGCGACCCCCTCCGGCTTCATGGTCGGCGATTACGAAATGGAGACCCGCGGCGGCGAGAACTTCCTGGTGCAGGTCCCGGCCTTCTCGCTCGACACGCCGCAGCAGCAAAGCCGCCCGAATTGACTTTCGCGAACTGACCCCCAGCGCGAAGCCGGAGCGGCGAACGCGCCCTCGCTTTGCGAGAAAGAGAGAGTTATGTCCGTTGCCGAATCCCTGCCGCGAGCGGCCGAGCGGAAATCGCGCGCCAAGCAGCCCACGCGGGTTCGCCGGCCATCCCGCGAGGATGCCCTCGAGGCGGTGCGCACCTTGATCCGCTGGGCCGGCGACGACCCCCATCGCGAGGGTCTCGTCGGCACCCCCGACCGGGTCGTCCGCTCCTATGCCGAGTTCTTCAGCGGCTACGACGAGGATCCGGTGGCGCTGTTGCAGCGCACCTTCGAGGAGACCGACGGCTACGACGAGATCGTCATGCTGAAGGATATCCGCTTCGAGTCGCATTGCGAGCACCACATCGCCCCGATCATCGGCAAGGTCCACATCGCGTATCTGCCAAGCAACCGGGTGGTCGGCATCTCGAAGCTGGCGCGGCTCGTCGAGGTCTATGCCAAGCGGCTGCAGATCCAGGAAAAGATGACGGCGCAGATCGCCAATACGCTGGACGAGGTGTTGCAGCCGAAAGGCGTCGCGGTCGTCATCGAGGCGGCGCATCAATGCATGACGACGCGCGGCGTGCACAAGCCCGGGGTCAGCATGGTGACCAGCCGGATGCTCGGCGAGTTCCGCACCGATCCCCTGTCGCGGCGCGAGGTGCTGTCGATGATCGGCACGCCTGGCGGCGGGAGCTGCGAACACGTCTGAGGACCAGGCCGAGACGCGGCTTGCCGCGGCGGTCGAGATCCTCGACCGCCTGGTGGCGTTCGACACGACCTCGTCGCGCTCGAACCTCGAGCTGATCGGCTGGGTCGCCGATTATCTCGACCGCCATGGGATCCCGCACACGCGCAGCAGCGCCGGCGAGGGCAAGGCCAATCTGTATGCGACGATCGGCCCCAATGACCGCGGCGGCGTGCTGTTGTCGGGCCATACCGACGTGGTGCCGGTCGCCGGTCAGGCGTGGACCAGCGATCCGTTCCGGCTGATCGAGCGGGATGGTCGGTTCTTCGCGCGCGGCGCAGCCGATATGAAGGGGTTTCTCGCGCTGGTACTGGCCCTGGTGCCGGAGATGATCCAGCACGAGCTCAAGGTGCCATTGCACATCGCCTTCACCCATGACGAGGAGACCGGCTGCTTTGGCGCGCCGGCCTTGATCCGCGCGTTGCCCAAGAGCGCGGCGCGGCCGATGCTGGCGATCGTCGGCGAGCCGACCTCGATGCAGATCGCCAACGCACAGAAGGGCTGCTCGTTCTTCCGCACCCGGGTGTCGGGGCGCGAGGGGCATTCGAGCGCGCCGGGGCACGGCGTCAATGCGATCCTCGCCGCCGCCGAGATCATCGCCGAGATCGCCCGCATCGGCGCCGAAGCGCGCGCCCGCGCCCGGCCGGAAAGCGGCTTCGACCCGCCGCATACGACATTGTCGGTCGGGACGATCGCCGGCGGCACCGCGGTCAACATCATCGCCCGCGACTGCGCCTTCGACTGGGATATGCGCAATGTGCCGGAAGACGATGCGGCGGCGCTGAAGGCGCGCATCGACAGCTTCATCGCGACCGACCTGTTGCCGCGGATGCGGGCGGTCTATCCCGAGGCGGGGGTCGCGACCGAGACGATCGTCGACGTGCCGCCGCTGGTGCCGGAGCCGGGCTCGCCGGCCGAGGCGCTGGCCCGCCGTCTGACCGGCGCCAACACGACGACGACCGTCTCCTTCGCCACCGAGGCCGGGCTTTATCAGCAGGCCGGAATTCCGGCGATCGTCTGCGGCCCGGGCTCGATCGACGTCGCGCACAAGCCCGACGAATTCATCACCCGCACCGAACTGGCCGCCGGTCAGGCTTTTCTCGACCGGCTGCTGCACTGGGCCCGGCGCGGCGTGTAGACCGTCGAAGCGACATTGCCGCGTATGGAGCCCAGGGAACAGGTGAGAGCTTCCCCTGGACATCCGCTTTTGCACGGTGACGTGATAATGCTTCGGGTTAAACGTGAAATAGCAAATATGATTCAGGTATTTACATTTTTAACTTGACAATCCGGATAGGATGTGGTCCAAGAGAGCACGCTTCTACAATCCGGATTGAAGCCACGCACGGCCGCGAAAGCGCAGGTGTGAGGCCTCTATGCGAGTTTTCTATAGTGAGTCTTCGCGCAGAGAAGGGGCAAGCTCGGCGATCGGCAGGCCACCCCCTCGGGAGAAGATTGTTGCAGAAACATCGCCGATAATTTGCTGTTATCGCCGCTATTACCTCGCTGTTATTTTTGCTGTTGTTCTGCCGAAGTACGAGCAATTTCAGTTGGTTGAACCGATGCCCAAAATAGCGGCCCTGCCCAACGGCGGCCGCGCGGCGAGCCGCGTCTAGCCGATCAGCCCGGTGGCGGCACCGGGACGGGCGGCGGCGCGGGAAGCGGTGGCGGCTCGGGAGCCGGGATCTCGCGGGCTTCGATTTCCCCCGGCGGGGTCCCGAAGGTGAGCCGGACGCGGTAATGCGCCCAGTCGCGGCGGTAGGCGATCGGGTCGGGCAGCGGGATTTCCGCCTGCGATACCGTCGCCAGCAATTGCACCTGGCTGCGCAAGGCCGCGTTGGCCTCGGCGTTCGGGGTGGTCAGCGCCGTCGCGGCGTTCGATCCGGCGAGGGTGGTTTCCCACGGGTTGCCGGCGACCCACTGCCCGGCCGCGGCGCGCGGGCTGGCATCTACGTTGATCCAATCGGCCGGAGACGTCCCGCCCTCCGGCGCGACCAGCTCGGCGGCGCGCAATGGCAGGCGATCGATCACGTTGATCGTGATCGTGTCGGCAAGGCCGCCGCTGGGAAATCCGACTTGCAGTTGGGCGCTCGCCCCGGGAGGCGGCGGTGCGCTGTCGCCTGCGGCGCAGGCGCCGAGGATTACGAGCGGCAGCAGGACAAGGATCAGGCGGCGGCGCATCGCGTTCCCGGGAAATGTCCGGGCCGGTGTAGCGCGAAGCGCGCGGGCGCGAAAGGGCCTGGCTCCTCGGCGATGACAGGAGCCGAGCCGCGGTGCACTATCGGCGAAGGTGGCGAAGGAGGTCGCGATGACGGACGGGGTGGCTCTGCGCACCGAGGATATCGGCACGGTCCACGACCAGTTCTTTACGCTGCCTGATTTCCGACTTGCGAACGGCGCGGTGCTGCCGGAGGCGAAGATCGTTTACGAAACCCATGGCCGGCTCGCGCCGCCAGAGGGACCAAACGGTGGCCGAAACGCGGTGCTGATCACGCACGGCTATACCGGCAGCCATCACGCCGCCGGGCGCAACCCGGCCAATGGCAACCAGCCGGGCTCGTGGGATGGGCTGATCGGCCCGGGCAAGGCGATCGACACCGACAAATTGTTTGTCGTCGCGTCGAACATGCTGGGCTCGTCCTTCGGCTCGACCAACGCGGCGAGCCTCAATCCGGCGACCGGCGAGCCCTACGGCCCCGATTTCCCGGCGATCGGCATCCGCGACATCGTCGCGGCGCAGAAGGCGCTTCTCGACTCGCTCGGGGTCAAGCACCTCGTCGCGATCGCCGGCCCGTCCTATGGCGGCTACCAGGCGTATCAATGGGCCGTCGCCTACCCCGACTTCATGGACGGGATCGTGCCGGTCAACACCGCGCCCTGGGCGTCGGTCAATACCGACAAGCAGCTGGCGGAAGTAGAGGCGCGGCTCGCCACCGACCCGGAATGGCATGGCGGGCGCTACTATGGCAAAGGTGGCGCCAAGACCATGCTGACCGAGATCCGGGTCGAGACATTGAAGCGCTACGGCATCGAGGCGAATTTGACGCCGCGCTATCCCGATCCGGCCGAACGCGAGGCGGCGATCCGCCAGCTCGCCGCCAATTGGGCGCGGAACTGGGACGCCCATTCGCTGATCATCCTGCGCCGCGCGCTGCTCGGCTTCGACACGCGGCCCGATTTCTCGAAGATCAAGGCCAGGGTGCTGTACATCCTGTGCCGCAGCGATGCGCTGTTCCCGCCGAAGATCGCGCCGGCCGTCATGCAGGCGCTGAAGGAAGCGGGGGTCGAGGCGCGCTATTTCGAGCTCGACAGCGATCTCGGGCATTCATCGAGCGGCCCGGAACACGCGAAATGGTCGCCGGTCTTGCGCGAATTCCTGGCGCCGCTCGTCGCCCGACTCAACTAATTTGGGGTCAGTTGATCCGGTCAGTGATAACCGATATCGCCGCGAACCTTGCCGCGGAACACCCAGTACGACCAGCCCGTGTACATCAGGATGACCGGGATCAAAAACAGCGCGCCGATCAACAGAAAGGCCTGCGTGTTCGGCGATGCCGCGGCCTCCCATAAAGTGAATTTGTACGGCACGATCATCGGCCACAGGCTGATCCCGATACCGAGATAGCATAAGAGGAACAAGCCGATCGCGCCGGCGAAGGGGGCGGCCTCCGACCGGTTGTTCAACGACCGCCACTCCCAGATCGCCAACAGCAGGGTCAGGATCGGGATCGGCGACAGATAGAGGATGTTGGGCCAGGAAAACCAGCGGAACGCGATATCGAGCGCCAACAGCGGCGTCAATATACTGACCAGTGCGATCGCCAGGAGCACGCCGCCAAAGCACCAACGCCCGAGCCGCCGCGCCCAATCCTGCAGTTCACCCTCGGTCTTCAGCACCAGCCAGCCGGCGCCGAGCAGCGCGTAGCCGAACAGCAGCGAGACGCCGGTCAGGATCGAAAACGGCGTAAAGCAATCCAGCGAGCCCCCGGCGAAATTGCGGCCCGAGACCTCGAAGCCCTGGATGAACGCGCCCAGCACGATCCCCTGGGAGAAGGTGGCGAGCGCCGAGCCGAGGCAGAAAGCGTAATCCCAGAACGTCCGGTGGGGCGCGTCCCTGTAGCGGAACTCGAAGGCGACGCCGCGGAAAGCAAGCGCCAACAACATGCCGAAGAGCGGGAAATAGACCGCTGGCATGATGATCGCGAAGGCCAGCGGAAACGCCGAGAACAACCCGATCCCGCCGAGCACCAGCCAGGTTTCATTGCCGTCCCAGATCGGCGCGATCGAGTTCATCACCAAATTCCGCGAGGTGCGGTCGAAGGTAAATCCGTAGAGGATGCCGACCCCGAGGTCGAACCCGTCCAGCAGCACGTAAAAGAACACGCCGAGGCCGAGGATGACGGTCCATATCGGCACGAAATCGAGCATTGGCACGCTCATGGCAGCGCCTCGGGTTCCGCCGCGCGCAAGGCGCTGACGGGCAGCCCCGGGCGGCCGCCTTCAACCGGGTCGGGTTCGGGGCCGGGGGCCAGCGGCCCGCTGCGCACGAGCCGCGCCATCAACGCGACTCCGACCGGGAAGATCACGAGATAGACGATGCCGTAACCGACCAGCGAGATCAGCACGTCGTTGCCGGTCAGGGACGGCGAGACCGAATCGGCGGTGCGCATCAGGCCATACACCGTCCAGGGTTGGCGGCCGACCTCGGTTGTCGTCCAGCCGGCGATGACCGCGATAAACCCGAGCGGCATCGAGAACTCGCAACAGCGCAGGAACCATCTCGACGAGTAGAGCCGGCGGCTCGCCCGAACCCACCAGCTGGCGACCACCAGAGCCAGCATCAACAATCCGATCCCCACCATGATGCGGAAGGCGAAAAACGGGATCGCGACCGGCGGGCGCTCGTCGGCTGGCCACTCCTTCAACCCGCGCACATTGCCGTGCACGTCATGCGTCAGAATGAGGCTGCCGAGGTACGGGATCTCGACGGCGTAGCGGTTGCTCTCGGTTTTGGCGTCGGGAATTGCGAAGAGGGTGAGCGGGGCGGCGCTGACGGTATCCCAGCGCCCCTCGACCGCGGCGATCTTTGCCGGCTGGTATTGGAAGCTGTTGAGACCGTGCTGGTCGCCCAGAAAAATCTGTAGCGGGACGAGGATCGTCAGCAGCCACAATGTCATCGACAGCATGCTGCGGCCTTCCTCGACGAAGCGGTCGCGGAGGAGATACCACGCGCCGACCCCGATCACGACGAAGCCGGTCGTCACGTAGAACGCGACGACGGTGTGGGCGAGGCGGTAGAGGAAGGATGGGTTGAAGATGATCTTCAGCCAATCCTGCGGAAAGAAGCGCCCATCGATGATTTCGTACCCTGCCGGGGTCTGCATCCAGCTATTGGTCGACAGGATCCAGAAGGCGGAGAACAAGGTTCCTCCCGCCACCATCAATGCCGCGACCAGATGCGCCCAGGGCGGCACCAGCCGGCGCCCGAACAGCAGCACGCCTAGAAAGGCGGCCTCGAGAAAGAAGGCGGTCAGCCCCTCATAGGCGAGGAGCGGCGACAGCACATTGGCGGTCGCGTCGGAAAAGCGGCTCCAATTGGTGCCGAACTGGAACGGCATGACGATGCCGGATACGACGCCCATGCCGAAAGAGATTGCGAAGATCCGGATCCAGAACGTCGACAGGCGGAAATAAACTTGGCGTCCCGTCGTGAAACTCAGCGCTTCGAGCACTGCGATATAGCTGGCAAGCCCGATGGTGAAGGCCGGCAGCAGAATGTGCCAGGCGACCACCCAGGCGAACTGCAGCCGCGACAAGAAGAGTGGATCGAGTTCCATTGCCGTATCTATCGGGCGGCAGTGTGATGGCTGCCGAGCCAGGCGACCGCCGCATTGAGCTGGGCATCCTGCGCCGTGCCAATGACCTTCGGGTTAATCGGATGGTCGGTCTCGCCGGTCACGGTGCCCGCCCCGGTCGCGGTGCTGGCCGGCGTGCGTCTGCGCGGCGCCAGCGCCCCCGTTGCCTTCAGCGAGCCGAACAGGTCGCTCTCATAGGTCACGACGGCGTTGGCGACCTGCTGCTCCTTGGGCACCGGCACGATCTGGTCGGGGGCGATGCCGTGGCCTTGGATCGATTGGCCCGACGGCGTGTAGTAGAGCGCCGTCGTCAGACGCAGCGCGCCGCGGCCGTCAAGCGGAATGATGCTCTGCACCGAGCCCTTGCCGAAGCTGTGGGTGCCCAGGATTGTGGCGCGGCGGTTGTCCTGCAACGCGCCGGCGACAATCTCCGATGCCGAGGCCGAGGCGCCGTTGATCAGCACGACCATTGGTGTGCCGCGGATCAAATCGCCGTTGGGCGGCGCGTCATAGATCCGGTTTTCACTGGCGTCGCGCCCGCGGGTCGTCACCACCGTGCCGGAATCGAGAAACTCGCTGGCGACGTCGATCGCCGCGTCGAGCAAGCCGCCGGCATCGTTGCGCAGGTCGAGCACGAAGCCGGCGAAATTTCCGCCGGCCTGCTGACGCAACCGCGCGATCGCGCGGCGCAGCTCGCCGGGTGTGGTCTCGTCGAATGTGCTGATCCGGACATAGCCGATGCGCCCCGGCTTCAGCGCCGATTTGACCGATTCGACGCGGATGATCGCGCGGGTGATCGGCACGTCGAATTGCGGCCGGTTGGTCCGCGCGATGGTCAACACAACCTTGCTGCCGGGAGGGCCGCGCAGGCGGCGCACGACCTCGCCGATATCCATGCCCACGATCGCCTGCCCGTCGGCCTTGACGATGCGGTCGCCTGGCTCGATGCCGGCGGAGGCGGCCGGGGTTCCCTCGATCGCCGAGACGACCTGCGGCACTCCTTCCTCGACCGAGACCTCGATGCCGATGCCGCCGAACTGGCCGCTGGTGGTGGCCATCAGCTCGCGGTACTCGTTCTCGGTCATGTAATCGGAGTGCGGATCGAGCTTGCTCAACATGCCCTTCAGCGCGCCGCTCACCATCTTGTCCGGCTCGACCGGCACGACATAGCTGGTCTGGACCTGCTTCATCGCATCCTGGACGAGGCCGAGATCGCCGGATGTCGGATCGCCGCCGAGCGGACCGCATCCGCCCGCGCCGAGTACCAGCGCGAGCCAGACAGCGCGCGGCCAGACGGCACGAGGCCAGACAGCACGAGAAAGGATGGCGATCGCCATCAGCGGGCGGGGGCCGGTCACGTTTCGTGATCGGGTTGGCGGTCCGGATGCGCGGCCGCGAAGGCGTCGAGGTTCAGGCAGGTCCGGTAGATCCGGAGGATCGTCGGATAGGGCGTCAGGTCGAGGCTCTTGTAGCGATAGGCATTGAATACCTGCGGCACGAGGGCGATGTCGGCGAGCCCCGGCGCGTCGCCATGGCAGAAAGTGCCGGTCTGTGCGTCACCGGCCAACAATTGTTCCAAGGCGCCGAACCCCTCCGTGATCCAGTGATTGTACCAGGTCTCGACCGCCGCCTCGTCGTGGCCGAGCGGCCGGTGCAGATAGCGCAGCACCCGCAGATTGTTGATCGGATGGATGTCGCAGGCGACAATCGCCGCCAATGCCCGGACGCGAGCCCGACCGAGAGGGTCGCTCGGCAGCAGTGGCGGCACTGGATACGTCTCGTCGAGATACTCGATGATCGGCAATGACTGGGCGAGCACCGCCCCATCGGTCTCCAGCGCCGGCACCAGGCCCTGCGGGTTGACGCCACGGAAGCTCGGCTGCCGCTGATCGCCGCGCCGCAAATGGATGAAGGCGCTCTCGTAGTCGAGCTTTTTCACGTTCAGGGCGATGCGCACCCGGAAGGCGGCGGACGAGCGAAAATAGCCGTAGAGTTTCATGACCCCCCTGATCGGCCGACTGCGCGGCCAGCGGCGCGAAATTACTCCCCCGATGGCGCGGCGGGAAGGCTCCGCGGACATGCTCCTCCGCGGCGGGCGATTCGCTGATTTTTAACCGAGAGTACAACGAGCGATTCGCCGAACGGCGAATCGGGTCAGCCCTGGACGCCCCCAGGGCCGATGAATTTTTCGACCGTCGCGAGAAATTCGCGCAGCATGATCGGCTTCGCAATATAGGCGTCGCAGCCGCTGTCGAGCGCCCGGCGCTCGTCGCCCGCCATCGCAAAGGCGGTGACCGCGATCACTGGAATCGCCAGGGTCTGCGGGTCTTCCTTGAGCTGGCGCACGGCATCGAGCCCCGAGACGTCCGGCAGCTGAATGTCCATCAGGACCAGGTCGGGCCGGTGTTGACGCGCCAAGTCGAGCACCGCGGCGCCGCTGCCGGTCTTGACGATCTCATAGCCGTAGGCTTCCAGAACGTCGTTCAAGAGCTTCATATTCAGCTCATTGTCTTCGACGATCAGGATCCGTTTTGGCGCGGACCGTGGGGTCACATCGGATGACATCGATAAAGTTCTTCGCCCAGTGCTTCGTTACGACGCATCCGGTCGAGCGGATGATAAACTGAACCATCGAATTTTTTCGAAAATATTGGTTAATTCCGAAAAGTTCGCGAGGTCCTGCTGCCGCCCGCCAATTCTCGGCCAAGGCAGTTGACGCGCGGTAAAGAGGAGCCAAGAAAATGCGCGGGGCGCTCGTCTCCCTGATTGCCGCCGCCGCACTGGGCGCGGCGGCTCTGTCGACTTCAGCCTTTGCCCAGGACAACGCGGCGGTGGAGACGGCACATCGCCAGGCCATGCTCTCCCGGCTGCCGGCGGATGCCGCCAAGCGTGTGTTCGGGCTGGCGGTTACCCCCGCGCCCGGGCCGGCCCGGGCGATCGGCGACTATACGAAGGGCTGTGTCGCCGGCGCCGTGCAGCTGCCGCCGGACGGGCCAACCTGGCAGGTGACGCGGCCGTCGCGCAACCGCGCCTGGGGCCACCCGGTGTTGATCGCTTTCCTGGAGCGGGTCGCCGCCGCGCTTCCTTCCAGCGCCGGCTGGACAGGCCTCCTGGTCGGCGATATCGGGCAGCCGCGCGGCGGGCCGATGCTGACCGGGCACGCCTCGCACCAGGCTGGGCTCGACGCCGATATCTGGCTCACCCCGATGCCGGAGCGCCGGCTCAGCCCGGTCGAGCGCGATAATATCTCGGCGACCGATGTCGTCGCGGCGGGTGGCCGCGACATCGACCCGGCGGTATGGCGGCCGCAACACCGCCGGCTGCTCGAAGCCTTCGCCCGCGGACCCGAGGTGGAGCGCATCTTCGTCAATCCGGCCATCAAGCGCGCGCTGTGCCGTGAGGCCGGGGCGGACCGCGCCTGGCTGGGCCGCATTCGCCCGTGGTGGGGACACAACTATCATTTCCATATTCGTCTCGCCTGCCCGCGAGGCGATACCGAGTGCCACGACCAGGCGCCGCCGCCACCCGGCGATGGTTGCGGCGCCGATCTCGACTGGTGGTTCACGCAGGAAACCAAGCATCTGACCCCGCGGGAACCGGCGATTGGGCCTCGGGTATCCGAGCTGCCGGTCGGTTGCGCCGCGCTGGCGCGGGCGCCCTAGCGGCGAGCACGGTTTGCCGCCCGACGGCTCGATCCGGCGAAAACGTGATCAACCGGCTTCGGACCTATCCGAAGGGATAGGGCGGTTGACCTTTGGATTAGGGATGGTCGATAAGGTGGCGGCTGTCTCGGGGAATCAGCCCACCGCTGACCCGAGCCCTGGGATGGCCGGTCGGGCCGGGCTCTCCTGGGTGTTCCGGCCCGGCTGCCCTCCGGCCGGTCCTCGAACCGTTCACGCCGACCCGGCTGCCGCTCAGTGTAGCCGCGGCGCTTTCAGCATCCGCGTGCGGTCGGTCGACGGGATCCGCACCCGCATCGTGTCGTTGTCGCGCACGACCTGCAGCACCACTTCGCTGCCGGCCGGCCCGCTTGCCCACACCCGGCGCCAGAACGAGGCGAGGCTCGATACCGGTTCGTCGCGCACCGCGAGAATGCGGTCGCCCGGGCGCAAGCCGGTCTTCCCGGCCGGGCCGCGTTCCGACAGCCCGGCGACGACGATCGAATCGTCGACTTCGGTGGCATAGAGCCCGAGCCAGGGCCGCGGCGGCCGGTTGGGCCGGCCATACGTCAACAGATCATCGAGGATCGGCGGCAGCAGGTCGATCGGCACGATCATGTTGACGTCGCGGCGCAACTCGCGGCCGTTGGAATGCTGAACGTGCAGCGAGCCGATGCCGATCAGGCTGCCGTCGCCGGCGATCAGCGCGGCGCCGCCCCAGAACGGATGCGCCGGCGCGGTGAAGATCGCGCGATCGAGCAGGTACTCCCAATGGCCGGCGAATTCCTGACGGGCGACGACGGTGGCGGCGATCGCGTGGCGCCGGCCGCCTTCGGCCGCGATGATGGCGCGGTCGCCGGCCCCGACCCGCAATTCGTTCCCAAGCTCGATCGGCGACACCGAGAGGCGTCCCAGCGCCTGCACGAGGCCGAAGCCGGTTTCCTGGTCGTAACCCAGCACATGCCCCGGCACCGCGCCGCCGACGCTGGAGGTAAGCCAGAGCGACTCGGCCTCGGTAATCAGGTAGCCGATCGTCAGCACCAACCCGTCCTTGCGAATCAGGACGCCGCTGCCGGCCCGTTCGGTGCCGAGCGTGCCGGCGGTGAAGGCGTCTTCGGGAACGGTTGCGTGAACGCCGAGCACCGCGCCGAGCGCGCGGTCCAGATCAAACGCGCAGTCCTCAGGCTTCGGCTGAATCTCGGCCGGGATTTCCCATTCGATCGTTCGCGGCATCTTCGCAGCTCGCCGGTGATGATCTCTTATGATAACGCAGCAAGAGTGCGCCGCCACCCCGCGGTTGTCAAAAGCTTGGGACCGCCCACCTGAGGGGAACGGTCGCCGCAACGCCGTCGGCGCGACGGCCGATCGCTTGACAAGCGCCGCTCCGCGATTTAAATCAGCAGCACTCTCCGGTCGAGAGTGCTAACCGAATTTTTGTCAGAAGTACGAGGAGGTTCAAAATGGGATTCCGTCCGTTGCATGACCGCGTGCTGATCCGGCGCGTGGAAGCGGAGGAGAAGACCTCGGGCGGCATCATCATCCCCGACACGGCCAAGGAAAAGCCGATGGAGGGCGAGGTGGTTGCAGTGGGCCCCGGGGCTCGCGGCGAAGACGGCAAGCTTCAGCCGCTGGACGTCAAGGCAGGCGATCGCGTGTTGTTCGGCAAGTGGTCGGGAACCGAGGTCAAGCTCGACGGCGAAGACCTGATCATCATGAAAGAGTCGGACATCATGGGCGTGCTCGAGCAGACCGCCGCTCGCAAGGCCGCTTAAGGGAGTAGGAAAAATGGCTGCCAAGGAAGTTAGGTTTCACACCGACGCGCGCGACCGCATGTTGCGCGGCGTCGACATTCTCGCCAATGCGGTCAAGGTGACGCTCGGGCCCAAGGGCCGCAACGTCGTTCTCGACAAGTCGTTCGGCGCGCCGCGCATCACCAAGGACGGCGTCACCGTCGCCAAGGAGATCGAGCTCGCCGACAAGTTCGAGAACATGGGCGCCCAGATGGTCCGCGAGGTCGCCTCGAAGACCAACGACCTGGCGGGCGACGGCACCACCACCGCGACCGTGCT
>Ga0210400_10003140_pt1 | contig 14759 bp, 12 predicted proteins | sample IncBWH26MmetaG_FD_155456 | JGI IMG/M metagenome (GOLD analysis project Ga0210400, IMG submission 155456) | Forest soil microbial communities from Barre Woods Harvard Forest LTER site, Petersham, Massachusetts, United States - Inc-BW-H-26-M | ecosystem: Environmental > Terrestrial > Soil >... | reverse complement strand
TGGGCATTTTGGGACTGCCAAATTCATATTTGCCGTGATGACTGATAATCATGTGCTCCAGCAGAGTCTTGTATTCACCGGGGAATCCAGGTACCAGAGCCAGTTTTTCCTGAAGCATTTCCAGCTCGATAATCATATGCCCCAGCAATTGTCCTCGCGTGGTATAGGAAAAAGAGCGGGCAAAACTCAATTCATGGATTTTCCCGATATCGTGGAGAAACGCGCCCGTCAGCAGCAGGTCACGGTCAATCATTTCAGGATAATTCCGGCAAGCAAGATCGCACAGGCGGGAGAGAGAAACAACGTGGTCCAGCAGGCCCCCAACAAAAGCGTGATGCAGGGTCTTGGCGGCCGGAGCATTCTTGTAGGCGCGTTCAATCTGCGGGTCGGACATGAAGGCCTGTACCAGCGCTTTCAGATGGGGATTGCGGAAGCTTTCCACGAACTCGCCCATGGTCCGCCAGAGTTCATCGATATTTTTGGTGGTCCTGGGCAGGTAATCGTCAAAGTCAATTTCTGAGTCTTCCAGGCAGCGCACCTTATGGATGGTGAGCTGAAAGCGGCCGTTGAACTTATTCAGCAGGCCACGGATCTTCACAAAATCATCCTGATCGAATGAGCCGAGGTGCTCGTTCACGTTGTCCCACATCTTGGCCTCAAGCTGGCCGGTGCGGTCTGCGACCGTAAGCGCAAGGAATAGCTCGCCGCTCTTTTTGGGCTTGACCTGCTTGGTGGCAACTACAAAGGAAGAAGTAATGACCTGATTCTCGAATTGCCCTGCATCGGAAATGTAGAAGTCTTTCATGGGGCTGCGACCACAGCTATCTTACTGGACTTTTTGAGAAAGGCAATCGGGGAAAATCAGTATGGATAGGGAATATCTTTCCAGTGTTCATAGACCTTGGCGGCCTTGAAGAGTTTGAATAGCTCGGGATCGAGTTCACCGTCTTTGACCGAGAACTCAAGAATCTCCAGGGCGCGCTCCACAGAAACCGCTTTCTTATAGGGACGGTCGGCGGCAGCCAGCGCGTCAAAGATATCGGCAATGGTCATCATGCGCGTCTGCACCGGAATTTCCGGCGCGGAGAGCTTATAGGGATAACCAGTCCCATTCAGTTTTTCGTGGTGCCCCCGGGCAATCTCGGGAATATTGCGGATCTCGTTGGTCCAGGGAATCTGGTCAAGAAACTTGAAAGTGTTTTCCACGTGCTTTTCAATCTGGCGGCGCTCATCATCATCCAGCGAACCTTTACGGATGGAGAGCAGCCGGACCTCATCTTCGTGCAGCAGCGGCTTTCTGATTCCATCGAAATCCAGGTAATTTACGGCGGCAATGCTCAGCAGGCGGTCGAAATTGCCCTCCGGCAGCACGGTTGGCTCATTGGACCGTATGACGGCCTGCAGGTATCCATCGACTTCGGTGACGGCGTCCGCCAGCTTGGCATCAAGCTTTGGCAGCGACCGCAAAAACTCTTCCCGGCCTTTTTCCAGCAGGTAATCAATCTTGGACTGGAGCGCCTCGTTCTCCAGGGTCCGCTTCACGAAATCGAAGCGCTGCTTGATCAATTCCAGTTGCGAAGGATAGAGCTTCTTGGCCTTTACCAGCACCTCTTCCGGTACCCCTACTTTGCCAAAATCATGGAGCAGGCTGGCATAGCGGATTTCCCGCATCTGGTTGTGAGAGAAATGAACGTCAGCGTAGACGCCATGGTCGCATCGGTCTACAACTTCGGCCATGGCCACGGTCAGATTGCGCACGCGAGATGAATGTCCGGAAGTAGTGGGATCGCGGGCCTCTATGGCAGTAACCGAAGCTTGCACAAAATCTTCAAATAACTTCTGGATGGACTCATATAACTGGCTGTTTTCCAGGGCCACCGCTGCCTGGCTGGCCAGGGAGAGCACAATCTCCTGCTGCCTTGCCGTATAGGGGATGACCTGCTGCACCACAGCCGAGAGCGAGGCCAGCTTGGCGTTGAAATCGCGTTTGGCGTTGATGAGTTGGAGCACCCCCACGATCTTGTCTTTCTGGTTGCGCATGGGCACGGCCAGGATGGACTTGGTGCGATATCCGGAGTCAGTATCGAACTTGCGGTTGCGGACGTAAGGTCGGTCCGGCGGAAGATGGTACGCATCTTCGAGATTGACGATCTCCCCGGTCAGGGCCACATAGCCGGCAATGGAGCGCTTGTTGATCTCCATGGTCTTTTCGCGGAATGGAACATTCACGGTATCGTTTTGCGCCAGGCTGAAGCGAATCTGTTCTTGATAGAGGTCTCCCTGGGGTTTAGGCGGCTGGTTGTTAAAACGCATTCTCTGCTGTTCGCGATCAAGTGGAAGCTTTTCCACCAGGTAGATCGATCCGGCGTCGCTCCGGGTAAATTCCCGCGACTTGGTCAGGATTGTTTCCATCAACTTGCGCGTATCATGCTCGGCGGAAAGCGCCACGCCAATCTGGTTCAGCTCATGAATTTCCTTGGTCACGCCGGCCAGCCGTTCGTTCACCTCGTGCCGGCTCTGGACCAGGTGAATATGGTCCAGGGCGTTGTCCACTATTCGTTCCAGAAGCTCAGTGGGAGTATCGGGAGGCAGATAGGCGTAGACAGCGCCGTCCGTCCGGGGATTCTTGAACCTGCTCTTGGCCAGGGCGAGTACGCGAACATTGGGCACCCGCAGTTGGCTGTAATGCCGTTCCATGATCTCTTCGGCAGAGACAAGCACAATACGCTCGACCGCCGGGTTTTCCTGAAGCGAATTCTCAAACGAGATCCGCCGGAACCGCTGCGCCCCGATCAATTGCCGGCGCGCAATCGGATCGTCTTCAAAATAAGCAACAATCGGCAAAGCACGGGGAACAGGCAGGTCGTGCCGTTTTGGAGACAAAGAAGTGCTCATGATCCAATCAGGTCTTGGGGAAGGAAAGGACCAACAAATCTTACCAGATTGACCCACGTTTTGAAGAGGATCAAATAGCCGTTTGTTGCGCCTTCATCCGATAGCTGCAATCCAAGGAAAACAAAACCGTTACGGGCGTGAAATAATAATCCATTCTTGTGGAGAGATTTTAATCGTGCTGCCCCCTGAGATCGCCCGGCGTACACATATTAAGGATGCCCTGGTAAAGCGCGGCAGCCCTGGTTCGCGGTATCGCATTGCCACACCGGCGGCAATTGTTGACCTCGACATTCTGGAACGGAACATCGCGACCGCCGTGGGGCTTCTCAAAGGCCGGTCCGTAGAACTGCGGCCCCATACCAAATCCCACAAATGCTCTTATCTGGCGCGGCTCCAGGTCGAGGCCGGCGCTGCCGGGATCTGCTGCGCCAAGCTCGGTGAGGCGGAGACGATGGCGGAAAATGGGATTCAATCCATCCTCATCACATCGCCGATATTTGGCCTGGAGGCGGCTGCGCGGGCTCTTCGTCTCGCGACGGCCATCCCGGACTTCGCCGTGGTGGTTGACAATGCAGTTGCGGCGGATCAGCTCGGCAGCGCGGCCCAGACTCATTCGTTCATCCTCCCTGTTTTGATTGACGTCGACGTGGGCCAGCGCAGGACCGGAGTTGTAAGCCCGGAAATGGCGCTTGAGCTGGCGAGGGCCATTGCCAGGCAGCCCTTCCTGAAGTTGCGAGGCGTCCAGGGTTATGGCGGCAGTTGGCAGCACACTCCGGGAGCCGAGGCGCGCCATGCCGCTGTTGCGGAGGGGATGCGCAAATTCGGCAGTGTCATCAATGCTCTGCGCGCGGAAGGCTTTGCAGTTCCGGTTGTCACTGGTGGCGGAACGGGGACATTGAATGCCGATTTGACCCTCGGAGTGCTCAACGAGATTCAACCAGGTTCCTACATCTTTATGGATCGCGAATATCACGAGGCGCTAGGTCAGGAAGTGCCCAGATTCGAAACCAGCCTTTTCGTGCAAGCGCAGGTTATATCCGTAAACCAGGCAGAACATGTCACGCTCGATGCCGGGCTCAAGGCTTTTGCTACCGATGGCCCAGCGCCGAGGCCGGTCAGCGCAGGATTTCGAGACTGCGAATACCGGTTCTTTGGCGATGAGTTCGGATTGCTGACCAGGCCACGCGAACCCCAGATTGCACTGGGAGATCGCATCGAATTCGAAGTTCCGCATTGCGACCCGACTGTCGACCGGTATGACATGTTGCACCTGGTACGCGGTGATGTGCTGACCGAGATTGTTCCTATTGAGGGTCGAGGCAGATCGCAATAGGGTAAGCCCTGGCGCGATAGCGCAGGGCTGCGCCAATTCTGAAAAGTCTAGACCACCCACATTCGACTCCATTTTGATACCTTACGGCTATGGTCATGATATTATGACCATATTCAGTTTTGAGGTGCCCGCCATGAAGGAAATTGCAGCAGGAGAGTTCAAGGCCCAATGCCTCAGTATTATGGACCAAGTTCAGCAAAGCGGAGAGCCTGTCTTAATCACCAAGCACGGAAAGCCAGTTGCAAAGCTCGTTCCTGCCGACAAGACTAGCGACGACATCTTTGGTTACATGGCCGGCAAAGTGAAAATTGTGGGTGATATTGTCGCACCGGCAACACCGCTCGAAGATTGGGAGTGTAAGTGATTCTTCTCGACACCCACGCTCTAATCTGGATGTCGGCTGATCCGCAACGGCTTTCCCGCAAAGCGCGCCAAGCAATCCGCCGGGCACGGGAGAGCACTGGAATCGGCGTGGCTACCATTACACTTTGGGAGCTAGCCATGCTGGCGGAACGCGGACGCATCCATGTTTCCGGCAGCGTTGAATCGTTCGTTCGTGAAACAGTCTCACGAGTTATTCTCAAACCAATAACTCCAGAGATTGCAGCCTTGGCCGTGGGCTTACCACCAACCTATCCTAAAGACCCCGCAGACCGTGTGATTGGCTCGACGGCCATTGCAGAAGGGCTACCCTTGGTTACAGCCGATGAGCGCATTCGGGAATCACAACTCGTGAACATTATCTGGTAAGAAATCATTTGGCGGTTTCATAATTGGTGTACTCCGTAATCCAATGGTGAAACGGAGCAACGTTCATTATCGTTTGGATATATATCTATCTGGGAACCGCCATAGCTTTGAGTGAAGTGTTTGAGCCGGGGTGATTTCCCATCTTCACATACAACCACAAACAAAAATCCGGGTCGAAGGACGCGCCCGCTATCTTTGCAAGCGCCAAAACAAAGAATGGTCGGCCCTAGCGGACGATCTTGGAACTTGCGATTTAATGGCGATTAGAATTGGACGGATACCTCATGCCCACCCTGCGTAGGAATACGAAACTCATTCAAATTATGGAACGGTAGTTGCTCTTGCTCAGGGTGTGGCTCCTGCTCCATCGACCGGAGGGACCAGACGCCAGCGAAGAGCCGTACGTATTCTGACGCATTGCCCTGCCGCCATTTCTCTGTGCCGAAATCGAGAAAGTAATCGCGTCCGTCCTTCAGGTGTACCAGCGCAATTGGGTCGGCTTCATCGATTGAATTCCAGACGAAGATGTCGGCATCAACTGGATGCCCATCCACCTTTACCCTTCCAAAATCAACTCTTCTAAGCCAGTGGGTTGGAGAAAGCGCAAACCAGAAGCCTGCCGCGCCAAAGGCGAAAAGAAATGCGACTAGCAGCCCCTTCCGCCATGTCCATTTCACGTTCATCCTGCTCACTTTTAGCTGGAATGGCCATGCGCGTTCCAGATTACTGTCGAGAACGGGCGATTATACCAACTATCTTTTTCCCGATCAGTTCAAAAGTGCGGGATAGGTTTGCAAGCTCTTGAAATCACAGGGTGACGTAACGTCGATTGTGTAAAAGACAAGAGCGTGTAACTTGGCTTCCGCCTGACAAGCTAAAACCACAATCCCGAGAAAAAAAGACTTGCACGCAATGGCGAAAGTAACACCGGTTACAGCATGGAATGCAAAACCGCAAACTCATGCTTTTTACACAGGCAGCTTGACATCGCCAAACCAAGGCCGACTTTGATTAGTCGGCCTAGTTGTTGCTGCCATCATCAGAGACGATCTGAATTGAATCAATACCCTCGAATGGCGAGCCATCCAAACCTTGAAAAAGCAAAATTCCCCTGGTGTCACCAGGCTGAAAAGCCGCTTTCTGAATGTTGAACCGGCATATAAGATCCGGCAGTCCGTCTCCATCCACGTCCCTAAAGTTCTTTTCACATCCAACAAAACTTTGCTCAGTGCCAGAGTGGCCAAAAGTCAAAGTAGAAGTGTCGACTCTAACAGTGGCGTCAAAGCCAGGCCGTGAGAGAATCGCCACTAATACCGTACCGTTGCTGTTCAGGCTAATAGCATTCACTGGTGATCCAGGACGAATGTCGATCGGCGTGAAACGTCCTCTAATGTCGTTAATGATCCTTCTTGTTCCTGCCACTACATCGAGATCAGTGACGGTGGCCACTGCGCCCGTATCCGTGATCTCGTCGGAAAACAAAATATGGCCATTGGGAAGTTGAACCGGATCCAGTCCAATCACATCGTTTATTTTCACCAGCCCTGTTCCATCCGACTGAATGCGCCAAATCTTCGAGTGCTCGGAAGTTGTGTCACGATTTGACGAAAATAGAACACCGTTACTCGTCCAGCTTGGGTTCCAGTCGTTGAATCCGGCAGTCGTCAGCGTTCGCAGTCCAGTGCCGTCGGTGTTGATCACCATCAATACGGAAGAGTTATTCACTGTTTCCCCAAATACGATTTGAGTGCCGGAAGGAGAAAAGCTGGGGTGATCCTCTTCGCCCGGCAAGGTCGTCAGGCGTCTTTGTGACGTGCCATCCGCATTCATAATCCAAATGTCGTTGGTGCCTCCCCTGTCCGAGACGAATGCGATCTGAGACCCATCCGGAGACCATGCGGGCTGCCGGTTATTCAATGACTTGGAAGTCAATTGCCTGAGGCCCGAACCATCGGGATGAATCGTCCAGATATCTGTAGTTGCGGATCCCAGGGCCACAAACGCAATGACCGTTCCCTTGGGGGACCATGCCGGCTCCTCATCGTTGATGCCATTGGTCAGCTTGCGCAGACTTCCACCACGAATGGTTGATGTCCAGATATTTAATGGACCGTCGAAATCTGCCTCAAAAGCGATCTCGTTGCCGGAAGGAGAAGGCGACGGGTTCTTGCTCATCACCCCAAAGCCTTCGTCGAAGGCATATGCTAGCGCTGTGACAAAAATAAAGCTTAAGATTAGCGCTGATCGCAAATTCAGTACCATAATAATCTCTATCCTTTCCTATTAAGCAAAAGCTCTTTGGCCAAAAACACTGATTACTGGTTTATGAATGCATTAATACTAACGTCCATTCCAGTTGCAGCGCGTAAAATTGAGAGTGGATTATGAACAACATCTTCATCGGGAGCAGATAGCCTAGCCACCTCAGTCAACACTGCCGTCATTCTCGATACGGTCGGCTTCAAAACGGCCAAGTCATCTCTGGCTTCCGTCCCACGGTTGTCGACGCCTACAAAAGTTGATACGGATATCGCCAACAATCCGGCGAGCGTTTGACTGCTCGATTTAGCGGAGTTGTATAGGACTATCGTGCCGGAGCCAATGCCAAAAAAATTGAATCTTGGCGCATTGTAGTGAATTGAAAGAAAGATATTTGACCTCGCTTTATTAGCAATCGCCCCGCGTTCAAGCAAGGTAGGGCAACTCACAGTATCGGTCTTTGTCAGGCGAACATCAAAGCCATCGCTCTGGAGTTGGCTGTTGAGCTGAAGTGCCGCAGCTACGGTCAGATTGTCTTCCATCAGCCTCCCTGCAGATGGCGATGTAGGAGGAAAATCGGTGGCGCCTACGGCGCCAACCGCTTGGTGTACGGCGGCGCAGTTTGAGCCGTGCCCTGGATCGATCGTTACTCTTTGTGATAGGTGCACCTGTGTAGGAGCGCCTTCCAGGCTGAACCAAATGAATCCTTTGTCATCCAACCCGCTGGTGAAGTTTACGGTACCGCGGTTGTCATCGATTTTAGAGAAGGACGTTCCAGGTCCCTCATAACCTGTGGGGCCCAGGTTGCCAATAAACGCGCCGACGCCATCACCATCGAATCCGAATATGGTATCTCCTGTCAGTGAAATACCAAATACCGTTGCCCCCGACTGGTTAATGACGCCGACGAGCACGTCTTCGATGCCGTCGAAGGGAGGCACATTGGGATCAGTTTGAAATGATAATGATCCATTCGGCTTGATGGTGATAAGGATGGAACATGATGGCGATTGACCAATGGCCGGACATTGACCAATTGCATGTGCGGCTAATGAGCAAGCAAAAATTATGGTTGCGACTGTAGCAATTCGAAGCACTGATTTGCCCATGATGGCATACCTCTTTCCGTTCCTTTAACAGATGAATGGATCAGAAGCAATAACACGAAATAACTTGCTTCTATCTATATAGTGATCCAGCATGCTGAATCGCTACATTAATTTTTGAAGAAATGACCGGTAGTGAATCCCCTGTTGGGAAAATGGCCGCTTACGTAAGCTCGCCGACAAAAGGCGGCCAGCGGCATCCGGCAATTTTCCCTGTGATTAAAAACATCGGATCGAAAAAGTATTTTCGGAGCAAAGTTCTAAACTGCCACATGGGTATAGCTACAGATCTCTGAAAGCAAAAGGGCAAGTGTTAATGGTCGGGACAGGCAGATTTGAACTTGAGGCGTTTAGCGGGCGTCTGAGCCCGCTGCCGAAATCCTGAGCGAAAGCGAAGGATCTTGTGGGCAATCCAAAACAAATTCTCGGCTTCGATTAAAACGAATTGGTCGGGACGGGCAGATTTGAACTGCCGACCCCTCGCACCCCAAGCGAGTGCTCTACCAGGCTGAGCCACGTCCCGACGATAAAACAACCGCTGCTTCCGTAAATTGGGGTGAACGGCAGCGGAAAAATTCATCTCAATTATAGCATTTGGTTGCGAATCGGCAGTCTGGCACGGATCAGCGCTTTTTCACCCGATAGCCGCTAAACATCAACTCCATCTGAAAAGGGGTTCCCTGGTAGGAGCCGTCCAGGTTAAGTTTATGCGGTAATTGCAAGCCACTCACTGGTTGGTTTTCAATTCGCACGTTCAATTGGACTGTCGCGCCACCCCCGGCGCCCTGGTAGGTGGCCTCGTATCCGCTTAGTAGAAAGCCTTCAGCGCTCTTTGAAAACTGGGGTTTGACCACGCTCTTGAACTCGGGAGAATCCACTTTGATTTCACTAATGACCAGATCTTTTCTAGACATGGCGGTGGCGATAGCGGCGTTCCCCTCTTTGTAAGAAAGGTTATATTGATCCCCTACTTCTTCCAGGCTGTATTCGCCGGTGGCTTGGGGGAACGGAGATGTGAGCATAAAGGGAGACCAGCTATCAAAGAAGCCCGACATGGCCTGTTCCATGCCGCTGAAAATCTGCTTAAAGCCTTCCGCGGCCTGTTCATTGACCGGGGCAACATCCTCGCGGTGAGTTATCTTGACCGCGCCATCCGGGCCGAGCGATACCAGGAAATGAATGCCATTGAGCATGGTCAAGGCCTTTTCGGCGTTGGCCGGATCAGAGGCCAACTGTTCTTTCAACACCAGTCGCCAATTTGGCTGCACGCTGGTGGTGAACTCAACCAGGCCACGATTCCTCAGGCTGTAATATGACTGGCGTGCCCGGGTGACGATCTCCTGCTTATCAGCTTTGTCGGCGCCATAGGCGAAAGGCAGCGTAAAACTCAATATGCTGCAGCAAAGAAGAATCCGCGCAGCGATTCTGGGCCTTATTGGATTTCTCATTTTGCATCTCCTGTTGATCTGATTGGCCCAATCGTTCAAGTTGGTGCTTTGCCGATTACTGCTTGGGCGCCACAAATTCCTTTGGAAGCTCGGAACCCGGACCGAAGAAATATTGCTCCATCTGCTCCACCAGAAACTGCTGGGCTTCCGGCTTCCAGGGTTGCAGCCGGTACTCATTCAGCAGCATCTTGGAATGCTCGGCCCACATGCGCCATGCATCGGCGCTTACGTTCTCGAAGATCTTTTGCCCCAGCGGAGTATCAAATGGGGCCTCCGTCAGTCCGGGCAACTCTTTCCCCAGCTTTACGCACTTCACCATACGCGGCATTTTCTTAAGTCTCCTTTTTCTGTCTTGATTTTACAACGGTACTTAGGTTTGCCTCGCTCATCCGCGCTTCTTGTGGCGTTCCTTTTGGCGCTTCTGCGGACGCGAGGGCTTTTCTTCCAGCACCGCGAACTGAATCTTACGCTGCATGCGGTCGATGCGGTCTACCAGGACCCGGACCTGGTCTCCAATGGAATAGGTCTTTCTGTTTCTTGCGCCGATGATCTGGCGGGTGTTTTCATGGAAGGTGTAGTGGTCGTCGGTGAGCGAGGTCAGCGGAACCAGTCCTTCGATGAACAGGTCTTCCAGTTCAACGAAGAAGCCAAACTTGGTGACGCTCACAATCAGGCCGGTGAAATCCTCGCCAACGCGGTCTTGCATGAATTTAAGTTTTTTCCATTCCAGCAGTTCGCGCTCCGCTTCATCGGCGGCGCGTTCGGAGCGGCTGGAGGTTTCGGCTACGTCATGCAATTCCTGTTCCGAGATTGGGCCGTGGTGATGCCGCTGCCTGGTTTTCTCGCCCTTCTCCGTCTTGTCTTTCTTATCTTTCCTATCGTTCTTGTCGGTCTTTTCTGTGCGCTTGGGCCACGACGACGCCTTGGGCGCGTGGCTGGTTGCATGGCCATCAACCGCCCCGCCGCCTTCGCGCAAAACCGCCTTCAAAATGCGATGGACGATCAGGTCAGGATATCGCCGGATGGGAGACGTAAAGTGGGTATAGCTGGGAGCGGCCAGGGCGAAGTGGCCTTCATTCACCTCGGAATAGCGGGCCTGTTTCAGCGACCGCAGCATGAGATAGGAAAGTATCCGCTCTTCCGGCTTGCCGGCAATTTTCTGGACCAGCTTTTGATACATGCGCGGCGTTACGTGCACCTCTTCCGGCAGCTCAATCATGGGGGCGCTGCGTCCGGAGCCGTAACGCGCGCGTTTATCGGCCCGCATCTGCACGCGTTTTACCGGGAGTGCTCCCACTCCCAGGGAATATCCAAAACTGGCGGCGGTATTTTCAAACTCATAGATCTTTTTGGGGTCGGGCTTTTCATGGATGCGGTAGATGCTGGCCACGCGCTCTTCCAAATGGGCAGCCACTGTCTCATTGGCGGAGAGCATGAACTCTTCGATCAGGCGATGGGCCCAGTTGCGTTCAGAGCGGGAGACCCCTTTCATCATGCCTAATTCGTCAAACTCAATGACCGGCTCGGGCATATCAAAATCAATGGAGCCGCGTCGCACGCGTTTCCTGTTCAAGACCTGCGCCAGCTCGTACATCAGCTCCAGGTTTTCGACCAGCGGCGCGTAACGGCGGCGCAAATGTTCATCGCCTTCCAGGATTGCATTTACGTCCGTATAAGTCATGCGGTCGGCCGAGCGGATCACGCCTTCGGCCAGTTCGTAGCTGACGATCTCACCACGCGGATCTATCTCCATAACGCAGGAATTCACCAGCCGCTCGACATTGGGACGCAGGCTGCAAATGTCGGTGGAGAGTTCCAGGGGCAACATAGGCACGGCGCGGTCGGGAAAGTAGACTGAGGTGCCTCGTTTGCGGGCCTCTTCGTCAATGGCGGAACCGTCTTCCACGTAATGGGCCACGTCGGCGATGTGGACATGCAGTTCGTAGTTCCCGTTTTCCAGCCGTCGGACCAGCACGGCATCATCAAAATCCCGGGCGGTTTCACCGTCAATGGTAATGATCGGCAGATCGCGATAGTCAGTACGGTGCGCAATCTCGCGGGCCGGAATCACGGGGCTGATCTCCTGCGCTTCTTCCAGCACTTCCGAGGGGAAAAAGTGCGGTATGTGATGTTTGCGGATGACCATCTCCACATCCACCCCAAAATCATCTTCATAGCCCAGGATTTCCAGCACCCGCCCGCGCGGGTTCTGGTTGGCTGAGGGCCACTGGACGATCTCCACCTCCACCACAACGTTTTCGAGGTCGTCCCAATTGGTCCGCTTCACCTCTGCCCCCAGCACACGGTGCGGGCTCCCCTGACCGGCCTTTGCGGGTGAGAGCGGGCCGGGTGAATGGGGGTGTGGCTTCTGGTCTTTGGAAAAGGAAGCTGCAGAGGAAGAGGGCGGGATTTCTCCTTCGTCTTCTTTACCCTCATTGCTTGGATACTCCATCCCCTGGGGAATGACGATTTCCACCGCTACTTTGGCGTCAATGGGCGTGACAAAGTTATGCCGGGGGCCGTAATGGAAGATGCCGACCACGGTTTCCTGTTCGCGTTCGGTCACCCGGACAATCCGTCCCTCGGCCCTTCCGTCATGGCGGATGCTGCCCAACTCGACCAATACCCGATCGCCATGCATGGCATTGCCGATTTCGGGCGGAGGAATAAAGATGTCCCCCTGGAGTTTGCCCTGGGCACGGGCGGGCAGGGAGTCCGGGTCAGGCGTAACAAAGCCATACCCATCACGGTGGGTATGGAGGCGTCCCACCACCAGATTGTGGGTGGAAGCGCTTGTAGGCAGGCTCCAGCGCTCCTTGCCTATGGCGACCAGCTTGCGGCGGCGGGTCATCTCCTTCAGCAACTCCTGCAGCTCACGACGCGCTCTGCCTTTCAGCCCCAGGTCGTGAATAAACTGTTTGAAGCCGGCCGTATGCTTGGGCTGCTTACCAACGTACCGGAGTATCTCCTGTTCACTTAGCATGACTTGTTTACTGTAACCTGTTCTAAGCGCGAATGCTTTTCTGCGTTAGGTATCTCACCCGATATAAGAAATGCCAGCCCAAGGGGAATAATTACATGCATGCTCGCTTCTTGTAAGGCCGTACTTTGGGCCTGGCAAATTGCGGATGCAGCGCCAATCCAGCAATTCTGAAATTTCGCGGGACGCCCGCCAGTTTGGTTACTTACGTGCCATTGCTTCGGCTGTCCCCCAAGGTTTCCAATGCACTTAAGCAGACGGTTAGAGTCGGCTGCGGCGCTGCGGTAAATCAGAAACGGGCTGCACAGCAGCCCTTGAGACGAAAGGATGTATGTAAATGTGGAAGCCCGCCAACCCACCTACCCCCAACGTTAAACCCAGTACGGAACCCGAGAAACCAGTTATGACCACCACCAATCCCAATACAGTGCCCAGCGAACCCACGCCGGTAGCCGCACCTCGCAACGCCGTACTCAACAACCAGGAACAGGCCACCATCGGCAAGTCGCTGGTTGTAAAGGGCGAAGTCACAGGCTCCGAATCACTTTATATTGACGGCCGCGTAGAAGGGGCCATTAATCTGCCCGGCAACCGGGTCACGGTTGGCCGCAATGGCCAGGTCCAGGCCAACGTCAACGCCCGTGAAGTCGTGGTGCTGGGCAAGGTAAAAGGCAATATCACCGCCAGCGACCGGGTTGATATCCGCAATGAAGGCTCACTCACCGGGGACGTGGTTTGCCAGCGGATCAGCATTGAAGATGGCGCCTATTTCAAGGGCGGCATTGATATCCGCAAGGCTGGCGCAAAGGAAGCGAATGGCCAGGCAAAACTGGAATCCACTCCTGCGCCCGGAATAGCGAGTTTAGCAACTGCCTAAAGTTTCTGGCTGCAAGGCCGATAGGGTGAATATCCTTGTAGCAAAAACTTTGAGGGTGCTTCGTAATCGAGGCACCCCCACCTTTCTGCCCGGAATACTTCCGGTCAGCCATGTCGTTTAGCTTTGGTGATCGATCAGATTGAGTAATTCCCATGGTAAACAAGATTCTTCAGCTCCTTTCCATTCGGTGCTCCCACAGGAAGATGTCCCAGCCCTTTGCTGCATCTTCCACCGTTCGCAGGGCCAATTCCGATTGGGACATGCCCGCCCCCGTTGGGCATCATTACGTGGTCTGCCTGGACTGTGGCAAGAAATTCCAGTATGACTGGGCCAAAATGCGGATCATCGGCCACTAACCTAAAAAGAATTCAATATTTGCGCTCCTGCTGCTCCGCCCGAGTAGCCATAGGATAGCCATGGAGTATCTACAAGGGCGGGGTTATACATTTAGACAACATGAGGATGCTTAAGAATCTTTAATCTGGTTCGGAACCTGCAAGTTAAAAACCCTCGCTACGCCGCTACAACAGCAAAATAACAGTTTTACCACTGATTTCCACTGAGGCCACTGATCGGAAACAATCGGTTTACCGCTGATTTGCGCTGATGACCGCTGATCAGGAATTGGACACACGTAGAGCAGTCGCAGAAATAGACCACGAATTTTAACGTCCTCGCGGATGACGGCGGATTGTCGAGAGATCCTTCGCTGCCGCTCAGGATTTCGGCAGGAGGGTCCACCCCTTCGCCAAGCTCAGGGTCACGCCTCCTAAACGCCTCAATTTGATTATATAGATACTACTAAGGCGTGGCCAGGAGAATTTACCCCCTAATTTCTGCCGCAGGCAAAAACCTCAAAACCTTTGAAACACAGAGGATAAGGAGGAAACCGAGGGCTTTGCCCAAAAACTCATCGTTCAATAGGGTTCAGGGCGAAACCCAAAACCTTTGAAACACAGAGGAAAGGAGGAAGCGGAGGAAAAGAAGGAGGAACCCAAAACCATTTCACCACAGAGGTCACGAAGGGAACACTAAGGAGGACCAAGGAAGACCGAGAGAATGTTCGTCGGAAGGCCACGATTTTCGGGATTCGTAAACAGCCGAGTGCGTG
>Ga0210400_10003139_pt1 | contig 14761 bp, 8 predicted proteins | sample IncBWH26MmetaG_FD_155456 | JGI IMG/M metagenome (GOLD analysis project Ga0210400, IMG submission 155456) | Forest soil microbial communities from Barre Woods Harvard Forest LTER site, Petersham, Massachusetts, United States - Inc-BW-H-26-M | ecosystem: Environmental > Terrestrial > Soil >... | reverse complement strand
GCCGCGCGAGACATGGTGCGGTATTCCTGCTCCGATTCGGCGGGCAAAAGCACCCAGAGCGTGTAGATTCCAATCGCTGTGCCGAAGGGGATATCGATTAAGCTGACCGCTCCGAAAACGATGGCCAGCATGCGCGCCCAAGGCTCTCGAGTCAGCAGACCCCAACCGGCGGCGATCCCGACTCCGGCGCAGAGCAGGAATCCAAATCCGATGACCGGCAGAAGCCCAACGAGAAGCTGCGGCATGCCGGATCCAAACCCTCTCGTGCTGGCGAATCCCACCAGAAAGAGTCCGGGAATTAGCCGAAGCGCTGAAATCGCCAGCCACAGAATGCCCAGCAAACGGACGTGCCCGCCGATCCGGCCTTGCCGAGGCATGAGCGGCGTCGCGCCGACCGATTTACCGCATCTGGAACAAAACGTGGTGGATCCGCTTATCTGAGCCCCGCAGCCATCGCAAAACATTTGGGAACCTCCCTTGCGCGTACTGACCCGTATACGCAGGTGTCGCTCTATTTGTTCCGTGCGTAAATCGTCGAGATCGACCATCCCACGCCGACCGTGACCAGGCAGCCGGCCACGTTATACCAGAGAAAAGCCTCCGTAAATCGCGCTGTTTCAAAAATCGCCGCCTCGCCCGCCAGGACCCCGATGAACGCTCCGGTAGCCGTGCAGCGCTTCACGAAGAACGCCAGCACGAACACCCCCAGCATCCCGCCATAGAACAACGATCCGACCTGGTTGACGGCTTCGATGAGCGCTCCGAATCCCTTGGCGGTGCTGGCGAAGACCATGGCGTAGATGCCCCAAAACAGCGTCGCGACGCGGGAAGCGCCGAGATAATGTTTATCCGAGCTATCCTTCACTAGGTGGCGTTTATAGATGTCGATGACAGTGACGGTGGCCAGCGAATTGATCTCACCGGATATCGCCGACATGGCGGCGGTGAAGATCACCGCGATCACCAGGCCGACCACCCCGACAGGCAGGTAGTGCGTCACGAAAGACAGGAAGATGTAGTTGGTGTCGGAGGTGTCGCTGAGTTTGAGAGCATCGGCGCGCGCGGCGTCCAGATTCGTTTGTGCCGCGCGAAAGTCCTGAAGCGCTCCGGGCGCAGAGGCCACGATCCCGCGCGCGGCTGCCTGGCGCTGGTCAAAGGCCTGCTCGTAGCGGCCTTCGATCGCGGCGTATTGGGGCGATGCCTGGACCTGCTCCATCACCACAGGCTGAAACACCAGCGGCGGCCTCACGAACAAAAAGACCACGAACACCATCGCCCCGATGAACAGTATGAAAAACTGCATCGGAACTTTCGCCATGGCGTTCAGCAGAAGCCCCAGGCGGCTTTGCCCGATGGATTTGCCGGTCAAGTACCGCTGCACCTGGCTTTGATCGGTTCCAAAGTACGCCAGCGCCAGAAACATGCCTCCAATCAACCCGCTCCAGATGTTGTAGCGATCGTTCCAGTCGAAGGTAGTGGTAACCGCGTTCAGTTTCCCGGCCGCTCCGGCCAGTTTCAGCGCGTCGTGAAACGAAATATCGGATGGGAGCATGGAGATCGCCACGGCGAACGACATCACCAGCGCCAGAAGAATCACGGTCATCTGCTGCACATCGGCCCAAGTGACGGCCTTGATTCCGCCCAGGGTGGTGTAGAGCACCACCAGCCCGCCCATGATCAGGATGGTCACGCGGAACGGCCAGCCTAAAACCACTGACAGCACGATGGCCGGCGCCGACAACGCCAGACCGGCGCCTAGACCGCGCGATATCAGAAAAATAATAGTCACCAGCAGGCGCGTTTTGGCGTCGAAGCGGTGTTCCAGATACTCGTAGGCGGTGTAGACTTTGGCGCGGTGAAAAATCGGGACGGCGGTGGCGGAAAGAATCACCATGGCCAGCGGCAGCCCGAAATAAAACTGCACGAAGCGCATTCCATCCACATAGGCCTGCGCCGTGGTGGAGATGAAAGTGATCGCGCTGGCCTGGGTGGCCATGATCGAGAGGCCCATGGCGTACCACGGCATGGTCTTGTTGGCCAGCATGAATTCCCGGGTGCTGCCAGAGCCGCGTCCGCGCCACAACCCGTAGGAAACCAGGAACACCAGCCAGCCGAACATCACGACCCAGTCGAGGGTCCTCATGGTGCAAATGACTTGGTGAACCAGTAAAACAGCCCAATGACACAGGCCAGATAGATCACCACCAGGAGGTAAATCCGCTTCCAGGCGCCGAGGAACGGCGGAGGTTCGTCAGCAACGGTGCGCTGGGGTTCGATCACTGAGATCTGTTCACTGTGCTCGGGCCGCGCTCAGCATATTGGCGAACATGCGGTAAGCGCCGGGAACTCCCGCCGGCAGCTCGCGGAACCAGTCGTAAGCGGAGAAAATATAAGCGCCCTTGCCGACGGGGGCGTACAACATGCCGCCCGGAAGCGGCATTTCGCCGGGATCGTGCGATTCGAGCACGCTCAGGTACTTCGGATCCCACTGGTCGGCGAAGTACAACCCGCGCTCCTGGACCCATCCGTCGAAATCGGCGCTGGTGATCTGATTGGGCACGTGCAGCAGGCGAAGTTCGGGATTGGGGAAAGCGATGGGTGCTTCTTCGACGGTAACCCGGTCGTTACGGCTGATACGGATCGGATACGGCCCGATGTGCGCCAGCGATCCGTCATCGGGTGGGGTCGTATTTGCGGCTACGGGAGCGGGTGGAGTTGGCGCTCCTTGAGCGGGAGCTGACGGCAGCGCGACATTTATGCCAGTGGGTCCGCCACCCGGGACGTTGTATTGAACGATCAGCGTTCCGCCGTTGCTTGCGTAGTCGAACAGCCGCTGGTAGTTCGCGCGCAGATCCGCGCGAGCGTTGAATGCGCGAACGCCGGTCACGATCGCATCGAAGCGGGTCAGGTCACCGAATGCCAGATCGGCTTCGGTTAACAGCGTGACTTCGCATCCGAGCTGCCGGATGGCCTGGGGCACCTCGTCGCCCACCCCCATTACATAGCCGACCGTCTTCGATAAGATCCGGATATCGGCGCGTACCAGCGTAGCTTCCGCCGGCGGCAGAAGCGTTTGGGTCTTGATGTGCGGATAATCGATCACTTCGGTTCCGGTGGAAACCGTTTGGGAGCCCACCTGCGCGATGGCGTGGAGCTTTCCTTGAGATGGGCCGCGCGAGTCGCCCGAGGGTGGGACCAGACTAAAGAAGACATTCGTCTGCTCTTCAGTGGCGGCGAGCTCGAAATGGCTCGACGCCGGACTGGCGCTCCAGCCCGAGGGCATGTCCAGGCGCAGATCGCCGGCGACTTTGCCGCTGTTGGATCGTACGGCCACTTCAATTCGACGCGGTTTGGAGTCGCCGAACACCAGTGCGTGTTCGGGCAGGCTCAACGCCACTGGAGGAATCACCGTGAAAGGACGAACCTGCTCGCCATACACGCGATCCACATAGCGATACTGCACCGGGCGAGTCAGCTCGAGTTCCGTGCCAGCCACTTGCACGCGAAAATGCGCCGCAAGGACCGGCTCGTTTTCGGGAAGTCCGATGTCGCGCGGATTGGGAACCGAGTACAGCGCTCCGTCTTTGGGCAGTTCCAGCCAATACGGCTGGGTGTAAGGCTGATTCTGAGGAACGGTGAAGCTCGCGTTGTATCGGCTGGGCTGATTGTTCACAAGAACGGTGGGAGCCAAATTCACCGTGGGAGCGCCTTCCATGCCGGTAAGCCGGATGCCCGTGAGCGCCACCTGCCCGGGCAGGCGCTGGATCGCCGTGAAGTTCACTCGAAGCGCGGCTCCCGGACTCACGGCAGCTTTGTCGGATTGTGCCTCTAGCGATAAGCCCGAGCACAACGCGACGAGCTCGTCCAGCTCTTTCAATTTGCGCTCGGCCAGAGGATCCTTAGTCGAAGCAACAATGGCCGCGATCAACGGCCTGGTCTTGACCAGCACCGGCAATAAAGCCTCCGGGTGCGCGGGAACGAAGGAGTCGAGCGCTTGCTTCACGGCTTCGCCTACCGGGGCCCCGCCAGGTAGACGGTTCCAGGTGATGTCGAGATTCTCGAAAAGATCCTTAGTGGCCTTGTCCCCAACCACGGTTTCCATGGAAGCGATCTGCGAGCCCTTAGGCTCCGCAGCGCCGGTTCCCTGGGTGCGGTTGGCGCTGCGGCTCGCGCCGCCGATCTCGCCGAAGGAAGCGCCCAGTTCCGGCGAATAGACGCCGACGTCGAGATTCAAACGGTCCGCAGGCAGCGTGTCATCAGCCTTGTTCTTGCCGCCTTTATTCTGCTTGTTTTGATTGCCGCCCGGACCGCCAGCGTTCATCATCAGACGCTCGGGCGTCCAGGGTTGGACGTACGCCAGTTGCTCCGGGAACTTGGTCGGATCGGCCGCTAGTGAAAAAGCCTCCTTGCCGAGAATCGAGGAAGCCTGGTGATGCCCGTGCCCGTCGCGGGGCGTGCCGGTGAAAACTAGAATCACCACGTCCGGCCGGAACCGGCGAATGTTGTAGACCACGTCGCCCAGGACCTTGTTGCGATCCCATTTCTGGAGGGATTCGTCCGCCGTTTTGGAGAAGCCGAAATCGATAGCGCGCGTGAAATACTGCTCGGCTCCATCGATTCGCCGGGAAGAAAGCAGCTCCTGGCTGCGGATGATCCCCAGCTCGTCACCCTGTTCCGGCCCGATCAGGTTTTGCCCGCCCTCGCCGCGTGTCAGGGAAAGATAGGCGGTCCGCACGTGCCGGCCAAGGGCCAGATAGGCCAAAACCTGCTCACGCTCATCATCGGGATGCGCGCCGATCATCATGACGCTGCCCAATGTGCCGAGCCGTTCCAGCGCCAGGCGGATTTCGATCTCGCCGGTAAGGCTTCGCTGGCCGCGCATGGGGATCAATCCCAGGACCAGCAGCGCAGAGACCGCCGCGCGCGGCGCCCAACGGTTTATGCGCGTCTCAGAGATTCGCGGGAACAGCCAACGAGTTCGTGTCGTCACGGCAGTTTGCTCTATTCTAGCAATGCCTCGCCGGGTCCGTGGAAATGTTCGATCATCGTTGTTTCAATGTCTTAAGGTAGGTAACAATTTGCCACCGCTGGGCCTCCGGAAGGTGCGCAAACGACGGCATGCCCCGCTTCAGCGATCCATTTCGCAGGACCCAGAACAGGGCGCCGGCGGGAGCGGCCTGCACGTCCGCCTGGTTCAGCGGCGGGGCCTTTTTCATGCCTTTACCGTCCGGGCCATGGCAAGCCGCGCACTCACGAGCAAACAGTTTCGCTCCTGCTTGTTGCGCCCGCTGGTTTCCTTCAAAAGGGTTGGTCACCGCCGTGGCTTTCGGCGGCGCTTGCTGGACCAGCGTTCCCACCCGAGCCCGAGCCGACGCCGGCGCCAACGATACCAGAGCGCCGAAGACCACGACTCGAAGTCTGGTCACTGCCCACCTCCGCGATTTCGAAACAAGTGGCCCGCGGTGCGTCCAAACTGGTCGAATTCATAAGACACTGCGAAGCGCAGCAGGAATCTTGCACTTGTCCCGGTGACGCCAAACGTAGGTGAGATGGTAAAAGTGGCGCCGTTCGCAGCGGTCCAGGCCACTGTCGGCGCGACATAGTGCGACGTCTCCCGCAAGCCGAAGTGCTCATGAGTCCCAAGGCCGCCGTACATTTCGACTCCCGCTTGAAAGTTCTCCGGACAGAGATTGCATCGGTCTGGCCGCGCGGCCAATGCCAGGGGCCGGCTGACACCCACCGCGTAGCCGAACTCAAAAGGCGCGTGCCTGACGTTCTTTTCCGCGATGAAATTTTCCGCTAACGTCCAACCCTTGAAGTAACTGCCCAAGATCAGTTTGGCTTCGATCTCCCGCTTCTTTTCAGATCTAGTTTCGGAGCTCGGACCAGTCAGATCGCCTTCGCCGTCATTGTCGACGACTTCAAGCAAGCTCTTGTCCGCCCCATTGATGTTCTCGAATTCCACGTAGAGGACTGGATTGATCCAATGCTCACGGGGAAGGACCCGAAATCGATTCTCCCAGCGGTATCCGGAAAAGACCGTGGCGTCGCGTGCGGTGGCCTGGCCATCGAGATACACCTCGGTGGTCCACCAGGCCTTTACGCCATATTCGAATTCAAGGGCAGAGCCAAGGAATCGATTTCCGCCCGCCGGCTTGCCGGTGACGTTCTTGGTGGTAATCTCCAGGTTGCCTGGCTCCTCCATCTGGTGCGTGTAGGTGATGAGGAACGGGCCCTCCGCCGCCGAGGCCCACGGAACGCACACACAGGCTCCCGCGATGATCAGCAAAGGCCATGGCCCGCCTCGCCGTCCTCTTCCAATAAATAGTAATTTCAAGATTCACCGTTTGCAACTCAGTTGCACAGCGAATCTAGAATATCGAGAATGCGGGCGCTCAGCGACTAGAATTCAGCAAATCATTTGCATCTAGCACTTAACGGTCGAATATTGGATCGAAACGGTCGGATATGCCGAGCGGAGCTACTCTACTTCGAAAGTAGTGACCCGCCGGACCGAGTTACCGGCGCCGTCCATGGCTCGCAATTCAAATAGATACGAACCCTTGTCGAGCGGGTTTACGGGCATGGTTCCAGTAACGGGAAGCATGCCGCTCCCGTTCGCCAGCAGAGTGTTGAGCTTGATGAGTCCGGAGTCCGATTTTGGCTGCCCGGCCGGATCCAGGATCCGGATTTGAATGCCGATCTCGGGACGGTTCTGCGCCCCGGCTGCAGCCAAAAGGGGTTCGTAAATCTCGAAGTAGAAAGCCGCGGGATCGGCCTTTTTGAACCGGTTGGAGCCCGCCGGAACGATTCGCTTGCCGTTGGCAATCAGCGGTGTCTGATCGTCCAAGAGTAACGCGTCCACGTCCAGCCTCAAATCCGTGGCCGGATGGGATTCCTTGCTGAGGGCCACTCCGCTCACGTTAAATTCGTTGGCCTGGTACGCGCCCACTACCAGCGGCATTTCGAGCTTGCCGAAGCCGTCTCCGCCCGCGCTGAACACGATCTTGAGAGTATAGGCCCCGGCTGCGATGTCGAACTGATTCTCGTAATGGAAAGGCTTAAGCTTCAGACTATCGATCTCCCGTTGGTCGTCGAAATCCAGCTTTAGAGTGTCGCTGAAGCGCGCGCCGACCGTGCCGTCGGCCATGGTTGCGATGCCCAAAACGTCCATGGCCGCGTGAAGCTTGCCTTTTTGCTTCTGGAATTTCAGCGATTCGGACGGAATCTCCATGGCCACGTTCACCCGCGCCATATTCGAGGAAGTGTAGAAGTAGGGAATCTGCATAGTCGCGCCGATGTTACCGGACTGCGCCGCTGCCGCCCGGCTCTCCAGAGCCTTCCCGACGGGCGTTCCAGACAACAGATCGCGCGGTTTTGCATTGCAATACTCCGGACGTGCTCGAACTTGGACCCCGCTGCGCCCCACTTGGACGCGCAGCTTGTGGCAGCCTTCGTCGTTCGAGGGGGGCGGCGTGTAGCCGATCAAATAATACTCGCTCTGCTCCTTGCCGATTTTTTCCAGGCCCGCCAGCAGATCGTTGCTATTTCGCACTTCGAATCCGCCCGTGCCGCTCACCAGCAGTTGAGCGATCTCCTGATTTGGCGGGTTGAAATTCTGATTCGCATCGCGATTACGGGGATCATTCGGAGAGTTCCCGCGCCCGGCGTTCGGGTCCGGCGTGTTGCCCGGGAATGGATTCGTGGGGCCTCGTCCTGGCTGGCCGCCCGTGCCCGGTGTTCCAGTGCCCGGAAAGGAGGGGCCTGTTCCGCCGCCCGGCGTTCCTCCTCCACCGATGGGCGTGCCTCCGCCGCGTCCGCCTCCGCCCGTCGCGCCTCCCCCGGTTGCGCCTCCACCAGTCGCGCCACCGCCAGGTGCGCCTCCTCCACCACCCCGGCCGCCCTGAGGCACGAAGGAAGTTGCGAATCCGCCGGTGCTTTCACCGGAATCCGAAAAAGACTGAAGAAGCGTTTGGCGAAGACCTGCCACCGAACCAGCAGGATGCTCCGGGAAAACCTGTGCGATCCTCCCGATGCCGCGGACATCCACGGAATAAACGGTGACGTTGGCCATATTGCATGCGTTCACAGCCAAGGTCAGCTCCGCCATGTGATCCGTGTTGATCGCAAGTCCACCGGTGAACAGAATCAGCGCCTTCCGACCGGGCAGGGAACTTAGATTCCGCGCCAGAATCTTCAGGGCCTGAAGGGCGCTGCGAGCGGCGAAATCGGAGCGGGGCCCATTTGTCCCGGGGCTATTCCCGCCCGGGTCGTTCCCCAGGGGACCGCCGCGACCTGGCGTAAGACCATTGCGGTTTGAATCGGAGGTTCCTCCCAGCACGGAGGTTGCGGGCGACGAAATTGAACTTTGTTTGACGTCCCTTAAAGCCTTCGACAGTAGCTCGGGATCCGCTGTGAAATTCTGAGTCATCTTCAGTGGGCCGCTGAAATCGACCACCGCGATCATTTTGTTCGGGCCGAAGTTGGCCGCGACGAATTGGGCGGCTGACTGCCGCGCGCGGGTTTGATCCGATAGACTCATGCCGGTGTCGTCGAAGAACAACACCACGTACTGCTTCTGCGCGCCAGGGGAAGGCTCGCCGCTTTCAAGGGAGAAGCTCTTCACGGTCTGTTCCGTTTTGTCTTCCCAAACACGGAAATCCTTCGCGGTGAGATCCCGAACGTAGTTTCCTTTTTTGTCTGTTACAACCGCGTCCACCAGAACCAACTTGGTTTCCGTTCGGATGACCGTTCCGGAATCGGCCTGCGCCGGTGTCTTTGAAGATTGAGCCAGTAATGCGCCGCCCGCCAGGCAGAGCACGCTTGCGACTCGCAGGATGCATCGAGTATTCACGGCACACCTCCTAATACGGAATCTCCACCACGCCGTTTCGCGCTGACATGGTTTGCCCCTCTGAATCCCGGACCACCAGCCGAACCAGGTAGTTACCGGGAGTCAAATCCAGGGTTGTCTTGACGGTGATGCCGGAGTTGAGGGAGTCCAGCGTCTGGTCGCGCAAGCGTAATTCAACCACTCTCTGAATTCCGGCGACGAAATTCCCATTCCGGTCGAACACGCTGGAGACCACCGTCAGCGTGTTGAGATTTCGCTCGTCCAATTTGCGGAAGCGGAGCAGTTTCAGGTTCACTTTGGCGAGAACATTGAGCTTGACCATTACCCCGCCGGCCCGGGCGTACTGTAAGTTTAAATCGACCGGGAGTTCCTGGATTTCGTCGCGCGAAAAGACGGCCTCTTGAATCTCCTGCTTGGCCTGCTCTTCGGGATTAATCGCATGGGTGGGAGCGTAATAACCGCGGCGCGCCTGCAATTCGAAGCCCTTGGGATTCTTCAGCGCGACTTTCAAGCCGTGAAACACGCCGTCGAGTTTCAGATTCTGCGGGGAGAATCCCAGTATGTAGATGTATTCCGGCTGGGCCACTAATTGCCGGAATCCCTCGAACAATCCATTGTCGTTATGGAAGAACTGTCCGCCGGTTGCATCCGCCAGCTCGGCCATCACATCAGTATCCGCGGACATCGCGTTCTGCTCCATTAACAGCATCAGGTTCGATGCCGACACGCTTGCGCGCCCGGTTTGGCTGGCGTCACCTCCGGGAATGAGCGTGTAGACGCCGCGCACGTCCAGGGAGTTCAGGGTGACGTTGGCACGTATAGCCCGATCCATAACCTCGGCTTCTTCCTGGCGCATGTCGGGTGTCAGGAAGAATCCAGGGGAGACCAGAATCACGTTCCGGCTTCCCGGTGTCGCGGAGAGCCGGCGGATAACGTCCTTCAAAACGCTTAAGTCCAGGCGGCTATCGCGTTCACCACGGCTCAGGACGCTCATAGCGGTGGCGTGCGCCTCCCCGTCCGCAAGGGCTCTTTGCTGCGCCGTATAACCCCGGCACGCCATGACTTCGTCGGTTGCGGCTGACACGGCCTGGGCATCATTCTTGTTGATCATGGAATCCGCCCAGTAGAAGTTGATATCCAGACAATCGCTCGCTTCCCTTACGGTGACCTGCGGTTGAATCCGCAACATGTTCTCATGCAGCTTGTCCCTGTCATCCGTGAAATCGAGTACGACCTGGCCAGACGTAGTAAAGATCGCGGCGCGGCTGCCCGGTCCCAGAAACTCGCCCAGATGGCGGTCGGCGGCAACGCGCGCGGTCAGCAGATCGGCCGCCTTGAGGTGCATGTCATCGAACAGGTAAGCGACAAAGCGGTCGGGCACAGCGGTTGGCGCGCGGGCGGCTGCTGTGGTTTCGGCCCCCTTGTCGTCGAGTGCCGTCGCGACCACGGTCGGGATGAAAGGAGCTGCTGGTTTCTCCACAGAGAAGCGGGTGATCACCTGCGGCTTGCCTTTGTCGAAGAGCTGAAAGTCGTCCTGTTTGAGCGTGCCGATGGCGTGTCCCCGGTTGTCGCGCACGACCACGGGAACCAGCACCAGGTTCACCCGGCTGCTGAAAGTAACAGGCGTCTCCCGGGAGCTAACTTCGGGAGCTGGCGCCGGACCGGGCGCCTGCGCATAACAGAGCGCGCTAATAAGTCCGACTTGTAATACGAGTCGCGTAAAATGTGCCGGTTTCCTGGCTTATTGTAGCGCGACCCGTGCAACCGAGTAAGCGGTACCAAAATCACTGGAGCGAGCTTGCCCTCACCAGCACCAACGTCTCGTCGTCAGTCTGCGGTCCATGCGCCCGGACCGCCGCGAATAGTGTCTCCATCAGGTCACCGAGCGAACCGCGGGCGTTCTGGGCAACAATTTTCTCGATTCGCTCCATGCCGAATTGCTCGTCGTTGACATTTGTCACTTCTGGCAGCCCATCCGTCAGCAACACCAAAATATCGCCGGGATCGACTTCGACCGAGCCACTCCGGAATGTGGCGTCGGCAAACAGTCCAAGTGGAAACTGTTCCATGGCCAATTCCGACGTTGTTTTCGACTGTGAGCGGTAATGCAGGATCGGTCCGTTGCCGGCGAGGGAATACTCTACCCTGCCGCCTTCACCGCATCGGAGGCAGGCGAATGTCGCATACGTCGCCGACCCAGCCTTTATATCGAACAGAACCCGATTCAGATCCGCAAGGAAATCGGCAAGTGGTCCCGGCCTTAGTAAAGCTGTCCGGGCGCTGCTCTTGACCATGCCCATAAACACGCCCGCTTGAATCCCGTGGCCCGCGACGTCGGCGACATAGCAAGCCATAGCTCCGTGGTCATCCACAGCATCCAGCAGATCGCCTCCCATCTGGCTGCTTGGCACGGACCTCCCCTGGATTTCGTATCCGGCGTTGCTGACCGCCAGTGGAGGAGCAAGTGTTTGCTGTAACTTCTCAGCCAGTTCAAGTTCGGTGCGCGCGCGGACGAGCCTGACGCCTTGCGTCCCCATGAATGCCATGAGGGTGACGTACGCCATCGTTGCCGCGGCACTAGAAAGAAATAGGTATATTCCCAACCGCAATCGGATGTCCCTGAACTCGGGACCCAAAAGGGTCTTGTTCAATGGGAGACTTGGCTGGATCTTTTGCAGCGCGAGAAGTAGAAGAATTACCAAAGGAAGGACGACGAAACGCAGCTTGGTGTTTCGGCGTACGGCCGCAGCACCCACGGCAATTACAATTCCCAAAAAGGCAGCCTTGCCTGCTACCCACCAAAAGGGGAATTGCAAAGCGGGGTCAGTTGCAAATCCTACCGAAAAGAAAATCAAGGAGCCCGACAGCACTACCCAGGCGTATGCCCGCAGCGGCACCGTCTGCCAATACTGCCGCCGTTCCTCACTATTTTGCCGAACCCAACTCATTCTAGGCATTTACCAAATATAGACGTTGCTTCCTCAGCGCCTCGCTTAACTGACCGGTTTCCGGGCTTTTCGTGAGGGACCTGAGAAGTTCAGCAGCAGCGGGCGCGGCGGGAATTGGCGGCTGCGTGCTCGTCCTGAAATCGCCGCCATTCGTCGGGAGAATGGACGGTTCCATGCGCCTCCAGGTGACGATGATAGGCGTTCTGATCGGATATCTCGGCAATTATTCCGGATAATACGCTGAGTACGCCGCGGAAGAATGCGCTCATAACTCTTCCGCCAAACATGACCGAACATACGGCGTCTCGCTAGTCTTCGATACCCGCGTGCCGCCCAGGACGCCGATCCAGACGCGGATGGAGTCGATTAGAATCGTCGCCACCAGCACCAGGAAAATCCCGGTTACGGCGGCATCGAGACGCGCATTGAAGATCAATGCTGCAGTCGTGGCGCTTTGCGGACCGGCTGCCAGCTGGTCGGCCTGCGCCAGAAATCCGAGCGCCGGGAGCGGAGAGAAAATCTTCTGCCATCCGGCCGTGAAGCACACCACCACCAGCCACACCAGCGGAACCGAGGTCACCCACATGTAGCGCGCGCCGTGCATCTTGACCAGGAGCGTGGTCCCCACGCACAAAGCCACCGCGGCCAGCAACTGATTCGCAATGCCGAACAGCGGCCACAGCGTGTTGATGCCGCCCAGCGGGTCGATCACGCCCTGATACAGAAAATAGCCCCAGGCGGCCACGATCACCGCGCTGGTCGCCAGCATGCCCGGCTTCCAACTGCACTGGCCCCACTTGGGCCACACTTGTCCCAGCATGTCCTGCAGCATGAATCGCCCCACGCGGGTTCCGGAATCGAGCGTGGTCAAGATGAACAACGCTTCGAACATGATGGCGAAGTGATACCAGAAAGCCAGCAGCGCGCGCCCGCCGCCGCTCGAGACGAAGATCTGCGCCATGCCGAGCGCGAGCGAGGGCGCACCACCGGTGCGGTAGAACAGCGTTTGCTCTCCGGCGTCGCGCGCCATGGTCTGCATCTCCGCGGCGGTCACCGGGAATCCCCAGTCGCTGATGGTGGCGACGGCCGCGGCGGGCGTCGTTCCCACAATTCCGGCGGGAGAATTCACCGCGAAGAACACGCCGGGCTGGAGCGAGGCGGCGGCGATCAGGGCCATGATGGCCACGAAACTTTCGAGCAGCATCGAGCCGTATCCGACCGCCAGTGCGTGGCGTTCGCGCGCGAGCAGTTTAGGGGTCGTGCCGGAGGAGATCAAGGAATGGAATCCCGAAACCGCTCCGCAGGCGATGGTGATAAAGCAGAACGGAAAGATCTTGCCGGCGAAAATTGGTCCGGTGCCGTCGACAAAGCGGGTGAAGGCCGGCAGCTTCAACTCCGGACGCAGGAATAGAATCCCGACCGCCAGCAACACCACCACACCCAGCTTGACGAATGTACTCAGGTAACCGCGCGGGGCGAGCAAAAGCCATACGGGCAGCGCGCTCGAGAAGAACCCGTATACGATGAGCCCCGCGGCCAAGGCTGCACCGGTGTATGTAAACCAGGGAGCCAGCACCGGGGATTGCGCCACCGCCTGGCCGCCCACGACGCTGGCCATCATCAGCACGAACCCGATGAGCGAGGTTTCCACCACTTTTCCCGGCCGCCAGAACCGCAGATACAGCCCCATGAAAATGGCAATCGGCATGGTGGCGGCGATGGTAAACGTACCCCACGGGCTGCCTTTGAGCGCGTTAACCACCACCAGCCCGATCACCGCCAGCAGAATGATCATGATCAGCAGGACGGTTATCAGCGCGGTGAAGCCACCCACCTTGCCGATCTCCTCGCGCGCGATTTGCCCGAGCGATTTTCCGTCGCGCCGCAGCGACCCGAACAGAATCACGAAATCCTGCACGGCCCCGCCCAGGGTGGCTCCGATCACGATCCACAGGAAACCCGGAAGGTATCCGAACTGCGCCGCCAGAGTGGGTCCCACCAGCGGACCCGGACCGGCGATCGCCGCGAAGTGGTGGCCGAAGACGATCCACTTGTTGGTGGGCTCGAAATCATGGCCGTCGCGCAGCCGTTCGGCGGGGGTAGCGCGCTTATCGTCGAGAACCATGACCCGCGCGGCGACGAAGCTGGCATAGAAGCGGTAGCCCACCAGGTAGGTGCAAACCGAGGCGATCACCAGCCAGATGCTGTTCACCGGCTCGCCCCGGCTCTGCGCCACGGCCCCCATAGAAAAGGCCGCCGCCAGAGAAATCGCTGCCCACAGAAGACGTCCCAGAATTCGACCCATGGCTCCCTGTCAAGAATAACCGACCCGGCGCGCCATTTGCACGGTTGGCGCCGGGATCTATCCGAAAGCCCGCGAACGTCCGATTACAAACTGGTGGACATAGGCGGGCAAGTAAGGGAAACACCCGAGGCCGGGTTAAGCGAAATCTCTTGGCGTATAGGGAGATCTCAAGCGGAAACTGGGGGGAAGCACGATTTGTCGGGACCCGCTAAGTCACGTAGTCTCATAGGTGAGGGAAAGTCTAGATGCTGAGGACGATCATCATAGGTCCAGACGCCAAGCAAGCGCAACAATTGGAAAAGGCGGTGGGCGCGTTAGCCAGCGAGGTGAACGTCAGCCGCATGCTGCTTGACTACCCGGACCAAGGCGAACTGATTCGTACACTCCGCACCCACGCTCCCGAAGTTATTTTCATTAGTTTCGAAAGAGGCGAACTAGCCGCGAAGGTGATCGAGTACGCGATGCAGGAAGTGGAAGGGCTTCAGTTCGTCGCCTTTCACAGCGTCTGCGACGCCGGGACGCTGCGGGAGATCATGCGTGCCGGAGTGCGTGAACTGGTAGCCGAGCCGTTCGAGCTCAGCGCCCTGGTCGAGTCGCTCCGGAGCGTAAAGACGCTGGTGGATCAGAAGCCGCCCCTCTACACGGCCAAAGGCA
>Ga0210400_10003137_pt1 | contig 14762 bp, 9 predicted proteins | sample IncBWH26MmetaG_FD_155456 | JGI IMG/M metagenome (GOLD analysis project Ga0210400, IMG submission 155456) | Forest soil microbial communities from Barre Woods Harvard Forest LTER site, Petersham, Massachusetts, United States - Inc-BW-H-26-M | ecosystem: Environmental > Terrestrial > Soil >... | reverse complement strand
GTCGAATCCGTGCCCAGTTTGGCCAGCTTGTACTTCACCGCAAGCTGGCTCTCCAGCGAATCGCCGCCCTGTGCTTGGGCCATCATCCACGAAAACATTCCCGCCAGTATCACTGCAAAAATTCGCACAGCTTTCCCAACTTTCACGTTCATGACCAGCTCCTTCTCCAGACCGCTCAATCTCACTCTCAAGAAAAACCGCCGCACCAAGCCAATGTTTTTCGGCAAGCGCGAGGAGCATCAGCAGCACGCCACCAATGCTCCTCTACTTGCATAATTGGTTTTATTTCTTGCCGCGCTAGTTCCCGCCGCCACCGCTGCCGCTGCTGGCGGAGGCGTCCTGGACTTCCTTCTCGGCTTGACCAGCCTCGTCCTGTTGCGCCTTCAAGTCGGCTTCGACCGTCAAGTCCGGCTGCGCCTGACCAGCGGCGTTTGTTTTGGAACCAGCCGGCGGACCACCCGGTATTCCATTCTTTCCCTGGTTTTCCGCGAGCTTCCCCAAGCCTTCGCTGATCTTGGCCCGGAAGTCATTGTGCATGTCTTGCAGGTCTTGCACTGACACGGCTACCTGGGAACCGGAGGCGCAGTCATTCTTCTGGCTGCTGGCCACTAGCACTTTCACGTTTTGGTCTGCGTCTGGTGTGTCCTCGACGCGTGTGAGTACGTCGCCGGGGCTCAACGAACATTCCGTTCCATCTTCCTGAGATTCGCTGAGCACCGCGGATACGATAAACGTGCGATGTGCTGGATCCAGTGCGGCTGGAGTTTCATCGGGGCCCTTATCGCCTCCGTTCGCCGGTGCTGTACTGCTCACGGCTGCGGCGGCCGGTTCGGGATGCGCTGCCGCTTCCCGCTCCGCTGCAATCTGGGCTCTCACTTCGTCGGCGATTTGCTGTTTCACTTCCGGCGTTAGCGCAACCGCGCCGCCACCGCCGCCGCTCGATGCCGCCTGGTCTTCGGCGTCCGCTGCTGCTGCAGCATTCGCCGCCGCCCTCGCTTCCGCTCGTGCTTCATAAGCCGCTTGCAAATTGGCGGCCAGCAAATAATCTGTGATCCATAAAGCCGGCGTCGCGTAAACGGGTGCCGGCGCAAAGTAGTAGCCGTAATACCCGTACCACGGCGCTGCGCCCCAACCCCAGCCAAACGCTACCGGCGCGGCCCACGGATTGTAAGCCCAGCCATAATAAGCAGGGCCGTAGTACACAGCGGGAACGTATCCGTAGTACGCATATCCGTGGTAGTAGTATCCGCGGTAGGCATACGCATAGCTGCGGCCGCCGTAGTAATACGACCGTCGCATGTACGGGTGGCCGCCACGGTAGTATCCGTGCTCGGCATAGCCGCGGCCGCGGCCGTAACCAACCACTCGGCCGCCATCGCGCCGCCGCGATTCGAATCGCCGCTCGCCATGCGCGCCGTGGTTGATGGTCATCCCGCTCTTCGTGTGAATCGTGCTGACATGCCCGGTGCGGCTGAAGTTCGCTCTTGTGCCGCTCTTGGTCTCAACAGCAGTTCGTTTGCCGCTGGCGTTGAAACTGTGGGTACTTCCATTCGCGCCAGCCTTGGTAGTCACCGTAGCGCCACGTCCACCCGGTCCCTTGGACGCCGTTGTAGCACCACCTTTGGCACCGGCCGCGCCGCCAACCTTGGACCCAGCCGCGCCGCCTGGTGCACCGGTCTTCGCCGCGGTTGCGCCACCTGTTTTGGCTCCGGCTCCGGCCGCGCCGCCTGTCTTCGCTCCGGCAGTCGCCCCACTTGTTTTGGCGCCTGCCGTCGTACCGGTTTTTGCACCGGCCGCGCCGGTCGCGCCGGGCTTAGTTCCTGTCGTCCCACCGGTCCTGCCCGCCGCCGTTGCCGTACCCGGCCTGGCGGCTCCGGTTGTTCCAGTGCGCGCGGTGCCAGTCGTGCCGGGTTTGGCTGCGCCGGTCGTACCCGGTCGCGCGCCGCCCGCCGCCGGGCGTGACGCCTGCGCCTGAGGCCTCGGTGCCGCCGCGGGTCTTGGTGCCGCCGCGGGTCTTGGTGCCGCCGCGGGTCTTGCTGCTGGCGCCGGTTTGCTAGGCGGCGGAGACGACTGTTTCTTCTGCTGAGCCGTTGCACCTACCGCGAAGCCAACCACAATTGCCGAAATCAAAAATCCACGAACCAGGTTCTTGCTTCCATGGTTCCAACTCATTTATTTTTCTCCTCGGATATCTCCCCCGCCATTCGAAATCAGAAACGTGTCCCACTCTCGACTGTGTCTCCTGTGGAGCTATGCTCCAACGCCAGCGCGTGGCTGCGATCTGTGACGAGCCATTGCTTCCGTTTCTAATTTTTTGTGATGGGGATACAAGGCAAGAAAACCGGAGCAGGTCTGACCACAGAAGCTGTGCCATCATGAACCTCGTGCTGGGACCCGAATTCTAGGGAGACATTTAACGACGGCAAGTTGGCAGCATCTTACTGGCCTAAGGACGCAAGTGTCAACGATAACGTCGGCACTGGTGAGCACATTTCAGTTATTTCACAATTTCCAATTTGTGGCATGCTTTCGTGCGGCCAGCTAATCTTTCCGCGACGTCGATTCGGCCGCAAATCGCCCCCTTCACTCGCGCATTGCAGAAGATTTCGACGTCCTCCCGCACTGTCCCATTTGAGACAGTTAGTTTCCTGCAGCTTCCAGTAAGCTCACCTCGAAGGAGACAACTGCCTCATGCTACGAGCTCTCGCTGTCCTACTTGCCTTCGGTTTCTTTCATCTCCCGGTCTCGCAGTCCGCCCCCGCCCCCGCGACCTTGTTTCCGCAAGATCCTCCACCCGATCAGTCACAAGATCAGCCGCAGTACGAGTCGCAGGACCCGGGCCCTGCTTACGAAAACTTTTCACCCGATCAGCTCGACAACCTTCTCTCTCCCATTGCGCTTTATCCCGACCCGCTTCTCGCGCAGCTATTTGTCGCCTCGACTTTTCCCGACCAAGTGGAAGAAGCCGCGCGCTACGTTCGCGCCAACGGCACCAACGGTGTGGATGACCAGAACTGGGATGTCAGCGTAAGCGCCATCGCGCATTATCCAACGGTGATCGGAATGATGGCCGACAAGATCGATTGGACGACCTCGGTTGGGCAAGCCTACGTCAACCAATCGACAGACGTGGCCTCTTCGGTACAACATCTGCGTCATATGGCCCGCGAGGCAGGAAATCTGCAATCGTCGCAGCAGCAGGAAGTCCTGGAGCACGACAATTACATCGCCATTTCTCCGTATCAACCGGAATACATCTACGTCCCGGTCTATGATCCCGCGATCATTTACTATCGCCAGCCTTATTGGGGACCGGGCATCACGTTCGGCGTTGGTTTTCCCATCGGCGCTTGGCTCAACCTGGATTTCCGCTGGGGCTACGGCGGAGGCTGGGGCGGGGTCTACTACACGGGTTGGCGGCAGGGGGGCTGGGGCAGGGATTGCTGGAATTGCGGCTGGATTGATCGCAGCCGGGGCCGCGTAAATTATTCAAACAATCGTTACATCAACAACCGCTACAACAACATCAACGTGAACAGGAACGTCGTCAATCGTACCGTAAACGTCAACAACATCAATCGCTACAACTCGGTCCACAGAAACACGAATTACAACAACGTGCAAGCCAACAACAATCGCGCCAACCGCTTCAACAACGCAAGCAGCGGGCGCCCCGGGAACAGCGGCGGCAACAATGGATTCAACGGCCGCCAGCCCAACGCCTCGCCGGGCGGAAACAATCGCGCCGGCGTGAACAACAAGATTATCGATCGCAACATCGACCGCAATAATCCGCAGATCGATCAGCACCGCGGCCGCGACAATAACTCTCCTAATGGCCGTTTTCCCGCCACGCAGCAGCGGCCGATGCCCGGGCCGGCCCAGCGTATGGAGAACCGTCCCAACCAGCAACCGCTTCAGGGCCACCAGGAGAACCAGACACCTCAGAATCGCCAGCAGAACCAGGCTCCGCCTCAGTACCGCCAGCAGAGCCAGCCACTGCCTCAGAATCGTCAGCAGAACCAGTCGCCTCAGTACCGCCAGCAAAACCAACCGCCGCAGGCACGCTCCGCTCCTCAATCCCAGATGACGCGGCCCACCCCGCATGTTTTTAATCCCCGCGAGGGCAATTTCGATCCGCGCGCCTCCAGCCAGCGTGGACAGAACAGCCGCCAGCAGGCTCCACAAGCACAGGTCCCCACCCGGTCCGCTCCTCCATCGAGAGAACAGAGCAGACCGGCGCCCGCGCCGCGTGGTGGCGAACGGAGGAAGCCATGAATGACATTCCGCGCAGTCCGCTCGAGATTGGAAAGGGAGATTCGCGAATGATCCGCGGCCGATTCGCATACTCTGCTCTATGCACGATGGCGATTTTCCTTGGTGGCGCTCTTTTTGCGATTGCCTCGTCCGCCCGCGCCCAGGCGCCGGCGCAAAGCACTTTCTCTTCCGCGGACGAAGCCTTGCAATCGCTTGTCTCCGCGGCCAGGGCCAAGGACCGCACCGGCCTTGCAAAACTTTTCGGCCCTGACTATGACCAGCTTCTCTCCGGAGACGACGTCGAAGACGCCAAAGATCTCGAGGAATTCGCCGTTGCCGCCGGGGAGTCCGCTCAGCTCCAGAAAGTCGACGATTCAAAATTCACCGTCATCGTCGGCAGGGACAATTGGCCGACTCCGATTCCTCTAGTGCAAAAGGATGGAAAGTGGTTTTTCGATACTCCCGCCGGCATCGACGAAATCATCAACCGCCGCGTGGGTGAGAATGAGTTCTCCGCGATTGCCACTTGCCGCGCTTACGCGGTGGCCCAGTGGGAGTACTACACCGAAGGGGATTGGGATCACGACAGCGTGGCCGAATACGCGCAGAAACTCATCAGCGACTCGGGCGCTCACAATGGTCTGTATTGGGAAACCGCCGAAGAAGATAATCCCAGTCCGCTCGGTAAGCTAATTGCCGCGGCCCAGTCAGAAGGTTACGGGCCCAACTCGTCCACCGCCGATGCCGAGGGGAAGGGTGGTTCGGACAAGGACGCTCCTCAGCTGGATCGCGCGCCGTATCACGGCTACTACTTCAAGATTCTCACGCGCCAGGGTCCGCATGCCCCCGGCGGAAAATACAGCTACCTCATCAACGGGAACATGATCGCCGGCTATGCGCTGGTGGCCTATCCCGACAAGTGGAGCAACTCCGGTGTGATGACCTTCATCATCAATCAGCAGGGCCGCGTGTATCAGAAAAACCTCGGTCCCAATACCGCCAAGCTCGCTTCGGCCATGACCGAGTACAATCCCGACCTCAGCTGGAAACTGGTCGACGTTCAACCCTGAATTGTGAATTTCGCAGCGGCCCTTGTGTCAATCTTTGGCGGCTGTCATCGCGGCTAGCTCCTTGTCGGTACGCGCCAGGGCTTCTACAACCATCCTTCGCCCCGGCGTGCGCGCCAGCGCAGTCTGAAACGCATCGCGCGCTTCTGCGGGGCGATGCAATTGCAGCAGCAGCTCGCCCAGCAATTCATCGGTCGGCTTTTCGATCGACGGCGGGCCAAACTCCAGCGGCAGGTGGTGTTCCTTCTCCGCCATTTGGCGCAGCTCGTTGACAGCCTCCGCGGTCTTTCCTTCGGCGGCTGCAAGCATGGCGTGCAACTCTCCGTTGTAGATGGCCGCGCTCTCGCGTCCCTCCGCTGCGTCCATTTTTTGCTTCTCCATCCACGCGATCGCGCGTTCTCCATCTTTCTCCACGCGCGCCGCCGCTTCCCGCGCGCCTGCGATGTCGCCGCGATGAATCGCACCGATCGCGTTCGTGTAATCGAACGTCTCTTCCGCGAACGGATAATCTCCCGCCGGCACCGTCCACCGCGCCGCCTCATCGTTCCACAGCTGCGTGCAAATCAAAAACTGCGCGCGCATCTCCGCGTAGGAGTTCACTGCGCCCATCGCCGGCGTCATTCCATTCATTGACATGCCCGCCATCGCCGCGTGAGTAGGACTCTTCGGGTCAGCCGCCGCGGCTGCCGCCTTTTCCGCGACTGCGCGGCATCCTTCCAGCACGCGCCGCGCATCGGCCACACGCCCCTGCTGCAAATAGCCATACTCCAGCCACTCATTGTAATGACCGCACATCGCATGGGGCCTTCCGGCTTTTTCGCGCTCCTTGTTCACCACCGCCATGGCGGTTTCGTTGGCCTTCACTTCGTCATCCCACATGCCGAGGGATAGAAAAATGTGCGAGGTCATGTGTTGCGCATGTCCGGCTTCCGGCGCGATTTTCGAATAAATCCTTGCGGCACGCAGCCCCAGCGGCGCGTGCACGGAGTCGTCGTAGCAATGGATCAAGTAGTGCACCACGCCGGGATGGCGGGGATGCTGCGGGAAAACCTCTTCGAGTATCGCGGCGGCGCGCATGTATGTTGCGAAATCGCGGCCATGTTCCGCCGTTCCCAGGATCGCCAGCGCTTCGAATGCGGCGCCATCGACATCGTCGGGAAATTTGCGGTGCAGTTCGGCCAGCACTGCTTCGTAGCGACGGTCGCGTTCTTCTTTTGTGCCTTCGCCGAACAGCATCTCCACGCTGCGCAGGTAGAGTTTTTCCCGCTCCGTCGGAGCTTTCGCGAGCCGCGCTTCCGGCGTGGGGCCCAGGCGCTTCAGAATCTCGCGCGCCGCGGCAACATCTTCCTCGTGCCAGACGGGATGATTCTGCGTCAGCGCTTGGCCCCAATACGCTAGGGCAAAGTCCGGCGCCGTTTGCTGCGCCTTGCGGAAGTGCTCCGCGGCATCCTCGTACTCAAAGTTGTGGAGTTGCGCCAGTCCGTGGAGAAAATCGGCCTGCGCCGCCGCCGGCCCCGAATTCATGAACGACACTTCACCGAATTCCCGCTGCGCACCCTTTTGGGAACTCGACTGGGCAGATTGTTGGGAAAATGTTGCGGCAGAGCACAGCAGTAGAAGGACAACTAGCGTCGAAACGTAAATCCCGGGGGCTCGCCTCATCCTCGCACCCCTTCCGGAAACCCGTCGAGCTGCCGGCGACGTTTTCTTTACCTCGTCGCCGTTCCTCTTGACCGGAATCCCCTGTAATTTGGAAAACTCCGGCGATTGTACACCTATTAGTCGCAGCAACGCGCGCGTCCCGCACCGACGCATGAATCAAAGTCAAAAGCCCCACACGCAGAAGCGGCGTATGGGGCACCCAGCAGGCGCTCAAGAGACGAGTGGCCCCGGACTTGAATTCTCAGACGTTGGGATATTGCCTTCTCGCTGGAATCTGGCACTATTCCAGCATGGGCAAGAAGAAACCAAAGAAGAAATCCGCAAAGAAGCGCGGCAAAAAGAAGCCCGCTCAAAAGCGTAGCGTGAAGCAGATTGCAGTTCACCTTGCAGAGAAAGCCACCAAAGAGCAGATCTTACTTTAGTAGGGGCGGCGATACCTGCGAGGGCTTTTTGCCGATCGCGCAAATCCAGCCCTTCGCGCGTTCCTCAAAAATCTGAATGTCCGTGTAGCCCGCCGTAGAAAACAATTCCCGCTGATCTTCGACACCCAGGTTCGTGGATCGCAACAGCTTCATCACCGGCCGTTGCAGCTTATTGAGGGCCCCCTGCTTATAGCTTTCCGCGATGACGATTAGCCTCCCATCCGGTTTCAGGACGCGAAGGATTTCCCGCATACCCTTGACGAGGTCCGGCCAGTAATACTGAGTTTCCACGGCGGTGACGAGATTGAATTTGTCTTCCGAAAACGGTAGTTGAGACACGGAACCCTGCGTTATTTCGACACGGCCTGCCTGGATCAATTGCGCGTTTCTCCCGAGAGATGCGGCGACGCTCCCCTTGGCGTAATCCACGCCGTAAACCATGCCCTTTGAGGCAAGCGAGGCCAATTTTTCGATCGTTCTGCCGCCGCCGCAACCGACATCCAGAATCGTGAAGTGCTCTTCGATCGGGACATGCTTCAGCCCCCAATCGGTCACGCCGGAATGGGACATGTTCATGATCCACACGAAGAACCTACCGACCCATTTTGTGGGTTTTCGGACCTGATTAAGGATGTAGATCATCAGGGCGGCTAACAGGACATAGTAGAGCGCCTGTCCGATGGCATGCTTGGTCAACGATAACAAAGGCTGTCTCCCGGATTTGAGTTTTGAATAGTACCTGTAGCCTGAGAGGGGCACAATAGTCGGCGGAGTGCCACACTCTGCGCGCCCCTCAGGCCGAGCACACGGGGCTGTCCAAAAGCGGACAGTATTAGTGGCAGCGGTTTGGTATATCTACTGCATGATCGGGCACTTCCACCGCGGCGTGCGTTCCCTCAGAGCCATGCTGCGATTCGGAAATGAAAGCGGGCTGATCTCAAGGGTCAGCCCGCCGCCCGGCTATCTTCAAGTTTCTACTTTCTAGTTTCCAATTCACCTTTTGCTTCGTTGTCAGGATCGATCTTTACCGGTCCTCGGCATCGCTTTCCATAGTCTTGCCTGCTGCTATCTGTTCCTTCTCCAACAGTTCTATCCACTTCTTTCCGTGCAACATATTAGCCACGGCATCAAGCTCTTGCTGTTCGATAAGAGTGCACATAACGCGGCCCTCTTCTTCGAAGACGTCCAGCCTGGACAAACTTTCATAAGCATCTAACTGATAGAACCATGACCCGTTTCCGAAGGGAGCACCACTACCACCAGCACCGCTGAATTTGACCATCGCGTCGATTAGAGTCTCGTCACTTCTGTCGAGGGGTTTGTAAACTGTGGCGAGATAACTTCCGCCCTGTAAGTTTGTGGGTTTTTGAACTATGACCTGATAGATTCCATCGCGCAAATTTGTGGGGTTGTCTGTTCCTGAGACTGTGACTCGATACATCCCTGAGCGAGCTATCATTACGGCACCCTTCCCGCGACTGCTACGCCGTCCCTTCTCTTTTTAGCTTCTGATTTCTAGTTTACTCCAGCAGATCCGGCTCATCGTGGATGATGCTCGCGAGCATGGGCTGAAACTGGAACCATCCCGCGAGCGGGCTTCCGACTTGTTCCCGCGTCGCAAGCGCCGTGGCATGATCGATCTTTACGGGCTCGCCGGCCGCTTCGGCCAGCAGCTGCGCCTGGCAGCTGCGATCCATGGTGATGAACCACCACGCTGCTTCTTCGACGCTGTGGCCGACGGTGAGCAATCCATGGTTCCGCAGAATGGCCGCTTTTTGCTTCCCGAGCGCCTGCGCGATGCGCGCGCCCTCCGACGTTTCGTAGACCACGCTGGTGAAGTCGGCGAACAATCCGTGGTCCTCGTAAAACGCGCAAGCATCCTGCGTGAGGGGATCGAGCAGCCGCCCGAGTGACGCCCAAGCTTTTCCATACATGGAATGTGAGTGCGCCGCCGCTACCACATCGGGGCGCGCCGCGTGTACTTGCGAGTGGATGGCGAAAGCCGCTCCATTGACGGGATGCTTCCCTTCGACGACTTCGCCGCGATGACTCACCAGAATCAAGTCGGACGCGCGAATCTGCCCAAAGTGCATCCCGAACGGGTTCACCCAGAAATGGTCGAGACGTTCCGGGTCGCGCGCCGTAATGTGTCCCGCCACGCCTTCGTCGAACCCAAACCGCGAAAACAGCCGGAACGCCGCCGCCAGCATCCGCTTGCGATGCGAGCGCTCCTCCGCCGCAGTGGCAAACTTCGGCGGCCGCGGGATGTTCAATACATTTGCCGGTGTTCCTGCCATTTGGCCCTCCCGTGCGCAGCAATTCTTCGCGCGCTACTCGCGTGAAACCGTACAATGCGGCGATAGCTAGCTCAAAATCGACGATCAGTTGCCCAGATCGAAGAACTGCCCCATCCTGCGGAACTTCTCATACCGGGCATCCACCAAGGTCCGCACCGGCTGATTCGTCAGCGCCACCAACTGCCGGTCCAGCACTTCCTCCAGGAGGCGGGCCGCCGCTTCGTGATCCATATGCGCGCCACCTTCCGGCTCCGGCACAATTTCGTCGACGATGCCCAGCTCTTTCAAATCCTTGGCGGTTATTTTCATCGCCGCGGCCGCGGTCTCCGCTTTCGTCGAGTCGCGCCAGATGATCGAAGCGCAGCCTTCCGGCGAAATCACCGAATAAAAACTGTTCTCGAGAATGTTGATGCGATCTCCAACGGCAATCGCCAACGCGCCACCTGAGCCACCTTCCCCTGTGACCGTGACGATCACCGGCACCGGCAACCGCGCCATCTCCCGCAAGTTCCGCGCGATTGCTTCGCCCTGCCCGCGCTCTTCCGCATCGATCCCCGGATACGCCCCCGGCGTATCGATGAAGGTAAGAATCGGCCGCCCAAATTTCGCCGCGAGCTGCATCACGCGCAGTGCTTTCCGGTACCCTTCGGGCTTTGGCTGGCCAAAATTCCGCACCAGCCGCTGCTTCGTGTCGCGCCCTTTTTGATGACCGATAATGGCCACGGGACGTCCGTGAAATTTTCCCAGCCCCGCAATGATCGCTTTGTCGTCGGCGTAGCCACGGTCGCCGTGAAGTTCCATAAAATCCGTAAAAAGGAGTCCCACAAAATCCAGCAAATACGGCCGCTGCTGATGACGCGCAACCTGCGCGCGCTGCCATGGTCCCAGATGCGTATAGAATTCGCGACGCAGTTCCGCAACCTGGTGGCGGAGACGCTGCAGTTCCGCTTCAGCTTCCTGATCGCCGGCAAGATGACGCAACTCCTCGACGTCTTTCTCCAAGCGCTCGATCTCCTTCTGGCGGTCCACCGGCGGCGCCGCGGCTTTGTTTTTTTCTTTTGCGCTCACTCCGCCACCGCCGCCGCACCATGGCCCCCGCAGATTTGCCGCACCGCTTCCGTCAAATCATTCGTAACCGCAACACGCTGCTGCGCCGGCAGAATCGCTACGGAACCATCCGCGGAACACAATTCGAACACCACTTGGCACGGCCCCGGACAAGCTCCAAACAGATCTTCCAACCGGCCCAAAGTATCTTCGCTTAGGGATGCTATGTCCAGCCGCACGCGGAATTCCTTGCTCGCACCATTCTCTTTGATTTCGTCCAAACGCCTGGCTTCCTGGAGTGAAAGCCGGGTCCCCGCTTCCTCGATCTGCGCTCGAACTTTCATGAGCAGCGGATTGCCGGGCTTCAGCACTGGCTCGAGCCGCGCAAAACTCTCTGGGAACGCAAGGAGCTCCTGCACGCCCGTCATGTCCTGGATGGTGAAGATGGCCCAGCGCGCGCCTTTTTTCGAACGCATCGGCCGCGTACCAACAATCAGAGCGGCAACAGTGATTTCTTTTCCGTTGCGTTGCTCTTCCACCAGGTCGAGTGAAATGGTCTTCAATTCCTGGAGCCGCGAGGCGTATTTTGCGAGCGGATGGCCGGAAACGTAGTAGCCAAGCATGGCGTATTCGCTCGCCAGGCGCTCTTCCTCGCTCCAGGGAGCGGCCTCGCGCAATTCGAATGGCGCCAGCGCAGGGGCGGCGGCGGTTCCGAACAAACCGTGCTGCCCGCTTTCGCGAGTGCGCGAAGCACGCTGCAGCGCGGCAACAGCATCATCGACCGAGGCCAGCATCGATTCGCGTGCGCCGAGGGAATCCACCGCGCCGGACTTGATCAGGCTTTCGAATACGCGCTTATTGAGAAAACGCGACTCGATACGCTCGCAGAAATCATAGAGCGACTTAAATTCGCCCTGGCTGAGCCGCGATTCACGGATCGCCCGGGCGGTGTTCTCGCCGACATTCTTGATCGCCGCCAGTCCGAAGCGGATGGATTCTCCGACGGGTGTGAAGTACAGATCGCTCTCATTCACATCGGGAGGCAAGATGGAAATGCTCATGCCACGCGCTTCGTTGAGATACTTCACGACCTTATCGGTGTTGCCTGCTTCGGAGGTCAGCAGCGCGGCCATGAATTCGACGGGATAGTGCGTCTTCAGGAATGCAGTTTGATATGCAAGCAGCCCGTAAGCGCAGGAGTGCGATTTGTTGAAACCGTATCCCGCAAACTCTTCCATCAAGTTGAAAATGCGTTCGCCTTTTTTCTCAGGGATTCTGTTGGCGGCGCATCCGGTCATGAACTTCGCGCGCTGCGCGGCCATTTCCTCTTTCTTTTTCTTGCCCATGGCCCGGCGCAGAAGGTCGGCTTCGCCAAGCGAAAAACTCGCCAGGCGATTGGCGATCTGCATCACCTGTTCTTGATAGAGAATGACGCCGTAGGTCTCTTCGAGAATGTCCTTGAGCTGGGGAAGTTCATAGCTGACTTTTGTTTTGCCCTGCTTGCGGTTGATGAAGTCATCGATCATGCCGCCCTGTATAGGGCCGGGACGGTACAGCGCGTTAAGGGCAGTTAGATCTTCGATGCGCGAAGGCTGGTAGCGGCGAAGAATGTCGCGCATGCCGTGCGATTCGAACTGGAAGATGGCGGTGGTATCTCCGCGGGCGAAGAGTTTGTAGGCTTCCGCATCGTCTAGCGCAAGGTTGTCGATATCGATTTTGACGCCGCGATTCTGTTCGATCATTTGAACGGTATCGTGCAGCACTGTGAGAGTGGTCAGCCCAAGAAAATCCATTTTCAGCAGGCCGATGCGCTCCAGCGCATTCATGTCGTATTGGGTGGTGATTTCATCGCGATTCGTCTTGTAAACGGGGACGACATCGGTGAGCGGCCTGGGTGAAATGACGACGCCCGCTGCATGCGTGGAAGCGTGGCGCGACAAGCCTTCCAGGCGCAGGGCCACAGCCATCAAATCCTTAAGCCGCTCATCGCTATTGATTGCCGATTTCAGCTGCGGCGCTTCTTCAAGCGCATTTTTTAGTTCAATCCCCAGCGTCGTGGGAATCATCTTTGCGATACGGTCCACTTCCCCGTAGGGAATATCCATGGCGCGCCCGACGTCTTTCACCGCCGCCTTCGCAGCCATGGTTCCGAAGGTAATGATCTGCGCGACGTTTTCCCGCCCGTACTTTTGCGTGACGTATTCGATCAACTCGCCGCGGCGGCGCATGCAGAAATCGATATCGATGTCGGGCATGGAAACGCGTTCGGGATTCAGAAAGCGTTCGAAGAGCAGGTTGTATTGCAGCGGATCGACGTCAGTAATTCGAAGCGCGTAGCTGACCAGGCTCCCGGCGGCCGACCCGCGTCCCGGTCCAACGGGAACCTTTTGCGCACGCGCGTAGTGAATGAAATCCCAGACAATCAGGAAGTAGCCTTCATAGCGCATCTTCTTGATCATTTCGATTTCGAAGGTGAGGCGCTTTTCGTATTCGGAGAGCGGATTCGCCAGCGCGCCCTGTTTTGCAAGCCGCTCAAGTTGCGGAACGCGCGTGGCAAATCCTTCGCGCACCACATTTTCAAAGTAACTGGATGAGGTGTGCCCCTGCGGAACTTTGAATTCCGGGAACGGATTGGGAATGCGTTCAATCTTGACGTTGCAACGCGCAGCAATATCAACGGTGCGGCTCAAGGCCTCCGGCAGCTCGCCGAAAACCTGGGCCATCTCCGCGGCGGTTTTGAAATAAAACTGGTCGGTCTGGAACTTCATGCGATGCGCATCGCTCATGGTCTTGCCGGTCTGAATGCAGAGGAGCACTTCCTGGGCATGGGCATCGTCGTGGTGTAGATAGTGGCAGTCGTTTGTGGCCACTAAGGGAATGCCACTCTCTTTGGAGAGCCTGACGAGATGGGGGTTGACGCGTTTTTCGATTTCCAGCCCCTGATCCTGGATCTCGAGAAAGAAATTTCCCTTTCCGAACACGTCCTGCAAGCGGTAAGCATTCTCGCGCGCCTGCTCGTACTTTTCGTCTACCACCGCTTCCGTCACCGGGCCGCGCAGGCAGGCAGAGAGGGCAATCAGTCCCTTGCTGTGTTTTGCGAGCAGGTCGTAGTCAATGCGAGGCTTGTAATAAAAACCTTCGAGGAAGCCAGCGGAGACTAGTTTGATGAGATTGTGGTAGCCCTCGAGGGATTCGCATAGAAGCACCAGATGATTGGTGCCACGCATCCCTGGCTCGGAGTCGCCGCGCTCGCTTCCGTTTCCGCCGTTGGTCTTGTCGCCGCGGTCGTGGCGGCTGCCTTTAGCAATATAGACTTCACAGCCGATGATGGGCTTGACGTCACGCTTGCTGGCCTCGTAGAAGAAGTTCGCCGCCGCGAAAAGATTGCCGTGGTCGGTGATGGCCACGGCTGGCATTTTCTGGCGAGAAGCCTCATCCAGAAGCTCGCTTGTTTCACAAGCTCCGTCGAGCAGGCTGAAATCCGTATGAACGTGAAGGTGAACAAACTGCGGCTGGCCCATGGAACTCCATTTTAGAACTCTCGCAGGAGATTTGCATTACGCATTCTGACGTTTCCCACAGGCGGCGGTTCGCCACCGAACATGCCTATTACTTGCGGCCTGCGCGCTTTTTGCCCGATGCGGCAGATCTCGGGCGTGGGGCGGCAGCCGCGTGCTTTCCCGTGGACTTGGCCGGCTCATGCTTTCCTTTTGCGGGGTGCTTTGCGTCGGCCTTCGCCGCAGCGTGCTTATGCTTGGCGGCATCGCCCATGGCCGCGGCGGCGTGAGCTTTGTCGGTGCCCTTGGCGGGCTTCTTTTCCTTCTCTTTCTTCTTGGGCTGTTCCTTGATGCCAGTGATCTTGCGCAGAATTTTTTCCCGCTCTTCTTTCGTTTTTCCGCGGCCGGTGAGCTGCATGGCGAAGACTTGCTCGACAACTTGATCGAATTTCGGCCCGCGCGCCATGCCCAAAGCCTCCAGTTCGGCGGCCACAGCAGGGACACCGAGACGGA
>Ga0210400_10003136_pt1 | contig 14763 bp, 13 predicted proteins | sample IncBWH26MmetaG_FD_155456 | JGI IMG/M metagenome (GOLD analysis project Ga0210400, IMG submission 155456) | Forest soil microbial communities from Barre Woods Harvard Forest LTER site, Petersham, Massachusetts, United States - Inc-BW-H-26-M | ecosystem: Environmental > Terrestrial > Soil >... | reverse complement strand
GGTCGGGCCGTTCTCTTGTCGACGCAAATGGAAGCCACCGATGCGCGCCGCATGTTCCCCTGCTGGGATGAACCGGCATTTCGTGCCTATTTTCACCTGACAGTCACGGTACCTAAATCCTGGGCCACGGTGGGAAACATGCCGATCGCCCGCCGCACGGTCCACGGCCAAGCAGCGACGGTGAGCTTTCAGCGATCTCCGAAGATGCCGTCCTACCTGGTGGAGTTCACGGCCGGGGACTTGCGCGAAGTGTCCGCGGCACGCGGCGGCACGCGATTCGGTGTCTGGGCGGTCGCGGGGCACGAACAAGATGGCGCGGTGGCCCTCGCCAGCGCCCAGGATATTCTCGCCGACTACAACGATTACTTTGGCTATCCGTATCCCTTACCTAAGCTCGATTCCATAGCCGTGCCGGGCGGTTTTTCCGGCGCCATGGAGAATTGGGGGGCGATTACTTATAACGATCGAGTGTTGCTGGTCGGCCCCTCGAGCACCATGCAGAACCGGCAAACGGTTTTTAGTATCCAAGCGCACGAGATGGCGCATCAATGGTTCGGGGACCTGGTCACCATGGGATGGTGGGACGATACCTGGCTGAATGAGAGCTTTGCCTCGTGGCTCGCCGCCAAGGAGACGGCGGTGCGCAATCCTAAGTGGCGCTGGTGGGAGCAGGAAGACGAATCGCGGGAATCGGCGATGGCGGCGGATGCGCGCGCGACTTCGCATGCCATCGAGCAGCACGTAACCGACGAACTGCAAGCGGCCAATTCCTTCGATTCGGACATTACTTACAGCAAAGGCGAAGCGCTGCTGCGCATGCTGGAGGCTTACATCGGCGAGGACGTGTTTCGCCAGGGGATCCGCAGCTACATCAAGAACCGCGCCTATTCGAACGCGGCTGCGGCAGATCTCTGGAATGCTTTGGGCCACGCCAGCGGCAAGAACGTTCCCGCCGTGGCGGCGCCGTGGATCGAGAAGCCCGGATTTCCCTTAGTGCAGGTGACGGCGGCCTGCGATTCGTCCGGCAATCGCAGCGTCACCTTGAGCCAGAAGCGGTTCCTGCTGAACGCCGGCAACGCGAATGCCGGCGGTGCGAATGCCGCGCAGTGGCAAGTGCCCTTGAGAATTCGCACCGGCGCGGCAAGCCCGCGCAACGTGCTGCTCGACACGCAGGAGCAGAAGATCGCAGCCGGCCGCTGCGACGAGGCCCTATCCGTCAACGCCGATGCGGTGGGTTATTACCGCGTCCAGTACGACGCTGACACGCTGGCCGTGAACACGCGGCTATTCGAAAGCGCGGTTGACGGGGATCGCATTGCCTTGCTCGACGATCAATGGGCGTTAGTCGGAAGCGGCGAGGCGCCATTGCAGAACTTCCTGGCGCTGGCATCGTCCATGGGCGCCGACCGCGACGCACGTGCCTGGCGGCAGATCGTCCAGGCGCTCGCGATCATTGAATACGCCGAGCGCGGTTCGCTTGGGGCTAAAGCCTTCGCGGCGTATGCGCGTGCACTGATCAAGCCTGTGGCCGATGGGTTAGGGTGGGACGCAGCGCCCCAGGAAACGCCGGATTTGGGCGTCTTGCGCGATACCCTGTTGCGGGATTTGAGCCGCTGGGGCGATCAAGCCGCGATCGATGAGGCGCACCGACGCTTCGCTGCATTCGTCAAGGATCCGCACAGTTTGAGCGCGGACGCGCAAGCGACCTTGCTCACCATCGTCGGGCAAAACGCGGACGCCGCGACTTTTGCCCAGCTGCATACGTTAGCGAAGGACGCAAAAGACGACACGTTCCTGCAACGCTGCTACGTGGCGCTGGCACGCGTGCGGGATCCGGGCCTTGCCCGCCAAGTAGCGCAAATCGCGCTGTCCGATGAAATACCGCCGCAGGCCAACACACTCGGCCTTCGCTTGATTCTTACATTGGCGCGTGAACATCCCCGGCTTTCCTGGGACACCTATATTGCCCATCAAGATCAGCTGATGAAGTCGGTATCGACCGAGGAACGGCCGCTGGTGATCGCGGAGCAGACGCCGTCCGCATATTGGGATGCGTTGCCGCTGGATCAGCTCGAGGCCTGGGTGCGCGCGAACATTCCGACAGGAGCGTCCGACAATCTAGCGCGCGGCATGGAAACCGCGCATTACCTGGCGGCGCAGAAGCTGGCGCTGGTCAAGGCAGCCGATGCGTACCTGGCCTCGGCGAAGCACGCGGCGCGCTGATATCACCGTCTTTGCAATTTTTACGCGTCGGGGAGGAGAATTTTGGGTATGTCAGCCCGGCGGCGATAAAACACGCCGACATTGCCGATACGCTGCACGATTTCGCTGGACGTTTGCTTGGCTAGAGTCTCGAGCGCCGCGTCTCGCGCGCCGCGTTCCCCGACCCGAGCCGACACCTTGACCAATTCGTGGTCGATGAGGGCGCGCTCCAGTTCCTTTACCACGCCTTCCGTCAACCCGGCGTTTCCCAGCATGACAATCGGGTTCAACGGATGCGCCAGGCGGCGTAAATGTTTTTTTTGTTTCTCGGACAAGCTCATCGCGCGATTATAGCCGCAAGTCAAAATGCCCAAGCGCTCCAAAAGCAGTTCCCGCTGGCTCGCCGAACACGCCAGCGATGAGTTCGTGAAACGCGCGCAGAAGGAAGGCTGGCGTTCGCGCGCCGTTTTTAAATTGGCGCAAATTCAAGAAGCCGAGCGCCTGCTGCGGCCGGGTATTCGCGTGGTCGATTTGGGCGCTGCACCGGGCGGCTGGAGCCAATATGCGGCGCGGATCGTGGGCGGCAAGAGCCGCATCGTGGCCACCGATATATTGCCGATGGACGCGATTCCGGGCGTCGATTTCGTGCAGGGCGACTTCAGGGAGGAAGCCGTGCTCGAGCAGGTCCTCAAGCAGGTGGGAGCGGACAAAATCGACCTTGTTTTGTCGGATATGGCCCCAAACATGGCAGGAATCGATGCAGTGGATCAGCCTCGCTCGATGTACTTGGCGGAGCTCGCCATCGAGTTCGCGGATCGTGTTTTGGCGCCGGGAGGCGACTTGCTCGTGAAATTATTTCAAGGCGCTGGATTCGAACAGATCATTCGGGATGCCAGATCACGTTATGGCCGTGTGGTCACCAAAAAGCCGAAGGCGTCACGAACGCGCAGTCCTGAGATCTATCTGTTGGCGCGGCAGTTTAGGATGGTGTAAGTTGAGGAAAGCCCGTCAGAATTGCTGGTCCTTTTGTGCGACGGTTGCAGGTGAAACTTGAACGATTTGACGAAACAAATTCTCTTATGGGTCGCGTTAGCGGTCATATTGCTCGCGATTTTCAGCCAATTCGGCATGCGCACCGGCCAGCCGTCGCAAATGATCTATTCGCAGTTTCTCACCGAAGTAAAAAGCGGCAGCGTCGAATCGGTGACCCTCAAGGGCGAGATCATTGAGGGAAAGAAGCGCTCCGGCGAGCAATTTGTCACATTTAATCCGGAAACCAACAACGGCGCCTTGATCGGGCTGTTGCAGACCCAGGGCGTGAAATTCGGCGGCGAACCGCCGAAGCAGCAGTCGGTATTCCTGCAATTGCTGATCTCGGCCTTTCCGATATTGATTCTCATTGGCTTCTGGGCCTACTTCATGCGCCAGATGCAGGGCGCTTCCGGCGGCCGGGGGGCCATGTCCTTCGGTAAAAGCCGTGCCCGCCTCTTGGGTGAGGACCAGGTAAACATCACCTTCGCCGATGTGGCGGGGGTCGAGGAAGCCAAGCAGGAAGTCGTCGAAATCGTCGATTTCTTGAAAGATCCCGGCAAGTTCCAGAAACTTGGCGGCAAGATCCCGAAAGGTGTGCTCATGGTGGGTTCGCCCGGCACGGGCAAGACTCTGCTGGCTCGCGCCATCGCCGGCGAAGCCAAAGTGCCGTTTTTCACCATCTCCGGCTCCGATTTCGTGGAAATGTTCGTCGGCGTCGGTGCATCGCGCGTCCGCGACATGTTCGAGCAGGCCAAAAAGCATGCGCCCTGCATCATCTTCATCGACGAGATCGACGCCGTTGGCCGGCACCGCGGTGCGGGCTTGGGCGGCGGCCACGATGAGCGCGAACAGACCTTGAACCAACTGCTCGTCGAAATGGACGGGTTTGAGGGTAACGAGGGCATTATCGTCATTGCGGCGACCAACCGTCCCGATGTCCTGGATCCGGCGCTGCTGCGCCCGGGCCGATTCGACCGTCAAGTGGTGGTGCCGCTGCCCGATGTGCGCGGCCGCGAACAGATCCTCAAAGTACACATGCGCAAGGTGCCGCTCGGCGACAACGTCAAGCCCTCGGTCATCGCGCGCGGCACGCCCGGTTTCTCGGGTGCGGACCTCGCCAATCTCGTCAATGAAGCGGCGCTGTTTGCGGCGCGCGGCAACAAGCGGTCGGTGACGATGGAAGAGTTCGAGCGCGCCAAGGACAAGATCATGATGGGCGCGGAGCGCCGCTCCATGGTCATGACCGAAGAAGAGAAGCGCAATACGGCCTATCACGAGTCGGGCCATGCCATCGTCGGCTTGAGCGTTCCCGAGCACGATCCGGTGTACAAGGTGACGATCATTCCGCGCGGACGCGCCTTGGGCGTAACCATGTTCCTGCCGGAAGCCGATCGCTATTCCACCAGCAAGCGCCAGCTCGAGAGCCGCATCGCCACGCTGTTCGGCGGGCGCATTGCGGAAGAATTGGTGTTCGGCGCCGACGCCGTTACCACGGGTGCCTCCAACGACATCGAACGGGCCACCGAACTTGCGCGCAACATGGTGACCCGCTGGGGTCTGTCGGATCGCCTGGGTCCGCAGACTTACAGCGAAGAGTCCGGCGAGGTATTCCTGGGCCGCAGCGTCACGCAGCACAAGCAAGTATCCGACGTCACGGCGCACGTGATCGATGAAGAAGTCCGCCGCGTGATCGACAGCAACTATCAGCGCGCGTACAAAATTCTTCAGACCAACATGGACAAGCTGCAGACCATGTCGGAAGCCTTGATCAAGTACGAGACCATCGATGAGGAAATGATCAAGGACATCATGGAAGGACGCGCACCGCGGCCGCCCCGCGATTGGGACGACACGCCGACGCCGACGCCGCGGCCGCCTTCGGCGGAGAAGCCGACGACGCCGCTGGTGAATCCGGCCGGCCAGCATTGAACGCGGTTTGATTGGGAGCGCAGGCGGTTCGATCGGGACCCCACTTCCCGGATCGCCGTAAATCCTTCCATGGAGGCTGCGGGAAAAACATCCCTGTTTTTCACGCTCCGGGAAGTGGGGTCCCGATCGAACCTGAGAGACGGGCGCGAATTACTAGAATTCGCCGACTGGGTATTTGCGGGCTGTGGCGTGTCGGCAGCGAGCAATCGATCTAAGTCGGTTCCGAGAGTCGCTACAATCCCCACATGCTGTGGCGTTGCCGATATCGCACCATTGATCTGACGCGGCCTGTTGTCATGGGAATTCTCAACGTGACGCCGGATTCCTTTTCCGACGGCGGGCGCTATGCGGCGCTCGAGGCTGCTTTGGAGCGGGCGAGGGAGATGGAGGCGGAAGGGGCGGCGATCATCGATGTGGGGGGGCAGTCGACGCGGCCCGGCGCCCTGACGGTGGACGAGTCCATCGAAATCGGCCGTGTCGTCCCGGTGATTGAAGCGATTGCGGCGCGCAGCAAAATTGCAATCTCCATCGATACGTCGCGACCCAACGTCATGGCGGCCGGGGTTGCGGCTGGCGCTTGCATCATCAACGATGTCTATGCGCTGCGCGAGCCGGGCGCGCGCGCCGTCGCGGCGGAGGCTCAAGTGGGCGTGTGTCTCATGCATATGCAGGGTGAGCCGCGTACGATGCAGGACAGTCCGCACTATAATGACGTGGTGGGCGAGGTGATGGCGTTTTTGTCGCAGGAGCGCCGCGCGTGCATCGAAGCGGGCGTCGCGAGCGACGCCGTCGCGCTCGATCCGGGATTTGGATTTGGCAAGGGCTTGGAGCACAACTTGACGTTACTGCGGGAACTGCGGCGATTCGCGGCGCTCGATGCACCGCTCGTGGTCGGCGTGTCACGCAAGAGCGTCATCGGCAAAATACTAGGAAAAACGGTGCACGAGCGGCTGTACGGCGGGTTGGGGTTGGCGGCATTGGCCGTGGCGAACGGCGCGAGCATCATTCGCAGCCATGATGTGGCGCCCACGCTGGATGCGGTGCGCACCGTCAGTGCGGTGCTGCAAGGATCAGCGACGCCAGGGTCGGCGACTTGAGCCACTATTTCGGCACCGACGGTGTTCGCGGCCGAGTCGGCACGGCGCCGATGACCGTGGATTTTGCGCTGCGGCTGGCGAGTTCGGCCGCGCGGGTCTTGAGCCCAAACGGCGGCCGCGTGCTCATCGGCAAGGACACGCGTGTATCGGGATACATGTTCGAATCGGCGCTGGAGGCAGGATTTGTCGCCGCCGGCGTCGATGTGATGCTCATTGGCCCACTACCCACGCCGGGCATCGCGTACATGACACAGCGCCTGGGCTGCAGTTTCGGCGTTGTCATCAGTGCCTCACACAACCCGTACGAGGACAACGGCATCAAGTTCTTCGATGCCAGCGGCAGCAAGTTGTCCGACCGAATCGAGCAGGAAATCGAGGCTTTGCTGGACCTGCCGGTCGTGACCCAAGAATCGCAGCATTTGGGCCGCGCCATCCGCATCGACCGCAGCCGTACCCAGTATCAGGATTTTTGCGCCTCCACGATTCCTGCCGGCATGACTCTGAAGGGCTTCAAAATCGTAATCGATTGTGCGAACGGCGCCGGCTACAAGGTGGCGCCTCGGGTGCTGGCCGATCTGGGCGCGGAGATCGTGCCGATCGGCTGCTCGCCCAACGGCCGCAACATCAATGACGGCTGCGGATCGACCTCACCCGAACTGCTGCAACTGACGGTGCCGGGGGTGCGCGCGCAAGTCGGGTTGGCGCTCGATGGGGATGGCGATCGGGTGGTCATGGTGGACGAGCTGGGGCGCTGTGTGGACGGCGATCAATTGCTGTTCATTCTCGCGACCGCGCGTCATCTTGCCGGCGAATTGAAGGGGCCGGTGGTCGGGACCGTGATGAGCAATTTGGGTCTCGAGCACGCGCTCCAGTCGCGCAGCATCGAGTTCCTGCGCGCCCAGGTGGGCGATCGCAATGTCCTTGCCATGCTGAATCAGACCCGCGGCACCTTAGGGGGAGAGACCTCCGGCCACATTCTGTGCCTGGACAAGACCACCACCGGCGACGGTTTGGTCAGCGCGCTGCAAGTGCTCGCCATCATGAAGCAAACCGGATCCGGATTGGCGGAGCTCGCCGCTGCGATGAAGAAGTATCCGCAGGTATTGCTGAATGTACAGGTCCTGAAGCGCTTCGATCCGCAAGCAGAACCTCAAGTTGTGCGAGTGGTCGAAGAGGTGGAACGGCGGCTGCAGGGTCGTGGGCGAATTGTGCTGCGCGCCTCGGGCACCGAACTGGTTATTCGGGTGATGGTCGAAGGCTCGGATGCCGCCCTCGTGAAAAAAGGCGCCAGCGATATCGCCGCGGCGGTCGAGGCCGCGTCCGGCGCCATTCTCTAACGGGGGCTTGCAGTTACGGGGCTGCGCAGCTAATCTTCGCCGCCTTTCCCGCAGGGCAAATGCCCGAAGGTTGGCTATGCGTCGTCCGATGGTCGCGGGCAATTGGAAAATGCACGGGTCGCAAGCCCTGAACCGAGCGTTGCTCGCCGAGTTGGAGGCCTATATCAAGCCCGACTGGCCGATCGACGTCGCGGTCTTTCCGCCTTATGTCTATTTGGCCGACGCCGTGCGGGTTTTGGAAGAGGGACGCATCATGGTCGGCGCTCAAGATGTGTGTGCCGAATCGGGCGGCGCCTTTACCGGTCAGGTGGGCGCCGCCATGCTCAAAGACGTCGGATGCACCTACGTCATCATCGGTCACTCCGAACGGCGCCGCTGGTATCACGAGGACGATGCGTTGGTGGCACGAAAGTTTGCGGCCGCGCTCGCGGGGGGCCTGACGCCGGTGCTTTGCGTCGGGGAGACCCTGGAGGAGCGCGAAGCCAAGCTGACCGAAGCCGTGGTGGGGCGCCAAGTCGATGCGGTGATCGCGATGCACGGCGCGGGCGGATTCGCCCAGGCGGTGCTCGCTTACGAGCCGGTCTGGGCCATCGGCACGGGAAGGACGGCATCGCCGGAACAGGCGCAAGCCGTGCATGCCTTCCTGCGGCATCGGATTGCGGCTCATGATGCTAAGATGGCCGGCCATTTACGCATTCTGTACGGCGGCAGCGTCAAAGCCGGCAACGCGGCGGAGCTGTTTGCAATGCCCGATGTGGATGGTGGATTGGTAGGCGGCGCTTCGTTGAGCGCCGATGAGTTTCGGCAGATTTGCGCGGCTGCGGCCGTTCGCCACTGAAAGAGAATTTTTTATGTTGCGTGGTTTGATCTTGGGCGTGCATGTCTTGCTCGCATTGATGATTATCGGACTGGTGCTGCTGCAGCGGGGCAAGGGCGCCGAAGCAGGCGCTGGATTCGGTTCGGGTGCATCGGGCACGGTGTTCGGCGCGCGCGGCACGAGCACGTTGTTTTCAAAGTTGACCGCCGTGTTCGCGGGGCTCTTCTTCGTTACCAGCTTGACGTTGGCGTATCTGGGTTCGCATGCGACCGCGCAGCCGACCTCGGTGCTGGAACGCGCTGCGCAAGCGGCGGCCGCGACGGCACCGGCGAAGGCGCCAACGCCGGCGCAGACACCGACGCAGCCGCCTGCGAGCACGCCGGCGCCGCAGCCGGCGCCCGCGCCGGATGCCCCGAATCCGACGCCGCCGCAGCAGTAATCGAACAGTGAACGTGTTTCTCTGCCGGCGCAAAGCGCCGTTAATTTACGGGGTTTGCGCAGCAAACTCCGGGAAAAGTTTGGCCGCAGGCCATGATCCAGCCGACGTGGCGAAATTGGTAGACGCGCTAGTTTGAGGGGCTAGTGGGGCAACCTGTGCCGGTTCGAGTCCGGCCGTCGGCACCATCATTGTTGGTTCAGGAACATTTGTTGATTCAGGAACATGGATTGTTCCCCGCGACGCAGCATAGTTGCGCCTGATACAATTATGGTTAATCCGTGCAGTCAACGGCGTTGATCAATGTTGCGACAGTACCTACCGATTTTGATTTTTCTGGGTTTGGCCACGGTCTTGGGCCTCGCGCTGTTTACCGTTGGTTGGATATTGGGTCCGCGCCGCCCGGATTCCGAGAAACTCTCGCCCTATGAATGCGGTTTCGAAGCCTTCGAAGACTCGCGCATGCGTTTCGACGTGCGCTACTACCTGGTGGCCATCATCTTCATCGTTTTCGACCTGGAGATCGCGTTCTTCTTCCCTTGGGCGGTATCGCTCAAAATCACCGGCACTTTTGGCCTCTTGGCCATGCTGATATTCGCGCTGGTGCTGGTGGTTGCGCTGGCCTATGACTACAAGAAAGGGGCCTTGGAATGGGATTAGAAGCCGACAACACCGCGCGCGGCTTCGAAGTGACCACCGTCGACAAGCTCATCAATTGGGCACGCACCGGATCGCTGTGGCCCATGACCTTCGGATTGGCCTGCTGCGCGGTCGAAATGATGCACGCCGGCGCGGCGCGCTACGACCAGGATCGCTTCGGCATCATCTTCAGGCCGAGTCCCCGGCAATCGGATGTCATGATCGTGGCGGGCACGCTGGTCAACAAAATGGCTCCGGCGCTGCGCAAGGTTTACGACCAGATGACCGAGCCGAAGTGGGTCATCTCCATGGGATCCTGCGCCAACGGCGGCGGCTACTATCACTATTCTTATGCCGTGGTCCGCGGCTGCGATCGCATCGTGCCGGTGGATGTGTATGTGCCGGGCTGTCCGCCGACGGCCGAAGCGCTGCTCTACGGCATCATCCAGCTGCAAAACAAGATCAAGCGCAACAAGGCGATTATCCGATGAGCGCCGATTCCGGCATCACGGCGGCGGTTGCAACACCGACCCGCCTGGAAATTCTGGCGCAAGCAGTCACGGCCGCATTGCCCGGCAAGCTCACTCCGGTGGCCAATCACACCGGTGAGTTGACCTACGAAGTGCCGGCCGATGAGCTCAAGGCGGTGGCGCAAGTGCTGCGCGAGGCTTCTGCGCTCAAGTTCGAAATGTGCATGGATGTATGCGGCGTGGATTACCTGTCGCATGGCCGCGATGAATGGACTACCGAGACCGCGACCTCTTCCGGATTCAGCCGCGGCGTGGCGCGCGGCGCGCAGCGTGCCGGCGCACTGCCCCCGGGACGCCGCTTTGCCGTGGTCTATCACCTGCTGTCGTTATCCTTGAACCAACGGCTCAGGTTGCGGGTGTTTTGCGCGGACGACGCTGCCCCGATGGTCGACTCCGTGACCGATATTTGGGCCGCCGCGAATTGGTTTGAACGCGAGGCGTTCGATCTTTTCGGCATCCTCTTCAAGGGACATCCGGACCTGCGCCGCCTGCTGACCGACTACGGCTTCATCGGCCATCCCTTTCGCAAGGATTTTCCGTTATCGGGCAACGTCGAGGTGCGCTACGACCCCGAAAAAGGCCGCGTCGTTTATCAGCCGGTCAGCATCGACCCGCGCGTGCTGGTGCCCAAAGTCATCCGCCACGACAATCGCTACGATCCCGCGCTCACGAATGCGCCCGTTCATACCACGAGCCTGACGAATTCCGATGGCTGAAATCCGCAACTACACCATGAATTTCGGGCCTCAGCACCCGGCGGCGCACGGCGTGCTGCGCCTCGTGCTGGAAATGGACGGCGAGGTCATTCAAAAGGCCGACCCGCATGTGGGGCTGCTGCATCGGGCGACCGAGAAGCTGGCGGAGAGCAAGCCGTTCAATCAGTCGATCGGCTACATGGACCGGTTGGACTACGTCTCCATGATGTGCAACGAACACGCCTACGTCATGGCGATCGAGAAGCTGTTGGGTCTGGAGCCGCCGCTGCGGGCGCAATACATCCGCGTGATGTTCGACGAGATCACGCGCATTCTGAATCATCTGATGTGGCTGGGCGCGCATGCCATCGACATCGGCGCCATGACGGTGTTCCTGTACTGCTTCCGCGAACGCGAAGATCTCATGGATTGCTATGAGGCCGTCTCCGGCACCCGCATGCATGCGACCTACTATCGTCCCGGCGGCGTGTACCGCGATCTGCCGGAACTGATGCCGCAGTACCCGTACTCGCAATGGCGCAGCAAAAAAGAAGTGGACCGCCTGAATACCCGGCGTTCCGGCGGACTGCTCGACTTCATCGCTGACTTTACCAAGCGCTTTCCGGCGAATGTGGACCAATACGAAACGCTGCTGACCGATAACCGCATTTGGAAACAGCGCACCGTCAATATCGGCGTGGTGAGCCCGGAGCGCGCCATGCAGCTGGGCTTCTCCGGACCCATGCTGCGCGGCTCGGGCATCGAGTGGGACCTGCGCAAGAAGCAGCCCTACGATGTGTACGATAAATTGGATTTTGACATTCCCGTCGGCCGCAACGGCGACTGCTACGACCGTTACCTGGTTCGCGTCGAGGAGTTGCGCCAATCGAATCGCATCATCGAGCAATGCGTGGCATGGCTCAAGGCCAATCCCGGACCCGTCATGATCGATGATCGCAAGGTGCGGCCGCCGCGGCGCGAGGAAATGAAGGGCGACATGGAATCCCTGATTCACCATTTCAAGTTGATGACCGAGGGCTATTGCGTGCCGGCGGGCGAGGTGTACGCCGCGGTCGAGGCGCCGAAGGGAGAGCTCGGCGTGTACCTGGTATCGGATGGCGCCAATAAGCCCTATCGGCTCAAAGTGCGGCCCCCGGGATTCGCGCATCTCGCCTCGCTCGATGAAATGGTGCGCGGGCATATGCTGGCGGACGTGGTCGCCGTCATCGGCACCCAGGACATCGTATTCGGCGAGATCGACCGATGAGCGCAAAATTATCCGAGCACGTGCGCGAAGAGATCGATCGGTGGGCGGCCAAGTTCCCACCCGATCGCAAACGCTCCGCGGTGATCTCGGCGCTGCACGCCGCGCAGCACGAAAACAACGGGTTTCTGACCACTGAGCTCATGGATGCGGTGGCGGAGTACCTGGATCTGCCCAACATCTTCGTCTACGAGGTCGCGTCCTTTTATTCCATGTTCGAGACCAAGCCGGTGGGCCGCCATCACATTTCGGTGTGCACGAATATTTCTTGCATGCTGCGCGGCTCGCAGGAGGTCGTGGATCACGTCGAGAAGAAACTCGGCATCAAGACCGGCGAGAGCACGCCGGACGGGCGCATTTATCTGAAGCGCGAAGAGGAGTGCCTCGCGGCTTGCACCGGGGCGCCCATGATGATGGTCGACCATGTCTTTCATGAAAACCTCACGCCGCAGAGCATCGACAAAATCCTGGACGAATTGACTTAAAGTGAGCCGCTGATGCCTTACGAACAAAACCTGGTGTTATTCGAAGCGCTGAAATACGAGCGCCCGTGGACGCTGGAAGGCTATCGGCGATTTGGCGGCTACCAGGCGTGGGAGAAAATTCTGCGCGAGCAGACGCCCCGCGAAAAGATCATCGACGATGTGAAAGCGTCGGGTCTGCGCGGCCGTGGCGGCGCGGCCTTTCCCACCGGCGTGAAGTGGAGCTTCATGCCGCGCAGCTCGCCGGTGCAGAAATATGTGGTGTGCAACTCGGACGAATCGGAGCCGGGCACCTGCCATGATCGCGACATCCTGCGCTACAACCCGCACTCGGTGATCGAAGGCATGGCCATCGGCGGCTACGCGATGACCGCCACGGTGGGCTACAACTACATTCGCGGCGAATTTCTGGCCGAGCCGATCCCGCGATTCGAGGCGGCCCTGGCGGAAGCCTATGCGGCGGGCCTCTTGGGCAAGAATATCCTCGGTTCCGGCGTGGACTTCGATCTGCACACCTTCATCGGCGCCGGCGCGTACATCTGCGGCGAGGAAACCGCGCTGCTCGAGTCGCTCGAGGGCAAGCCCGGCAAGCCGCGCTTCAAGCCGCCGTTCCCGGCCAACTTTGGTTTGTTCGGCAAGCCGACCACCATCAACAACACGCAGAGTTTCGCGTCCGTGCCCACCATTATGCGCAAGGGCGCGGCCTGGTTTGCCGGATTGGGTCCCTTGAATTCCGGCGGCACTGTGATTTTCTCCGTCTCGGGCCATGTCGAAAAACCCGGCAATCTCGAATTGCCGATGGGGATTCCCTTCAAGGATCTGATGGAGCTGTGCGGCGGGGTGTGGAAGGGCCGCAAGCTCAAAGCCGTCATTCCCGGCGGGTCCTCCTGCATGGTCTTGCCCGCTGAGATCATGTGGAACACCAACATGGACTACGACTCACTGAAGAAGGCTGGTTCCTCCTTCGGCACGGGCGCGGTCATCGTCATGGACGAAACCACCTGCATGGTGCGGGCGTTGGAGCGCCTCGCGCGCTTTTATATGTCGGAGTCCTGCGGCCAGTGCACGCCGTGCCGCGAAGGCACCGGCTGGCTTGACCGGATGCTGAAACGCATCATTGCCGGCGAAGGGCGCGGCGAAGACTTGGGATTGCTGGTGGATGTCGCCAATCGCATTGAGGGGCACACGATTTGCGCGCTGGGCGATGCCGCCGCGTGGCCGGTGCAGAGTTTCTTGAAACATTTTCGGCCCGAGTTTCAATACATGATCGAGCACAAAGGCCGCTCGATCATGGAGGGCGCCACGCACTTGGATGGCCGTCCGGCCGTCGCGGCTTAAAACCATGGCAGACGACACGGTCAATATCGAAGTGAACGGCGTGCCGCTCAAAGCCCGCAAGGGCCAGATGATCATGCAGGTCACGGACCCGGCCGACATTTATATTCCGCGATTCTGCTACCACGACAAATTGAGCGTGGCGGCGAACTGCCGCATGTGCCTGGTCGAGGTCGAAAAGGCGCCCAAACCGCTGCCTGCCTGTGCGACGCCGGTCACCGAGGGCATGAAGGTATTCACCAAATCGCCCAAGGCCGTGGCCGCGCAACGCGCGACCATGGAATTCCTGCTGATCAATCATCCGCTCGACTGTCCGATTTGCGATCAGGGCGGGGAGTGCGAACTGCAGGATCTGGCCTTGGGCTACGGGCGCGATATTTCGCGCTTCAGCGAACGCAAGCGCGTGGTCAAGGACAAGAACTTAGGTCCCTTGGTGTCGACCGACATGACGCGCTGCATTCATTGCACGCGCTGCGTGCGCTTCGGTGCGGAAATTCAGGGCTATCCGCAAATGGGCGCCACCGGCCGCGGCGAGCACATGGAAATCGGCACCTACATCGAGCACAGCGTCGATCATGAGTTGTCGGCGAACATCATCGATCTATGCCCGGTCGGCGCGCTCAATAACAAGCCGTTCCGCTATCACGCCCGCGCCTGGGAAATGACGCAGGCTGCGCTGGTCTCGCCGCACGATGCCTTCGGCACGAATCTCTATGCACACGTGCTGCGCGGCAGACTGCTGCGGATGGTGCCGCGCGAGAATGAGCAGGTCAACGAAACCTGGATTGCCGATCGCGATCGCTTCGGCTTCGAAGGGATGTACTCCGCGGATCGCGTGTCCCAGCCCATGCTGCGCATCGACGGCAATCTGCAGGCTGTGGATTGGGAAGTGGCTTTGAACGCCGCCGCCGAGGGTTTGCAGGGGGTTGCGGCCGTCAGCAAGGCGTCGACCGGTTTTCTTGCTTCGC
>Ga0210400_10003133_pt1 | contig 14769 bp, 15 predicted proteins | sample IncBWH26MmetaG_FD_155456 | JGI IMG/M metagenome (GOLD analysis project Ga0210400, IMG submission 155456) | Forest soil microbial communities from Barre Woods Harvard Forest LTER site, Petersham, Massachusetts, United States - Inc-BW-H-26-M | ecosystem: Environmental > Terrestrial > Soil >... | reverse complement strand
ACGGCCTGCATTCAAGATGCAGCTTCGATGGAAACTAAACGCGAGGACTGGATCGCTCAAGGTCACTACTTGAAGACCGATCTCGGCCGCGACTACTTGGACATCATCTACAACGAAAAGGGTGTCGTGACGCAAGACATGGTCGATACTTGGTGGAAGGTGCAACCGAGCGATGTACCAACCGCAGAGTGAGGTAATTGGCTGTGCCGGGGCTCAGCGAACTACCAGCTAGCCTGACCCCGAAGATCAACTGTTGCTAACAGACCAAATCACTCTTCAGGACTGGCTATGAGCGATTTCATTGATAGGTACCAATAGAAGGAAGTCTCGCGTTGAATTGTGAGGTGCGTTTTCCGACGCTTCGCGACGAAGTTCCGACGAGTCCCTAAAAACTTGTTCAGGACCTCTTCCGTGGCATTCTTGACCGTCCACCGAGCAGGGGTGAGCGGCCGACCACTGATCGGGGCGATTCGAGTTGGGGAGCATCGGAGATACCCTCAAATACTTTGCCCCTTGGCCAGTCTCCAATGGAATACACGCGGCGATCTCGTAAGCTGGTTACTCCCTCTTGCCATGCCAGAAGCATCCGCTTGCCTGTGTCGTTGAACTCCGGAAGCTCGGCTATTTTGTCTCGGACAGCGGGAACAGTGTCGGCAACCGCATCGCTGATGCGGTCGACCATTTCGGATTGTCCCCGGAGAGGTATGCCGAACGTCGCAGTGATGAACTTTGAGAGGTTCTTCCCAGGTGTCCAGGTCTTCTTGCCGCCGAAGGAAATTCCTGGAGGATTGTTTTGGTAGCCGGCGTACACGCTGGTGGTGAGGAAGTCGTAGGCAGGCGACAGGTGCACATCCGCTCGTGATGTGTACAGCAGAGCGAGATTCTTGGCGTGACAGTCCGCATTGCGCAGCGCATACGTAAGCAGCAGGATTGACGCCAGGTGCTGGAAGGTTTCGTACTGGCGATTGCCGGGGACTTGATCGCGAACGGCGCGCGCGATTCGCTCCCATGTGGTTTCGTACTTCTGCGCCGGACGCAGGCCCAGTAGAGCACAGAAATCTTCCATTCCCCACAACGGTTGTCCTTGGTCGTTCACATCGAAGCGGTGGACGACGAGCGCATTGCCGTCCCGCGACACTTCTGTTTTTGCGCTGGGAAGCACTTTCGCCAACACCTGCATGCACATGTGCTCATTTAGTGCCGCAAATGGCAACCTGCCTGAAGAGCCCTTTATGATGTGTCGTCGGGTCAGCAAGGTCGCTTTCTGATGCGGACCAAGCCGCAGGCCAGAGGCCGCAGCTTCGTGGCGAGTCTCTTCCTGGGCATCTAGAAACTTCGGCAGCACACCCGAAACACCGCTGGTCGCGTGCTGTCGCACCAATCCCGCGAACGCCTCTTCCGAGTTGTCGCCTTGCAGCAGGTCGGCGACCTCAACGGGCTTTGCCGGCTCGTCCAATTGCGCTCCGGGCCCCGCTACCTGGATGCGACCCACCATATTTCTGCCCACGACCGATAAGAGCGCGAGTGGGCTGGCGCCGATGTGGGGACCAAACTGCTCTTGTAGCACCTGCAGCAGATAGCCTTCCGGCAGGTTCATCTGGAATATGGGAGGGAGCTGATCATCCCAGACCCAGGATTCCGTGCGCACTGGCATTGTCAGCGAGACGAAGTCGTCATCGGCTGTGTTCGGCAAGTAAGAAAGGATGCTTTTGAAGTCGCCGGCCGATTCAAGAACGGCGACTTCACGACCGAGCACGTAGACCGAGAGTTTCATGCTCCGCCGCGCTCCCGCCGGAGTTCATCGAGCGAGCCAGACATTCCGGTCTTCACAAGGGCGATTTCCATTCCGAGAACAGCGAGCACGGCAAGGAGTTTGCGGGAACCGAATTCGGAGACTTGTCCACGTTCAAACCGCAGTAGTGATTCCGGTGTAATTCCGGCTTGAGCGGCCACATCTTTCTGTTTGAGCCTCAAGTCCCGCCGAGTCGTCGCAACTGCCTCTCCGAGTTCCTGAAGGGTCCTCATGTATTTGATTTTTACATCAATAAATTCGGAAATACAACAGAAAATTGACATATAAATCAATTATGGTATCCGATGATCCGCCGATACTTCGAAACCATTGGCAACAATGGTCCACTCTGACTGAGCGGCGGTCTTTGTGTTGGCCCTTCCCCTCGTTCCAAAACCCACAAAACAAGCCGAAAACTCAAGTACGCTGAAGACATGAACCCGTACCGATCCTGGCTGAGCACAACGGGATGGCGTGCCCTTTGGGTAGCGTTGAGACGCGCGCCGCGCGATCGAAATGCGCGGCGTAATCTGCTACGTCTCTTGCTCTCATGCCTACCGTTCTTTGCTTACCTCGGCTGGTACGTATTCTTTATCCATGGGGCGCTGGTCGACCTTGGTCGTGAGGGGTTGCTCGTGATGGGGTGCTCTGCAGGATTCAACGTGCTTCTCACTCTAATCATCGCTTATCGGCAAAGGAGCGAGGATAAAGCCTACGAGCGAGATAATCCGGCAGTCGCCACGGAAATCAAACTCGGTATCTATCGCGAAACCTGCCTACTAGCCACATTGCTTGAGCGCTTAGGCAGCGAAGTAGGCATGGAAAAGGAGCTTCCTCCCGAAATAACAGTCGTCACTCGACGCGTACTCCTCGATCGACTGACGAAACTGCATCTCCGCGATGATCTGGAACCATGGCTGCTTGACATCGTGCTCGCGCCCGACGGTCATTGGCCCGCTGAACTCAAGACGCACGCAATGGCTGCGTGGGAGTGCCTTGACGCGCTGCGTTGGGTGATCGGCCTCGGCGAACTACGCGGCTTGACGCTAAATCCGAGGTATGGCATCTCTAATGCTCGATCGGTCATCGACGTCAAAGGGCCGCAGAAACTGAATGTGCTGCCTGCCTGGGACATTCGCCCGGCCCGCGACGCGGCCGATCTATTCTTTAGCCGGTGCTGGGCCGAGCTCATTGCCCGCCAGGAAATCAAGAGCTCGTCTGAAGAAGATATATCCACGGCATTGGAAGCACGCGAAACAATTCAGTCCGAGGGCTATACGGGCGATTACCTCATCGGCGCAATGACCGTGAGCGAGCTGCCCAGCTCCTCCTTGTGGTTCATCACCGTGAGGGCTTACAACCGATGGCGCACCCTGTCGCTCATGGTGGATATCATCTCCGCCGAGAAGCCGATGACTGAACTTCGGAACCTATTCGCGCAGTTTTTCACGGCACCTTGCTCTACTGAGCCAACCTTGTCTGCAGAGAACATCCCCGTAGAGTCCTAGTCGGAGGCGGCATCAATTCGTTTGACGATTTCGGATCGTTAAGCTCTGCTCTCGATATAGACCTTCAGTCACGTCATGTAGGTCCAGAAATTCCACACCCGCTAGTTATCGTCCTTGCTTCGGTCTTTGGACTTCCCTTGATTGTGGTTTCTCTCTGTCGAACCAGCTTTGGGAGCAAGATTGACCTGATGCTTTGGCTTCGCGGAGTCCGGCACAGATGGCGTTGTAACCGCCGCCGGCGTTTCATCCGAGTCCCGGCACCCCTGAATTTCCATGCCGCCGAACATGCCCACGAGCAGCGAAGCCCCGGCAATCATGGGAATCCAGATGTGAACCAGGTCGGCTTTCCATTCGCGCAAGAGCGCGTCCAGCGTCTTGGCCCGACTCTCAACTGAATGCTCAATTGCGCGGTTGGCATGCTCAACCTGCGCGACAACGCCGCCATGCGAATCAGAAAGTGCGCGAAGCGCTGTGGAGAGTTCCTTCTGCGCATTTGTCATGGAAGTGCTGGTAGCCTGCAACGCTTTCACCGTGTCGGGCAGGCCGGAACCGAGGAAGTGTTGGCGCAGGCTCTCGCCGAGCATTTTAGCGATCTGTTCCGGGTTGAGGCCCAATTTAACTTCCGCTGGTAGATTGGCGAGCCGGGATTCCAACTCGTGAACATAACTGAGCGTCTTCTGCTGTGCTTCATCCAAGGACTGCTGATGGGCCTCTAACAACTCCTGAAACTGCTCGCGTTGTTCCGCGATGTCCTTCGGAGTATGGCGCGTAAGGAGCGCCAAGACGCCCATTGCTTCGAGGATACGCAGCATTTCATCGTCTGGGCTGAGCATCCGGGTGTGGGCGAGGACGCGATAATACGCGGCCTGCAACTCATCGGGAACCAGTCGGGCGAGAGAATCGAACATTGTCGATTCTCCCGCCCCGACGGTTTCAGGATTCGAAAAAATGGGTGCGGTGCTCATGGGAGAAACGCCTCCCGCGCCCGATCAAACTCAGAGAACAGTTTGCGTCGGTAGCTTTGGGCGCGCATAACGAGCGAGGCTCGTTTGAGCTCATCGACTTTGGCCTTGCGATCCGCGACATGGCCCAGTTGCACGCCGTGCTGGCGGACCGGATTCTCAAGTTCAGCCAGGCGGAACTCCATCTCGAGAATTTCCGGCGCGAAGGCTTCCCGAAACTGATTCGCCTGTTCGGTTGATCTCCAGTACGTGAAGTCTGATAGCGCGCTGGTTGCATTTTCGACGATGACGTACTCGACCCTATCCTGAAGCCGACTCGCCCAGGCGAGAATGCTTTCAACGCTCGCCGGGTCCGGAGTTGCAACGCCAACGGCAGTGAAGCGAACGCCAGTAGCGGCGACGTCCTCATACATGGAGTCAAACCAGTCCGCGGCAACTTGTCCGGCACCGGCACCCATGTCAGCAAGGATGATGGATGCACCACTCTCCAGGTGATCGACGAATGCGTCGAGCCCCGCGGGCGTGTGGATGTTCACCTTGGTGACGGTTCCGTTGAAGAAGTGTTTCAGCGATCCACGCGCCTTATTCTCGGTGTCGAGATCGAGGAGCGTAACTGGAACCCCATTCGCTTCGAACCACTCAGCCAGGGCGACCATGACTCCCGTCTTCCCGACGCCCCCCTTACCGCCCATGGTGAAGACTACGCGCTTTGCATTGGCAGTCATTGTTCACCTCCGCGGCTGGTGAGGGTCAGAGGTTCATTCTCACGGAACACAAACCGACTGGTCTTTGCTGGCTTTTCTGACGGCCTGGCCTTGAGCGCGGCAATCCGATCGACCGGCGGAACATGCTGTGCAGCGACTTCGACGGGCGGTAATTCAAACTGGGTTCGCTTGCGGTGTTTGGCGCGGACTTTCACGAAGGAGTGGAGCGTGCTCGGGGCGACTGACAGCCCGAGCCGTTCCTGAAAGAGGCGGGCGACGCCGCGATAGGTTTGTCCTTTACGCCGCAATTCCCGGATTAGCTCGAGGTGCGGCTCTAGCTTGGAGCGCGGCGGTTTGGGCGGAAGATCGGAGAATACGGCACTGATCGTGCCGCATTCCATGGAAGGGTCGAACAACTGAAGAGTCATGAAGGTCCTCAGAGGCGACGGGGATGTCGCACTCGGCTGACGGCCTTTACCAGGTCGTTGAGCGCATCGTTGGGTTCCTGAGGCTGGGGACCAAGCGAGCCTCAAAATCCGCCCCTAATCAGTCCCCATATCCATTGGGGACTTGCGATCGTTGGGCAAACGGTCGTTGGGCCGACCGTTATACGAACGAAAATCAGTCCCCACAAGGACCCCAATAAGCTGTTCCAACCGTTCCTTTGGGGGCTTTTGGGCTGCCACCCGTGCCTTTAAATTCTGTAACTTACCGGCGTTTCCCAGCCTCATAACCCAAAGGTCGCTGGTTCAAATCCAGCCCCCGCAACCAATCTGCTCAACAAATCAAAGAGCTTAGAAGAGGCCGCCACGAGCGGTCTTTTCTGTTTTCCATCAAATGTCCGTGACTGTCCGTTTCCTGTAAATCCGGGCGCTTCTCTTGCTACTTTTATCACCCGCTCGAAGACCGGCATTCGACTCAATCGGCAGCCTAATGTTCATTGACTAATCGCGATTCACACGGTTTCGTGAGTATGTCTCTTCAGATTGAGAGGGGCTTCGGGACGAATGGGACCGATGTACGTCCCAGCCAACGAGTCGAGCGGCTCAGGATCTTCTATTTGCATGAGAATCAGCTGACCAATCGCCATTCCTGGATGAAGCGTCAAAGCCGAATTTGAGACATTAGCGATTTCGAGAGTAAGGCACCCTCGATAATTTGGGTGAACCCATGGAGCGGTCTCGATCACCATGAAGGTTCGCGCGATCGAAGACTTGGTCAGGATCTGGCCTGAGACATCATATGGCATCTTCAAGAATTCCAATGTCACGCCCAACACGGTTTGGTGAGCCGCCAAGATCAGCTGGTCACCATTTGGAACATGGACACTGATATCGCTTTGTGAACTTTTCTTCCTGATATCGATCGCTGCCTGTGCTGGTACCCGCGGAAAGAGGAAATGAGATCCAAGTCTCAAATCGATAGAATCGGGCTCGACGGGTCTTTTATAGGCATCATCAAGCGTTTGCGAATTGTCGATCTTGAAAGGATAGACATTTAGGCCGTAATGTCCTCCAAAGCCTTGCTTGTCCACATTTCGACTCTCTCACTCCAAAGGGCCCGACAGTCGAGACACTCAACCTGAGCACCCCTGATTCGATTGATCAGGGTGTCCAGTTGTTCAAGATAAAACAAGTGAGCAGCATTAACGACTGGTGCCACAGAAGGTGTAATCGCATTTCCTTCTAGCACAATTCGTGAAGGCACAACGCCGTAGCTGAGATACTCCGATATTGGTTCACGGAGTTGTTTAAAAAGATTCGATTCGCTTGACACTCCAGCAAATGTACTGGATATCGCATCTCGGATACGGTCCATTACCCCCCAAAAGGCTCTCAATGTGATCGAGTTTAAGTCTGTTTGGTATTGCTGAGATTGTTGGTGCGATGTCGAAAAGCCGAAGATCGACTGCGGAAGCGCTTCCGCTTCTGAGAGAAGCTGCAAATAGTGGCTTGTTCCGCTTTCGATTTTGTCCCACCAGTCAACATCGGGACTCTTGAGAAAGCGCACATGCTCTCCAAGGCGGAAAGCCGGTGCAGGATGTGAATCATAAAACGCACTCAGGGAGGCAATAGGCGCAAGTGTACCCCCGCTTTGTGTAGCCCTAGGAGCTAATCGCGAGTAAGCAAACAACTCAATGAAGGCAAACGAGAAAGATGGCCCAATTAGCCATAGCGCGAAAAGATCACAGTAGATTTCCTCGCACCATTGGAGAACTCGGTCTTTACTCCACACGAAGTCTAGGTTCGCTAAAGGCTGAGCTGCCGCTCTTTGGATTTCCGCCAAGACATAGCTCGTTAGCCTAGCTGCCTCGTTGCGTTCCTGGAACACGAAATGGCCCATCTCATGGGCCAGCGCAATATTGAGGAATGTGTTCGAAGATTGTGAATATGGCAATGCGATGATGCCGAGATTCGATGGGAACGGCGGCGCGCTTGGAACTATCTGGCCAATCTCCTGAGCGAAATCCCTGAATTGACGCGCTCCGATCTGGAAATAATTCAATTGGGTGGAGTGAAGTACTGCGAATTCAGCGTTCTTAAATCCTGCGAGGCTCTGCAAACGAGCGGTAAGTGCCTTTACGAGAGAGAACGGGAAGTGAAGAGTATCCGCGTCGAGAGCTGGTTTGACCCAGTTGTGAAGTTCGAACCAGCTCATTCTGAGTGTTCGTATCACCTGAGTTCGCGAATAGAAATCCTGCGGATCTGCAACCGCAGATGCGGGATCGAGGCTATTGACGAAGTCAGCAACGTACGCCTTCGTAGCAAACGCTAAATCGTGGATATAAGTGAAGAAAAGTTTTGAAGGCTTGGTATAAGAGGGATATTGTTCGATTCGCTGACAATCCGACGCGATCGAATCAATGAATTGATATAGAGATGCGGCATCATGACGAACTTGGTCTATGCCGACCGGCATCAGGCGAACCGCATCTCCATTGAGTCCGTGTAGCGTTGCAGCGCGCGACCCTCAACTGCTGTAAGAAAACTGATCAGACGCTTTGCCTGTTGCCCGCGCACTTCGGCGCTCGCATCGCGAAGAACGGAAACCACAACTTCTCCAAGATCGTTGAATCCCAACTCGTCCTTGAGTTCGTCAACAGTCGAAAGCTCCTCGAAGAAAGTCCAAGCACCCGTAGCCTGCAAATGGGATACGAAGTTTGCGTTCCCTTCTCGGCCTGTACTGGCCAAGAGCTTGTTCAAGATCGAATCGAGGTCAGCATCTACCGGATTTCCGGTAGCGACATTCCTGAGGTGGTCGATAGTTCGCCTTGAGGTGAGGGCCAGCGACAGATACCTTGACCGGCTTTCCGAGTCAACCCGCATTGGACTCCTCCTGCACCATACAAATATGAAGCCTACACGAATACCCTGTGTTGCTTTCGTCAATAAGAATTGACGTCAATTCTTATTGACAAACATGCCAATTGTCAACAAGATTGATTAATGGGACGAAAGCCCGGAATATCCGCTACTGAAAAGCGGCTACGCCACGAGTTCGCACAAGCTCTGCTACGCGTGATAGGCGAAGAGCGAGGCGGTCAAGCCAAAGCCGCACGCCTGCTCGGAGTTTCGCGCCAATGCCTGAATCTCTACCTCAAGAAAAGGACAACACCAGGGTCCGAAATCCTTCGACGCGCCTGTAGTCTCTGGGCACTCCAGTTAAATCTAGACGGGTTCAAGATCGGCCCTGATCAGTTTTCTTCGAAGCAACCTTTTCTCGCGTCCCGCCAGCTTTCACTCTTCGATGCGATTACAGATATGGACCAAAAGAAAATTGGAATTGAGCTCATTCGGAAGGGCTTGGATTCGATCGACCTGAAGGTCTCAATTAAGTTCAATAGAGCTGGCTGATCCGCGAATCTGAAAGCTTGGATCAAGTGGTAGCTCATCCTGCGAGTACTCGCTCTTCACAGGACCGATTCGCCCCTGCACCACGGCTTCCTCAATCTTCATGCAAAGCCGCTTGAACTCAATTTTGCCGCGGTAAAGAGCTAGAATCTCCTCGATCCGCAGCCCTGTGCACTGGGCCGACAACGTCATGGTGAAGTCCTTCGAGACTGCCTAACTAATGGGGAACGGAGCGCAGCGCATTCCATCCTGGCCCGGAGCTCCGGCTCCAACAAAGGCCGAATACATTTGCGCAGACCAATACGCCAAACTCATTTTTCGCTTGCGACAAAACGGCGGACCATACATTCCGAGAGCATCGAAATTGCGAGGGTACCTACAGCGAGATGGAGGCTCCCTGATGTCGAACGCCTCCCGTGCGGAAGGCGTTCGTTGTGAAGTTTCTTGTGTTTGGGTTTAGATAGACTGGTTCAGGACTCGGTTGAGTCGTTGAACGAAATTGGCGGGGTCTTTCAGCGGCACGCCTTCGAGCAGCAGGGCCTGGTCGAAGAGAAGCCACGCTGCGTCTTCCACCTTGCTGTTGCTTGGGTCGGCGAGCAGCTTTCTGATGATCTCGTGATCGGGATTGATCTCGAGTGTAGGTTGCAGTTCAGGCATTTCCTTCTGGCCCATGGCCTGCATCATCTGTCGCATGCGGGCTGAGGGCTCGTCTTCGTCCGAGACGATGACGGATGGACTGTCGGCGAGGCGCGAAGACGCACGCACATCTTTGACGGCGTCGCCGAGCGTCGACTTGATCTTCTCAAGCAGAGGCTTGAGCTCTTCGGCCTTTTCTGACGTCGAGTCGTCTTTGAGGTCTTCGGAGGTGGAGGATTTGTTGACGGCTTTCAGATCAATGTCGCCGAACTTGACGACGGTCGAAAAGACGATCTCGTCGATATCGTCATCAAGGATGAGGACCTCGATGTCCTTCTTCTTGTAGACCTCGAGCAGTGGAGAATTGCGGAGCATGGACTCAGTTCCGCCCGTGACGTAATACAGGGCCTTCTGCTCGGGCTGCATGCGCTCCTTAGCCTCAGCGAGCGACGTCAGTCCGTCAACTTTAGTGGACTTGAAGCGTATGAGGTCGAGCAGCGTATCGCGATTGGCGAAGTCGCCGTAAAGACCTTCCTTGAGCGGACGATTGTACTCGGCGATGAACTGCAAGTATTTCTCGGGATCATTGGCGGCGATCGTCTTCAACTCGGAGAGAATCTTCTTGACGCTCGCAGTCTTGATACTGGTTAGCACTTTGTTTTGCTGCAGGATCTCGCGCGAGACATTGAGCGGCAGATCTTCGGAATCGATGATGCCGCGCACGAAGCGCAGGTACTGCGGGAGCAAGTCCTTGGAATCATCCATGATGAAGACGCGCTTGACGTAGAGCTTGACACCGCCTTTGTAGTCGGCCTGGTAGAGATCGAGCGGGGCCTTGGCAGGAATGTAGAAGAGGGTGGTGTACTCAAGCGTGCCTTCGGCCCGGGTATGAAACCAGAAAAGCGGGTCTTCCCAGTCGCCGGTGATGGATTTGTAAAACTCCTTGTAGTCATCGTCCTTGAGTTCGGACTTTGGGCGCTGCCACATTGCGCTGGCGGCGTTGACCTGCTCCGTGGTGCGGGTCTTGATGGATTCCTTTTTCTCGGCGTTCCACTCGCTCTTATCGTGTGTGAGAAAAATGGGAAAGGCGATGTGGTTCGAGTATTTCTTGACGATTTCGGTAAGACGCCAGCCGTTGGCATACTGCGCGCCTTCGTCATTGAAGTGGATGAGCAACGTGGTTCCGGCGCTCTTGCGCGCATCAGCATCTGAGACCTCCTCAATATCGAAGCCGGTCTTTCCATCGCTGGTCCACTTATAGGTCTTCTCTTCGCCGGCCTTGCGCGAGGTGACTTCTACCTTGTCGGCGACCATGAAGGCGGAGTAGAAGCCGACGCCGAACTGGCCGATGAGGTTCGAGTCCTTGCGGGCATCGCCCGAGAGCTGGGCTAGGAAGTTCTTGGTGCCTGACCGGGCGATGGTGCCGAGGTGCGAGACGAGGTCTTCCTCGTTCATCCCGATCCCCGTGTCCGATATGGTGAGTGTCTTGTTGGCTTCATCGAGTTCCAGGTCGATGCGCGGCGAGTCGATGCCATTGCCCACGAGAGCCTTGTACCGGTCGTCTGTGAGGCTAAGATAGCGCAGCTTGTCGAGCGCATCAGAGGAGTTCGAGATCAGTTCGCGAAGGAAGATCTCCGGGTGGGAGTAGAGTGAATGAACGATCAACTGGAGTAGCTGGTTGACTTCAGTCTGGAATTGTTGTTTTGACATAGCATCCTTGATTATTGCGAACCGGGTGAATATCTTCAAATTTGCCATTGCAGGCGAGCGCACACAATCCGGTTTGGCACGTGATTGTATCCTTTGGTTGGAAGTCCTCAGGTTGAAACGCAAGCTCAGAAGGATCCCAGTTGATGGCTGGAGTCAGCCTCGAAAAGATCGAAGCGATGGCGCCCGACCAATCTTCTCTGGTTGCTGCGCGAAAACTTGTGAAACCCGGCAGCTGGTCGGGCCTCGCCGCCGACAACGCCGGGCTCATATGGGGTGAATGTCAGGGTTCCGGCGCCACGCCCTATCGCGTGGTTGTCTCAGAGGCAGATGCCGGTTACAAATGCAGCTGCCCGAGCCGGAAGTTCCCCTGCAAGCACAGCCTTGCCATGATGTGGATGCGTGCCGAGGGCAAGGTCTCCTTCCAACCTGCCGCAGTTCCAGAGTGGGTGCAGGAATGGCTCAGGCGACGACGGGCGGGTTCCGGCGCGCCAAACTCTGATAAGGATGAAACTCCTCAACCTAAGAACCTGGCTCAGGCTTCCTCACCGCAACCCGAAGAAGTCGATCCAAAGGCTGAAGCGCGGGCAGCAGCAGCGCGTGATCGCGCACGTCGCGAACGTGAAGATGCGATTCGTGCGGGACTCGATGACCTCGACACATGGTTGATCGATCAGGCCGAAGCAGGCCTCGCCGGGTTCGCCAGTCATGCCGGAAAATCATGCCGATCCATTGCGCAGAGGCTCGTGGATGCGAAGGCGCCGGGCCTGGCAACGCGACTCGATGGTCTGTCCAACCGCATCTACAGCCTTCCGGAACATGCGCGGCCGATAGCGGCGGTTGAGCAATTGGGACAGCTTCATCTGATCGCCGAGGCCTATCGCCGTCAGGAAAGCCTCAGCATCGAGATGCGCGCCGATGTTCGCCGTGAGGTTGGCTGGACGCAGCCGCGCGAGTCGTTGCTGAGTGAAGAAGGTGCGTTGTGTGTTTCGGGATCCTGGCGGGTAGTCGGCACTGTGAGTGAAGTGCAGCCGGACAAATTGCGACGGCTCGAAACCTGGCTGTGGCGTGAAGAACCGACGGAGGGTCCACGGACTGCGGTGCTTCTCGACTTTGTTCCCGTCGCTTCGGGCCAGACAAAAGGCGCGTATCGAACAGGAGAGAGCATCAACGCGACCCTCGTCTTCTACCCGTCCGTGCGGCCTCTGCGCGCTCTCATCAAGGAGATGACAACTCCCACCCAGGAATGCAGCACAGATCTTGGCTTGTCCGAGGACAATCTTGCCAATGCATATGGCGGGTACGAGGACGCATTAGCCAAAATTCCATGGATCAACGTGTGGCCCCTGCGGTTTCGAGATGCCCGTGTGCGGCGAAACGGAGAAAAGCTCTTTGCCTGTTCAGCCCATAACGATGAAGTCGCGCTCCCCATCATCACAAACCAGGTAAATGCCGTTTCTCCTTTGCTGGCGATTGAGAAATTCGATGGCTTCGGGCTCTGGGATGGTTACACATTCAGACTTTGCCTCGCCCAGACACTACGTGGCAGGTGGGTGAGCGAATGAACGCTGAGGAGCTGAAATCTCGGATTCTCCCGGTACTGCTCAGCGGAACACGCCGCGACCCAGGTCAGAACTTCGCCTTCGGCAGCGACCGAGAACATTCTGTCCTGAATGCCCTTAGCCTTGCAGGACAGGCGTTGCGTTTCACTCGGCCCTCCGTCCCGAACGAATTCGCAGTCGAGCACTGGCCCCGCGACGAACGACGTGTTCTTCCGGATCGATTGCGGCCAGCCATCGTGCGGCTTCTCGACAGAAGCACCGACGACACTGCAAGAGCATTGGCATTTGCACTCGATAAGCGGAAACTGCGACCGCATCCTTTCGATCTGCCCAAGCTCGATGGATTTGTCCGCCGCTATGCCGATCGACTGGGAGCAACAGCGCAATACTGGGTGCAGTGCGAAACGTCGATCCTGGCGGCTCGCAGTTATTTTGAAGCGGATGAATTGACCGCTGACAATTGGACCGAAAGCTCCTTGCGGCCGAGAGTGCTGTTCCTCAAGACTCTGCGCAAGCAGGATGCCAAAGCAGCCCAAGAGCTTTTGGAGAAAACCTGGTCCGGCGAAAATCCCGACAGCCGGGTTCAATTGCTCTCGACTCTCCAACTCGGCCTGTCGCCTCAAGACAAGCCTTTTCTAGAGAGCATTCAGAAGGACCGGGCGCCTCGCGTTCGTTCCCTCGTGCAACGAATGCTTGCGGTGATCTCCGGATCTTCCGGCGACAATCCAGCGCTCGCTGCGTGCATGGAGAGAATTCAAAAGTCCAAGGCCGGGCTCCTGAAAAAGCGAGAAGCACTCAAACTTGAGTTGCCTGCCACCGTGAAAGGACACGAGGTGAATCGCTGGATCCAGGAGCAGTTTGCGGATGTAACCCTCGGCAGCCTGGCGCACGCCTGCGCGATGTCAGAGCGTCAACTGGTTGAAGCTGCAGAGAAAGACGATCACCTTCTGTTTGCTCTTGCGATGATGGCTTCGCGCGAAATGAGATTTGATTTGCTCGATTCAATCACCGAGGAACTGCCGAACGCCTGGGGCCGGATGAGCGAGATACCGGGGGACGACGATCTCGAAGATGACGACCGAAAGCTTGCTGACTGGGCGATTGCGCTGATCAAACCGAACAAATGGCTTCCCGAGGTTCCGTTTCCCGCATGGAGCTGGTTGCATCGCCAGATAAAAGGGACGCTCCCTACCCGCATTATGAGGGAAGTTCTTGCCTCAAAGACGTGGACGGAGCAACTGGATTCCGATAAGAAAGGCGGAACGGAGTTCGTCCAGGTAATCTGCGCGCTGTGTCCCACGGAATTGAGCGGAACCATCCGCTCGCAGATCGAGCCGCTCGAAGCTGATCGAAAAGACAAGGGATTGATGTTGCTGGATATTCTCGACGAGTTGGAGACATTGAAATGAACAGTCAGAAATTGCGTTTGCCTGCGGAACAGATTCATGCTGCGGAACTCGACGCGCTAGTGAAGGGCGACGACGGGACGCGGCCACCAAATTGGCGGCTTTCTCCGCAATCCGTCGTGACCTACTTGCTGGGCGGCAACGCGAAAGATGGAACTCCGATCTCGTCAAAATACATTGGCAACAGGCGCCTGATTGAAACCGCCGTGGCGACGCTGGCCACCGATCGCGCGCTGTTGTTACTCGGCTTGCCCGGTACAGCGAAATCCTGGGTCTCCGAGCACCTGGCTGCCGCCATCTCCGGCTCCTCGCAGCGGATCATCCAATGCACGGCGGGCACCGACGAGAATCAGGTCCGCTATGGCTGGAATTACGCACTGTTGCTGGCAAAAGGCCCATCCATCGACGCGCTCGTCAAGACCCCGCTGACGCGAGCGATGAAAGATGGCACGATCGTGCGGTTCGAAGAGCTCACGCGCATGGGCTCGGACGTTCAAGACACCCTGATTACCGTCCTTTCGGAGAAGACTCTCCCTGTTCCGGAGCTAGACATTAGCATCGATGCCTCGCCGGGTTTCAATGTGATTGCAACTGCCAACAATCGCGACAAGGGAGTGAATGATCTTTCCTCCGCACTGAAG
>Ga0210400_10003132_pt1 | contig 14773 bp, 21 predicted proteins | sample IncBWH26MmetaG_FD_155456 | JGI IMG/M metagenome (GOLD analysis project Ga0210400, IMG submission 155456) | Forest soil microbial communities from Barre Woods Harvard Forest LTER site, Petersham, Massachusetts, United States - Inc-BW-H-26-M | ecosystem: Environmental > Terrestrial > Soil >... | reverse complement strand
CGTGTGCGATTTCTGGCGCCAGCAGGCGCAAGCCAAGTACAACGAAGAGTTGCTGGCGGCGCCGAAAGATGAAAATGGCGTGGCGGGTGACGACACCGTTGGCGAGGGTGACGCGGCCGAGGATGTCGACGACGATCTTTACCAGGACGCCGTTCGTGTGGTTTGCGAAATGGGCCGCGCTTCCACTTCTACTTTGCAGCGGCGGCTGCGCATCGGCTATGGCCGCGCCGCGCGCCTGATCGACCTGATGGAAAAAGACGGAATCGTCGGTCCGCCCGACGGCACCAAGCCCCGCGAAGTCCTCAAGGGCCGCGGCTGGATGAAAGAATTCGACGACTCGCAGCAGTGACACAAATTTCCGCCAAGGCTTAGGAGAGCGGAAGCGACCCTTGCTCGGCGTCGGCCGGGTACGAAATATCGAGACCTTCGACTTTTGCAAAAGGCGTCAGCTCATGCGGCCGCGTGGAATTCGCGGTCATGATGTCTTCGACGTTCACGCCGCGGATGAGCAGCGCGTCGCCAATCAGCGAGCGATGGCAGCGCCAGGGCACCGCCTCCGCGCACATGATGGCCGTGCGCTTCTCGCGCGCCAGTTCCAACAGACGCGAAATGCTTGCGCGAAATTCCTCCGTGGCCATGTAGTCGGCGTAACCGCGAAACGAGGCGTTGCGCCAGCCGAGATTGGCGGAGTCTTTTTTGGCGTGCCGGAGGCCGCCGAGACTTTTTATGTGCAGGTATTCGATTCCCTGCTTGCGTACCGCGGCGGCAAGCGCATCGGAATTGAATTGTGGGACGCGCCGCGACTTGGGAATGCTGCGCACATCGACAAGCCGTTCCACTCCGTGCGCTTGCAGCATGCTCACAAACTCTTCGATCGTGCGCGTAGAATGACCGATCGTGAGTAGCGTTATTTTGCCGGGGCCGCGCTCGGCTGCGAGAGTTTTTGCGCCAACGGCCTCTGCCGTTGCGAGATTTGTTTTGGCCGTCGCAACGCGTTTGCGCGCGACGCTTGCCGCTTTCGTTTTATTTCTGAGAGTCACGACAGCACCGAAATCGGCGACGCTACGCAGGATTTGACACAGTTTGCGCTGGCCCCTAAAATTAACAGACGCAAGCGTGCCGGGGTAGCTCACTGGTAGAGCGCCGCCCTGAAAAGGCGGGCGTAGCCAGTTCGATTCTGGCCCCCGGCACCATCCGAACGTCCGCCGAGCAGATTCCAATCCCCCGCAATTCGGAAAGTCGATCCTTCCGGCGTCAGGGTTATGGCTGTGCAGTGTTTCGATAGTTCGGCTTTGGCCCGGGGCACGTCGGCAAAGAGCAGACCGCGAATAGCCTGCAAACGCTTCTGGACAAACTCTTCGATTTCTTGGAGTCGAGCATCGAGTCCGCGGCCGTCAGCCGCAAGAAGTTCTTCGCTGATGCTGTCGAGTTCCCTCTCGCGCCTCCCTAACTCATCGAGCAACGCGGCCGACCTATGCCCTTCAGCGACAGCACGCGCAAGGTTGGCAATCTCGGCTTTAAGCTTCTCCCTCCTATTTCGCAGGCTGGCCAGGTGTGAGCGTGTGTCGGCGAGGCGCGCGCGAAGTTGGCTCTTAAACTCTTCGATGGCGAACGCGGCAACTTCTTCGCGAAGGACTTCGCGCTGCAACCCGGTGATTAGCTCTTGCTCAATCCTGTCACGGCGAACGACGAGTGCATTGGCACAGGTGCCGCGATTCTGATGAAGCGGACATCCGTACTTCGCCCATCCCACGCCACCACGACCCGAGATCAAGACAATATTCGAGCCACAAAGCCCGCATTTCAAAAAGCCCGAGAAGAGATATCGTGCGGTGTAGGAGCGCGAACAAAAGCCGGCGGCCAGCCCGCTTGAGAAACCGGCGTTGACAGCTGCAAGGCGATTCTTGACGGCCTGCCACACTTCATCCGAAATAATTCTCAGGTGTGGCGATTCGACTACTATCCATTCCGCTCGCGGGCGAAGGCGCTGAACCCGTCGGCCAGTCCCCGGATCCCGAACCTTTCGCGTCCGGTTCCACACCGCGGTGCCGCAATAACGCTCATTGTGCAGTATCACAGAGATAGCCGAGGGCGCCCAGGACGGATGGCGCTGCCCCCGGTATGGTGCAGGTGACGTCACGCCTTCTGCGTTGAGCTTCTTCGCGATGGTCTTGATTGAATCGCCGGCCGCGTAGTCAGCGAAGATTCTTCGGACGATAGCCGCTTGCTCCGGATGAACCTCGAGTTTCACTCCTACGATTTGCGGCCGACCGTAACTGTCTGTTCGCGTCGGATCCTCGATCGGGACGCTCCGATAACCGAAGCATCGGCCCCCAGTATGGAACCCTTGCAGCGCGCGCCCCTCAACGCCGCGGTGTGTTTTCTTCGCCAGTTCCCGGATGTAGAGGCTATCCACAATCCCATGGGTGGCGAGGAGCACTTCGGCCTGCTCAGAATCCGTGTCGATCCCCTGCGAAACGAAGATCAAACGCACACCGGAGAAGCGAAGCTGCTCAAAGATTCGGAGGGAGTCCGCGAGTTTGCGGCTGAGTCGGCTGGTGTCATCTACCAGAATCACATCAAGAGAGTGCGCCGCAGCCGTCGCCGCTTCGAGAAGATTCTTCAGTCCAGAGCGATCATCCGTCGCCCCGCTGATCGCCTCGTCGGAATAAATATGCGCGTCGAGTACTTCCCAACCATTTCGCGCGGCGAACTCGCGACATTTGCGGATCTGATCGTCAATGGAAAGGGGGTTCTGCTTGTCAGTGGAGTATCGAGCGTAGATGGCGCAGCGGAGTTGACTCACTGAATCCCCTCGGCCGAAAGCCTTCCGTTCGCTCTGCACTGTGGCACAGCTCCAATGGGCTCCGCAAGACTATTCGGGATTTCGTGTTTGGCGATGTACTCACGCACCATGGCCGGAACGATCACATTCTTGATCCAGGAGCGTACTTCCGGGTCGAGCTTTGCTCCAAGTTTTTCGGTTTCCTTAGACACCCATACCTACTGTTTTCCCTTCATCTTTGGGATTCTCCGGCTTGCCCGCCGGAGATCGCGCCTCACTGCCAGCCCGGCGCGATGGGCCACTGTGTTTCTGACTAGCTAAAGCCTCGGGCAGGTGAGCGCAGTATTGAGGTCGGCCTGCGACTGCGCCTCTTGCTTCTTCTGGTTTGCCATATCGCAAACCGTCGAATCACGTACGAGCAACTGACTGGCAAAGGGACTGATGCCGTACATCAGCCTAGGCGGGGACGCGGCCAACGGAAAGCCACCTAGTCCTTGCCTTTCTTAGGCCTCTTCTTTATCTTCATGTAAACACCGACTTGGGAACCTGAAAGAGCGCGGTCATAGTGCGCTCACATTCTCTTTGGCATTTTGTACTTCTGTGTGCTTAGAACGCTTCATAGTTCTAGAGCATAGTCCAGTACACGGAGCGTTGCATGGAAAATGAGCAAGAAGGCAATGCAGAGCAACCCCACCCCGACTATTCCAATGATTCCTCCTCTGCGCATGCAGGCAATGCCAACCCAAGAGCACAGGATTCCAGCGCCGAACACCAAAAGTGGTACATGAAGCCCCTTCGGTATACGGAAAAAATCACCTTCAAACATCTTATGGAAGGCTTGGCTTTCGTCCTTGCGTGCATAGTCGCCGCTATTTATTACGGACAATTGGAGATAATGCGTCGCCAACTCAGCGAGATGGAAGGCAGTTCTATGCAGAGCACGCAATTGATTGCTGTTACGGCTCATCAGGCCAATGCTACCAATCAATTGGCCCTCGCCGCCAAAACTCAAGCCAACCAATCCGTCATCGCCGCAAACGCCGCCAACATCCAAGCTTCCGCTCTCGCAGGGCAATTTGATATTCAAAAGCAGACATCGAAATTGATCTATGGAGCGAACCTGCAACCGCACAACTCGACCGACTTGTACGATCTCGCTCCCGGCAAGGCGATGTGGGTATGGATACGAGTCAACAACAACGGTAAGTCCGCTGCACGTACTCCGTTCATCGCGGCTAATCTTGCGCTCCGAGACTCTATCCCGAGACGGGATCGGGATTACAAACGAGCGGATTTTCTCAGAGTCCAACGGGCTCTTCCGCCAGATACTAGGGGGCGAGTCAATCTTGAAGACATCGACAGTCTCGACGTGGGAAAGCAGGGGGTTCTTGAATATCACACTGTGACGCCCATCTCTGCATCGGCATATTCTGCATACAGGGATGGTGCGACTCGGTTGTATGTGTGGGGCTTCATTAGCTACAAAGATGTGGCTGGACCTGATGGTGAGATTTTTTGTCGATGGGTGTCCTACAAAGAAGTTCCCGCTGCTCACGGCAGAGACAGCGGGGGCTACAACGGCCCATGGTATGACTGCTATCAATCCACAACGCAATAATCGTGCTGCCCTGTCACGGACGGAGCCTAAAGTTTTCATAATTGGTTTGTGTGTTTAGTATGTTCTTGTCCAAATGTCGCGGGACTAAATTACTGCACTGCCGCTACCTGATAGACTTCGCTCGCCGTGGGAGTGATCGGGCTTGCCGTGTTGTTTGAGAAGGTGATAAAGAGAGTCGTACCGCTTGCTCTCCACCCGACGATTCCAAGTCCCGCCTGAGCCGTTGGCTTGCTTACTCCCACTACTATGTCTCCCGAGGTAAGCACCGAAGCGAAATTCTGTTCTGCCGTGGTATTGGCGGCTACGGATGCGGGCGAAAGCGTTGGGGCGTAACGAGAGTAGCGAGCAAGCGCCCCACCACCCCCTATCGTTAGTCCGCCTGGGAATGTGCCACTCCCGGTGGCATTGATATTTGTAACGTTGATTGTCGCAGTGAAATTTTCCGTGTTCGTCAGCCCGACGTTCCCCCGGACGATGGAGTTCATGAGGGTTCCGGTCGTGCTCACGGGGAACACATTGCCTGCGACCAAGCCAGCAGCGCCGGAGGTAAACGTCAGCGTCGGAGCAGGACCAGTAAAAACATTGCCCACGAGAGCGACGGCGTTGCCAAGCTGCACGAGGTTCGTGGTGCGCAAGAACAGGTTGGCGCTGATGGTCTGGTTTATTATCGACCCCAAAGCGCCGCTGGCGACGAAGTTCGTCGTGCTGCCCGCCTCGCCGAAGAACGAGTTGCCGCTGATTGTCCCCACGTCAATGAATCCGTTGGCTGTATTCGGGTCAAATACCGTCTGAGTGCCGGAACTGCCAAACAGATGATATTTGTTCCCCGTAAACTTCAGGAACAAATCTTGCGTTGTCCTCACGACTGTCGAGGGGCTGGTGGACACGCAGAACACTTCGATAGTGTTATCGCCCATGTTCAGATGGGCACCAGAGAGGTTGTTCAACACGCCGACGTGTGTGTTGCTGGCAGAATCCCCGAAGCCGAAGGAACAGCCGTTGATGACGGTCTCCCCATTCGATGCCATGGCATCGATCTGGACTCCGACGACATTGTAGAAACGGAAGCCGAATTGGCATCCTTCAATAACTGCCGATGCCCCTTGCGCTCCAGAGCCGTTCAAGTGAATGAACGTGCTAATCGCCTCGAAGTAGCAATCGCGGATGATTACAGAACCAGCCTGAAGCTCGAAGGCGGTGAGCCCACTGTTAGCCGCTTGCTCACAGTAACAGTGGTCGAATAGGGAAGCATTTGGACCGAAGGTGCCGCTTCCGAGAGAGGTCTTCCAAATAGGGGAACTTGTTCCGGTAGGATCGTAGTTGCGGATATTGGAATACCATCCAAGGATCGCCTCGCCCTGTATGTCGAATGCCCCCGCATACTGGATCACAAGGTTTTCGGCGAAGAAATAAGCAAGCCTCTTGACTTGCCCCACCCGGCCCAAGCTTCCTGCGCCACCGCCGCCTATGAATTTTCCGTTGCGAATCCCGGTGGGCGGAACTTGGAAGTCGGCTGGTGTGTTGGTGTACGTGTAGCTCCAAATGAATGCTGGGGCGTTCAGCGCCGAGATGTCTATGGTTGACCCGTTCAGATCAATGATGATTCCCGGTACAGTGATGCTGACTTGAGTTGTCTGTACGTAACTCGCGGACGGAGACAGCATGATATACGTTCCGCCGTCGGCAACGGCGGCCATGATCTTGGCCCCGAGGTCCGCGCCCGGAAACTGGTCCGCAAAGCGGATGCCGTTCAGGTTCTTGAGTGTCTCTGGGCCGCTGTGGGTACCCGGTCCAGTCGTTAAATAGCCCGGGCCGCTATTGCCTCCATCCAAGCGCAGGTATGTATTATCCCCTGTCGGTGCTGGGATGGTCGGACTTGTAGTGTTCGGTACAGCGTTGTTCAGATTAAAAGCGCCGCCAGTGATCGTATAAGTGGCAGACCGGAAGACCTGCCCCTGATAGTAGATGCTGACCTGATACTGAGTCCCGCCGGGCTGAGAGTTCCCGCCGATCGTGATCGTGTCGTTGCCTTGGATCGAACCGCTGATGTTGCCATTGGCGTCCGGCTTGAAATCCTTCGATGGGACGATGATCGCATTCGTCCCCACCACCCGCGGGATGTTATCTCCGAAACCGATGAGTGTGAACCGAACGTAGGTGTTGGAGCCCGTAATATTTGCCACACCGACGTCCTTCAGGTTTCCTGATACCGTCACCATGCGAACCCCTTAAACGTGCCGATCGCCTTCGGGATGTTGTCGCCAAGCCCGACGAGGGTAAATCGAACCCAGGTATTCGAGCCCGTAACGTTCGCGACGCCAGCATCTTTAAGCGAGCCACTTACAACCACCTGTCCGTGGGCGCCGAGCGCGGCACAGAGACACAACAGCACAGCAAGAGCAAATCGCTTCATGCACTTCCTCCACTTTCTAATGTTTAGAGATTTCTTCTATCGAGTCCGTCTGCGATGCCGCGGGCCGCGGCAGATTGGTCACGAACCCTCTTACTGAAAAATTGGTCCCGGTTGAAGCTGGTTTACATCGAAGAAGCTGTCCAACGATTGAAGCAGTTGGTCAAAGACTGGCACCTCGGCGAGCGCAACAACTTCGATTACCTCGCCTGGTCGCAGAATTGCGTTTCTTTCAAGAACGGCCACCACTGCCACTTTGCCAGCCGCGTCGTGGTCGACGGCACCGCCGTCTATTACAACAATGGCGTGACGATCATCGGCTGGGCCATCGGCGCCGATTCTGTGAATCTGATAAGTGACATCAAAAACTTGCTTTGCCATTCCACACCTCCTTGGTAGTGCCAAAATCATGTGTTTCTGGAACGCTCGAATTCACTCCGAGCGCCCCAACAGATTCAGTAATTTGCGGAAGCCTACGATCGAGGGTTTTTGGAACACCCGCCGGTAATTTTCTTCAAGGACTCGCAGAGGTCTTTCACTGTCCGCGGCGAGACGATCACATCGCGGCCTTCTTGCGAGAGCACGATCATACCGCCGGCGTCGACGTGCACCAGAACCGGCAACTCCGGCGGGCCGTCTTCCTCGGCTGTTTGCCAGACCACGACGCCACCGTTCGGGAAAACCTTTGTCGGCTTTACGCTCACTATCTGCCTCCTACTGGACGACCTGGGTTTGCATCTCCGGCCAGTCAGTACCAGGCCGCGAGTGTTCCCGCAGGGTTCGGATAGTGACCATTGCAAAGGGCGGACGCTGGACGCGGATTCGGTAGCCGCGGCCGTACCGCTCGACTTCCACAAATCCTGTTTTCATGAGGCGCCGGCGCCACCGCGTAGCGGTAAAGGTGGAGATGCCAAAGAACGCCGCGACTTCCTGATCGGTCAGCGGTTCGCCATCCATAACGACGAACCACGGCAATTTCTCTGGCTTACTCGCCGCCCAGTACATCGTGATGAGATGAACCGCAGGACCGATCGCGCGGGCCTTCTGAAAGAATTCCTCGGTTCTCATGCCGGCACCTCCGTAGTCGCGCGAGTTCGTCGCTCGTGTACGCGCTCCTTGGCGCGCAGCCGCTCACGGTGCTCAACGAAGTCTGGAGGGTAGTAGTATTCGCTTGGGTCCATGCCCAGGGTTTTATAACTCTTCTGCTCGGACATGCAGTGGTCGATGATCTTCGTGCAGAGAATTCCAAGCGAGAGGCCCTCGTCTTTGTGCTCTTCGTACACTTCCCAGGCCGCATACACAAACCCAGCGGGAAGGTTTTGGGGATACTCTGTTTTGTACCCAATAAATTCGAACGCCGCGCGCTCTTCGTCGTCGAGGTCGCCAAAAAAGGCGTTGCCACCCTCCATCAGCTTAGCCGCGATGCGCGCCTCAAGTTTCTTCTTTCTCTTCAAAGAAGAAAAACCCCGACGGTGAAGTTCGCTGGCCTCTGCTTGGGGGGATGGTTTGGAAGGGGGTTCCCCCCTTCCATGAATTTCAGGCTGATGAGCAACACGCAGTTCGGCGTCAACCGGACGCCGTACGGCGTCATGATGTTCCTTCTTCCCTTTCTTTAAGTCTTTTACTTCTACTGCATTCTTAGGAGCCTGCAAATCTTCGTGGCTCTGTAGGTTAGCTGGCCTGCTTGGCTCAGTGCTTGGCTCACCAGTGAGCTCAGCAGTGAGCCGAGCGCTGAGCTGAGCAGTGAGCTCACCAGAATTCTGCGAAATCGTGCTTGGCTCACCAGTGAGCCGAGTAGAATCGGTTTCTTCGGTGTCGAACTTAGTGATCCTAATCGTCCCTAACCCGTGCTGGTTTGCCGCACCCTCGAAGGTGATGTATCCCTTCTGAATCAACTCCTCGAGCGTTCGCTTAGCCATGCTTCGATTCCAGCCCAGGAACATCATTAGGTCATCGATGTTTACCTCGACGCAGCTCTTTCTCGGTCCGGAATGGTAGGCCGACAGTAGGAGCCACACAAAAAGCGTCACCGCATTACTCGACATTCGTGACTTGTGAAGGTGTTCTCTAAGGCCCCTGCGGAGCTTTACCCACCCAAGATTTCGTTTTTCAGTTGACGCTGATGTGGTAGTGCCATTATTCTGCTGCATGCATACGGGGTTCCTTTTCCGCCCCGCGCGTCCAACGCGGGGCTTTTCTTTCTCAGTCCGAAGCTAATATCCAAGTGCTGGGTACAGTGGATCGTAATCTCGTGACCTTCGATTACGATCGATGAACATCGGCCCGTCGAGCAGGATGTAGCTCAGGCAATCAATCAGGTGACGCTCTTTCTGTTCCGGCTCTTCGGGCGCATCTTTGTCCGTGACGTTGCCTTTCCATTCGCGGTAGCGTAGCGACCTCATTTGATGGACCAGTACGTCGTTATCCCCGCAGCCTGCCCAGATCGTGAGAAGCGGCCGCTGTTCTACCTTGTCGCCAACCGTGTACGGACGTGGCTTCAGGGCTTCGTTGATCAGGTCATAGCCAACCAGGTCTCGATTCTTCTTCGCCGGTTCGAAGTAGATTCCGCATTCCCGGTATTTGTCGAAGTAGGATTTTTCTTCCTCGGCGTTGAAGGATCGGCCGGCAACATCCATGAGCTGCATGTACGGCTTCAAATTCAGCGGGCTATCTTCCACTTCTTTCAAGGACTCGGCATAGTCTTTGGTGACCAATCCCTCGCGCTTGTGACGCTCTTCGGGCCACCACGACCACACGACCGCCATCTCGCCTTCACGGTGCGCCGCTAGCCACACAAAAGCGTGTGCCGTCCGCGGATGCGGGTCGCAGGCCATCCAGACAGTTGAGTACGACGGATCGATCGGCATTCGGTTCGGTACGATGTGCACGCCCTCGTCGAAGGCAGGAAACACGCGCTGGCCGCCCAAGGCGCCGTAATCGATTTCCATCTCACGGTTCCACCGCGCCTCAGTGGTGTATTGGCCCTTAAGGTCGGCAATCCGCTCCGGTGTCATGCTGGGATCCGCAAGGTAATGCAGCCGGACGACCTTTGTTCCCTCGCCGGGCTTGCCCTCCGGAATCTGTCTGACCGATACGCCCCTCATGCAGCATCCAGCGCGATCGGCACCGCGCACTTGGTGAGTTCTTCAAACCACGAGGGCGCCGCCGAACTCACCGCGATCAGCTTGGCTGGCCGCGTCGACACTGCGTTGTCGTAGGCCTCCGCACCCTGCTCGTTAAAACATGCTTCGTCCATAAACACTATCGTTGGGTGCTCGGACCTGATCTTGTCGGGATTCTTTCCAGGAAGCGCGTCAAGCACTCCACCCTCCGCGAATTGGAAGGAGTACACCGCCTGCTGATTGAGCGGCTTCTTCAGTGGATAGAGCCTTTTCAAACGTTCGTCCTGCTGGCCATAGAGCACCTTGCAGTAGGAAATGCACTTGATCGCCCGGTCCTCGTCAGGGCACCAGAAGATGCAGCTCGCCGGCTGGCGTGTCATCACGTAGTGAAAGCATTCGGCGGCTCCCCACCATGTGGCCATCATCGTTCGACTCTTCTCAACGAATAGCCTGGACTCTTTCACGAACAGCTTGTGCAGGAAATCGAAGTACGGCCACTCGGGAAATGGTTTGTAGGGTGTCGAGAAGTCCTTATCGTCCTGGGTCCGCGTCCACTGTCGCATCCACGTCAATGAGTCGACCACCGGGGCGACGAGCGGCGATTGTTGCAGCAATAGCTCTCGCTCTTCCTGGGTCAGAGAATTCCAAACGTATGGTAACTCCACCACCGGCAGATCCGGTATCGTCACTATCGGCTTCACGTCCTAAACCTCTCCAATTCCCGGCCAGCTTCAGCGCTTCCAGTCTCGGGCCCCACGCAACGACGTCTTTCTGGTCCAGCACTATCCCCTTGTTCGCAAAGAATTTCGTCTCTGTCGCCTCGAGGGCTGGAAGTAAATACTTGTCAATGAGTGCTCTGTCCGTCAGACCGAGCTCGTCCATGAGGTCCGGCATCTTCTTCCGGATGCTTTCAAGCGCCTGGTGCGCCGATTGCTTGGCATTCTTGGGGCTGTACCCTGCCACGACCGCGGCCTCAGCCTGAGTCTTGGCCTCTGGGAGTGCCTTCACTAGCGCACGCTCTTTCTGCGTCAGCTTACGTTTCTTCGTTGCCACGGTCGCTCCTACTGGACTTTCAGGTTTTACCTTCTTGCTGCCCGAGCCTCGTATTGAGTTTTCGGACTTCCTTGTCCTCGACTGGTTTCATACGGTCCCAGAATCGCTGTCCCAACTTATGAGCCAGTTCTTTCGGCAGGCCGTACCCCAACAGCCGATTCTCGACGTCAGTTGCTCTCCATTGCGACTTCTCAGCAGCAGCAACCGCGATGAAGTCCCAAAACCGCCTGTCGTCATCAGGGTGCAAGTTGCCCCAATTAGAAAAGCTCGCAAACGTCCAAAGTGCTGCCTCTACCGCGTCGTTTGGCTTTGGCCCTAAATCGTGTCCGAATCCCATCTGAGCTACCTCCGTTAAACTTCTCACCGCTCACTGCATCCCCGTGGCAGCGCACGCTTGTACCGCTCCCGCTTCTGTCTGTAAACGGCCTTGGCGCTTCCAATACGCTGTGCGGTGCGCGTCGCAGCAGAACTTTTGCCTCTTGCGCCTTGGTGTAAACTCGGCCTCGCATTCCAGGCAGTTCCGCTTTTCCGGCTGTTTCGCTGGCCCAGGCTCCGCGAGCTGCTTTCCAGAGATGCCACGGAACGCGAGAGAACGCGTTCTCCCAATACTCGCCAAAGCCTTTGCACCTACCCGCGTTGCCGGTTCGTTCGCCTCTCCTAGCGCCAGCAGTTCACTTCTCGTGTACCAGCGATCCGAACCCTTCTCGTGGAAGAGGCGCTCAGGCTGAATGCTCTTATCGATGCGGAATTTCCGCTGTGAATCGTAGACCGAGCGCACCTGTTGGCCGGTGCGGAATTTCTTTCTGCTTTTCCGCATGCGTTCTCCTAGCAGTCGGTGTGTGCTAGCTTTCTCTAAAGTTTAGATCGTTCTTACGCGAGCGCTCCGTTTTACGCCGTCGCTGCCGATAGAGATTTATCCGCACACTCGCGGCTTGCTGGCATCAGGTGCGCGCGCTTCGTGAAGAGCCATCTCTCGCTTACCCCGAGTGCGGCCGCAAGCTTGGACCGAAGTTCTGGACTGGCTTCGCGTCGTTCGTTGATGATCTGCGAAAGCAGGGTTGGATCCATCTGGCAGCGCATCGCCAGATCGACTTGGCGCTCGCCTTTCAACCCGAGAGCTACCTTGAAATTGACAAGCATTACCCTACCCTCCTTTTCGTGAGAAATAAAAAAGCCGCAGAGTGATCTGCGGCTCGTCGTAAAATCCGAATGTGTTAGAGATTGCCGCCTCGTCGTTCTACCTTTCGTCAAAGCCCAAACGCCTCTCCATTTGCAGAACCACAGGGCCACCTTCGCGTCGTGTACCGCTCAGCTTTCTCCGCCATCTGACGCCATTAAAACTCGGTAACAATCGAATACTCCCCTCGCTTTCGCGAATCGCTCGCCCTGCGTCCTCATCGGCCTTCGCTGCTTTGAACGTTGTGTACCCAATCTTGAAGCCCGCAGAATTGAGAACAGCTACACTTCGACGTGCCATTGATCACCACCTACCGGTTCCGCCGGCATCGGCTATAGATGTGATAACCAGGAGGGAGTTAATCGGTGGAAAATAAAAAACCGATCAATCTATACCCTCTCGGGTTTCGATTCGATCGGTCAGGGGCTCGTCGCGTAGCCGGTTGAGCGGAAGCTACTTGCCTTTTCACATCTAGCAGCTCGTCGCTGCCTGTGAATCAGGGGCCACTTGCTTCCACTCGTGGCGAATCACTTACTCGTATACCACCAACTTTGGTGCCCGTCAACTATTTATTGTTGCTTTCATTTTTTCCTTGACAATCATGGAACCTATGATAACAATGGTGTCCATGAAGGCCAAGCACGAACGCACACCAAGGGGCAAGGTCCTCTGGCAGCTAATCATCGATGAAGACTTGCGCCGTCGCTTCAAGGCGCGCTGCGTCGAAGAGAGCACGACTATGAGTGACCAGGTGGAGAAACTGATTCGCGCTTGGCTGGAGAAGAAGGGCTGAAACAAAGCGCCCTACCGCGTAGTTAGAGCTACTCGGCAGGGCTAACCAATCAAGTCTGAAAAGGAGACTCGACATGGCTTCACCGCAAGTTACCACATCTGTTCTGCAATTGCCTTACACTCCGCATTACATTTGCCAATCAGAACTCGGACACATTCTCGAGCTTCGACGCCAACGGGAAGCCCTGGACGAGCGCATTCAGGAAGCCGAAGGCGCGATCCGCACGGCTCTTGAGGCCGGCGCAAGCGTTCAGGAAGGGATTTTTTCGGCTTACCTCAAGACGACGGAGCGTCGATCCGTTTCATGGAAGAACGTCGTCGAGCGCGAGCTTGGCGAGGACTACGCCAAGAGGGTTTTGGCCGCTACGAAGCCTGACACGTTTACATCACTCGTGATCGGGGCGTAACGGTCGAAACGGCGACGCAAGCGGCCCCCTCAGACTGCCGCGTCGCCGTCCGGCCGCAAATTATGCCGAGGTCCTGCGGCCGCCGACGAGGACCGGACCCGGCAAGGGGAAACAAAAATGAAAAATCAGTTCCCAGCCGTACCACGAGATGCGCGCCACGCAGCAGCGCGGGGGTTTAACTTCTCTGAAGGGAGCTTTGCAATCGAGGATGATTTCGTGGATGCCTCTAAGATGGTACGCCGCGGCACCATGGAAATCTCCGATGACCGGGGCAACGTCATCAACGTTCCCTTCACCGCGCGTTTTGAGTTTGGCAAGCTGACTGCCGTGGGCAAGACGGCATAGGTAGGCCGAAACGCGCGGTCGGGCAATGGTCGCGCGTCGCGCCGTTATGCGGCGGCCTGAGGATGGCCAGGAGGAAAGATGCGAGTCGCGCTTTACGCCAGGGTGAGCACGGCGAACAACGGTCAGGATCCCACGATGCAGACGCGCGAACTTCGCGAGTACTGTGAGCGCCGCGGCTGGACCGTAGCCGGTGAGTACGTCGACGTTGGAATTTCTGGCACGAAGGAAAAGCGGCCAGAGCTTGACCGCTTGATGGCTGACGCGCACCGGCGCCGCGTGGACGTGGTAGCGGTATGGAAATTCGACCGCATGGCCCGTAGCGTCTCGCACTTGCTCCGAGTTTTGGAAACCTTCGACGCGCTCGGCGTGCACTTCGTTTCACTGAGCGAAGCGATCGACACAGCGACGCCCGCCGGCAAGATGGTCTTCACCGTGCTGGGCGCCGTCGCCGAGCTCGAGCGTTCCCTCATCGTGGAGCGCGTTAAAGCCGGACTCCGGAATGCGCGTGCGAAGGGCAAGCGGCTTGGACGGCCCCGCGTCACCGTGGATGCTCGCAGGATTGCCATGCTGCGCAAGGGCGGCGCGTCCTGGGCGACGGTCTGCGACGAGACGGGGCTGAGTAGGGGAACAGCACAGAGGGCTTTAATCCGCAGCGCGTCCTAGAGCCGCCGCGAGTGCCTTCTTTTCTGCGGCGTTTGCGAGGCGTATGTGCTTCAGTACTGATTTGTAGTCATCGCCACCGAGAAACCGAATTTCTCCACAGGTCCCATCAAACAGCCATTCAATCTCACCATAAATGCCCTCCGTTTCCTTGAAAGCATGTTCAAGGTCCTCGCGCGTCAGGTTCGCAGAAGCCACTAGAGCGGCCGGATTGCGAACAGTGTCCTCATCTAAGTGCGCCAGCCATTTATCTCTTCGCTTACGGATCGCGTCGAGGGTCGGTTGCAGAGCAATGATACGCTGAGCAGATTTCAAGATGGCCGCGCTTACTTGCTGCGCGTCACCTTTTTGAAAGTCTCCAGGCTGTTGAGCTGCGCGAAATAAAAGCGCCTTAATTGTAACGG
>Ga0210400_10003131_pt1 | contig 14777 bp, 7 predicted proteins | sample IncBWH26MmetaG_FD_155456 | JGI IMG/M metagenome (GOLD analysis project Ga0210400, IMG submission 155456) | Forest soil microbial communities from Barre Woods Harvard Forest LTER site, Petersham, Massachusetts, United States - Inc-BW-H-26-M | ecosystem: Environmental > Terrestrial > Soil >... | reverse complement strand
CGCTATTGGATTTCTTCCCGATGAGGCGGACTCCTAGCCAGTGATTCTGCTTGCCGGCGTTATTGTGAAGCAGGAGCGGCGCGCCGTTGTTGACGGAGACGAGGACGTCTACCGCGCCGTCGTTATCGAAATCACCCAAAGCCATGCCACGCGCCGCCAAGGTTTGCGAAAAAATCGGGCCACCTTGATCGCTGACATTCTTGAAATCATGACCCGTGTTGCGGAAAAGCAGCATCGGTTCGCGGTACTTCACACCTGTGACGCGCCCTTCGATATGATCATCGGGATGCCCGTTGCAGAGCAGCAAATCTATGTCACCATCATTATCAAAATCAAAAAACTTCAGTCCCCAGCCACTGAGAAGCTTCGTCGCCCCGCCAATGCCTGTGGGAACCGCAACATCCTTGAAGCTCTCATCCTTATTATTGTGGTAAAGGGAGAACATTTCCTGGTCCACGTTTGCGACGAAGAGATCGACCCAGCCATCTTGATCGTAATCGGCCGCGTCCACGCCCATGCCAGACCGTGGCCTGCCATAAGAGCTGAAGCCGACGCCCGCGAGTAACCCTGTCTCCTCAAAATGGCCTTTCCCGCGGTTCATGAATAGAAAATTCGCGACCGTGTCGTTCGCAACGAAAAGATCCATAAGACCATCATTATTGATGTCGCAAGCAACGACACCCCACGCTTTCGCCAGAGATTCTGCTATTCCAGATTCTTTACTGACATCAGTAAAGGTCCCGTCACCGTTGTTGTGGAAGAGCCAGCATGGCATGGGATCGTATACTCGAGGAATGCAGTACCAACGTTCACCAGTCTTGAGGTTGCCGCAAAACTTGTTCTTCGACTTGTCGAAATCCACGAAGCGACATACGAAGAGGTCTAGACGTCCATCGTTGTCGTAGTCGAACCAAACGGCGCTGGTTCCCCACCCCGGTGCACTCACACCTGCTTTCGCTGTCACGTCGGTGAACGTTCCATCGCCGTTGTTGTGATACAGAATGCTGTGGGGATACTGCGTTACGTACAAATCCGGCAACCCATCCCCGTCATAATCTCCCGCTGCAACGCCCATGCCATAAGCGTTCCCAGCAACGCCGGCTTTTTCTGTGACGTCGGTGAATGTGCCGTCACGATTGTTGCGATACATTGCGTTTCGCAAGGGTGGGTTGGGATTGTAGAAATCGCACGCGCCGCTGTTCACCAGATAAATGTCCATCCATCCGTCGTTGTCGTAATCCAGAAAAGCGCAACCCGCGCCGGTCGTCTCAGGCAAATACATTTCCGGCGAACGCCCGTTTGTGTGGACCCAGGAGATGCCGCTGGAAGAAGGTGCGACCTGAGAGAATGGGTAAATAGGAACATCAGAACCGAAGGCAGTCCGCCAAAATCCGCCAAACGTCGCAATACCCATCAACGCTCGCAGAAAGTCTCTGCGCAGCAAAGAGCCAGGTGGTGAGGACATCCCCGAAGGCCTCAAGGAAGTGCTTCGCCTTTGGCTTTGCCGGCGACCGGCTCATAGGCACGAGCGGCGGGTGCCTTGGGGACGAACTGCTGTAAAATCAACTGGTCCCGGCCTTCTTGGATTAAGTAGAACTTATCCGCACCCACATCATGAAAGACTTGGCGCCGCCCGCTCGGCCATCGAACCTCCACGATCTCCGCCTGCGCCGATTTGCTCAAACCGAAATGCAGTCGGAAATCGCTCTGTGAAATGTAGCCGCCACCGCTGCGTACTTCCTGTAGTTGTTGGTGACCGCCCGAACTCACGGTGACCCGCGCGCCAATCGCGTCGCGATTGGACTCTGTGCCAACGAGCTTCAGCGAGATCCAGTTTCCGTGTTCGCCGTAGTTCTTCAGCAAGCTGGGCACGTCGTGGCTGTTGTTCACAAGAATTTCTACCACGCCATCATTGTCGAAGTCCGCCGCAGCCACACCATGGCTATTGAAGGGCACAGTAATGCCTGCACCAGCGTCGAGGGAGATATCTTTGAACTTCCCGTTGTGTTGGTTCCAGTAAAGGACTTTGCGTTCGCGGAAAGTGCTGTTGAGGCCGTTAGAATCTACCTCCGGGTAAACGTGACCGTTGGCCATGAACAAGTCCGGCCAGCCGTCGTCGTCAACGTCGACAAAGAGTGTGCCCCAACCCAGGAACTGGGTGTTGGCCCCCAACCCCGAGACATAGGTTACGTCGGTGAAGGTCCCGTCCCCGTTGTTGTGATAGAGCGTGGAAGTGTCGTCGGAAAAGTTGGTCCTGATGATATCCAGCCAACCGTCGCCATCATAGTCCACTGCGTGGGCGCCCATGCCAGCTTCTTCGCGCCCATCTTCGTTGTAGGCCACGCCGGCTTTGACGGCAATTTCCGCGAATGTGCCGTCACCGTTGTTGTGAAATAGGAGGCTGGGTGTCGAATCGCAAGCCACGAAGACGTCCGGCCAGCCATCGTTGTCGAAATCCCCTGTGAGTGCCGTAAAGCAGTAGTAAGGGTCTGTCTTGGACACCCCCGATTTGTCACTGACATCACTGAATGTGCCGTTTCCGTTGTTGTGATATAGCTCGTTCCGTGTGCCTTTCAGGCCCCGCGGGCCGCACATCACGGAGATACCTTTCCACTGACATAGCGCGGTGCTCCCAGGTTCCGGCGTATGGCTGGGGTCAAAATCCACATACTCTGAAACGAACAGATCTAGGTGGCCATCGCGGTCGTAGTCGACGAATGCGCATCCGGTGCCCCAGCGCGCTTTATCGTGCCAGAGCCCAACCTTTCTTGTGACATCGGTGAAAGTGCCATCACCGTTGTTGTGCAACAACACGTTGTGGCCCCAGAAAGTAACAAATAGATCTGTCCGGCCATCATTGTCGTAATCGCCCGCACAGACCCCCTGACCCCAGCCTGCCAGCGCGACCCCGGCCTTTTTGGTTACGTCAGTGAACGTGCCATCTCGGTTGTTGTGATAAAGGTGGCTGGTAGATTCCTGCCCCTTCGGAAAATCTGCCAGAGTGCTCCCGTTGACTAAGAAGACATCCGGCCAGCCGTCATTGTCATAATCAAAAAAAGCGGCGCCGCTCCCGGTCGTCTCGATGATGTATTTTTTCCTCTTCTCATCGCCCGCCACGGTCTTGGCAGTGAGTCCGGCACGCGCCGCTATGTCGACGATATTCACTTTAGGAGGAGTCAGGAGCGAACCCTGGGAAGCAGCGCCTTCACCGGTCTGTTGGGCGAACGTCAAGCCGAACAGCAGCAAACAATCCAACGCAAGCGCTGCAATCGAAAAATACAAGAGTTTTGATCCCATAGGTGCGTATCCGAGGATACTGCAAATTCCGCCAGTAGTGTATATGCGCCTCAAGGTTGCATAATCAATCCGAACTTTTGATAATCAGATTCAGCCTCCGCACAGATTTTTCGTTGCGGCACTGGCTGGAGTCGGCATCTGGTCAACAGCAAGAATGAAATCAAAATCCATTCACGCGCGATTCTTCAGGAGCCAGATGGCGCTCCTGACAATGCTGTTTGGAAGTTCATGCCCTGCCAAGACGAGTGGCCCGGAGCAGGCCACGGCCCCTGCGCTCGAACTGGCGAAGAAGATGGAGCAGGAATCCGCAACTGTGGAACTTCGAGCCACGCTGGCTGGAAACCTCAAGGATTTCAGCATCGCAACCGGCGGAGCCAGCCGCACAGCGAACTGGCCTGCTCAGCAGACTCAAGTCGAAGCTGCTGCTGCCGCATATCGGGAAGCGCTCAAGAATGATCCCGGCAATGCTGAGCTGCATTTCGATTTGTCACTTGCACTAGCGAAACTTAGCGATGCGCGTGGTGCGCGGCTGGAGCTGGAGACTGCAATTCGGTTGGACCGCAACTTGGCGACGGCGCACAATCAGCTCGGAATCTGGCACATGAAGGACAATGAAAAGGCAAGAGCGGAAGACGATTTTAAAGCCGCGATGTCAGTCGATTCGCATTTTGCGGAGGCCAAGAATAACCTTGGAGTCCTTTACGCGTGGTCAGGAAAAGGCCTGGAAGCCATTGAACTATTTCGCTTGGCGATTCAGGAACGGCAGAACTATGCTCCGGCTCATGTGAACCTTGGCTTCGTGCTAGCCGGGGAAGGCAAGTACGCTGAGGCCGAGAAGGAGATTCGAAACGCCCTCCACGGCTCTCCTAAGAGTGTCAGCGCCTACAATGCCCTGGGAATGATCGCGGCCAAGCTTGGCCGAGGAGAGGAAGCCATTGAGATTCTGCAAAAAGTTCTGCAGGTTCAGCCTGATTCCGCTTTCGCACATCTGAATCTCGGCGCGGCTCTCTCAGCGGATGGATTTGATTTGCCGGGAGCTTTAAATCAATTCTCCGAAGCGATTCGGCTGGACTCTAAGTCCGCCGTTGCCCATTACAGCGAAGGACGAGTTTTGTACGAGCTGAACCGTTTCGAAGAAGCTCGGGTAGAACTCGATACGGCTTGCCGCGTGCAACCGGATTACCGCGAAGCTCTCTACTTGCTGGCCCAAGTAGAAAAAAAAACCGGCAATGTTCAGCGCTCAGTCGAACTCCTCGATCATCTAGTAACGCTGGAACCCAGCAACTCCGATGCACAACTCTTGTTAGGCCGGAACTTGGTCATTCTAGGGAATATGGAGGAAGCAATCCACCACATGCAAATCGCAGTTGGAGCTAGTCCCGATAATGAAGATGCTCTGTACAGCCTTGCGCAGGCGCTCAGCAGAGTGGGAAGGCCTGAAGCAAAGGTGTTCTTGGAACGTTTCCAAAATCTCAAGCAGCAGCGTGAGGTCAACGACCGAATCCAAAAATTGGGCAGTTACGGTCTGGAAGCAGCGAACGCCCGGGACTGGCCGCAAGCCGTCGCAGACTTCAAGGAGGCAATCGAACTTTGTGGACAGTGCACTTCGAATGTGGATCTGCACCGCAATCTGGGGTTGATCTATATCCTCAAAGGCGACCTTGAGGAAGGGAAACGAGAACTCGAAACAGTGCTAAGGATCAAGCCGAACGATGCAGATGCGCGCAAAGCCCTGCAATCCCTTTCCAACAAGGAAACCACGCCACACTAGCCTTCTTTCCAAACACATGATCCGGCAACCTAGGTTTGAATTTTTTATTCCGGCTTTCTTCAATCACATAAGACTGATTCGCGTCCACGTCATGGAGGAACTGCCTTTGGCCACTGAGCCATTTGACTTCGACACTTTCGGCGCACGGCGCCCTGGCCGAAATGAGCGCGAAGCTCGCTCTGTGAAAGATAGCTCCCGCCAGCCGCTTTCTCTTTTCTCTACGTTTGTGCAGCAACCAGCTCGTTCTCGCCGGAATCAAAGATTTCCATCCTCTGCATCCTGGCAACTGCAATTCTCCGTGAGATCTGCAGCCTGTCGAGCCGTCATCTCGCGGGGGCTCGGGCTTCTGTTATTCCGGCGTGGGAGACTCTCCCTGAATCGCCTCCGCGGCCTTCTTTTTTTCATGATCGATCTTCTCCGCAGTTTCCCGCTGGAGAGCCGCTTCTCGCTTGGCGTCTTCTTTTCGTCCCGTATGACCGTATGCGATGGCCAACTGATAATGGCCTGCCGGGTTCGCAGGCTGGAGTTTCACGGCAGTCTCTAGAGGCGGGATCGCGTCGGAGTACTGTTTATTCAAAACTAAGGCCATACCTAGTCCGAGAAACGCATCACCGAAACCCGCATCGAGCCTCGTGGCCCTCGTAAAATGCTCGATGGCCTCGGGAATCTGTTGCGCCTGGCGCGCAAGTTCTCCGAGCACATATTCCGCCCCGGCGTTGGTGGGGTCGATCTCCAGTTCCTGCTGGAATTCCGCCTTGGCCTGGTCTGCCGTGGAAGTGTCAGGATCGGGCTTCGAGAGCAAAAGCCGTCCCAAGCGAAAATGGATGCCGATGGCACGCGGGTTGTGCTCCAGTATCCGACGGTACTCCGCCGCAGCCTCATCCCACTTTCCCTGAACTTCGAGCGACTCGGCGTTGAGTTGATGGGCTTCATTGGAAGAGGGCGCCGCATCCGCCAGCTCTTGGGAGGCGCGCAAAGAAAGATCCGAGTAGATATGAACTGTTAAATAGAGGACTTCAGGAGCGCGCGGGAATTCACGGTTCAACAAGCGCAGAAAGTCTACCGCCACGTCGGCCTGATTCAGAGTCATGGCGCATCGCACACCGTCGAAACCGATTCTGATCTTGAGGTCCTTATTCGAAGTTTGTGGAAAAGATTTTTTCAACAACGACATTGCGTCCGCGCAGTGCCCGGTTTCCGCAAGCTTCGCGCCGCGCTCCGCGGCCGAAGAGTCACCAGTTATTGCGGGCTTCTTGGCGACCTGGGCCTGAGTTATAGCGGCAATCAGCGCGAGAAGAAAACTAGTCAAGATTGTTCTTAAGATATCGCCCATAAATAAAAAGGAAGGAAGGCAGGCACTTCTCGCGCCTGCCTTCCTATTCTACATCCGGTTAGGGTTAGTAGTAGAACTTCAGAGCAAACTGAATGTTGCGCTCGCCCTGCGACCCGGTAATCCGGCCAAGACCCGTCCCGGGAGAGTAGTCAGCGAACGAACTTGGCGAGTTTAGAATCTTGGTATTTGTCAGGTTGAGGAACTCCGATCGGAACTCCAGCTTCCGGGTTTCTCCAAAGGAGAAGTCCTTTTTGATGCCCATATCGAAGTTTTTGAGGCCTGGGCCACGCACCTTCCCGTTGCCGCAGTTGCCGAAACTAGGAGTTGCACCAGCAGGATGGGGGTTTGTGAAGGCGCCTGGATCAAACCACTGGATGCCGCCGCCGAAACCGGTCGGAACCACCGATTTGGGGTAGCTAATCGTCGAGCTGCAATTGGGTCGGCTGACCCAACCGCCTGTATTCGAAGGGTCTCCCCAATTGTTGACGGTCATGGCAAATCCCGTGTGCATAGTAAGAATGCCGTCAATCTCCCAACCACCGACGGCGGCATTCGCAACCTTGTTCATGTTGCTGCCAAACTTCTTCCCACGTCCAAACGGAAGTTGGTAAAGAACGTAGCTGGTGAGGTTATGCGTCTCATCGTAGAAGCACGGGCCCTTCTCCGTCTTCCCGTCATAAACGTTCTGCCAATAAGGCATGCCCGGAGTAGCTTGACCACCCCAGGAGCCGTAGTAGCCCGCTGAATTGGTCATGCACTTGGAATAGGTGTAGGCGACCTGGCCCTGCAAACCGTCGCTCATGCGCTTTTGCAGGACGGCCTGGAGCGCGTTGTAGCCCATCCAAGCGTTGGAAAAGGTTCCGCTGATCGGGCCGATTTTGCTCTTCAGCGCGGGATTGCCAGCCAGATAAGGGCCGGGTGAAACTGTGCCGTCCGCGTTGAGAATGTTCTGCTTTAACCACATAGGATTGGCCAGGTGATCCGCGTACTGCCCCACATAGCCAACCTGGAGTGTCGTGCTGTTGGTCAGCTGGCGCTGAATCGAGAGGTTCCACTGCTTCGCGACGGAAGGTTGGAAGTCCGGATCCCACACGCGAAGATTGGCGCCTGCGAACGGATCTCCCGCCACCGCTCCAACGATACCTTGACCCGTTGTGGAACCAGGCAGGGCCACGTTGTTGTAAGTCGTTATGATCTCAGGGGCAGTAAAGGGCGGATTCAAGGTCAACCGCAAGTTAGTCCCTGTGCCTTCCAGATAAGATGAGACAGTGAAAGCACCGCGGACAACAGTCTTCTTGCCCAGCTGCTCAGGCGTCCAGGCGAAGCCGAGGCGCGGCTGGAAGTCTACATAGCCGTACTGGCCCTTGTAGAGCGACCGGCTGTTACCATTCTTGCCAGCAATCTGGAGGGCGCCGCTGATGAGCCCGAAGTTGGCCTCCCTGTCGCTTTGCTCCACCCACGGAGTGTGGGCTTCGTAACGCACACCCAGGTTAACCGTTAGGTGATTGCTGACACGAAAGTCATCCTGGACATACCCGGCAAAGATGGTTGAACGCTGTCCCCAGCCGCCGCCGGCGATACCTCGTGCGACCTTTTGAGGCAGCCCGAGGAAAAAGTCCGCCTCCGGCGCCCCACCCGAACCGGTCGTAAGGGCCGAGGAAGTGAAGGCATTGGCAAAGTTTATCGCTCCGAGGCTTCCACTGTTGCCGGAATAGAAGATGTTAATGCGGTCGCGCCATAACTCAAAGCCGGTGTGCACCACATGTCGGCCATGCGTGATGATTAGGCCATCCGAGACTTGGATCACTGTGCTGGGGAATCTCTGAGTGACTTCGCTATTGCCGATGCTGCTGACGCGGTCACCGAAATTCAGAGTGAGAAGCCCGGGGATTCCGGCGGGGTTGCTGCCGGCAATACCGAGTGTTTGGCCAAGGTTGCCGACAGAGCTGTCAAACGTCGTGCCGTTGTGTAGACGAACATAGTTGGTTCCAAACCGGAACTCGTTCAAGATGTTCGTGTTCACCGTATGGGTCCAGTTGACTACATCGCTGTAAATGGGAGCTTCCGAGAAGCCCGTGCCAAAGAGCTTAAAGGTGTTAAGCGAAGGGTTTTTCTGTAAAGCATGCGAATAACGGGCGTAGAGCCGGTCCTTTTCAGAGATGTTGTAGTCAACTTTGATGTCGTATTGGTCTGAATTGAAATTATTAGATTTCGTATTTACGGCGTTGTTTAGAAGCTGGCCATTCATAGGCGCCGGATAGAGCGGGGAGTTAAACAGGGCCTGCGCCACCGGATCAATCCTGTTTTTAGGAATCTGATTGTTGACGAACGGTGTACGACTCGCGGCGGGCGTGCAAGGCGTGCCGGGTACTCCCGTCCCAGCAGCACACGGGTCATAAAGCTGAATGCCCCGTTGCGTCAGGAGTTCAGAGAAATCACCGTTACGTTCTTTGGCTGTGAATACTGTAAACAGCCCGGTGCTGGCTGGATGGTCAAAGCGCTGAGCTTGATAATCAAAGAAGAAGAACAACTTATTCCTCTTGATCGGACCACCAATGGTGCCACCAAACATGTTCCAACGGAGCTTGTCTCTTGGAACGATGGGAGTGGTGATCTTGTGTCCCCAGTTGTTGGCGTTGAGGACGTCATTCCTGAAGAACTCCCAGACGTCGCCGTGAAACTGGTTGGTTCCGGACTTGATGGAAGCGTTCACGATCCCGCCCTGAAAATTGCCGAATTCGGCGGAGGCGTTCTGTGTAATCAAGTTGAATTCCTGAATGGCATCGGGTGCCGGCGTGTATCCCAAAAGATTGTCCGAAACCTGGTTGTTGTCCAAGCCATCAAGAAGGAAGTTGTTCGATTGTTCGCGGTTGCCGTTGATGAAGGGCCTGCCACCTTGGGCAATATTGTCCCCCTTGTTGAAGCTTGACGGATTGGGCGTGACAGCGCCGGGCGAGAGCAGCGTCAACTCAACGTAGTTGCGGGTGGCCAGCGGCAGGGCCTCATTGGTTGCGGCGTCAATGATGGTGCCCACTGTTGCGTTGTCCGCTTGAAGGAGCGGAGCCTCGGAAGTGACTTCGATCGTTTCTGTTACCTGGCCCATGGCCATCTTGAAGTCGACGCGAGCCGTCTGGTTGAGGTCGAGGGTGAAGGGGGGAACTACAGCGGTCTTGAATCCCTTCAACTCCGCCTTGAGTCCATATTTGCCGATAGGAATGCGCAGGAGGCTGTAAATGCCGGCCTCGTTGGTTTGCGCAGTCCAAATTGTCCCGCGATCGGTTTCCTTCGCGGTTACGGTTGCCCCCGCGAGCGCCGCGCCACTCGGATCTGTGACCGTACCCGTAATTGTCGCGGTTACATCCTGACCCCACGCTGCATTTACACTACACAACAGCGCCACCAGCGCCATTACAACGAGCCCCAACCACAGGGACTTTATCGTTCTCATGTTGATTCCTCCGATTCGGGGCCGTCGGTTCTCCGACGCCCGCTCCCCTCAACTGAACCTCTTGCTTGGTAACCTGCACCCCTGACCAGCTATATGGCCGAATGTTGGGTAGCTATATAGCACCATTTTTTGGTTGTCAAGCTTAAAATTTGTGATTTACATTATGGCTTATATAGATTCAGATGGTGCGCCCCATAGCAGGCGCTCCCGGCCGCTCTATAACACTGCGGGTTCTGGTGCGAACGCGGCGCCCTTTTCGGAACTAGCTGGAAAAGTGGAATAAAAATCGTTCTGGTTATGAAAATAGGTTCCATTCAAATGCCCACGAAGAAGAGGCGGGCCGGTCCGGGAGAGAGAATGTCAGCGAAGAACAACAATGGCTTGCCCGCGTACCAGAGAATCCAAAGCGGGATCCGCAAGCGCATCGAAGCCGGCCAATTGCGATCCGGTGACGCCGTCACCTCGGAACGCGACCTCGCTAAGCTTCATCAGGTCAGCTTGATGACCGCCCGCCACGCCCTCGCCTCGCTCGAGCGCGAAGGAGTCGTCGAGCGCCGCCGCGGCATCGGCACATTCGTCGCTGCCCCGAAAATTCATTTTAATAGACTGATGAGCTACACAGAACAAATGGCCGGCCGCGGTCTCGTCGCCAGCTCCAGGCTCCTTTTCGCCAAGATCATTGATAATGAGCCCGAAGCCGCCGCGCGCCTTTCTCTTCCCCCCACGAGCAACGTGATCAAGCTCGAACGATTGCGCCATGCTGCGGGCGAGCCCTTCGCACTCGAAACGTGCTACCTCAGCGCCGCCGAATTTCCGGAGCTCCTGGATACGCCTCTCGGACGCGACTCTCTGTTCGCGATTCTTGAGCGCAATTACAAGGTCGAACTCGGCTACGCCGATGAAGAGGTGGACGCCACCGCCGCCGACCCACGCATCGCGGATCTTCTCGCCGTTCCGCGCCGCGACCCGCTCCTGCGCATCCGCCAGCTCATCTATTCGACCAAAGGCAAAGCCATCATTTATGTGCTGGGCTTTTACCGCTCCGACCGTCACAATCTCGTCATTCGCCGGTTCCGGTAAGTTTCAATGATTTACACAAAGAATGCTTCCTCCCGACCCTCTGCTTTTTCGACAGATGTGTCGGGCGGACGGAATTACATTTTGTTTCCCCCTTCATCTGTTGATTCAACTGTTTGCGTGAGCCAAAGTTCATGCTGTGTCCGTCGAGAATTGTGCGGTGTCATAGAAACGTAATACACGCGAAGCACCGGAAAAACGGTTCGTAACTATTCCGTTGACCTATTTTTCAAACTCAACTAGTGTCCGTGATTACGCGTAGCTTGTGCGGCGGGGAGGTCGCTGAACGACAGATTCGGTAACAAGGCTTCTTTTGTTCAGGCTCCCTGGAGGGCACTGCGCAAACTACCCAACCCAACAACCGTTTCGAAGGCTCACCAATATCAAAAGTGAAAAAACGCCGGGACGCTACCCGTAGTGCAGGCTGGTTCCGTCTATAATTCTGGCAAATGTTTCATAACGTAGATCGATCTCCACAAATAGACTTTGCGGCTGAGGAAGGATTCTTATGAACTCCAATTTGGATTGCGCGGAGAAAGGCAGGTGGAGTCGAATTCTATGTAAGTGCTTTGCATTGGCGGTTTCCTGTGGGCTCGGTGGCCACTATGCTCCGGCCCAGCAGGAAGTTCCGAAGATGCCGATGCAGCCCAAATATGAAGATGGAGCGGAGGCTCGCTGGTTGAACAAGAAGGTGCTGGACTCTCGGGAGCTCGATTCCATGGAAGATGCATCGACCTGGTCGTTCCGCGGCGACGGAGAGATGACTCTTGCGGATTCACCGGTGAAAAATGGTGCGCACTCCCTGCGAATTCGATCGAACCAAAACGTGGGGCTGGTGGGGGGCGCCGGCGAGTGGGAGGATCTTGTCGCAATTCGTAAATTTCCTTCCGAGAATTGGGGCCACTACAATCGCATTTCAATCTGGGTTTATCCCGATGTTATCGGTGCGCCGGCAATCTCTGCCTCTCTAATCCTGCACAATGACGGTGCACACCGTCTTCCGGATCGATATAACGAAGGGCGGCACGAGTCCATCATCCTGAAGAATCACGAATGGAACCACGTGGTATGGGAAATTGCGCCACTCCACCGGGATAAGGTCACGCAGCTCGATTTTGCCTACAGCCTTCCCAAAATGCTTCCAGACTTGGGCGATCAGACCATTCTATATATCGACCAACTGGAACTGCAGGCGGTAGAACCGGATCACGTCGAGGGATGGGACGTCGCGCCCGGCAAAATAGCGTTCAGTCACGCCGGTTATACCGCGGGCTCCACGAAGACTGCGATTGCAAGCAACTTCGATGCGCTCGAGTTTTCGGTGATCGAGCAAGGGACTGGCAAGGTTGTTCTCACCAAGGCAGCCCAGCAACAGACAACGCTGCTAGGCAACTACACGGTCCTGGATTTTTCCGAGGTTCAGACGCCGGGTGAATATGTTCTTCGCGCTGGCGCCACGACTACCCGCCCATTTCGCATCGGCCAAGATGCATGGCGTGAAAGCATTTTGAAAGCCATCAATTTTATGTACAGCGAACGGTGTGGAACGGCGATTCCTGGGATCCATGGAATCTGCCATCTGGACGATTACAGCATCCACGGGAATAAACGCATTATCGTTAATGGCGGCTACCACGACGCGGGAGATCTTTCGGCGACGGGCAACACACCAGGAATGGCATACGCCCTGTTTTCATTCGCAGAACGTCTTCAGCAGCAAGGAGAAGATCCCCTGTTGCGCGCCCGGCTGATGGAAGAAGCGACATGGGGGCTACACTGGGTACTAAAGACGAGCTTCGGCGATGGATATCGCACCACCGGCCAATTGATCAGCTACTGGACCAATGGCGTCATGGGCGATGCAGATGATCGCGCCGGCCAGGCTGTGAATAATCCCGAATGGAACTTCCGCGTGGCAGCTGTCGAAGCCCTTGCTGCGCGTGTCCTGAAAGAGAGCAATCCCGAGCTTGCCATTCGCAGCCTTCGGGCCGCAGAGCAGGACTGGAACTATGCCGTTGACGGATTGAAGACGGCCGCCCCGCTTCCGGAGGTCTATGGAGCACAGGATGAGCTTGAGCGCATTTCGTTCGGCGCAATTGCTTCTGTGGATTTATACCGGGCCACAGGCGAGCAGCGCTACGCGGATGAGGCGTTCAAACTCGGCGATCTCATACTGGCGTCGCAGGAGCAAACGCTTCAGCCCTGGAGCATCCCGTTGACCGGTTTCTTTTACACCAGTCCTAAGCGGGAGAATCTTTTCCATCGCTTTCATATTGGGCAAGAGGAACAGCCCGTCATTGCATTGGCCCATCTGTGTGAAACCTTTCCAAATCACCTGAATTGGATGAAGTGGTACGCGGCGATCGTCCTGCACTCCAAGTACTATCAGCAGGTCGCTGCCAAGATCGATCAGCCCTATGACGTGTTGCCGGCGGCGGTATACAAAGAGAGTGAAGCCCGGTTATTGCCTCAATCGAAGGACTGGACCCCGCTGCGCGCGGCTGATCGCGACGCCTATCTCGAGGAAGTCCATCGCGGCCTCCCCTTGGGAGGGGAATACTATCTTCGGAGATTTCCCGTCTGGTTTGACTTCCGAGGGAACTCGAGTGTCTTACTTTCACAGACAAAGGCTCTTTCGACAGCAGGACAATTGCGCGGAGATCTTGAAGCGGAAGATCTGGCGCAGCACCAGGCAGAGTGGCTTTTGGGACGCAACCCGTTTTCGGCCAGCATCATGTATGGGGAAGGCTATGACTGGACACCGCTCTATAGTGTGCGCTCCGGACAGATGGTAGGCGCGATTCCTGTAGGCATCGAAACAAAGGAATACAACGACGCGCCGTACTGGCCAACGCAGATTTGCTGGACGTACAAAGAGGTCTGGACGCAGCCGGTGGGGGAATGGATCTGGATCATGCAGGATCTGCATGGTGCGCCCGTCGTCGAGGGAGACGCCGATGTTTCATCGCGTGAGCCGATCGAGTTCCGCGACCAGCGAACGGGACGTCTGACCCAGGTTGCCGTGGATCCTGCGAACGGTAAATTTCGCGCCCAGTTACCGCAAGGAGGATATAGCGTGCGCCAGGGCATGGTCCGTACCACGCTCACCGCGCTCTCCGGCGGGGTTTATCACGTCGAACTGCGCGCCAGCCGAGCCTTTGATTTCAATGTCTCCGTGGAAGCGGCGCACGCCAACGAACTCACGCTGCGTATCCACGCAGAAGGTGCGGGCGTCCATACGCTGGAAGTGAAAACCCAAAACCTCGAATTCCATGAGCCGAGCACTCAGACGATTGAGCTGCGGCCTGGCCACGACGCCGAACTGGTCAGACACGCCCGTATTCTGGCATCCGGCACGCCGTGGGTAATCGTCGTGATCCCTGATGGCTCCCTCGGCGCACATCGGGAAGTTACGGGGATCAACAGCATTCGAAAATGATCTAAGCCCTCCGCACATGTGTTTTTCGGACGCAAGAGTGCGACCTGCTGCGTTTCTTCACATTACACCGTGCTTCGCCGGAAGAGCGGCCCTATTCCACTGACAAGTTACGATTGGGTCAGCAGCGGGGATCGCGGAAGTGACGATCATCGGCGCTGTCACCGGGCTGGGTCCGTTTGGATCATAGCGCATCCTGAAACGAGCGGCTGCGGACTCGATGCGACCCCTAATTGACCAACGCCCCGGGCGGAAGCCAATGTTGTCCCGTTCTGGGAAGTTGCGATGTACCCAGCCATATGCAGTTGGATGTTCAGTCGGCTAAGGGCACCCGATCACGGTTGATATTGTGGCTTAAGAAGGTCCAATATCCCTCTCTCCGAACGAAAGACGAGAGGACGCGCGGAAAAACCGC
>Ga0210400_10003129_pt1 | contig 14781 bp, 10 predicted proteins | sample IncBWH26MmetaG_FD_155456 | JGI IMG/M metagenome (GOLD analysis project Ga0210400, IMG submission 155456) | Forest soil microbial communities from Barre Woods Harvard Forest LTER site, Petersham, Massachusetts, United States - Inc-BW-H-26-M | ecosystem: Environmental > Terrestrial > Soil >... | reverse complement strand
CACAGCATCCAGCTCCCCAAGGAGAAGATCCGCGATGTCATCGGCAAGGGCGGCGCGACCATCCGCGGCATCATCGACGCCTCGGGCTGCTCCGTGAACATCGACGACAACGGCCTCTGCCAGGTCGCCGGCCCCACCAAGGAGAAGCTCGCCATCGCCCTCAAGATGATCGGCGACCTCATCCAGACCGCCGAAGTGGGCAAGACCTACATGGGCAAGGTCGCCAAGGTCGTCGAGTTCGGCGCCTTCGTCACCATCATGCCGGGCCTCGACGGCCTCCTCCATGTCTCCGAGATGGCGCCCCACCGTGTCAAGAACCCCGCCGATGAAGTCAGCGAGGGTCAGGAGATCATGGTCAAGGTCATCGGTGTGGACGAGAAGAACGGCAAGATCAAACTGAGCCGCAAGGCCCTGCTGGCCGAAGCCGCTCCCGTCAACGACTGATCACCATTCCTGGGAATGCATGAAAACGGGCCCCTCGTGGGCCCGTTTTCATGCATCTTCACCCAGGAGCAGGGCCTCCAGCTGGGCCATGCAGGCCGCCTTCGTGAAGTGCTCAGCATAATAAGCCTGGCCGCGGCAAGCCATGGCTTTCAGTGCCTCCGGGGAAAGACCGCGCATCGCGATGACGGCGCTGGCGAGAGCCCTCGGATCCTCCGGTGGGACGGCCATCCCAGCGCCAGATGCCTGGATGACTCGCGCGGGCTCCCCCGCCACGGCGCCGAGAACTGGCCGTCCAGCGGCCAGGTAGCTCGACAGTTTGCTGGGCACGGTGCGGGCGAGCACCGAGTCGTCCCCCAAGCTGATGAGCAGGACATCCGCTGCCGCGAAATGAAAGGGCATCTCTTCCGGCGGTCTCCTCCCCGGCAGGATCAGGCGGTCTTGGAGGCCCCGCCGCTTCACTTCCTCCAGCAGCCAAGGCCGCAAACTGCCATCCCCCATCAACACCCACTGGAGCCCAGGAATCTCCCTGGAGAGATCCGCAGCCTCCAGAACACTCGCAAGCCCTTGAGCTCTTCCGAGGTTGCCTGCGAACAGCACCGTGAAGCCAGGTGCCCAGGCAGGCGTGATCGATCCCGGCGGAGGAGGCGCGCCTTCATCCGCCCATTGATACACACAGTGGAGCCTACCCTTCTCCACGCCCAGTTCCTGCAGACGAGGCAAAAAGGCCTGACTCTGCCCCACGACCTTGGTGAAGGAACAGTAGATCGCCGACGACATCGCCCGGATCCCACGCTGGATCAGATCCGGAAACCGCATCCCCACGGCCTGGAGACTGTCCGGCCAGAGATCCTGAACCCAGATCACGGACTTCGCCCCGGAGAGCCGCGTCGCCAGCAGCGCCGGGAGGGCCGCCGTGACCGGGGTTGTCTGAAACACGAAGATCCGATCCCAATCCCAGGCTCGACGAATCAGCACCCGGAAAGAGCCGAAGACCACGAAGCTCGCGTATTGCAACGCAAGCCGCCAGGCCTGACCTTGCCCTCTGGGGAATTGAGGAAAACGGAGGATACGGATCTTCCCCCATTGCTCGCGCCAGGGCCCATGCCAGGCGTAGCCTTCGAAATAGCTCCCCTCCGGATAATTCGGATGGCCTGCCAAGACCTCCACTTCGTAGCCCCGCTCAATCCAGGCCAAGGCGAGGTCGTTGACTCGGAAGGCCTCAGGCCAAAAAACCGGGGTCACGATGAGGATCTTACGCATCCAATTCTCGGGGTCTCATAAAACTCGTCGCGGGCTGTCGAGCAGAACTTCTCCTCAAATCCCCTTGGTAGAACCTACCACCGCATTTTTGATCCATCCCCATGCAGGATTAAATCCGGAGTGCGGAAGAGCGGAGTGGCATCGCACGTGTCGGGAATCGGATGAACATCCTGAATCTCATCCTGACCAACCTCAGGAATGCGGCGGGAAGGAGGTCATCGCCTCATTTTTGGGGTCTGATAGATGTCCTTCTTACCGAGTCCCCCTGGGACGACCCATCGGACAACTCGTCTGACTTTACCATCGACCCATGCGAGAGCTCTGCGCACCTTCTGCTCCGGGCGGGCGCTAAAGCTGGTCACATTAAAATAGTCTCGATCGATAGGAGATCGCGGGGAGAAATAATAGTTGGAGACGCAATGACGAACGCGGTGGGCCTTCACCACGCCGACGGAGTGCCAAGACCAAGGATTGGTCTCCATTATCACTAACCGGTTGAACCGACTATGGACAGTCTTCTGGCGCTTAACCTTGCGATCCCAAAGCTCCAGGTTTCCACCACAATCCTGTTCCCAGCCTGGGGTGACATAATAGAGAAGGTTAAGGGTGCGATAGTAGCTTCGGGTCGATTCATGCGAATTGTCGATATGAGGACCGAGGAAGTGTCCTTCTCCCATTGCGCTTAGCCCCCCCGCATACAGAGTCGCGTCTCCCATCTGCTCAGGAATACCAGTGATCTCCTCCACGACTTGGATCACTCTGGGATCTTGAATAGCAAAAGTTATGTCAGCGAGCAGCGGATCGAACCGATCGAAATCCTTAGATGTCCATTTCCGCTCTCGAAAGTTGTCCATCAGCCTCATATTCGAACCGCTTGGGAAGATCTCGTGAATGTGGGTAGCCAGCTCTTCAGGCAGGAGATCATCAATTACACAATGTCTTACGCCAACGTCCGCAACAGATGAGGCAAAGTCGGAGCTTAGCTTGCCAAGGTCGGTCGACAATCTCTTCACGATCAGATTCACGAGATCCTCATTCATTTGCTTCCTCCTTGGGTAGAACATCATCAAACGTCAGTTCTCAATTTCAAGATTTTTGAGCACTCCAAGCAATCGTTCTGGCAACCTGCGGACATCTATAAGTTCGTAAATTTATAATCACCACCATGATTTAGTATCGTAATCCAGTCCTCAGCCTTGTCGGAGGACCATCTTCCTTCGGGACGCGTAAGTCCACCATAAGCCGCGGAAGTGCCAAGAACAGGAATTTCTGCGAGGAGGGCTTCAACAACCTTTATTTTGATCCCCGCTTTAGAGAAAAGCGGGGCGATCATTAAATCCTGCTGTTCTATAATGGAGTTTAGATCCTCAACAAATCCCAACCATTTTAGGCGAGGGTGGTTAAGAGTGTGCTGAGGAGATGTCTGTCCGATGATGACAACTTCAAGCTCTGGGCACTCTGGGAGGACATGCTGGACAAACCAAGCAAGACCCTCCCTATTTTCTTTTCTGGCAAGTGAACCAAGAAATGCCACTGATCTAGAGGCACCCCGAATCTCTCGATGAAAGGGACGAAGTCCCGACAAGAGGAATGGACCAATATTTTCGATCTTTTGTAAGGGGACCCTGTAGTATCGATTTACTATTTTTTCGTCTCGATTGGAAAGCACAACGATCTTCTTGGCACGCTTCAATAGGAGTCGTTCGGACCAGCGAAGCCAAGGTACAAAGTAATGCTCGCAGTGACATCGTAGATCATGGCAAACAAACACACAATTCGGATTCAATAAGCTAAAAGCGAAAGTCTGAGAGAAGTTGAGCCAGATTTCATCATCACCACGTTTTTTATTGAATATAATTGGAATATAGCGACTAAAAATGGGATGTAGAAAAGGAAAAGCCAAGATGCCAATGACTGTCCATAAACCTTTGGCAAGAAATGATTCTGAGCGTGTAGAAATTAAAGAGAACTTTCCACGCTCCACAATGCGCTTGGAAACCCATCCTCCGCCACTTTTACTATTGATTTGAAAAGCAGATATAAGTATCGCCATGTTCGCCTCTGAAAACACTTTCTCGTTACTTAAGTCACTTAAGATTGGTCTAGCTTTCGGGAGGACATCAACCCACCCTCGAGTCCTGACTCTCTTCTTGAAGGCAGGAATCTTCTAAGCATCTCAATCAAGAATATTGTAGGTAAAAATGTTTTTAATAACGGATTCAAATGATAAAATATTGAATACTTTAATGTCATAATACATGTTGCATAGCAAAAGACATAAATAGCTACCCCCCACCATCTATCCTTACGAGAGATGAACCAACGGACCAAATAAGCAAAGAAGGCTCCATTAATCAGGCTTCGCAGTAGCAAATCAATTTCGCCTCCCCAGATTGCACTGTCAGCAATCGGACCCAATGTTTCTGGCGGGACGATAGCATCTGGGAAATAGGCCCGGGCGTACCAATGTTGAGGGTTCCAGCGCACGAAATCGTTAGGGGTGACCAAAGAAATGAAGTCATTGAAAAACATAGGCCACTCTTTAGGAGGCATTGTCCCCTGGGTCCTTTCTGAGTATAAATGAAAGCCCGTAAAATAAACCGCCCCAAACTCCGAAGCGGGCTGGATTCCGCGATCTGACGCCACGATCTCAGCCTGGCTCATATCGAAATCATACGATCGAAACACTTCTACTGCGGAGAAGAACACAGTAATGGCAACGCATACTAGGAGCCCCCTTTTCAACGACACAGGCTTGACAAAGTAGTGATATAGGCAAATAGTCATCAGTAAAACGAAAAAGCTCTCAATTCTTGATCCAAAAGAATAGACCAACTCATACGTGGACATGCCTATAATGGAAGCATAGATTAGTAATTTATATTTTTTATAATTTATAAACAAAAATGTAATTAAAGCAACATATAATCCCTCTTTCATGCGAGCACATACGGAAACAAATTTACGGGAAAACCAGGAAAGATGGTCGTATCGAGTATAGTTATCAATGTACGTACTAACTGGGGCCGACATCAAACTTATACATAGAACACAAATGGTGATCATCCCGAAAAGGAAAACAATTGTAAGGCCGTCCTTACCCTCCGTGTCCTTAATATTAATTGCCTGCGGTGTCTTACGGCCACGCACCAGCAAATATCCCGAAGTAATCCCAAACAGGAACAGCACATGTCGCCAAAGATGAACTGCTAATTCAGAGGGTGCCGGTAGCAGTAGGGAAAGATTTTCCCATACCCAACCTGAAGCAAGGTTCAAATCAGTAATTAAAAAGGTGAATGCTGGGAAAATAGTATAGGCAACTGCCAAGGCCAGGTAGAGAAATCCTAATTCTCCAAGCAAGTTGTCGCCCACCCAAGATCTGAGAATTATTGAAAATACCATAAAGATGGTCACAGCCGCGAGTGTAGGCCACACAATACATAATTTTTCAGGCGGAAGTGCGATGGCACAAGCAAACCCAAGTAGAGCCAGGGCAACCAGTAGGATGGATAAGCGAATTGCCAGTTGCCTTCTAGTTACTACTTGTGGGTTCCGCGCTGAGGCCATGGGGCAAATTCCTTTGATGAACTCATTTAGGAGGCACCACTGACTTCATGAGATCGTCCACGAGCTATCGACTGTCAACAAGGCTTTGCTACCTTCAAGACAATCACACGCCATACATCACCCTTCTGCCTGCGCTTTGTTCCTCTTACCCCATTCCGACTCACCTGGGAAACCATCACCTTTGCGGAAAGACCGCAATCGATAGCCCAAAGATCTAGCTAACATGTTCCAAACATTGCTGAATGTCACCCTCGATGCAAATTGATGAATGTAGTGTGCCACATAAGCTGCATCAAAAATATCTTGAACTTCAAACATACTACAATCGATAAAAAACAGGGTGGGGCTAATACCATTGCCTTCAAATGGCTTCTTTACTTTGTACCTTCTTGTATCTCTCACCCTCTGGCGAAAGAATGCACCCAGCCCATGGCGCTCAGCAATTTGATTTAAAATCTCCAGTTCTCGGGCAAGCCTGTCTTCTGCATACAAACCGTGCGCAAGCTCGTCCAAGCTCTTCAGCAATAGCTCACGGTAGTTGATTGGAGAGAAGCTCCCTGGCCATCCTGGCAGATCACGGGCGGTGAGAAGGTAATCAGCTGTCATTAATGTGATGAGTGGTGAGTACGGCTGCGCAGCCAGTTCCGCATGCATGGACCTGATAGAAACATCGCGGAAGAAAGACTCAGATCGCTTCTTGGCCTCTGTATCACTGGCTAAATAGCTCATCCCTTGAGAGGTGGGAGAAACCCCATAGATCGAAAAGGGTTCACCCGAAAATGAGTAATTCTCGACCTCTCCCGCCAACACAATCCCGGAGTATCCATCCGGTGTTGGACAGGCGTAGAACCGCCCGTTCGTAGATCGACTCCTCACTTTTTCAATCAATCTTGTCGATGCCACGCCTTTTACATAAAACATTGGCGAATCAACATCAGTGATGTAATTCAGTTTCTTAGCCTGTCTTTCTAGGAAGTCTTTCGATCGGACGGCACGTCGTCCACTTTGGCGGTGTAGTATCAGTTGGCCAGTTTCCATTTTTGCTTTGGCATAAGAAAAGATGGGAGCGGGCCAAGTGAGCAGTTCTTGGCCGGTGTCTCGTAGGACATCTCGCATGCCGCGAATGCCGTAGGGTAGAAGCCCATCGTCTCCTCCGAGTGCGATGACATATCCAGGTTTGACTTGATCCAGAGCAAATTCGAAGTTGTCCCTCATGCCCACGCCCGCACCGGAGCCTGGCGCGACATAGCGGATTCTCGGATCTTTCCGTGCAGCCTCTTCCACAACCTCGCGTGTGTGGTCCTTACTGCCATCATCCGAGACAATGATCTCGAGATTCTCATAGTCCTGAAGGGAGCAGGTCCGAAGGGTGTGGTGGAGGTAGTCTGCCCGGTCCTTGGAGGGGATGATGACCGTAAAGAGGGGGTTGTGATCTATGGCCACAATCACTCTCCAAGAAGGTCCGCGCTCTGCGGCAGGGGAGATTTTCGGTGTTTCCCAAGGCTGAAGGACAGTGCAACTAAGATCACGACCAATCCGGTTGTGGCGGTCCAACCCAGGGCGCTCCACCGATCTAGACCGCTCGGCATCAGCCACCAGGAGAAGATGACCAAGGGAATGCTCACCAACAGCGGTAGCAAGACCACGGTCCGCAACCAACCGAACATCTCTCCAATTAATAAGTGTCGGTGCATCAACCACAATCCAAGAGTGATATCTGAGACCCCGTGTAGGACCCAGACCGTCGTAGCTCCGAGCGTACCGTAGGATGAGATAGCCCAGACCATGACCGGGGTGCCAATGACCAGTGCGCCCGTCATCATGAGCACATGGAGCCTAGTCCACCCGTGAGCTTGCTGGAAAGCGGCCGGCAACCACATCAGCCCAGAACAAGTCATTCCGATCAGCAGCCACCTGAAGACACTTATGATGGTGTCATCAGACTTCCCGAGCCAAGCATGAAAGAGCTGGGAGGCGAACATCCATCCAATAAGACCGATCGGAATGATGACAATTGCCATCATTTTGCAGCTGGTGAAATATTCTTGTCGCAATCGCTTGCTATCACCTTGAGATATGAGCTCTGAATAACGAGGAAAGTAAGCTCGATAGAACGGTTGAATCCCCAGCTGGAGGAGACCTGTAGCAGTGAAGGCCACCGCATACTTCCCGAGTTCTACGGTGGGCATCATTTTGCTGAGCACGATTCGATCGATGTTAGACAAAAGCAGGGCCGAGATAGATGTCAGAGCCATTCCGGTCGAGAATCGCCAGTGTCGGTAGATCAAGTTGACACGGAAGACTGGTGAAGCCCCCGAGGTTGTTGAAACCATTCCCCACAGGACTCTTCGAATTGCAAAGGTCTGCACAGATGCCGCGAGGACTTGGGTGGCAAAGAACCAAATGAGATTCGGATGCCAGATAAGTACGGCTGCGCCGCCGCCATAGCGAAGACTATTTCCCATTATCTGAAGTGCGCTCATGCGGCCATGCTTTTGGAGTCCTGCAAGTCCATTCAGGTACAAAGTACAAGGGAATTGAATACCCAGGGCGAGGGCCATCAGGCGAATGGCATGACTCACGTAGCTGCTGGGCAGGGTATGGGATTGGAGCCACCGAACCGCGATCCACCCAGATGCCATGTACAAGATCAGGGTGATCGTCGCCGAGATTCCCCAGTAAGCGCGCTCCAGGGTTCTGAGTAAGTCACGCTTGTATTCAAGCAGTTCATGATCCTGTCGGGAATCTGCGAATTCCTTTATCAGGGTCGAACCCAGCCCAAAATCAAGAAGCCCCATCATCACCTGCATCATCAGCCAGAGGCCTAGCAGGCCGTAGCCCTCCAACCCAAGACGGGCCACAAACCAAGGTGTGGTCAGGACGATCAGGAATCCCGCCCAGACCCCAGCCAGTAGGGTCCAGATGGTGTTTTTTACGGATCGATTGGCGGACAGCGATGCGATTACATCACGAGCCGCGCCTCGAATGGTTGTCAGCATCTCAATCCAATTGTCTATGTATCAGACATTCCGATGCGCTTCTAGACAGCGCAAGGGCCAATACCTGGGCGATGGAGGAAACCGAGCAGGATCCGCATGACGATCTCACTGGCATTCGGTTGCAAATATTCCTTAGGTGCCGCCCAAACCGTGGGTTTCATTGTGGTAAGCCTAACGAGTTGAAGAATGTGTTCGGGATTGGCTCCACTGAGAACTCCGCTTCCGCACTCCAGCGTCTCTGGCCGCTCGGTCACATCCCGGAGCGTGATGTTGGGCACGCCGAAGATGGCGCATTCTTCCTGCACGGTGCCGCTGTCGCTGAGCACGCAGAAGGCCTCCCGCTCGAGGGTGATGAAGTCGAAAAAACCGAAGGGCTCCAGGAACTGGACTCCGTCATTGGCCGCGCTTCCGCCAATGGATTGCAGACGCTGGCGGGTGCGTGGATGCGTGCTGACGATCACCGGCATCCCATGCTCGCGATTCAGCCGGTCAAAGGCTTCTAGAAAGGCCCGGAGCCGGGCTTCCTCGTCCACATTCTCGGCGCGGTGGAGCGTCACCAGAAAATAGCCTCTCACAGACAGCCCCAATGTCTCCAGGATCCGAGATTGGCGGATCCTGGCATCGTAGTGCTGGATGACCTCGAAGATCGGATTGCCGGTAACGAAGATCCGCTCCCCGGCGATGCCTTCGCGGATGAGGTTCTGGCGGCTCCGTTCCGTGTAGGGCAGCAGGACATCGCTGGAGTGGTCGATGATGCGCCGGTTGACCTCTTCCGGCACGCGGTCGTCGTAGCAGCGGTTGCCCGCTTCCATGTGGTAGACAGGGACACCGAGGCGCTTGGCCGCCACGGCGCTCAACCCGCTGTTGGTGTCACCCAGGACCAGGAAGCGGTCCGGGCGGATGTCCCGGATGAGGCGCTCCACGCCGGCCAGGATGGTCCCGGCCTGTTCGCCGAAGGCGCCTTGGGCCCCCAAGTGGTGGTCCGGCGCCCGGACGCCGAGTTCCTCGAAGAAGAGCTCGTTGAGGCGGGGATCGAAGTTCTGCCCCGTGTGGACGAGGGTGTGTTCTGAGCACTGGTCGAGTCCGGCGATAACGCGGCTCAAGCGGATGATCTCGGGGCGGGTGCCTAGGACGGTCATCACTTTCATGGATGCGCTTCCTTCGCTGTCTGGATGTGCTGGGCCAGTTCTCTCACCATGGTCTCCAGGGAGGGCGGTCCCGGATAGCCCGCCGCGGCCCAGAGCCCGCGATTCAGACCGGGATGGGATGTGTGGAGGGTGCGGTCCACCGGGAACGCCGCCGGGGCGAGTTCCAGGTGGAGGTCCGTGCGGCCGAACGCGGCCGCCACCTCCTGGAGAAGGCGGCCCTTCGACAACGCGTTCCCGGGCACCACATGGCACAGGCCTGGACGGGCGCTTCCCCCTTTGATGACCCCCTGGCAGATCCGCGCGAAATGCAGCGTCGTCACGCCATTCCACCGGTGGTTGGTGTAGCCCGCCACCTTGCCGCCTTCGGGCTGGCCCAGGAACCATTCCAGGAGCGACCGCCTGCCCTTCTGTTCCGGCCCGATGATGGAGCAGCGGAGATGATGCATGACGCCTGACGGGACCTCCCCCAGGCTCTTGGTCTTGCCATAGGCATCCAGCGCGTCATGGGGATCGGCTTCCAGGTAGCCGCCTTTGGTCCCGGAATAGACGCAGTCCGTCGCGATCTGCAGCACCCGGCAACCCGCGGCCGACGCCCCTTGGGCGAGCACATGAGGGAAGAGGGCGTTCACGCGGACGGCCCGCTCCACATCCCCGGCCTGGCGCTCGTCCATGGTGTGCTTGATGATCCCGATGCAATTCACAGCCCAATCGAATCCGTCCATGAGCTTCGCCAGGCCGGAGGGCGTCGCCTGCTCTGCGTCGAGAGCCGCCCACCCGGTCCCGGGCTGGTCCGCGATGGCGGCGGGCCTCGCAGTCCCCTGGACTTGGAGGTCCCGGTCTTGCGCGAGGACATCCAGCACCATCGAACCCAGCATCCCGGAGCCGCCCAGCACCAACACCTTCATGTTCCCTCCTGATGGCCCCGGCCGGTCAGCCGGTTTCTTCCGCGCGGCCGGTGGCCTGCAGGTCCCTGATGTACTGCAGCTTCAGCAGCAGCTGCGCCATCTCGTCCACATCGAGCCGCTGTGTGTTCTCGGACGTGTAGTCGGCGCCCGCAGAGATGGACGGCTCGCCCTGCTCGAAGTATTTCGTGTAGTTCAGGTCTCTGCCGTCCGGGGAGATCCGGAAGTACTGGCCCAGATCCTCGGCGCGGGCCATCTCCTCGCGGTTGACCAGGCACTCGTGCTTCTTCTCGCCATGCCGGGTGCCGAGGATCCGGATCTCGTTGTCCGCGTTGAAGATTTTTTTCACGGCCTCCGCGAGTGTCAGGATGGTCGCCGCCGGCGCCTTCTGGATGAAGGTGTCGCCCTGGTTCCCGCGCTCGAAGGCGAAGAGGACCAGATCCACCGCTTCCGGAAGGGACATCATGAACCGCGTCATCTCCGGGTCCGTGATGGTGAGGGGCTGGCCCGAGAGGATCTGCCTGGCGAAGAGCGGAATGACGGATCCGCGGCTCGCCATCACATTCCCGTAGCGGGTGTTGCACATGCATGTCAGGGATGAATCGATGTTCCTCCCTGTGGCGATGGTGACTTTCTCCATGAGCGCCTTGCTCATGCCCATGGCGTTGATCGGATAGACCGCCTTGTCCGTGCTCAGAACCACCACGCGTTTCACGCCCTGGGCGATGGCCGCCCGCAGGGTGTTCTCGGTCCCCAGGACATTCGTCCGCACCGCCTCGACCGGGTAGAACTCGCAGGAGGGGACCTGTTTCAGCGCGGCGGCGCTGAAGACGAAATCGGCTCCCCGCATGGCGGTGTGGACGCTTTCGTAGTTGCGGACATCCCCGATGTGGAATTTCAATTTCGCGCTGCGGTACTTGTGCCGCATGTCGTCCTGCTTCTTCTCGTCCCGGCTGAAAATCCGGATCTCCCCGATATCCGATTCGAGAAACCGGGCCAGGACCGCGTTCCCGAAAGAGCCGGTTCCGCCAGTGATGAGAAGGGTTTTGTCTTTGAACATGCTCCCGCCGCCTCCGCTGTCTGCCATTCGAGTCCCTATTCCCGCCCTCTATTCATCCCGGAGGAAGGCGCGCAACCTGTCCCGCATCCCCCAGCCCAGCGCGCCCGCGGTGGCAAGCATGAACATCCCGAGCACCAGCATGGCCCTCGCGGGCCCGCTCTTCTCGATGGGCAGATTCCCGGCATCCAGCACATTCAGGATGGGGACATCGTCCTTGGCCTGGAGGAGGGCCTCCTCCCGGTTCAGGGCCAGGGTGGTCACGAGCTGCTGGCGCAGCCGCAATTCCATGGAGAGACGCTCGCCCCTGAGGCGCACCGCCGGATCCGCGCTGACCTGGTAGTTGCGGTTGTTCTCCAGGAACCCCTGGAGCACCCCTTCCGCCTGGGCCATCTCCTTGCGGGCTTCGGCCAGCCGCGCTTCGGCGAAGGCGGCCTTCTCGCCGCCGCGTGTCCGCCCCTTCTGCTGCTCGAACTGGTCGAGCAGGGCCGTCGCCCTCCGGACGATCTCCCGGGAGAGTTCCGGGGACCGCGTCTCGGCGCTGAAGGTGACGACCTTCGACTTGAGGTCCCGCGAAACGGCCAGGACCTGGTCCATGCGCTTCACAGCCCGGTCGAGATTCTTCTCATCCAGGAAGGCATAGAGCGTCTCCTGCCGGGCCCTGTCCGCCCCGAACCGCCAGGAGCGGAAATGGAATTGGAACTCGGTGGCGAGAAGGTTCTCCCGCATCCACCGACTGTTGAGCACATCCACGAAATTCGCATCAGGTCCGCTCTCGCCCGGAAGCCCCAAACCCAGGGCCGCCGCGGCTCCGGCGAATTGCCCCATCCCCGATCCGCCACGGGCTTCCACAGGAAGCAGCCGGGCCTCGGACCGGTAGGAATTCGGGATGAACAGGACCACCAGCGCCGTGAGGAGTGCTGCGGCAAGACCTATCTGAACCGGACGCCGGAGGCCGGTCTTGAGGTTCTCGAAAATTGAGGATCTGGAATCGGGGGACATGACCCCTCAAGTTATCAGAGCCGCAAGCAGTTGCCCGGATGAAAGCTCATCTCGGCATGTAAAAAAAGAGGGCCCAAGATGGGCCCTCTCACATGCAGATCCTCAGACCTTCAGAGATCCTCGGCGTCCACTTCGTTGAGGCCGTGCAGTTCCTCGACATGGGCGGCCATGCGGCTGTACTCATCGTCGATGTCCGAATCCAGGCCGAACATGTTGGGCTGGATCTCGGGGTACTGGCCTTCTTCGATCTGGATGTGACGGTAGGCGGCGGTGCCGCTGCCGGCCGGGATCAGGCGGCCCAGGATGACATTCTCCTTGAGGCCCCGCAGGTAGTCCACGCGGCCTTCCAGGGCGGCCTCGGTGAGGACGCGGGTGGTCTCCTGGAAGCTGGCGGCGGAGATGAACGACTCGGAGGTGAGGGCCGCCTTGGTGATGCCCAGGAGCAGAGGCTCGCAGGACGCGGGCTGGCCGCCCTGGGTGAGCGTGGCCTCGTTGATCTCCTTGAAGCGGTACTTGTCGATCTTCTCCTCGACGATGAGCGGGGTGTCGCCCACATCGGTGACCAGGACCCAGCGCATCATCTGGCGGATGATCGTCTCGATGTGCTTGTCGTTGATCGTCACGCCCTGGGCGCGGTAGACCTCCTGGACCTCGTTGACGAGGAAGGCCTGGAGGGCCTTCTCGCCCTGGACCTTGAGCAGGTCGTGGGGCGACACGGCGCCTTCGGTGAGCTTCTCGCCGGCGCGGATCTCATCGCCGTCCTGCGCGAGGATGTGCTTGCCGCGCGGGATGAGGTACTCCTTCTTCTCCTGGCCGTCGAGGGACTCGACGATGACCTTCTGGTTGCCGCGCACGCGGTTGCCGTACTTGGCCACGCCGGAGACCTCGGTGATGATGGCCGGGTCCTTGGGGCGGCGGCCTTCGAAGAGCTCCGTCACGCGCGGCAAGCCGCCCGTGATGTCGCTGGTCTTGGCCTGCTGGCGCGGGGTCTTGGCGAGCACATCGCCCGGCAGCAGCTCCTGGCCCTCTTCCACTTCCACATAGGCGCCGGTGGGGATGTTGTAGCGCTTGAGGACCTTGTGGTTGTCGCCCTTGATGTTCACATGGGGATGGATCTTGTCGTCGGTGGGATCGATGACCTTCTTGCGGAAGTTGCCGCTGATGGGGTCCTTCTCCTCCTGGTAGCTCACATTGAGCTCGAACTCCTTGAAGTCCGCGGTTCCGGCGACTTCCGCCAGCACCACATCGTTGTAAGGGTCCCATTCGGCCAGCAGGGTGCGGGGCTCCACCTTCTCGCCGTCCTTGACGCGGAGCGCCGCGCCGGAGGTGATCTTGTAGCGCTCGCGCTCGTTGCCGTCCGTGTCGGTGACGAGGAGGTAGCCGTTGCGGGTGAGGGAGACGATCTCGCCCTTGCGGTTCTTGACGGTGCGGCCTTCCAGGCCCTCGAACTTCACGATGCCGGCGATCTGGGCCTCGTGGGTGCTCTTCTCCGTGGCGCGGGAGGCGGCGCCGCCCACGTGGAAGGTGCGCATGGTGAGCTGGGTGCCGGGCTCGCCGATGGACTGGGCGGCGATGACGCCGACAGCCTCGCCGAGATCCACGGGGCGGCCCGAGGACAAGTTCAGGCCGTAGCACTTGGCGCAGACGCCGCGGCGGGCCTCGCAGGTGAGCACGGAGCGGATCTTGACGCTGGCCACGCCGCTGGTCTCGATCTTGAAGCCCAGCTCCTCGCTGATGAGGTGGCCGCTGGGAGCAAGGATCTCGTTGGAGTAGGGGTCCTTGACCTCTTCAAGCGCCACACGGCCCATGATGCGGTCGCGCAGGCGGGAGCGGATGGTGCCGTCGCTGTTGACGATGGCGGCCACTTCGATGCCGTCCAGGGTGCCGCAGTCGTCCTCGTTGACGATGACATCCTGCGCCACGTCCACCAGCTTGCGGGTGAGGTAGCCGGAATCGGCGGTCTTGAGCGCCGTGTCCGCGAGGCCCTTGCGGGCGCCGTGGGTGGACACGAAGTACTCGAGCACCGAGAGGCCTTCCTTGAAGTTGCTCTTGATGGGCGTCTCGATGATGTCGCCCGAGGGCTTGGCCATCAGGCCTCGCATGCCGGCGACCTGGCGGATCTGGGTCTTGGAACCGCGGGCGCCGGAGTCGGCCATGATGTAGATCGAGTTGAGGTACTTGCCTTCCTCGTTCTGCTTCTCGAGCGTCTTCATCATGTCGGTGGCGACCTTGTCGGAGGTCTCGCCCCACTCGGCCAGGATGCGGTTGTAGCGGGTGGCGGCGTCCAGGCGGCCCTCGTAGGCCTCGCGCTCGATGGCGCGGACATTCTCGGAGGCCTGGTCGATGAGCTTCTGCTTCGACTTGGGCACGACGAGGTCGTCGATGCCCACGGAGACGCCGGC
>Ga0210400_10003128_pt1 | contig 14782 bp, 15 predicted proteins | sample IncBWH26MmetaG_FD_155456 | JGI IMG/M metagenome (GOLD analysis project Ga0210400, IMG submission 155456) | Forest soil microbial communities from Barre Woods Harvard Forest LTER site, Petersham, Massachusetts, United States - Inc-BW-H-26-M | ecosystem: Environmental > Terrestrial > Soil >... | reverse complement strand
TCAGGGCGATGTGACCGTCGTCGCCATCGCCGCGGCGATCGGCGAGCCGGCGCGCGCCAGGATGCTGTACGGCCTGATGGACGGCCACGCCCGGACCAGCACGGAGCTGGCCGTCATCGCCGACGTGGGCGCACCCACCGCCAGCGCCCATCTCGGCCGGCTGAAGGCGGCCGGCCTGGTCGACGTCGTCGCCCAGGGCAAGCACCGCTATTATCGCCTCGCCGGCGCCGAGGTCGCCACCGTCCTCGAGAGCCTCAACGTGCTGGCGGGATCCCGGCCCGCCTTCACGCCCAACACCCCCCCTCGCCTGAGGACGGCGAGGACCTGCTACGACCACATGGCCGGCGCCGTGGGCGTCGCCCTCCATGACCGGCTGCAGGCCTTGGAGTGGCTGACGCCTACCGGCGCCCCTGGGCGCTTTGAGGCGACGACGTCGGGCGCATCGGCGCTCGAGGCGCTCGGCGTCGATGTGGCCGCGGCGCGCGCGCAGCGCCGCCGCTTCGCCTGCGACTGCCTGGATTGGAGCGAGCGCCGGCCGCACTTGGGCGGGGCGCTCGGCGCGGCCCTGCTGAGCCTCGCCCTGCGCCGCCGGTGGCTGGAACAGGACCTCGACAGCCGCGCCCTCAGCGTCACGCCGCTGGGGCGCCGCGAACTCGCGAGCCGCTTCGGCGCCCAGGTCTGATCACGGGCGGCGAGGCCACTCAGGGCGCGTCAGGTCTCAGCCGGCTTTGGCCTTGATGGGCGAACCGACGGACCAGCTGTGGCCGAACGGGTCCTTCAACTGGCCGTAGCGGTCACCCCAGAACTGGTCGCCGATCTCCATGGCCACCGTGGCCCCGGCGTCGAGGGCCCGTCGCCACCAGGCGTCTGCGTCGTCGACCTGAAGGTGCATCGTCACGGCGCCCGGCGGCGGCGCGGTGAAGCCCATTTCCGGGAAATCGTCGGAGAGCATGATCCAGCCGCCGTTGATCCTGGCGCTGGCCTGCATCAGCCGCCTGCCGTCCTGGGCCACGTTGCGCTCGATCACCTGGGCCCCGAAGGCGCGTTCGTAGAACGTCAGCGCCTCTTCGGCGCGGCCGCCGCCGATCGCCAGGAACGGGGTGATGCCGGTCGACGGGCGCTCAACAGGATCCGCCATCGAAGTCCTCCTTAGGCGCTTGCAACCCCGCCCGGGGATCAGTCTAGCGAGCGAGCCCGTGGGCGCAATGGCGCCTGCAGGTCACTGGCGCGTGATCCCGTAGTCCGCGAATTGCGCGGCGGAGCGCGGGGCGATGATCAGGCAATCCACCCCGGGCGTGTCGAGTACGAACCGCAGCGCCGTCCCCGGCACGGTCCACCCCCGCTCGGCCGCCCGCCGGCCGAGTTCGGCGATGGCCTCGAACGTTTCCGCCGTCAGCCGGTGGCCGTAGAGGTCGGGGGCGTCGCCGAGCCGTGTGCCCTCGCTGGCCACTCGTCCGTGTACGTACTTTCCCGTCAGCAGGCCTCCCGACAGTGGGCTGAAAGCCACATAGCGCAGGCCTTCCGCCTGGACCAGGGGGATGACCTCGGTCAGATCGCACGTCTCCAGCCGGTTGAATTCGTTCTGGACATGGGTGAAGGCGCGCCGCAAGGGTCCCTTCGCCAGCGCCAGGACCGCCTTCAGATTGTCGGCGGTCGCGTTGGAGACGCCGAAGGCGGCGATCTTCCCTGCCGCCAGCGCCCGGTCCAGCGCCTCCAGCGTTTCACCCAGCGGCGTCGAGGGGTCGAATTCGTGCAGGTAGTAGAGATCGATGCGCTCTACGCCCAGCCAGCACAGCGACTGCTCCAGATGCCAGGCCACCTGAGCCCGGCTGAGCGGGCGCTCGCCAGCCGGGCAGCCGTTCGGATTGCCGACCTTGGTCGCGACCTCGATCCGGGAACGGAAGGTCCGGTCCTGGCGCCCCAGCCATTCGCCCAGCACCGCCTCGCTGACCCCGCCGCCGTAGGTATTGGCGGTATCGAAGCGGGTGATCCCCAGCGCGCGCGCCTCGTCCAGCAGCGCCAGGGCGGTCGCCGCGCCATCGCCCTTGTCCCTCAGTGCCGGCGACGAGCCGAGGCCGCCGAAGTTCCCGCACCCGAAGATGATCCTCCCGAGCTCTCCCGCCTTGATCATTTCTAGAAAGGATCCTCGCCGTTCAGGATCGGCCCCAGCTTCGCGGTGTCGATATTGCCGCCCGAGATGATGCAGACGATGTCGCCGCTGCCGGCGCGACCGGAGAGCGCGGCGGCTACGGCGGCGGCGCCTGCGCCCTCGGCGATGACGTGGTGCCTGGCCGCCAGCAGGCGGATCGCGGCGGCGATCTCGGCGAACGAGACGCACATTGCGGAGTCCACGCACTGGCGAACCAAAGGCCACATCTCCTCCAGCACCGTGCTGCTGCCCATGCCGTCGACGAAGCTCTGGTCGTGCCGGACCCTGGTCGGCTGGCCCGCCGCCAGAGCCGCGGCGGCCGGTTGCGAGGCCTGGGACTCGACCACCACCATTCGTGTTTCGGGCCTCAGGCGCCGCATGACCGAGCCGATGCCGCTGACCAGCCCGCCGCCGCCGAATGGAACGACTACCGTATCGATGTGCGCCAGGTCCTCCGCTAACTCCGCCCCGATGGTGGCGTTGCCGGCCACTACGGCGGATTCGGCCACGGGGTGGAAGAACACCCCCTCCGCCCCCTCGAAGCGCCGGGTGGTCAGCACCTGCCACCAGTCGTCGAAGGGCACGCGGATCACTTTGGCGCCCAGGCCTTGAAGCGCCGCCGCCTTGGTGGCGGCCGAACCGTCCGGCACGACGATGGTCGTCGGCGCGCCCACTTCCCTGGCCGCCCAGGCGAGGCCTTGGCCGAAGTTGCCGGCGCTGGCCGAGAGCACGCCGCCGCGCAAGGCCTCCGCGCCCGCCGTCTTGATGGCGTTGACGGCGGCGCGGATCTTGAACGAGCCCAGCGGCTGCAGGTTTTCCAGCTTGAGGTAGATCCGGATCCCCGGAACGTCCGCATCGAGCCGCCAGAGCGGCGTGCGCCGGGCGACGCCGGCGATGTTGGCCCGGGCGGTTTCGACTTCTGTCGCGGTTGGCAGGCGAACCGGTTCAGTCATGGACGCTCCCCAGAAGCCGTGTTTTCCGAGCCGATTTGGGTTCCAGGGCCTGCCTGGCCGCCGCGCGCTTCCACAGAAAATAGGCGATGGTCAGCATGGCCAGCCAAGGCACGCCGACGCGCCAAGACAGGGTCCAGTCCTTGTCCAGCCCCATGGTGACCAGCAGCGCCACCAGCAGCGCCAGGCCGGCGATCTGCATGAACGGAAACAGCGGCATGCGCACGGGCAGGTCGGCGCCCCGGTGCGCGCGCCGGAAGGCGATGTGGCTGACCAGGATCAGCACCCAGACGATGATCGCTCCGAACAGCGCCACGCCCTGCAGGTAGCTGTAGGCCTTGGGCGTGAACTTCGCGAGGCCCGCCGCCATCAGGATGCAGGCGCCCGACAGCATCGTCGCCGCCACCGGGCTCCCGGCCTTGCTGAGCCGACCCAGAATGCGCGGGGCGTAGCCGCCGCGGGAGAGCGAGAACAGCATGCGCGAGCAGAGATAGACGTTGGTGTTCATACCCGAGAGGGCGGCGCTGACGATCACGAAGTTCATGATCCCGGCCGCCTGCGGGATGCCGCTGCGGGCCAGCACCTTGACGAACGGACTCTCGGTCACCGTCACGCTGGCGCCGGTCTGCGTCCACGGGATCAGGGCCGCCACGACTCCCAGGGCGAGGACGTAGAACAGGAAAATGCGCAGGGCAGTGGTGCGTAGCGCCGCGGGGATGGTGGTCCTCGGGTCGGCCGCCTCGCCCGAGGTCACGGCGATAACTTCGATGCCGACGAACGACAGCAGCCCCAGGATCACCGCCATCCAGGTGCCGGCCGCCCCGTGCGGGAAGAAGCCGCCGGGCAGCTGGTAGAGGTTGTGCAGGCCGACCGCCGGGCCGCCGACGCCCGTCAGCTGCGCCAGGCCCAGGATGATGAAGAGCACGATGGCGGTCACCTTGATGAACGAGAACCAGTATTCCACCGTGCCGAAGCTGCCCACCGAGCGCGCATTGACCACCAGCACGACGGTCGCGAACCCAAGCGACCACAGCCACACGGGCGAGGCCGGAAACCACCAGGTCATGTAGATGCCGGCGGCCACCGCCTCGAAGCCGGTCGCGATGACCTGAGCCACCCAGTAGGTGTAGCGCACCACGAAGCCGGCCCACGGGTTGAGATAGGTCTCGGCGTAGGTCCCGAACGAGCCGGCCGCCGGATGGACCACCGCCATCTCCGACAGGCTGAACACCATCACCACGGCGATGAACCCGGCGATGGCGTAGCTCACCAGCACCGACGGCCCCGCGTAGCCGAGGGCGACGCCGCTGCTCAGGAACAGGGTCGTGCCGATCGCCCCGCCCAGGCTGATCATGATCACCTGGCCCTTGCCGAGGTCCCGGTGCAAGCCCCCTTCGCGGGCGACGGTGGCGATGTCTTCCAAGCCCAGCTCCCGGACCGACCGGGCGCCCGGCGAGCCCATGCTAGAGCATGCGGCAGCTGAGTCGAGCCGGTGAACGCCCCAAACACTAAATCCATTGCCTAACTGTTTGTGGAGTGATACTAAAGGATATGCTTAACCAATCGCCCAACCTCGACCGCATGTTCCACGCCCTCGCCGACCCCGCGCGGCGGGCGATGGTGGAGCGCCTGAGCCGTGGACCGGCGCCGGTGAGCGACCTGGCCCGGCCGCTGCCGATGTCGCTGCCGGCCGCCATGCAGCACCTGGGCGTGCTGGAGTCGGCGGGGCTGGTGCGGTCGGAGAAGCTCGGCCGGGTGCGCACCTGCACCCTCGACACGAGCGCGCTCAGCCAGGCCGAGCGCTGGATCAACGAGCGGCGGATCGAGTGGGAACACCGCCTCGACCGCCTCGGCGAGTACCTGAAAACCTTGGAAAGTGAAGGAGATGAAGATGGCCCAGGTGACTGAGACGAACAGGGATGCGGCCGTGGCGCAGCCCCCGCCACTGAAGATATCCCGCGTATTCCACGCCCGGTCCGAGACGGTGTTCAAGGCCTGGACCACCGCCGAGCACGTCAAGCGCTGGTTCAGCCCGGCGACCTACACCGTCCCCGACGCCCGGGTGGACGGGCGCGCCGGCGGCGCCTTCGAGGTCTGCATGCGCTCGCCTACGGGAGAGGAGCATTGGTCACGCGGCGTGTTCGCCGAATTCAGGCCGGTCACGCGGCTGGTGATCGACATGCATGCCGACGACGGCGCGGGGCGACCCCTTTTCCGCGCCTACACCGAGGTCGACTTCTCCGAGGCCCTGGCCGGAACGCGGGTCGACATCACGCAGACCTACACCTTCTACGATCCAGCCATGGCCGCGCCGATGGTGGCGGGGGCGTCGGAGGGGTGGCGCACCACCCTCGACAAGCTCGAACACCTCGTCGTCGGCCTGCAAGGCGGTGGCGACGATCCTGCGCGTTCGGTGGTGCACGCGACCTTCCACCTGGAACGCACCTACGACGCGCCGGCCCGGCGCGTCTGGCGGGCGCTTACCGACGAGGCGGCGAAGCAGAAGTGGTTCGGCGGCGCGCCCGGGTCCTGGGAACTGCTCGAGCGCCACATGGACGTGCGCCCCGGCGGCCGCGAGCGGCTGAAGGGGCGTTGGGAGGGTGGTGTGGTCTCCACCTTCGACGCCACCTACTTCGACGTCATCCCGAACGAGCGGCTGGTCTACGCCTACGAGATGCACCTGGGCGACCGCAAGATCTCGGTCTCCGTTGCGACCATGCAGCTCGAGTCCGCGAGCGGGAAGACCACCTTGAAGGTGACCGAACAGGGCGCCTTCCTCGACGGCTACGACGACGCCGGCTCGCGTGAACAGGGCACCGGCCACCTGCTGGACGCCTTGGGCGTGTCGCTGGAGCGTGACGACTAGTTCCATGTCGCCGTTCGCAAAGCTCAGTCAAGCTACGCACGTGGAATTATGAAGATGCACTCCTCGTCGATGCGTTTTTTTTCGCGCCAACAGTGAAAAGGGAGCCCCCCGTGCCGAAATTCGTGACGATTGGATATGGAGACCAAGAGGGATACGACCGTACCGCGGTGTCCATTCGCGGCGCAGCCCACGCCCACGATGCTAAGTTGCAGAAAGCCGGAGTGTTGATGGGTATTGCCGGTGTTCCTGTGCAAGTGCGCAACACCGACGCTGCTCAAGTCGAAACGACGAGAGGTCCGTTCATGACGTCCTCGTTGCCGCTGGCTGGCTTTGCCATAATCGAAGCCGCCAATGTTGATGAGGCGATAGAACTGGTCTCCCGAACCCCTTGCGCTGTCGCGCACGGAGTTGTCGAAGTGTGGCCGCTGGAGCAGGCGTCGTAAGCCTTGCGCAAGGGCGACCGGTGCGAATCAGGCGCCTCGAACCAACCCGAGAGGGATGGGACTCATGTGTTTGATTTGCGCCACTAGAACAGGTTGGCGGCGTTTGGGGTCTTGGCCTTGGGCGCCGCCAGCGACTTCAGGATGGTCATCCGGCGCGCGGCGCACATCGCCGGCATCGGGGTCTTGGTCTCCGCCAGCGCCTCCTCGGCTTTGGCGCAGTCGAGGTCGGACTGGAACGCCGGGAGATCGCTCAGCCTGTGGTAGTAGGCGATCGCGAGCAGGCGGCCCGCCTCGACGTCGGTGGGATGGTGCACGCCGCAGGCAACCCGGTTGTCGCCATAGCGCGCCCCGCGGGCCAGGATGGCCTGGCGACGGGCCGGAAAGACGTCCGCCAGCACGACGGCCGCCACATAGCCGTTCATCGCGTGGCCGGAGGGGTAGGACTGCTGCTCTGTGCCGGCCAAGTAGTTGGTGTTGCACGGTGTAATCGAGGGGTCCTCGACATAGGGCCTGGGGCGCGGATTGGCGGTCTTGGCCTGGCCTGCATAGGCGCCGGTGTCGATGATGATCTTGCGCAGCATCGCCACCAGCAGCGGTCGGTCCGCCTCATAGAGCAACGCGCCGGTGGCGTCGTCGAAGCGCCGCACGATGTCCTCGGCGTTGTAGGCGTCGGCATCGGACGCCGCCTCCTGCCACTGGATCGCCGTCGGTGACGGGTGGGAGGCGCGGACCTGCACGAGGTCAAGCTCCAGCGCCAGGGGATCGGTCGGAGCGGGCGGGGTGGCGTAGCCGAGCGGCGCCAGGTTCAGGTAGCCGTCTGTCGGCGGTGGCGCGGCCATCGCGGCGTCCGCCAGCATCGCCGCGGCGGCCGCCAGGCCGAGCAGGAGCGTTTTCACGGCGCCTCTCCCAATCTCAAACCAGCGTCGCCGCCGGCTCCTGAACGCTGTCGACGAGGCGGCCTTCGAAGAGCACGCCGTGCTGCCGCGCATAGAGCGCTTCGTCGAGCACATGCAGACCCTCATCGACCACCCCCCTTCAAGGCCACGCGGGCAGCGCGGCTCTAGGTTGTCTCGCAGCGCGCCATGACCAGCCGCAGCCGGCCCTCGGCCAGGTTCCGGGCGAGATTGGCCGCCATCTGGCCGAAGCGGGGCCCCATCACCGCGGCCAGCGTCGGCGCCGGCGAGCAGAGGCCCTTCTGTTCGCGAAACCAAGTAGCCGCGTCCTGCGTGACATCGCTCCACAGGGTCGGCGTCAAGCCGCTCCGCCTCAGGACCGCTCTTGTCTCCGCCTCGTCGAGCAGGACGCTGGTCTCCGCGGTCTCTGCCCAGGGGGTCGGGTACAGTGGCTCGGGTTTACCGTCAGCGGCCAGCACGTCGTAGAACGCGAACACCCCGCCGGGCTTGAGGACTCGCCGGATCTCCCGATACGCCCGGTCCCGGTCGGCAATGTTCATCATCACGTGCTGAGTGTAGGCGGCGTCGAAGCCCGCATCGGGGAAAGGCAGGGCGAGCAGGTCCCCCACCTCATACTGCAGCACGCGGCTGAGGCCGGCGCGGTCGGCCAGGAGCCGAGAGATGGCCACATAGGTGGGCGCCAGATCGATACCGGTAACCTGGCAGCCATTGGTCTGGGCCAGATAGCGCGAGGGTCCGCCCAGGCCTGAGCCGGCGTCGAGAACCTCGGATCCCGGCGCGACGGCGAGGAGTTGGCCGAACGCGACGGTGGCCGCTAGGCCACCCACATGAAACTGATCGAAGCTCCCCAGCTGCGCCGCGGTGACCGCGCTCTCATCGAGGTCGTCCAGGAACCGCAGGAGCTCCGAATCCTGGTCCACGGCGTCGCCCACGGCCGCCTCATAATGCCGGCGAACCTGCTCGCTCGTCATGTCCATGGCTTGGTCCCTCCTCCGATCCCGGACCTCATATGGGGGCGCAACCGAGCTTCAACCATGCTCAGAATCGCTCGCCGACCATCTCCTCGCTTTTGGCCCACAGGGCCTTGGCGTGTTCGCCGTCGAGGGCATAGGGGCGCACGCCGCCGCGGAAGGCGGCATCGTCGACGACTTCGGCCACGTGGCAGTCCTCGCAGTACCGCGCGCCCACCGCCTCGGCCGGGGCTGCGACCGCGGCCCACACCGAGGTCGCCGCGCCTTGCGGAATGGACTTGAACGAGAACGGCGGCGCACCGGGCGGTTGGCTGGCGTTGATGTTGGCGATCAGCCGCTGCATGACCTCGGGCGTCATGTGGCGGGCGAGTTCGGTGTGGATGCCGCCCGGGTGTACGGCCGTGGCCCGCACGCCGCGCGCCTTGTGGCGGCGGTCGAACTCGACGGCGAAGAGCACGTTCGCCGTTTTGGAGCGGCCGTAGGCGACGAATTCCTCATAAGGCGTGTGCTCGAAGTTGGGGTCTTTCAGGTCGACGTCGGCGTACCGGTGGCCGGCCGAAGAGAGGTTCACCAGCCGCGAGCCGGGCTTCATCAGCGAGGCGATCCGGTTGACCAGCACGAAATGGCCCAGGTGGTTGGTGCCGAACTGGGTCTCGAAACCGTCCGAGGTGGTCCCTTTGGGGCAGGCCATGACGCCGGCGTTGGCGATCACCACGTCGAAGGGTTTGCCGGCTGCGACCAGGGCGTCGGCGCAGGCCCGCACGCTCGCCAGCGACGCCAGGTCCAGCCCCACCAGCTCGAGCCCGCCGCCGTTCTTGACGCCGGCGCGGACCGCCTCGGTGGCCCTCTTCGCCTTTTCGAGGTCGCGCGCCGCGCCGACCACCCACGCGCCGTGGGTGGCGAGCGCTCGCGCCGTCTCCGCCCCCAGGCCGGCCGACACGCCGGTCACCAGGATGCGCTTGCCGCTCAGGTCGATGCCCTCGAGCACCTCGTCGGTGGTGGATGTGGCGCCGAATTGCTTGGCCGTGATCGTCTCTGACATGATCGTCTTTCCAGTCTGGCTCGGGTTTGGGGACCGTGAAGGGGTAGGGGGCCGCCGCCTCAGGCGCGCCCGATGTTGCCAGGAGCGCGTCGTGGCTTTAAACGGAGGGGTCTTCCATTTATATACGGAGGTATCCTCCGTTTGGCAAGAGGCCAAATTCGAAAGGAACGTGTGCTGGTGACCGTCAAGGCTGAGGAGCGCCCCGCCCGCAGGCCCCGTGCCGACGCCCTGCGCAACCGGGAGCGGCTGGTCGATGCGGCCAAGGCCGCCTTCGCCGACGCCGGCGCCGAGGTCAGCCTCGAAGAGATCGCCCGCCGGGCCGGCGTCGGCATCGGCACCCTCTACCGTCATTTTCCCAGCCGCGACGCCATCGTCGCGGCGGTCTATCGCCGCGAGGTGCAGCAGATGGCCGACGCGGCGGCCCGCCTGCTGACCTCTTCGGCACCGGGCGAGGCCCTGCACGAATGGATGCGTCTCCTCGTCGACTACATGGCCACCAAGAAACTCGTCGCCTCGGCCCTGGGCTCGATGTCCGGCGAAATCTACGCCTCGTCAGACGCCATCACCCTCTTGATGGAGCGCGCCCGCGCCGCCGGCGACGTCCGCGCCGACGCCGACCCTGACGACATCCTGCGCGCCCTGGTCGGATTCACCTATGGCGCCAGAGGCCCCGGCTGGGAGGCCAGCGCCAGACGCTTGATCGACATTCTGATGGATGGGCTGCGGGCGCCCCGCCAGGGGGCCTGAGCCATGTTCCAGGGCTGGGACAGCTTCTTTCAGATCACCGGCGAGGGAGCGGCGACCCTCACCGGCCTGCTGTTCGTGGTCGTGAGCCTCAGCCAGGCCCGGGAGCGGTCGGTGATGCTGCGCGCGGTGAGCATCTACCTGACGCCCACCGTACTTCACTTCGCCGTCGTGCTCACGATCAGCGCCGTGTCCGAGGCCCCACGGCTCACGCTCGGCGCCCGGGCCGTGCTGGTCGGAGTCGCGGCTCTGACCGGCCTCGGCAACGGGATCTGGGCCTGCATCGGCATGACCGCCCGGCGGACGCCGGGAACGGCGCCGCCGCACTGGTCCGACGTTTGGCTCTACGGGGTCGCGCCCACCGTTCTTTATGCGGCGCTCCTCGCCGCGTCGGTCGCGATCGCGGCCGACGCGGATTGGGCGGTGCATGCGATGGCGGCCCTGCTCCTCGCCCTTCTGCTCCTTGGCGTCCGCAACGGCTGGGACCTCATCACCTGGATGGCCCCGGCGCGGGGGACGAAGCCGGATTCGCCGAACCCCCAACCACCGAACCCGACCCAGTAGCGCTCAGCTCACCGTCTCGGCGCTGTAGCGGGCGATCAGGCCGGTGCGGATGGCGTAGCGATAGACGGCGGCGAACACCGCGCACGCCAGGACGACGAAGACGACGGCGAGGGCCAGGCCGATCGCCAGCCGGTCCCATGGCGCCGGTGTCCCGGCCACCATGGCCCGCAGCCCCTCGAACACATAGGTCGGCGGCAGGATCCGCGAGATCGTCTGCATCCAACCGGGCAGGATGGTGACCGGATAGAAGACGCCGACGAACGGCGACACCAGGGTCGGAATCGGCCAGATCAGCCACTCCGCGGCCGGCCCCAGCCGCAGGACGATCGAGGCGCCGGTGATGCCCAGCGCGATGCCCGTGAGGAACAGTACCATCAGGAAGGGCGCCAGCGCCGGGCCCAGGCCGGCGAACGACAGGCCGAACGCCGCCCAGGCCAGGACCAGCATCACCACCAGCGCCACCAGGCTGGTCCCCACCCCCGTCGTCACCAGGCCGGCGAGGTATTCGGAAATCCGCAGCGGCGTGGCGAAGAAGTTCAGGAAATTGCGCGACCACACGTCCTCGAAGAAGGCCATGGTCACCCCCTGCATCACCCGCGTCAGGAAGTCCCACAGCAGCACCGCGCCCAGCAGGGCCGGCACGAAGTTGAAGCCGGAGTGGCCGACGGTGTTGAGATAGCGGGTGATGAAGCCCCACAGCAGGATGTCGACGGCCACCCAGGCGAAGATCGGCAGCACCCGCTGCGGGCTGCCACGCATCAGATAAAGCTGGCGCAGCACGATGGCGGCGACGCGCGAACCCGTCATCTGGCCACCGGCTCCGTCCGCATCGCCGCCGCCTCATGAACCGCCTCGTGGGCCACCTGGATGAACAGGTCGTCCAGGCTGGCGGCCCCGTGTTCGCGCGGCAGGGTCTTCGGATCGCCCTCCAGCAGGATCTTGCCGCGCGAGAGGAACAGCACCCGGTCGCAGACCGCTTCGACCTCGTACATGTTGTGGCTGGTCCACAGCACCCCGCAGTGGCCGGCCTCCACGAACCCGGCGATACCGGCGCGGATGTCCCGGGCGCTCGACGGATCGATCGAGGCGGTGGGTTCGTCCAGCAGCAGCAGACGGGGGCGGTTCAGCATCGCCTTGGCGAGGCTGAGGCGCGTCTGCTCGCCCGACGACAGCACCCCCGCCTTGGCCTTGCGGAACCGCCCGAGGTCATAGGCCGCCAGCAGCTCGTCGATCCGCTCGGTGAGGCGCGGAACGCCATAGAGCATGCCGAACACCCGAAGGTTCTGCTCCACCGTCAGATTGCCCGGCAGCGGCGCATAGACGGCGGCGAAGTTGGTCTTGCTGAGCGCCCGGCTGCGCTGAACGGCCAGGTCGATACCCTCGATCTCGATCCGCCCGGCGGTCGGCGCCAGGACGCCGAGGATCATGTTGATGGTGGTGGTCTTGCCGGCCCCGTTCGGCCCCAGCAGCCCGACGATCTCGCCCGGCGCCACGTGGAACGTGACGCCGTCCACCGCGCGCAACGCCCCATAGGACTTGCACACGCCCTCGACCGACAGGATCGCATGAGGCGGAGCCATCACCATCGCATAGGCCGCTTCGCCCCGCCTTCGCCAGCCCGCCCAAATCGAATTGCGCGGCGGGTCGGTTGGCGCATACTCGGGGAAAGCCTGGGGTGACAATCCTTGGCGCAATCTCGGGAGGATTGCCGTGAAGGTTGGCGTCTCGCTGTTCGCGCAGAACTATGTCGACTGGGACCGCTTCGAGCAGGCTGAGGCCCAAGGCTCCGCCGAAGGCCTGCCGCAGCTCGTCCCCGACGCCCAGATCTATCGCGAGCAGTTCCACCTGGGAAAGCTGACGGAGCCCCTCGGCTTCGACTCCCTGTGGACCGTGGAGCACCATTTCACGCCCTACACCATGGTCAACAACCCCACCCAGTTCCTGGCCTACTTCGCCGGCTGCACCGAGCGGATCGACATGGGAACCATGGTCGTCGTGCTGCCTTGGCACGATCCGATCGCGGTGGCCGAGGGCTTCGTCACGCTCGACCACATGCTGGGCGGCCGGAACCTGAAGGTGGGCCTGGGTCGAGGCCTCGGCCTTCGCGAATACAACGGCCACCGGGTGCCGATGGAGGAGTCCCGCGAGCGGTTCAAGGAGTCCCTCGACGTCCTGCGCGCCAGCCTCTCGAGCGAGTGGTTCTCATACGACGGCCAGTACGTGAAGGTCGGCCTCACCACGCTGCGTCCCCGCCCGCGGCCCGACAGCCGGCTGATGGACAACCTCTACATCGCCTGGGGCAGCCCCTCCTCGATGCCGATCGCGGCGCACGAGAACTGCAAGCCGCTGTTCATCCCTCAGCGCCTGTGGGAGGACCACCGCAAGGAGCTGGGCGAATATAACCGCATCCGCGTCGAGGAACACGGTTGGCGACCCGAGAGGCCGACCGTGGTCTGCTGGGTCTATTGCGCCGAGACCGACGCCGAGGCGGAGGAGGGCGCCCGCCGCTACATCACCGAATATGGCGACAGCGCCATGCGCCACTACCAGTTCCTGGGCGAGCACCTGCAGGGGCTGAAGGGCTATGAGTACTACGCCCAGATGGCCAAACTTCGGGCCTCGATGCCCGAGGGCGCCGACACCGCGGCGATCTATCTGCAGAACAACATCTGGGGCAGCCCGAAGACCTGTCTGGAGAAGCTCGAATACGTCAACGACAGGATGGGCGCCGACGAGTTCGTCGCCGTGTTCTCGTACGGCTCGATGCCGGTGGACGTTGCCGAAGCAAACATGCGCCTCTTCGCCGAAAAGGTCCTGCCGACCACCCAGTCCTTCCGGCTGGCGGAGGCGCCGCTGCTCGTCTCATGAGGCGACAGCCGCCGGCTTGGCGGCCCAGGGCTCGGCGGCCAGCCGGTGCGCCAGATAGTCCATGAGCGCGGTGACGCGGGCGGGACGCAAGCCGTGCGGCGGGCTCACCATGTTGAGCGAGATCGGCGTCACCGCCCAGTCGCGCAGGGCTTCCACCAGTTCCCCGCCGGCGAGCTCGCGCCAGACGATGAACTCGGGTTGCACGGCGATGCCGAGCCCGGCCCGCAGCGCCGGGGCCAGCGCTTCGCCGTTGTTGGCCTGCAGGCCACCATGAACCGTGACCGCGTAGTCGCCCTTCTGGGGGTGGTGGAACCGCCAGATCTCCGGCGTCGGCAGGTTCGTATAGATCAGGGCGCTATGACGCTCGAGATCCGCCGGGTGCGCCGGCCAGCCGTGGCGCGCGAAGTAGTCGGGCGATCCCACCAGCGGGCGCCGCACCGTGCACAGCCGACGTGTCTTGAGACTGGAGTCGGGCAGGCTGGCGATCCGCAACGCCAGGTCGAAACCGCCGCCCACCAGGTCGACCTGCTCGTCGCTGAGGCGCAGGTCGATCTCGACGTCCGGGTGCTGCTTCATGAACTCGGGGAGGATCGGCGCGACATGGGCGACGCCGAACGACATCGGCGCGGCCATGCGCACCCGGCCGCGCGGCGTCGACGCCTGGTCGACGACGTCCGCCTCGACCGCCTCGCCCTCCTCCAGGATGCGCCTGGCTCGCTCCAGCGCCCGGGTTCCGGTCTCGGTCAAGGTCAGCCGCCGCGAGGTCCGGTGCAGAAGCGCGGCCCCGAGACGCCGCTCGAGGCGGCTCACGGCCTTGGAGACTGTCGGCTTGGAGAGGCGCAGGGCCTCCGCCGCGCGGGCGAACGAGCCGGTTTCCACCACCTTGGCGAAGATCGCCCAGGCCTCGAAGTCGGGAAGGCTCATCATGCAAGATCCGGCAACCGTGGCTTTCCGCCATGCCTATTTTCTTGTCCGTGCGCCGTCACCAACTCTGCCGTCAAGCGAGCCCTTCTCGTCACAAGGAGACACCCATGATCGACATTCGACCCTTCGACAGCCTTGGCGGCGCTGACCACGGCTGGCTAAAGGCCAAGCACCACTTCTCGTTCGCCAACTACTACGACCCGGCCCGCGTCCACTGGGGCGCCCTGCGGGTCTGGAACGACGACACCATCGCCCCGAACGGCGGCTTCCCGCCGCATCCCCACTCGGACATGGAGATCATCACCTACGTCCGCAAAGGCGCCATCACCCACAAGGACAACCTCGGC